>JACLAD010014845.1_pt1 | contig 19718 bp, 24 predicted proteins | sample 8027901 | NCBI WGS metagenome assembly JACLAD01 (sample SAMN15725071, study PRJNA655200) | protist metagenome | isolation source: fluorescence activated cell sorting (FACS) single amplified genomes of... | place: Spain: Blaines Bay Microbial Observatory, Mediterranean Sea | collected 2016-07-05 | reverse complement strand
TTCAAAGCAACGTTAAACTAAATTGCTTGCTCTGTGGTCTGGATGGTTGTGGGAAGACGACCATACTGTACAGGCTTCGCCTCAAGGAGGTGAACAAGAACTTCAAGGAGACAAAGGGATTTAATTACGAGATCGTCAAACAGGAATTTCAGGGAAGCTCTTACGAGCTGCACATATGGGATCTCGCGGGCAAGAAAGAGTTGCGGCACTTGTGGAACCACTTTTACTCATGCATCAACTTCGACGTCGTCCTATTTTGCGTAGACGCGAACGACACGGACAGGTTTGAAGAGGCGTACGGCGAGTTCTACAAGTTGATACACGAGGAACGCCTTCGAAATGCGATAATCATTGTCTTGTTGAACATTCATAACGTAGGGGACGGAGATCGATTGCGGCCGGGGGAAGTAAAGACAAAGTTCCGGCTAAGTGAGCTGAAGTACGTCTCCGCGAAGGTGCTGGAAATCAACGCGTTCTCGGGCGATGGATTTCCCAAGGTTTTCAAAACCATTTTCAAGGGGGTCAAAAATGGACTCCAATGATGATCTGGCGCTTGTGCAGAAGCGAGTTCCGCGCACATGAGGCACAAGATTCTCATTGTTTGTTGTGCAATCGCGTTGGTGGCTGCGGTTGCGGCATTTTGCCTCGCTCAAACACGGACTGGAAGTCTGGTTCGCGACGGGATGTAGCTCATTGCAACCTAGTTTCGGCGTTTGACCATGGTAGTTTTGCTCTTGGCCACGCAAAACGATTCTTCACTGTTATACTGTACTATGTAGAGAACTTTCGATAGAGTTGTTGTTCCTTCTCATCTTGCTTCTCCCTTAACTTTTGGATTCATAAGCGTTCACTTTGACAGCTCAGACGGCGTCTGAAACATGATCAGCTCGAGCTCATAGATCACTGTTGCACTTGGGGGGATAATTGGAGGGTAACCAGTGTCGCCATAGCCCAGGGTCGGGGGTACGGATATTCGCGCTATTTGCCCCTTGGACATGCCAGAGAGAGCACGCTCCCAGCCCTCGATTACTTGGTTCTGGCCAATGGTGAACTCGACCGGCCTCCCCCGCTGCCTGGTATCATCAAACACTTTGCCATTCTTCAACTTTCCGACGTAATGAACGCGGCAGGTGTCGCCCTTCTTGGGGAAGTTGGTCCCGTCGCCAGGCTTCAACGTCTTGAACGAGTACTTGTCTTGGGGTTTTTTCGCTGCCATCTTGATTTGACGGGCAACTTGTAACTTCAGGTCACGTGGGCGCTTCGCATATTTGCAAGCACCAGCACCTCCATCGTTTAAAGTTGTATGTTTGCGCGATAGCAGGTAACGTGCAGTGGAGGTTGTCATCAATTGCCTTGGTCGCGGCAGGCACGCAAAAGGAGCGCAGTGTCGAGTGACGAAGGGTGAACTTCAGGGTGTCAGCAAGTTTGAGCAGAGGGGGTTTGAGCAGAGGGGTTTGAGCAGAGGGGGTTTGAGTTCAGTGAGAGAAACAGAAGGGAAAGGCACCCCGAGTAAACTTCAAGTAACGGCATGTTGGCACTCACGTTTCGTACTCACGTTTCACCCGCACGTTTAACCCCTCACCTCTCACCTCCCCACACCCAACCAGACAACGCTAAGCAGGCATATTCTAAAAGCTATTTGACGATGGGTTGTGCACCCAGCTCGGCCACGTCGGTTCTAGAAGACCAAAATGATAGGGGAAAGATGGAGCACCAGGACACTGGCAGTCGGTACGCTGTCGCAGGTCACGAAGACGACGACTCCACTGCGGCGGGACTTTCCGTGGGAAAGGGAGTAAAGGAGGGAGAGAGTAAAGCTGCAGAAGGAGAACTCACTGACATTGGGGATTTCAACGTGGAGCGAGGTGGTAGAGGGGGAAGTAGGAGAGGTAAGAGGAGAACTCGCGGAGCGGAAGATGACGAGGACATGGAAGAGGCAATGAAGAGGTTGAAGGAAAAGGTCCGAAAGGAGTCGGAAAGGAAAAAGCGTCGGAAAGGAAAGAATAGCGGGCACAATCTGGTTGAAACGCATATGCGTGCAGGCAAGCGAAATATCATCATGAATGAGATCAAAAGCGACACGCCTTTCTCTGCTTCAGGTGGGGACAACCAGGCTGAGGCGTTGAGCACGAAGTACTTCGGGGGCAAGCACGGGGAGAACATAGAGACGGACAACAACGGTGCACATCTACAGGCTTCTGAGATGTCCGGCCTGCCTGGCTTACGCTTGAAACAATTTTAATACTTCAAAAGTTCAAAGCTTACGTGCGAATCTGTTCATAAGGAACGAGTCTGCGCTCTGTTTTGCTTGTGCGAGCTTATGTTTTTCTGTCTCGAGCTCGTCCAAAAGCGTCCAAGGTATCCTCGTTTCGTACGGCTTCCTCTTTCGCATGCGGCGGCGTCTCTCCGCTGAGTTTGGCCTCGGGGACATAAGGCGCGGAGACACGATAGCGTCATCATCGGCTCCTTCGGATATATCATAGCCTTTGACCTGGGCCTCACCAGCGGCTGCCGTGGCTGCCCTTGCCGGTACCGCTCCTGCTCTTCTACCACCGCCCTTACCACCACTATCGCTAGCGCTCTGTGAGAATCTTCTAGCCTGTGGGAAACCGCCGCGCGTATGAATATCTACGTCCATATCTATCATGCCCTCCATCAAGGGTTTAAGAAGGGCGCCATACTGCTGCACTTGATTCATCGTGCTCTGTAAATGAATGGCATCGTAGAGTTCTCCCATTGACTCCTTCGAGCCGATACGTGGGGCACCGTCGCCCCAGATTCCCTTCGTCCGCTGGATCAGCTTGGCATTGCCTAGCGAGAACTGCTCCTCTTCAGGCCCCGCAAAAGCAGAAGGGTCCCATTTTCTTCCCGGCCTTCGGAGTTTGTCTGGTTTTCCCTCACGTGTGAAAAACTTGACCTTCCACTTTCTCTTTTGATCTGCGACGAGGAGTCTTCTCCGCTTCGTTGAAACGTCCCACTTGCGCTTGCTTTCTTTATCAAAGTGTGATTGGAGCTCAAAGTCTCTCCACCTTTTGTCGACTACGTAAGAGAAGGAGACAGACACACAAAGAGAGAGATTCTTTCAAACGGCCCGCACGATGAAGATTCTTGCAACTTACTCCCGAACTCGACGGTGCCACCACTCAGCCTCGTCAATTTGCTGCTTCCGTCGCTTATTCTCCTCCTCGTACCTTCGCAGAGGGGCTTGGATCTCAAAAAGCAGCTCAATCTTGTCATTTGTGACCTGCTCACGGAACTTTTTGATGTCCTCATCCAGCTCATCCACCCAACCCTGAGAGATGGCTCTCGGCGAAACTGAATTTAGGCGCTCAAAAAGTGAGTTCTGAGTTTCCCCCCACCTTTTTGTGTTTCTTTCTGTGGCTTCAAACAAAAACTCACCCATTGTGCGCTCCCGCTGAAGGTTGACATAATCGAACTCCGACTGGAAGACCGTGTCCCGTTTCCTGCCCATCTGATTTGCAAGCTTACGAATCTTTGACGAGAGATCTCTCTTCTTCAGTTTCTTCTTCTGTCTCTCTATCTGCTCGAGTCTAAACTCGTCCTCAGAGCGAAGCATGTCGATGAGCTCCTGTCGCGCTTCCGACTGTCTATCGAGCATGAGTTTATTACGCTCCTTGCGTCCGCAGTGTCCCCGGAAAGCACGCTGGACCTCAATTGCGGCGTGCCGCCACCTTGACATTCGAATTGCGTGCTTGAGGCGACCTAGATGACCTCGAGAGAGTGCTTGGATCTTGATGATCTCGCGGTCGAGCCACATTCTATCAGCTTGTGCTCTTCCAACGATGCCCCTCCACCGACGCTGGATTGATGTTGCAGACCGATGTGAACGAGCTCGCCATGCCCTGCAGCGTGCAAGGTACTGTAAGGGAGAGGAATTAGGTTTCGATCGGATTGTGTGAGTGTTCATCAACACCTTCTGCGTTGGCATGTGGACCAAACACAGAAAAGGCAGAGATTGATTGCCACTGAAATACCAACCCCTCTCACGATCTTTTGCATGATCAAAATCGCGATATCCTCTCGTTTTCGTACAATTTTCACTTTCTCCCGTTCGACGTTGCCACGGTACACTGCCTGAGCAATGACAACGAGGAAGGTTCGTCGGAGGTACCATCTCCTAATGAACTCCCTTGTCACACAGCCGCGGACAATTCGCTGTATCTTTGTAGCGGCCTTGCTCTTGACTAAGTATGAATGCCAAAAGCAGAGGCGCAGGTACCTCCTGCCAAATCGCGAGGCGACGAGATATGGCGTGAGTAGCGACTGTGAAAGCGGAATCTGCGCTTGTGTCAACTCACCTGAATGTCCTCTGGATTACGAGACACGCCGCAGTTTGTCGCCGTTCGAGCTCGAAAAGATCATCTAGGGCCGCAGACATGGCCGCGGTCTGCTTTTGGATCGGCTTCTTCTCCTTGAGGACCCTCTTAATCTTGGCGTTTTCTCGACGGTAGATCGACATGCCCTCTTTCATCGCCTTATGGAGGATCTTACCGACGATGTTACGCTTGCCCTTCTTCCGCTTTTTTCTTCTCTTTGGTTTGTCTCTGTTGCGTTGTGTTGTTGTCAGAAGTGGGGGGTTCTTCGCTCATTGCGTCAGGCGCACAGCAATCGCCCGCAAACGGACCTCTCTTTTGCCTGGGCGTCTCCCTTTATACCCTTGCGTCCTTTGATAGGACCTAGAAAATCTGCTTCTAGTGGTGGCGGGGGAGGAGGCACCGGCACATCAAGATGAGAGTTGTCGGTTTTGAACTCCATTGGAACCCCGGTCTATGAGCAAGCGTTCATATAGAGTGGAACTCGTGAGGTGAGGCAGTTGCAAATATAGAGAGAGGGTTTGGAGAATCCGACGAGAGCGATATCTGCATACGCCTCATTATTCCGCCTAATGAAGAACCATGCCGCTGACAAACACACCTTTTCCGCATGTTCAAACTTTGCATTGGTCTCCCGCAATCGTCGAGCGACCTCTGGCATCAACTGGCCATGGGGCAAGCGCAGAAAGTGGGCAAGCTCCTTCAGCGTGCGCTCTTTCTCCGTGCGCTCCTCGTGGTCGAGAAAGGCAGATAGCCAGACATCTTTGAGGTACTGCTCCTGTGCCATCTGTGCAAAATGTCCACCTTTGGGAAGGATCGCGCCTGGGGCTCGAGTCCTCCCGGCAGCACTCTGCGAGGCCAAGGCAGGAAACGCGAGCGAATTGTATGGCAAATACCGAGCCGTGTCTGCATTCTGCGTGATGGAAACGTGGGAGAACATCTTGCCCCTGCGTCGCGAGTGCTCCCCCGCACCTGAACGAGCAGCAGCGGCCGTACTAGCAGCAGCTGAATTTCCGAAGAGAGCCGCAGCACTCTTTGTTCTCCCACTCTCCATCTGCGCGCGTCCACGGCGGCGCTTTCCACTGGCGCTGAAAAGCGAACGCCCGACACGCGGGTCGTTGACCACGATTTCGGGACGCTCCATCGCTCTTCTTGGTCTATCGAACTTCCCCGCAGCGGCTTCCCCTCATTGTTCCACCTGAATGAGAGCACAGCTGTGCCACCAGGCGCCTTTCTGATTGACAATTACGTCCCATTGCGATGCAGGGGAACTTTCAAAACGGAACTTATTTTCGATTTTCGATGAGGTTGCCCTCATGATTCATGATAGGCTCATTGCGGGGCCGGGGCGCGAGGGAGAGAAAGTATTTACCGGCCGGGCGCGCCCGGGCCGGCCCGGCCCGTTCAGCCCGTTGAAGAAAGCTCGGCCCAGGTTCAACCAGGTAACCAGGCAACAACTAACCAACCAACCAACCAACCAACCGCCAACGAATCAGCTAGTGCCAGAATGCTGAGGGAGGAGGGCAACCTCCGGGTGGGTCGCAACCGCCACGCACGCCTTGACGTGACGCCAGACGCCAGACGCCAGACCGTCCACTCGTCTCCCGTCACTGTTAGCCGACACCCAGCAAAACGTGCGATCGTAGCTCTCTTGTTCGCCAAGCACAGCAATTCCGGCAGCACTGCAGCTTTTCTACAACTATTCTTCACCCGATCGTGTGGCTTGCAGACTGCCACTCCATCCGGTCGTGTGACTGACAGACTCTCTTTTGTGGACAACAGAATGCTGTCGGGATACATCGGCTGGTTCCTGTTCCTCACGGCGGTCTGCGCCGTGCTCGTGATTCGGTCACGGAGCGTGAACAAGGAAGAGGTAACAAAGGAGTTTACTGAGTTTCGAAAGAACTTTTTAATCGTATACCTAATGGCAATGCTCTCAGACTGGCTTCAGGGGCCGTATGTCTACAAGTTATACAAGGACTATGGCTACAGCAAGGAGGACATAGCCATCCTCTTCATCGCTGGTTTTGGATCATCCATGGTCTTCGGAACTATTGTCGGCGCCATGGCCGACAAATACGGCCGAAAGAACAACGCGATGCTCTTTGGCGTCATCTACGGTCTCTCTTGCGTAACGAAGCACTTCCCAAACTACCACATTCTGATGATTGGGCGCTTACTGGGCGGTATGGCGACTTCTATCCTTTACTCTGCTTTCGAATCTTGGATGGTGGCAGAGCACACGTCGAACGCGTTTCCTCCCGAGTGGCTAAGTTCTACGTTCGCCCTCATGACCTTTGGCAACGGTATCGTCGCTATTGCTGCAGGTGTCATCGCGTCAGCAGTTGCAGGGCTAGCCGGCTCGGTGGCCCCGTTTGACTGCTCGCTGCTTGTCCTCATCGCACTAACTGTGGTTGTACATCAGACTTGGACAGAGAACTACGGTGATCGCTCCGTGGGTGCTGGCCTCAACCTTCAGAAAGCCCTTGACGTGATGCAAAATAATCCTAGAGTCCTTCTCGTTGGATTGATCCAATCTTGCTTCGAGTCTGCAATGTACCTTTTCGTCTTCTCCTGGACGCCACAGCTGGAGGTGAGCCTGGGAAAGATTATTGCCACCGCAAAGACGGATAAAGCAGATGATGTCGGCTCAGAAAACCTCCCGCATGGGCTCATCTTTGCTGGCTTCATGGTTTGCATCATGATCGGTAGCAATCTTTTTGGCTCAATTGTCAAAAATAAGCGACCAGAGGATTTCATGCGAGCTGTCTTTGCGCTGTCATCGCTCTCTATGTCTATCATGGGAGTCAGCGATAACCACGTTGTGCAGCTTCTTGCGTGTTGTATTTTTGAAGTAAGTGATGCAGGGCGGACATAGCATTTACGTTCAAAAATATTTCCAATCTCATCCCTCCAACCCAAAAAAAAGGTCTGTTGCGGTTTCTACTTCCCTGGTCTTGGCACGCAGCGTGGAAAGTACATTCCCGAGGACGTTCGGGCAACTCTTATGAACATCTTTCGCATCGGTTTGAATCTCATCGTAGTCGGCGTCCTGTACAACATCCACACGCTCTTCGACTATGTGTGGGTCCTCTCTGCTTTTTTGCTTGGCATCGCCGCTGTTGCCCAGCATATCCTCCATGACATGACCACGGGCAACAAGTTGGAGCAGGCCGCAGCAATGGCACAGTATCAGGGTGGGTACGGAGTTTGGAGGGAAAGAGTGAGACTGACGGAGGGAGCCCTTGAGACGGCGTTGCTGGGAGTTTTATGTTTGTTGATCTCCAAGCCCTCCGTCACATTTTTGTGCAATATCACTCTCTGACGCTCGCGCGTCTCCCAAATTCTATGCAATGGCAGACTTGGAAAAGGAAGATTTTGACGAAGAGCTTGGGGATGGAGACGCAGAGGCAACAAGCACTGGTCTTGAACGAAATGATAAATGATCCTACAAAATAGAAATGATATCAGTGTTATCAGCTCTTTCCGTCATCGCCCGGCGGCAGGTTTGGGAACGATGCTCCTGACCTCCTGTGCGCTCTCCTCTGTGGCCTTTGCTGGCTCTGCGGCCTTAACTGGCTTTGCAGCACGGCTTTTTTGCTGGTCAATCTTCCCACGAAGTGCCCGAATCTTCTGGGCACTCTTGACCATATTACGCTCGAATGAGCCAAGTTGTTGCCGAACTGTGCCCCGGACTGCGGCAAGAAGCTCCTGCATGGACACTGGCCTGACGCCTTGCAAACGATCCTGAACGAGGTTGGCTCTGCGCTCCGGCAAAGGGGTCACTTGCTTGCCCCCCTTCTTTTCCATCACCTTCCTGTTCCTCTTAGGCCTTCCTGCACGGCCCTCGTTGCTTTTTCCAGACACCCCTTCGTACCCTGGGTACGTCCACGGCCCCCTCGTGGGCGTGAGCGTCGGTCCCGGGGGAAACGTCGGGGGTGAAATTGTGCTGAATTTGAAGACTTTCGTCGTTGACGAGGCCGTCATATGAGGGGCCTTGGTCTGCTTGTTCGTCGCTCCGACTTTCACGGGCTGACCCACAGTAGTGCTCGGTAAGGTCGCCGGAGGAGCCTTAATGGTAGTAGTCTCGGTCGGGGCCACGGTGGAGGAAGTGGCCATGCTCTCTGCGTTGGCGTCTTCATCGTCCCTTGCCTCCTCTCGAATCTTTCTCTCCTCTCTCTCTGCCTTTCTTTTAGCCTCCTTTTCGCCGTTGATCTGGAATTAAAGCGCGTAAGTTTCAATTAGCCGGCAAAGCGAGTTGGAAACAAGTCGAGACGCGCTCACCTTGGCGTCTCCCTTTCCATCTGCCTTCTCCTCTCGCCGTTCTTCTTTCTCCTTAATTTTCTTCTTGCATTCGTCGCACTCCTTCTTCGATTGCTTCTTCAACATCTTGATTTCCTTTCTCAGACGACCCAGCTTATCGGCAAGGATTTCATCGTGGCGGGCTCGTATCTTTCGCCTCGTCTTCCTTTGCTGTTGTCGAGCAGCCTTCCTCTTCTCCCGCACTCGGTCCTTAATCTGCGTCTCCTTTCGCAACAGCTTGATATCGTCAGACTCAGAAATTTCGCTTGTCTCGGCCGAGGCGGGCCCCTTTGTTACCGATGTTGATGGAACGGCCATGGGAGGCGATGTAGAAGTTTCGCTCGTACCAGTAGGGCGCATGGTACCGGGGGAAACCGTGGGAGGAATTGCTGTAGAGACATCGTCTGAGCTGGCCGCGTGCTTCGTCTTCGTCTTCGGAGATTTGGAAGCTACCGTGGAGACCTCCACTGGCGCTCTGGTTGAGACAGTAGGAGTCACCGACGCGGTCTCATTGCTCGCCGTTGCTGTAACTGTGAGGGTGGACGCAGGTGAAGGCGTAGAGGTAGAAGGCAAGCCATTCGTTGACTTGGCAGGGCCCGTAGTGACAGCTCGAGGCGTGGAAGTCGGAACTGGCTCGCTCGTCGACGACAAAGTCTTCTGCTCTTTAGCGTGAGTCTCGTTGACCTTGGCCTCCACGGATGCCTCCTCTACCTCTTTTGTAATCTTGTCAGCAAGAGAACTTGGCGTCTTAGTGGTCGTGGTTGTGGTCGTGGTCGTCCGTGATTCCTCCAGACGCTTCTCTGTGTTGGAAGCCTGGACGGTGCGTTGGTGTGTACGTGAGTTGCTCGTTCTTGCTAGACAATTGACGATATCTGGCCGAAGACGCACCTCCTTCACGGCTTCAGCGACCTCCATCTCCGTCTCCTTTGCATCATTCAAACCAGGGTTTCCGATAGATCCAGGTGGGAGCTGAAAAAAGCTGCTCAGCACGTCGTCAAACCTGTCAATGCCCGTAAGCCTCATCGCCTGGACAGGCACGGCAACGGCGACCGCCGCTGCCGCAGAAGCGGCCACGATGGCCGCGGACCGAAATTTCATCCCTCCTTCTCCCTCCTTGCTAGGGAGCAGGGAGTGGCAATGTGCTCGGAGTCCTATTTAATGCATAGTGTAGTGCGAGCGGTGGTGGAAGTTGGAGGTCCTGATGCGAAGGGTGCCCGCAGGGGAAGGGGGTGGTAGTGTTATTGGTGCTTCGAGCTGCGAAGGTGCAAATCAGATTTTCGGCCTCATTTGAACCAGAGGGGTTTGAACTCGTTGCTCATCAGTCATCAGACCTCTTCGCGCTCCTCATTTTTTGCTGGACCACCAATTGTGAGATTCGAGTTGATTTCTTCTCGTTCTCGTTCATTCGGAACGCACAAGAGGGTTCAGCGTTCAGCATGACCAACAAAACTGGCTCCAGAGATATCTCATCACCATCAAGATACGCCGGACAGTACAATAAAACCTCCAACGAAACTTATTTCCGCGTCTCTTCCTCAAGGCACTGACCAGCATGTCTAGCTTCATCAAAGCCCGTGATTTTGATCCGGAGACGACAAAAGTGCTTCGACCTCTCCCCGGATCGGATGGTTTCCTCGCTATCAGCGTTGACGGCTCCTCGCTCTTCCGTTCGTCTTTGGCCCATTTTGTCAAGCTCAACCCAAGCGGCACGCACCACCGCTTGCAAAGCGTTGCGAGGCGTGGGGACGGCGCAATCTTTGGCGTCTCGGCCACTGGTCATCTCGTCCGGGTGGCGGTTGACGTGTCGCGCGGTTGCACTCGGGAGACGGTCATCGTGAGTTTCCGCAGTGACCATTCGCGAAGCAAAGGTGTGTTCCCTTGGGGCGCAACCTGACACACCGAGATGTGCTCCACCGCAGGCAAAGCTCCACCATCACGGCACTCCAATCACACATGTTCGTGGGTGCACCTTTGCGTCACAGCCGGAGGAACTCTGTGCGTTCAGTCTCTCCTGTTTGGTTTGCAAGATTTTAGCGTAACTCGCCTCCCTCCTTCCCTTCTTCTTCTTCTTCTTCTTCTTCTCATACTCTGCGCACATCCAAAATATAGACGCCATCCTGATCAACAACGAGCTCCCTGGACAGCATACTGATGCAATCTGCCGAATTAATGTTGCTGATGGTTCTGTCGATCGCATCCAGCCAACCGGGCGTTGCGATGTCATGGCGCTGGCGGTTGGTAGTCAATCCACTTGAGCAAGGATATCAGTAGAGACTCACACATTCCCCCCTCGAAACAGGCGCGGCCCTTTGCTGGGATCGGTCCTCGTCTCTCATATTTTTTCTATCTCTGGTGCGTGCACGGTGGACTCTACGGGCGCAAGTGGGAGAACGAGGGCCAACGCGTCGTTCACCTCGGTGCTCGTGGCTCTGGTGCCGAGTGTCGCGACATTACTTTTTCGCGGCAAGGGACGCTGTACGGGATCGGCAACGGACTCTGCCAGATCGACCCTACTTATGGAGAGGTAAAGTTTCTCACCGAGACCCCTACGACGATGAGCTCCTTCATTTGGGAACCAATCGGTAGCCACAATAACGTTTTGCAGTGTAAGTGCAAAAAGTAAACGATTCTTCCGTAATCTATGTCTTCTCATTCTCTCGAAACAGGGAACCCGAAAAATGCGTCGGTGCGCGAGGACCTTCCCGACGACTACTCTATGCTCCAGGACCTCGGGGTAAATGTGGTCACGAAACCTGCGTCAGCATCGTCCATTGCAGCCGCGGCGGCTAAGCGTGATCGCGCGAAAAAGGTCGCCGGGGAGTCGTCTGCGACGCACGTACGCCGTCGCTCCCGCGGGCGTCCAGGAACCTGGGGCACTGTCTCCACAGCGAGAAGGAGGAGCAACGCCAGCCAGTTGGCGGCAGCCGCAAGAAATGCTGCAGCTGCTGGGACCCGGGTAGATGAAGCGAACATTTCTAGTACTGGCGCTTGGGAGAAGGCAATTACACCAGAAGGGAAGGAGTACTGGTGGAATCGCAAGACAAGAGAGAGTCGATGGGATCCGCCGGTGCAATCGCAGTCGCAGTTGCAGCAACGGCAGCGACAGCAGCAGCAGCAGCGCCAAAATCAGAAGCAGCAACAACAACAACGACAACAGAAGCCTCAAATTTCCATGGCGACTCCGATCTCGACGTTTCTCGCTTCTCTTCGCCTCTCACAGTATGAACCTTCGTTCCGCGCCGAAGCCTTTGACACGGTCGCGCCGCTTGTCGCGCTACGCCGTGGGGGAAATTTCATGGAGTGCCTCCGCGAGTTGGGTGTTACGCTCATGGGCCACCGCGCGAAGATCGATGCTGCAGTGTCACGCCTCGTTTAAAAATTGCCATCATATTGTTTCAATCTACAGGGTCGTGTCAACTCCTTTTCTTCCTTGCTGCCCTTGCCTTTGCGCTGAGTTCCTCATAGCTCTCCTTCCCTGTCGATTTGACGAGCTTGTGAAAGAGTCCCTCTTTGTTCTCGAGCAGGTCTGCTGCAGGACCAAATTCTGCAATCTTTCCGTCGTCAAGAACGGCAATGGAATCGAAGTCGATGATTGTATTGATGCTGTCACGTTGTTGTGCACGATGTTGTGAGATGTAGAACGGGACAAAATCAAAATTCATTCTACATACCGGTGGGCTATCACAATGACGGTCGCATCTTTCAGCACCTTTCTGATGGTTTCTTGGACCGTGACGTCGGTCTTGACGTCTACGCTGCTCGTTGCTTCGTCCATGACCACGACTGAGGGGTTGCGTAGGAGGACACGCGCGAGGCAGAGCAGCTGCACAGTTCCTGCCGACAAATTGTCTCCCTTCTCCTGTATCTCGTGATCGAGCTGTCCTTCGAGGCTCTTGACAGTTTCTTCCAGAGAAACTCTCCGCAAAACCTTCCAAAGAATCTCATCTGTATAGTCGCCACCCAAACTCAGATTCATCCTCAGCGACCCACTCAGGACAAAGGGGTCCTGAGGAATCATTGCTATCCGCGAGCGCAGAATTTCCAGTGGGACCGAGGTGATGTCGCGGCCATCGACTGTAATCCCACCGCCGAGCAATTCCATCATTCGAAACATTGCCAATACAATAGACGACTTCCCAGCCCCGGTCCTTCCGACTATCCCAATCTTGGATCCACCCTGAAATTTGACAGATAGGCCTTTGAGTACAAGGGGAAGACCCTCCCTGTAGGCCATTTCTACCTTGTCCACTACAATATCTGCCCCATTCTTGGGCCACTCTTTGGGGACGCCGTTGGTCTTGCTGCCATTGCCAATCGCTGCTGAGACAGAGAGCTCACGATCAATCTTGCAGTACTCCAAAATACGTTCCTGGCTTATGAGAAGGCGCTCTACAGCTGTCGTCGCATAAAAGACTCCTGGAACACGAAAGTTCAACTCCATCGTGTAGGCGAGGAGCAACCCCGCCACTCCGGGAGTAACTATGTCATATTCAAGGATCGTGACATCACGCAGTAGTACGAGGCCTATAGCAATGACCGCGATAAAACCTCCTACGACGACGCCTCCGATAAGGTTGAAGAGCATACGATCGAGGGCAAACAGCCAATAGTTGGTCGCAACCAGCTTTGACTGATTTTTGTCAAACTTTGTGTTGAAGAATTGAGTCTTGCCAAAAGCCCTGATGGTGTCAAGCCCTTGCAAAAAGGCGCTAAAGCTCGCGAGAATCGGGCTTATGCTTATCGCGTAGAGTCTTTGCAATTCCAGTGCAACGGCGCCGTAGGCAGAGTAGGCTTTGGACGCGACCCAGAAGAGAGGTATAACGACAACAATGAAAGGTGGGATCAATACCACGGCCGGAATCGTTCCAGAGAGAAACTTGCCAACATTATCTGACCACATTTCTGTCATCCGCGGTAGCATGATATCCAATGCCATAACATCTTGGGAGAAACGGTTGAGAACTCTTCCAACCGGCGTGGTGTCGAAGAAAGACATTGGAGCATGCAAGAGGTTCTCCAGCATCTTATCGTGGAGTCTACGGCTTGATAGGAGAAAAAACTCGTTCGTCACGATCGTCTGCAAGGCGACGAGGATGGCAAAGATGATTGTAATGACAATGTACCTGGGAGAGTAAAGACAGAGATAGAGATAGAAAAGAGGAAGGAAGGAAGAAATGAGAAAGAAATGAGATATATAGATGAGACGGACTAGGTGCGTACCAGAGAAAGTTCCCTGTGAACGAAAGGGACGTTGTAGATTCTTCGCTCCACTTGGCGAGCCAAAAGGTAGAGAAAAATTGACAAAGGGGCACAGCGAAGCCGAGCGCGACCGCCGCGTAGAAGAGCACCTCAGTCTCTCCCTCCACCGCCATGTTGTGAACAGTACCGAATCCAAGCCGCCCAGTGTCCTTCTTTTCTTCGTTTGCCTTTATCCTGGACTCCATTCCCTCGTCCTTGTTGAGGTCTATGGATTCGAGCTTTTGCAGCGACGGCTTCTTTACGATTGCTTGTTCGGTGTGAGAGTTAGGGTTGGAGTTCGCAGACAAGGAGCAGAAATCGCCATTCTGCTCCTCGCCGTCGTTTGGTCCCTGCTCGTTTTTCTGGTCCTCATGATCTTCGTCTTTGGTTTCAGCACTATTTCTAGTGCCGCTTCCAACTTGAACGCTTGCCAAAGAAAAAAACTCCCCATGTGAATCTCGCATGAGCTCTTCATAGGTACCTTGTTGGACAATCGTCCGGTCCTTCAAAACGAGAATTTTGGTTGCGTGAACTGCAAACTGGATCTGATTGGTGAACAAGATCACGGTCTTTTCCTCGCGGCACAGCTTGTTGACGACTTTATCCATTACCTCTGCTGCACAATGGGAATCAAGTGCTGATAGCGGATCATCGAAAAGATAGACGGTGGCGTCGGCGAAGGCAGCCCGAGCGATGCTGACCCGTTGCCTCTGTCCTCCAGAAAGGGTGACGCCCTTCTCCCCAACACTCATCAAGTCTCCGTCCTCGAATGTTTTCAGGTCGGGTATTAGCTGTGAGGCACGAATGCACGCCTTGTATGCAGCCTCGTCATACCCATTGCCAAAGGTTATGTTGTCGCGGATTGTGTCGTTCATAATGAAGGCGCTCTGTGCGACATACGCAAGCTTACCATTGACACATTTCTTCCCAGTACTCTGGTCGAGGAGACCAAGCAGCCCGTTGCAGAGGGTCGACTTGCCGCTGGCAACCTTTCCCACAACGACGATTAGGTCTCCACGACGTGCACTGAACGATATATTTTCGAGTGTAGGCCCCGCAAGCATTGCACTAGCATCAGCCACCTCGAAAGCGACGTCTTTGGGAGAGATCGATGATGGTTCCGCTTTCTGAGTCTCATTTTGACTGTTCTGTTCCTTCTCCCTTGGCTTGCCCCAGGAGAATGAGACACCCTCCAGCTCAACAACGCCATCGTCATTGTCCATTGCACGCTCGACGTAGTCATTTGGTGCCGAAAAGTATTTCTCAAGGCGGTCAAGCGAGACGAGGAGTCGGCGGTACTCGTTGATCATGTTCGGAGTGATCACGAGAGCAATGTTGAGCGTGAGAAAGAGGGGTACGCAGTAAAAGACTCCCGCGGGATCCAAGGTACCATTTGAGATCACGACATATAGCACAAAGGTTACAACCATGGAGAGTGTGGGCACCGCGTTCGCGAGGAAGAATTGCAACGCCCTCAAAAGGTTAATGCTCCGCATTTCCACAATCTCCTGATCGCGGTGCTTCAGCACGCGTTTGATGATGACATTTTCCCACGCGTTGAGCTTCACTGTGCGGATTCTGTTGACAACAGGTCGCGTTGAGTAGTGTCGTGTGCAAGTGAGCGTGGAACCCCACTAGAGCGCATGCAAAGGCAAAGGCAAACGAAGAGAAGAAGGCACTGCGCGGCTCGGATTCGGCACTGACCCCTGAAGTGCCTCGTTCATGAGTGAGGTCCGCATGTCTGCCAGCTGGTTTTTTTTTACTTGGTGGCTCTGGACAGACTTTCCAATTGCATCAGCTATGAAAGCGTTCGCAGTCATGATGACAACGGCGACGAGGACGATAGCCCCAAGCCGGACCAAGAGGAGCGCTGTTGCGCAGATGACCAGGCTGGGGATGATAGCAAAGAGGTTGAAGAGTTGTATGACTTGCACTAATGTTTGGCAATCAGTGCTCATGAAGTTGATCACCTCTCCATCCTGTTCTTGGCAATACGCCGCGTGGAGTTGAATTGTATGCAAGTGAGTGTGGGTATGTCGATGGTCGAATCCCAAGATAGCAAGCACACCACGCACCTCAAATTTGGATGCCTCCTTGCTAGTCATTAGGGAAGGCTTGCGGTACAGATAACACGAGAAAGCCTGATGATTGTGATCAAAATCGGGTCGGTCAGTCAAAGATACCCAGAAAATGCTATACACACGCGGAACGTGGACTCGATATGCGACACAACTTACGCTGAGTGCCTTGCGGGATGCCCTCGTGCCAATGTGCCAAGCATTTTGCACCATGCTCTGCACGAGAATCATGACTGCCCAAATGCCGATGCCGACGACAATTCCCACCCAAAGTTCATGCTTGCCCTCCACAACTTCGACGAGTACAGATATTAGAAACGGGTTGATAAAGCCAGAGAGAGCTCCAACGTTGATCATCAGCGCCGACAGAGCAATGTCGTTCCCGATAAGGTCCCACAAAGCCGAAGCTAAGGTCTTCCCCTGTGCGATGTTACCCTCTGCGTCGACCTTGAAGACGGCATTGAACTCGGAGATCTGAGACCCCGTTAGAAAGTGCAACAATTGTACAGGGCAAACGAGACTTACGTGTTGTTTTGGTTTCTCGCATTCGGGTATCTCGTGTAAGTCCGAGAGCGAGAGCTTGGAGCCGAGCTCTACCGCGACACTGTAAAATGGCAAAATCCACGCGAACGTTGCCTTGGAAAAGAACGAGGCCTGTGTCTCGGATGATTTATCGTCCGCCATAGGTCCTCCTCCCAAATACCGGCAATGTCACAGAGCAGACAAGTCCAGCGTCGACCAAGAAGGTGTTTAAATGTTGACAGCAATTGCTTGGTTTGCCCAATGACACACTGGACCTTAGTCGCAGTTCATCTTCCTGCCATTGCAGACTGCCGATATGGTGAGAAGAGGTAGCTCGCGCTCTAGATGCATTGATAGAGTAAACCTACGGCCATTGCTTCGATCAAGAAGGTTCCCTCGTGGTTCTCTTGATGAACGAAGTTGAATTTCGTTCGGACAACCAACGAAACTTCAAGAAACGGAATGAGCGACCCGTTCGAAAGGGGTCACTTCAGTCACCACGACTTCAGTCTCCACATGACGAGTTTTCTTGAAGTTATCAAGCTTCCAGAAAACCGAACTTCGCACACGTGAACACATATACCGTGCCCACCCCACTACTCCACAATCAAACCATTTTAATTTGCAAAAGAAACAAAACAAGAAAGTAAGTATCAGCAATTTATTTTGAAATGTCGACACTTGCAGCCTCGCAGAGCACTTCATCTGAGAAGGGCCTGGTCATCGTTACCGGCGCATCCTCCGGGATAGGCGCAGCAATAGCGAAAAAGTTCAGCGCCGCGGGTCACCCGCTGCTACTTCTCGCAAGGAGGGTGGAGAAGATGGAAGCCCTTGGGCTTCCTAATGCCCTCTGCGTGAAGGTTGATGTAACCAACGCGGGAGAATTAGAGCGTGCAGTGCAGAAGGCCGAGCTCCGGTTTGGTCCCGCGTCTCTGATCGTCAACAACGCCGGCGTAATGCTCTTGGGCTCAACCGTTTCGCAAGACGCGTGAGTTAAGGAGAATGATTGGAACAGATTGGGCTCGACTCACGCAAATTACGCACAGGACCGAGTGGACAAAGATGATCAACGTCAACGTCGGGGGTGTGCTGAATGGAGTCAAGGCGGTCCTGGCAGGCATGCTTGAGCGGCGCTCGGGCACTATCGTCAACGTGACGTCCATTGCTGACCGTAAGCTTTTCCCCAACCACGCCGTCTACTGCGCAACAAAGTACGCGGTTAAGGCGTTTACAGAGGGCGTAAGAATGGAGGCCTCAGCCTCTGGGGTGCGCTGCATTGTGGTTGCGCCAGGCGTAGTCGAAACCGAATTGCTTTCGCACACGACGAGTGACGAAATCAAGAAGGGCTACGAAGGGTGGAAGGACGGGGAGCTCAAGGGTCAGCCGCTCCGACCGGAAGACATCGCACAGTGCGTACACTTTGCGTATTCGATGCCTGCACACGTGACAGTAAGGGAGCTGGTTGTCGGGCCGACTTACCAGAAGGATTGAGCAGTGAGACCATGGTAGCTCACCCTCAACTATAGAGGGTGGGAAAGAGAAGAAATGACGGGCGTGCTCTTTGTCAAAACAATTCGGATCGTCGAAAAAATACATGTCATTCCCGACGCTCCCCCTGAAGTGGAGGAGCGATTGTTGAAGGTTCATCTCCTGCTTAGTCCTCCCACCGTATCTATCTTACTGCAAATCGAATCCGAAATTCGTATCTTTGCCTGTACCCATAAGGTACTCTACCAGACGCTTTCCCGGTGGGGCACTGTGCCGTCTAATATCTCGGATTGCCTTGCACGTGCGTCGCACCAAAAGTAGGTGTAGTAGAGATTTGAACGGTATCGTCGTAGAAATTTTGGCATGTCTTCTACGTGCAAACGACAATCCGATAGAAAAGTCTCGTGGCTCTGCGTGAGATGGCATCAGAGCCCTCCTGCCCTTGCGTGCGGCCTACCCCCTACCTCTCGAACAAAAATATATATCAACACAAACTACACACAAACCTCACGCTAACACCCCCTAAACCTCACATGACAGCCCCTGCCGAGTCTCGCTGGGAAGGTATCGACGTTGTGCGGTGCATCAATCTCGCCGACGAGCGCCCCGATCGGAAGGAGGCGATGAAAATAGAAATGAGGAAAATCGGCCTCACGCACAACAGGGGAGAAGAGGCCGACGCGATTTTTTTTAAAGCTCGGAGAAGCCAGCACGGGCCTCTTACAGGCGTCTACGAATCTCACCGTGCGTGCATCCGCGAGGCTTATGAAGCAGGCGCCAAGACCTTGCTACTCTTCGAGGACGACGTCGTCTTTCACAAGGGGTGGGAAGAGGTCAGTCCTTTTTGAGCACTTAACTGGCGGCGCGACATCACTAATACGACGACGACGACGACGATTCCGCAAATGCATCTCGCTTAGGTCGTCGACCTCTGCATGGACTTTGTCCGCTCGGGCGCCCCTTTTGACACGTGCCAGCTGGGAGGCATGACGGGCTTCGTCCTCGAGGAGCTCTACGAAGGTTCTCTCCTCCGGTGCCCTCTGTGCACCCCCCACGCGTATGTCATAAGCAGAGAAGGAATGAGGAAGTTCCTGGAGTATCTGCCCTCAGACTACGCATCGTCTCCGCTGCGTGACGTCCCCCATGATGTGGTGACTAGCTTAGTGTGGAGCAAGACATATTGCCCCCGCGACAACTACATCATCGACCAGAGATGGGAAGACTCGAATAACGAGTGGTTTCCGGATGCCGAGCTGGGCGACGACGGCAAGGGACGCCTCACTTGGATGCAGTTGAAGGTAGTCCCAGCCGCCATAAAGCTTCTAGAGACGTGGAACCGCTGGCTGACGGTCTTCCCTGTTCCGTGGAGACCCTCGTTCACGTGGCCGTGCACTCTCGCGATTCACGACGATGCCACGGGCTCTCTGCACCTCTTCCACGGAGGTTACTTGGCTCGCGCTTGCTTTTTCGGGGCAATGCTCTGGGCCGGCGCCGTCGAGGCACCGCCAAAAGGGGGCTCCTCGGAGCACAGGAGGTGGCTGCCATTTGGGACACGGCAGCCGCTGTTGACAAGCAAGCTCTGGTTGTGAAGCGTGAGGGCGATCGGATCGGCAAGGTGCTTTAGTCTATGATAAGATGGAAGGTAGTTCAAGCTTCTTATTTTGAAGGGCAGATAGTTTTCTTAGCCAAACCTTGGATTTGATGATGACGCGGCCCCTGCGGCGTTGTGTTTTTCCTGTGATCCCTTCGTGAGATT
>JACLAD010016315.1_pt1 | contig 19727 bp, 6 predicted proteins | sample 8027901 | NCBI WGS metagenome assembly JACLAD01 (sample SAMN15725071, study PRJNA655200) | protist metagenome | isolation source: fluorescence activated cell sorting (FACS) single amplified genomes of... | place: Spain: Blaines Bay Microbial Observatory, Mediterranean Sea | collected 2016-07-05 | reverse complement strand
TTATTTTTTTAATTTATGATACTCATGATAATTCCTACTCTCCAGAAAGAATACAATAACTGTATAAAATTATATTTACAAAAATATTAAACAAGACAGAAAACAAAATTGAAAAAATTACGCGCGGATAAAAAAATATATATAAACGTTTTGGTACCACGTACAAAGAGAGTAAAAAACTATGCATATGATATAATATGGGAGTATCAATTTATTTCTATCTCATCCGTATTATCTAATGTTTCTACCATCTCTGGCTTTTTTGTTGGTGGATCTACACCAAAATATTTTAAGTGCATTAAACTATTCATACCATCCATCATAACTATCATTTGTTCCAATTTTTTCTCCGTTTCGTTCTGTTTTTCATTCATGAACAATATTTCACTTTCTAACCTAGCAATAGTATTCATCATGGCATCTTGACTATCATTTTTTTCTTGCTGTTGACCTGCAACTAGGGTTTCTATTTTTTGATCCATAAGAATTATTTTGTTCCCAATCTTCTCCAGCTTTTCATCCAAATTTTCATGAAATAAATTACCTTCATACGGTTCTTTATACATGTTAAATATCTTCTTCGCAAGTTTTGGAACATGAACTGTTTTTGCAGTAGAAGAATCTATATACATAGTCTCTACCGCAATCTTCAAAATAGTTTGCAATATAACTGCCAACTCATTTTCCGTTCTAATTTCTGATAAAAAGCTACGAGTTTCTTCTAGTGTAAACTCATCGATAGCCTCTTTTTCTCCCCCTTCCTTTACTGAGCTATTTTTACTGCTACTTATACTACTAGCAGTACTTTTTGGAGGGGGAGGGATGGACATCTTTTTTTGAAAGTCCATTGAAAGCTTTGGATCATCCTCCATCCTTTTCTTAATATCATTTATAAACTTTTTTTTCGTCTTTTCATTCTTATGATCAATATGGTCAATATCGCTGACGTTTTTATATCGTTCGACAATATCCTTGACGACTGCTTCTTGTAAAATATCTTCAAATACTATATTATCTCGGGGAGACACACAAATTTGTAACAACAAGTCTGCTGCTGGCGTTGCTGCGAATTTTAAACGTAAGAAATCGTTGCTTTTATGCTTGAAACATATAAGTAACGCACTTAAATGATGTTTTACGCGTAGGAAGGCATAATGTATTAATGACACTTGTTTTCCTTGTCTGTCCATTTGTTCATCTTTATGCTTCTCAAAACCTCCAAAAATCACGGCGATGAAGATGTTGGATATAATGATCGTTAACAATATAAATGCTACCCATACAATAACGATTCTAAAATTTGCCACATAATCAGCCATCCCAAGACCATTATATTTAGCACCATAGCCATCGTTGATAAACAAATCGTAATCATACATACCAAATGCCATTCTTGCGACCGAGATTGCCGAGATGGAGAAGTAACCAAAATCATAAGAACCGCTCCCAACTCCAAATAGAAAAAAAGTCGTATATGCAAAACCACACAACATAATAAATGTAACCACTAGGACATCGGCAAGATCCATGATAGCATACTTGACTGTATTTACAAAAACAGACGCACCTGCATGCCAACTCATTTCTTTAAAAATAGCTAATGTTACGAAAAAAGCACAGGCAGAAATTACCCAGGAATTACCATTTATTATTTCCGGATATAGACCAACTTGTGTAAAATAGTTTTCTACTGTTGTCACATCTTCAATTCTACGAATACTCCCTTCCGCATGTTTGTTTGGAAAATTTGTAGGATGCACTGTAAAAAAATTTATTACACACAAACTTAAAATTGCCATCCATTGACATACCATTACAACAAGATCTAATAAATTTAAAGAGTCTAACATGAAATGGTTTAAAAAATCTTCCATCATTTGTTTCATATCTGTCTTAGCCTCAGCTCTATTGTCATTTTCAATTGCTCGTTTCATTTTCATTTTCTTCAATGTATCTTGTATATCCATAGATTCACTATATGTAAATGTCATCGCACAGCATACCATCAATACAATTAAAAAAATAAACAATGCATTGTTACCTTGAGGCAAAGTGGGCATGGGAGAAATAGTTATGAAAGCATCTCGCTTAGCACTTGTTTTTCTCCAGTCCATTTTATTTTCAACATGATATACAAGGTGCTTATACGGATCTAAAAATTGAGTAACCAATCCAGCCACTTGCACAGATGGATTGTTTACCACCAATTTTTCATAATTATTAATTTGTTTCTGTGTCACCGATGATATATTTTGTTCATGTAACTCTGCACTCCACAATGGCACAAACACGGAGCCGTAATAATTATCTTTTTCAAATCGCATGTCTTTACTATGTAAAGTGCTGTAAGCATGCAAATTAAATATTTTTTTGTATTGAAAAATTTGTGAATCTACATTTTTCTCATCACCTGCCAATTTATTTTTGCAAACATTTATTTCATATGATGATGATGTCGATTTTGTAATATCTTTTCCAGGCGGTGTCACTGGATGGTTATATGTATAATTACATCGAGCTGGACTTACAATTGCTTCCATGCGCAATAAAATCAAATTGTCGTCAACACTATATTTTGGATTTTGTGCCAATGTTCGTGATGTTAATACTGTCCATGCTGCAAATCCATTTCTGCTTAATGCTGTTTCGGGAGGAACCAATCCAGCAATTATGTTCGATTTTGTCATTGCAATATCCACTCCTCGAATTGATGCAAATCCAATTAATAATATTAGAAAGGCATATATTGCCATAAATACACATCGATTGCATCCTTCATAATAGTATCTATCCTCCAAAACTTCAAATAGATTAACTATCTCATACTCATCTTCTTCACGTTTAATTTTATTCCCATGCTTATCATATTGTACAACGTATTTCTGTGTCCGTTGACGACGTTGTTGAGCAAATTTCTTATGCTGCAATGATGCAAAATTTTTTCGCATCGATTTCATTTTTGGATATGTTTGTTCCCTCCCTACGTACGTATATATATATTGGCATGCAATAAAATTGTTATTTGTTCAATGTATTTGTTTAATAAACATGTGTTGAGGGTGTTAAAACATTTCTATTTGGAGTATGCACATAACTTATGTGTATATCCTTATATTTATCCGATACATATTTAATATTTGCACCCTTATTTTATACGGCTTAGCTGTTGCCTTACGTAGCACGCGTGCTTACTAGGTATGTACTTTTTTTATTGAACTGATTTATTATTGCAACTATTTTTATATTGTGCTATTATTGCCATGATTCTAGAATGATGGATTGGCCATTATTATCCATTTTAGAAAGAGATCCTCTTCTCTATTGATAGGCAACTTAACAAAAAATAATACTATAATAATACTGTACTAAAAGATATAGCGAAAAAGTTCCTATAAAGCTATATATTTCTGTTACTAGCTGAGCTACTGGCAATCTGTAAATTTGGCAATCATCCTCCAAGGGGATTGATATATCATGAATTGAGACGACTAATATTTTAAAATCATTATTTCAAAGAAAACAAATTAACTGATGTGTGCAAATATACTGTAATACATGCAAAGAGACTTATAACAAAAAAGAAAACAAAACTAGAAAACCATTTTGTCGCATCTTCCTCTTTTTTTTTTCATACGATATAATATATATACATTTTATATTCTTGCATTTTTTGCTTTACGTCTTTCGTTATTATTATATTGATTTTCACATTTTGGTTTTGTGACCTCCAGGACTTCAACGTTTTTAGTTTATTCAATACGAAAAAAATGAGTTCAATTGATTCCAGAGTATCATTCTGTAAAACATTTAGTCATATGTTGAAATGTAAATGTCTCAAGAGGAAAAAGAAGCAAAATGCTGACAACGATAATATTATTAAATGTGAATTTTTTGAATTACCTGGTGGAGAAGCAGGGTTTTATATTATGAAAATGATTATCGAATTTTTAGATTTCAAAGCTTTATCATCGTTGATGATCACATCTGTAATCCAACAATTCTGTAGAATTCACAAATCATTATTATTGAAAGAAACATGCGAAAGCATTGGTAACGGATTACGCAGAAGGATCATCCCTGATCTAAACGAGAAGTATGCTAAAGAATATCCTCGTGGCACTCCATTAATTGTTGCAAGCGAATTAGGCAGATTTGACGATGTAAAACGATACATTGAAATTGGTAAATTGAATATCAACATGCGTGGCAAGGACATAAGAGGTAACAATGGATATACAGCTTTAATGCAATCGTGCTGGGAAGAACATGTTGACATTACAAAATATTTATTAAAATTTCCACATATTAACATTACGTCACGAAGTTGGAATGGTTTAACAGTCTTACATATCGCAGCATTGATTAATTGCAAGAACCACGAAACTTTAAAGTTGATTTTAAACCATGAGAAATGTACCGCATCGTTTTTTAATGATAGAGTTTTTTATTATTGTCACCATGGTAATAAAACCGCATCGGATATTGTTTATCACAATATGATAGCTAGTACATCTCGCAATCGACCTGCAAGTAAATTTCAACTCGAGAAAATGCAATTAATGTTGAGAAAGAATAAATTATTCAGTCTTAAAGTTTAAAACCATACTCATATCGTACATGTAATAGCAATTGCACAAAATAATTGGTATACCGATATATATATATCATTCATAGACGACTATTGACGAATTATGACTTTTTATACGCGAACTACGTATCATACAGTAAACTACGCGTCGTATATACACGAAAGGGTACAAAATATGGAGAGGAAACAATGTATTAAAACTGTACCTATAATATTTAGAATATCTCAAATATTAATATGTGTCATATGTTGTGTTCACATACGAATTTTATTTTACAAAATCGTACAGTTTTTTTTAATCTTTCCCCCAATCTCAATCATTTTCAAACTTTGTTGCTAAAAATGTTTTATCCAGTTGAATTGATTCATTTAAAAATTTTAATTCATCTGATAATCCAACTAAACCGGCTTCATCTCTAGTTTTATACCAATCATCTATTTTTTTGGCGTGTTTTCCAACATAATATGAGGTTAGTGCTTGTCGATCTGTTTTCTGAGAATAATTAATTGTTAAAAACTTCTTTGCTTCTTTAACTGCATCGACATTATCATCTCTTAATTTATCCAGCATATATTGACTTCTATTATTATGATATGATTTTAAATCGTTTTGGATTGACATCCATGTTTTTTCTTTCTTTTTAATAGTAGGACCAAAAAATGAATCTGATTTTAGATTATCAGTTGATTTAGCTATTTTTGCTTTGACTCTTTTTTTATTATTATGCAAATTATATATATACATTTTTCGATCTAATGATTTCTTCTTTTTTATTTCTTTTTGTTTTCGAATATGAGAGTGTTTACGATTTCCCCATTTATCGACATCAAACTTTGTTAAAGTTTCAACTGTCCTTAAAAGACCTTCACTTTTATTAAAATTTGATGGGTATTTACCAAAAACAGTGTCAAATCCTCGATCTCGTTCTAATGATGAAAGCAATAATGGAAATGAATATCCATAAGGAATTGTTTCCACAAAGTTATTTGGATCTTTTGCAGCTTCATCTTCACTATCCGATTCAGATTCACTTAAATCTTGATATTCATCGACGGTTAATCCTTTTTTTGCTGCTTTTGCTGCTACTCTTTGAGATTCAGCTAATGCTGAAAAATCGACAACACCATCATGTTTTTCTTCTTCCAATTCTTCCTCCTCTTTTTCTTTTTCATCTACGTCATCTGTTTCTTCACTATCTTCTTCGTTTTCTTTTTCCTCTTTTGCCCTGTTAAATTTTTCTAATTTTTTCTTTTTACATTGCGCTTCCCAAAACAATCGTTTTTTCTCTGCACGTGCTTCCAATATACGATTTCTTGCATCAATTTGTTTTTGTTTCTTTCGTTCCCTAGCTCGTCTCAGTTTCATTTTATGTTTTTTAAATTCTGCAAAACGTGTACGTTTTTGATAATTATCATTGTATAATTTTTCCCATTCAACGACTTTATTGCATGCTCTACATGGTGCATTTTTACCATTCCAAACGGTTTGACAACTGTAAAGATGATGATACATATCATATATGAAAAATAAATATATATGTTAGAAAGCGAGAGGACATTAACAATATATATATATATATATATAATAGTCTATACAGAGATTTTGAGGAAGAAGAAATAACTTACGCTGGACAAACCAATTGACCCGGTTCAGCCTTAATTCGTGGTGGTCTTCCTCTATGACGCTTATTTGGTGTTTGCACTGGTGTTTTCATCATCGAAATGGCAGCCACTACACTACCTCTATATTTATCAGCAGTTGGATCAGTTGGAATAACCGATCTTGCTACTCTTCTTTGTTCATCATAATAGCCTGTTTTAGCCAAGCCATAAGCAGCAACTTTAAATGATTCTCGTTCTCTAGCTTGATTATCCAACAAATTATGCATACGTTTATCAGATTCAAATTTTAACATTGCAATTTCTCGATTTTCTAATAATTCTTTATAAAGTATATCACGCCGTTGGCTGTACAAAACAAATTTATCTTCTCTTTCTGGCATTGATAATTTTGGATTTGCATTATAAAAACTATGTATATCCCGTATTCTAATAGAATTGACGTCTATTCCTGTTTTTACAATTGCATTACGTGATCTTGGTGTTAAATCTTTATTAGTAATCTTCCTAGGTACAGCGATTTCGCCACCAACGTATTGCATCGTATGATGAGGCATGTAATAAACTTGTTCTATATTAACATTTAGTGGTTTAAAATCTTTTTTTGTAACTTCATTTATAAAGATTTTTGGTGGAGATTTTCCTGCTCCATTAATTTTTTTCTTTCTCTTTTTTTTCTTCTTCTTCCTCTGCCGTATCCTCATTGTAGGTTCTTCTTCAAGATGAATATTATTAGATAATGGTTCATCATCATCATTATTGTTTTTGAAGTATAAATCTAATGCAGCATTGTAATTTAAATTGCTTTCTACTTCTTTATTTTGTTGACTTTGAACGATGGATAATTTAGAATACAAACCGGCAACTTGTAAATGTTCTGGACCTCTCAATTCTTTCATTTCCTTTAACGCTCGTTTCAATAAATTTTCTGCTGCATACAAATTGCCTTCTAACATTCGTTCCCCTGCATCATTTACTAATTTATCAATTTGATGCTCTAAGTCTACCAGAGAATACGTATTTGATTCTTTTTCCATTTTTTTTATTCTACCCAGACTCCGTTTCCTGTTATCATATATATCATATATACTAATAACATTCCAAATTTATCTATCTATGCCGTTCTTTAATTATATTATTTTCATGTTCTATTATACAACAACAACAACTGTAATTTCAATGAATATATACATGTATTAGTATAAACATTCCGTAAATAACAAAAAAAATAGTAAATTTTTTTTTACTCATAGCGATTATTCCGGATTATAACCACATTCGAATTAAAATGAAATCTCGCCTATCAAAATGATAATTAAATACTATAACAGTTTGTATACTTCACAAATTGATTTAAGGTCTCATTGCCATTTTTGCCATTGCCGTTGAAATATTATGATATATCCAAGAAGATATATGTTTTGTGCACATGTATGCAAAAAATAAAAGACAAATGACTAGCTTCTATAACCATGTTTCATTCCAGATGGGAAAAAAATATAAAACAATTTGAATGTTGATGTAGTTATATATCATTCGGTCTGTAATAATCATAATCTCTATCTATATATAAGTATTTTTTGTAAGATAATAACAGAATGGGGCAAAGTTATGGAAAAGCAAAAGTAAATGGACCGGCAATACCGTTTGTGAATTTACCGGAAAATGTTATACATGGTTTATGGGAAGATTTTAATCATATATCAGAAGGTTTTGGTATAGAGAGAAAAAGATTTTGTGGATTAATTCAAGTATTGGAAATGCATATGGCAAGTAATGATGATATACAATCGCAAAATGCAAAACTGCAGAAATTGGCTAAGAAATTATTTGATTTCCTTGATACAGATAGAAATGGCATTGTTGATGGATTGGAATGTTTAGCTGGATTAGCCATTTTATCCAATATGCCATTAGATGAAAAATTGGATTATATCCTTCATTTATACGATTTTGAAAGAAAAGATAGATTAGTAGAAGATGAAATGTCAATGGCAACAGCATGCTTATGCACTGCATTAGAGAAAATGACTAATATGACGCCACCATCTGGTGATATTATTGAAAATACAAGCAAACACGCCTTTCACAATTTTGTTTTACGCAAAGAAGATGAGACAGCTGCAATTAGTGATATCGTCCAATATGTGCTCGATAATCCTGATACATTGTCATTTGTACGGCATTTTGATAATATTGATGTCGCTTATGACGATATGGTAATTGCATCGCCGTATGATGCTAGAAATGATAGCAATTTAGGCATCTCACATGATAACACGAGAAGAACGTTGATAAACACATATAACAATAGACGCGACAATGGCTTCATGGCAAAATTACGAGAAAAAGCTTTGATTAAACCATTTAAAAAAGACGATAAGAATACATGGAGAAATTTCGTAGATGAAATGAAACCTTCCAGGTATGAAGACAAAGTTAAAAAAACCAATCAAGAAACAGTACCATTGGCAAACTATGCGCTAGACCATATACATGGCGTAAGTTCTTTTGATGGGTCGCATACGGATGTCCTTTATGGCAGCGATACGGACAAAGTTGTATTTAGCGCAGGTGCTATTTGTATAGTATATGACAGTTCACGACATGTACAAAAATATTTTGATAAACATAATGATCAAGTCACTGCTCTTGCTGTATCCAATAACAAACAATATGCAGCATCTGGTGAAGTTGGGGCTAACCCATCTATTTACATATGGCGAATGGATTTTAAAACAATGTTCGAAGCAAAAATTATTGGTATACATAAAAATGCAATATTGGCATTACATTTCTCACTGGACGATACCATGTTATTTACCTGTGGTCAAGATCCATATCACAGTGTAGCAATTTACAAATTAGATTTTAAAGAGGCATTGCATGAACGTGCAAGCTTGATGTTCGTATCCAGGACCACGGATAAGCCATTTGTAGGAGGGAGATTTGTTACTGTAAATGGTGATTTTTTCACGTATGGATATGAACATTATTCATTTTGGAGCAAAGATCCAAAGGATGGGTGGGTTGAGAAGCAAGGTATTTTTCATCGATCGATAGGTAAACGCACTATCATATGTGCCAGTACCAACTATGAGGAAAACCGCACCGTTTGCGGCTGCTCCAGCATTAGTGGTAATAGTGGTGATTTAATTATGTTTAAAAACAATGATAGATATGGTTTTGGTCATATAAGGGCACATATTGGTAACGTACATTCTGTTAATTTTGGAAAAGAGTTTGTTGTCTCTGGAGGTGCTGATGGATTAATCAAAGTTTTTACAAGCTTGTTAACGTTAGTTGCAGAGTTCGACGTTAGCGTCAGTGGATCAATCAAAAATGTAATTAAATCACTGCAATTATCGGATGATGAAAAAAAAATATTATTTCGTACTCCTGGCACTGTTGCGGAGATGAGTAGAGCGGATGGATTGCTTTTAAATGAACACCCATTGATACAAGCGCATTGCGAAGGTGAATTGTGGGGCTTAACAACACACCCTTCGCGTTATGAATATTGTACAGTCGGCGATGATGCAACCATAAGAATTTATGATATGGTGTCTAAGAAAATGTTAAAATCTACTAAAGTTCCAGGATGGGCACAAAGTCCAGCGCGTTGTGCAACCTATAGTCCAAAAGGACATTTGTTAGCTGTTGGATTGAGTGTCAATGACGTATTAGCGCCGCCTCCACCAATGGATGTAGACCCATTTGCCGCTGCTGAAAAAGAAAAATCAAAGAAAGAGAAAAGAAAGAAAGAAATAGAAGCAATTGCAAATAATATAGATAAAAATACCTCGGAAAAGAAATCTGGGGCATGGTTCATACTTGATGAAGAATCCTTAGAAGTAATATTTCATGCCAGAGATTCTTTAGCCGGAATCAGCGCGATTGCATTTTCACCAAATGGAAAGGTGCTAGCCGTCGCATCGTTTGATTATTTAGTATATATGTATAATGCGGTTGACAACGAATTTAATGTTATTGGCCGTTGTTTAGGACATGTTGGCCCACCAACACATCTAGATTTTTCAATTGACTCAAAATGGATACAAAGTACTAGTTGCACAGTTGAAAGTGGTGAAGTTAGATGGTTTGATGGAGAAACAAGCGAGCCAAACAGCTCTCATAATATGTTTATAGATACTATGTACCAAAAAAATAACTCGCCGTTTAATTGGCAAGTACATGGTATGTGGAATCATGATGTAGATGAGGCATTTGTAACATCATGTGCCATACAAACTATTGAATTTCCAAACACTTTCATTGGTAAAGAAGAAATAGTTGCAGCAGGAGATATGCAAGGAAGGCTAAGACTATTTTCCTCGCCCGTAGTTTGTGAGGACGGACAAAAACCATATATTGAATTTCATGGACATGTAGGAGGAGTAACAAATGTTGCATTTGCATTTGCTGGAAAATACATGATCAGTACGGGTAGAAATGGAAGGTGCATATTTCAATATTCCCTACACAACAGCGAGACAACGATGGAATTAGATGAAATACTTGCCGAGGATTTAGAAAATGCAATTATTCCAGAACTAGAAGAGGCGAAAAGAAAAGAAGAGAATAAAAAGGATGATGATGAAAAAGAAGAAGATGCATTAGAAGAACAAGAAATTGATATAATCTTACAAAAAAGTAAGCCAGAAGCGTTGCTGAATAAAAATGTTAATAAGCTGGTAAAAGTGAAAGCAAAGAAGCTTGAGATTGGTCCTGTAGATACCACTGGATTTTGTATACAAGAGTACACATATGAAAACCAGAAAAAGAGGACAAACCTATATGAAGAGACTTCCAAATTTGATTTAGAAGAAAAAATAGTCGAGGGACATAAAGCTACAAAAAGCATAATAGAATCTAGGAATTGGGGAAAAGCATGTGTTTTACCTAAAGAACATAGTGTATCATATGCTGTTTCTGGCATGGTTGAGCAATCCGATCAAATGCTGGTTGATACGGACACGCCACTTGGCGAATTAGAATTAAAATGGATTTATGGCTTGCGTACAGAAGGTTTGGCAGGGATGTCAAGATATTGTTCAATGAATGAAATTATTTACAACGCAGGATCACACGTTGTCATACAAAAGATAAAGCAATGGCAGCAAACAGATACTAAAACAAGGGATGGAGCTAAAAACGAGACAAAGAAAAATAAAAAAACATTCATGCCATCTCAAAGGCATTTTTCAGGACATACGAGTGAGATCATTTCGCTTGATATCATTAAAACAAAGCATTGTACTCTAGTTGCTACTGGGGATGTAGCTGAAATTCCTACCATTATAATTTGGAATTTACAGACATTAAAAACTGAGGTTACAATGCGAGGTAGTCATCGGAATGGAGTAAAACTGTTGCATTTTTCAACTGATGGCGAAAAATTAGCATCTGTTGGTGGAGATGAAAATCAGCTAATTAATGTTTATGATACTATGTCAGGTGCTATAATACATTGCATCAGTGGTGGTCGCTTTCCAATATTTGATTTATCGTTCAGTTTAGATTCTCGTTATCTATTGCAAACTGGAATGCATACTATTAGTTTCCATGATTTGCGTGTTGGGAAGAACGTGTTGACGTTTCCATTCCATCTTGAATGTGAAGGTCTTCCTAATCAACCTTTCTTATCATCTACATGGACGGATAAAGGTGTAGTTGTCGGTGGGTGGGATGGGACATTGTATGATATTGATGTTTCTGGGTATAATGCTCTAAGTGAATACGAGGAGAGTGAACCGAGGATACGCTTAGAAATAAACAACGCACATGGTTCTGTTATAAATATAGTAAGAAAGACAAAAACACCAAGGGCTAATTTTACTCGAGTCATTTCCGCTGGTGACGATGGTCAAGTAAAAATCTGGTCTTGGCACGTACAGACAAATGAATTTCAATGCATCGATACGTTTGATATTGCGCAGTATGATTGTTTGAATCCATGTATTCGAAGTGTTGACCTTGATATGGAGCATCGAAATATATTAGTCACCGTTCTCAGTTCAGAAATTTTAGAGTTACATCTATCTATGACAGGGAAATCAACAGTAACGTCGTCTGACGTGATTGTTGAAGGGCACTATATGGAAGGAGAACATGAAACGAAGTTGCAAGATATTGCAGTACACCCAAAACAACACGAATTTGCAACAGTTGGAGATGACAAGTGGCTTCGTGTATGGGATGCAGCAACGCATAAGCCACTACGAAAGTTAAAATTAGAATCGCATGGCTGTTGCATTATATATTCCCCAAGTGGAGAAGATCTATGCGTCGGGTTAGGACCGGCACCTGGTAAGAAAAAAGGAGCTTTGAAAGCTTTTCTTCAACTAGATGGCGCATTTCAAATTATCAATGACAAGAAAATGGCATTAAAACATACCGGACGGGATACTCGCTCACGTTTAACATGTGCACGATATACCCCAGATGGAAGCACACTAATTATTGGTGCTTCTGATAGACGTTTGTACATGTATGATGTAAATAACGAATATGAATTGTTAAAAAAACTGACAGTTATGGATAATACCCCACGCGCTATGGATATCTCTGATGATTCTAAATATATCAGAACATATGCTGTTGAAGAGCAAGAAATTGCTTTTATCGATATCGAGGAAGGGAAGTTAATAGAACGTGCTGCTAGCATGAGAGAAGTAATTTGGGATACTAATTCCTGCCCTTATCGATGGGGAACAGCTGGTATGTGGGCTGCAGAGGAAACAGGAAGGGATTTAGTAAGCGTTGATCAAAGTGATATGTTCAACATTATCGTTGGTGTCGATGAATGCGGCAAATTGCATTTAACTCGATCCCCATGCACTGTTGTTGGTCGAGCAATACGCTCATATTTAACAACAATTTCATCAGAAGGAAAAGTTCGGATTTTATGCAACGGGGCATCAAAACATATCATTACAACTGGTTGTACTGATCGTTTAGTGTATCAATGGGAGTTTATACCACATAGATCTGCTACCAGCGATCGAAGTGGTGTCAATCCAAATAACATGTGGACAAAACGAAAGAAGCTTCTTCCAGATCGTTATGGAAACATAGGAAATCGACCATGGCAGAGTAATTTATTACCACCTAGTCAAGACAATGGTGGTAAATTGAGCGAAGATAAAAGTCCTCCAAATGCAAGTGCAAAATTAAAACATGTATTTGGCATTAACCCACACTCTATTGCGTACAATCGAAGAGGGAACTTTATTTATTGCAACGCTGCTGTTGGTATTGTTTATGATAAATTATCGCATCAACAGCAATTCTACTTCAATCATGCACCAAACAAAATAACGTCATTATGTGTTGATGAGAATGGCTACTACGTAGCAACGGGGGAAGAAACAGATTGCCCAGTTGTTCGCATATGGGACGCTTCTACGTGTGCCCATATTTGTACGCTGCCAAAAGTACACAGGAATGGAATTAAATTATTACGATTTTCTCGATCCGGTAAACATTTAGTTAGTGTAGATGATGATATTAACCAGAAAATTGCAGTATGGGAGACTGATTTTCGAACAGGAAACTGGGCAGAAGGAAGATTAAAATCGTATCAAAATTTTGGAAAATTAGATGTTATGTTTGCTATTTTTACGGAATGTTGCGAGTTTCATGGTACCGGTGGATATGATATAATTACGGGTGGTGTTTCACATGTGACCTTATGGAGAATGGCTGGTACCAATTTAATTGCGTTGAAAACCTTTCGTGAATACGCTTCGCCGTTTTTATTGGAAATGGATCGACACCCACCGATACCGTTTGATGCAATGTTATGTGGCGAGATTCATGGAAAAGATGTTGTAACTGGATCTGATGCCGGGGATTTGTATGTATTCCACACATTACGTGGCGAAATTACTCAAAGGATTGAGAAGGCTCATGAGAATCCAATTACAGCTATTAAATCAAGAAATGAAATTGTTGTTACTGGTGATACTACTGGTTTAGTTAAACTGTGGAATAATCTATTTGAACTTATTGAATATTTCCAAATTGAACCTTCTTTAGCTAAAAATCCATCAAAAATTACTGCCATTGGTTTCGATTTAAGATCTGAATTATTTTCTATTGCAACGATAAATAGTGAAGTCTATGAAATCAGCGTCTTAGGTGGAGGTGGTGAAAGTCAAATAACTCGTCTAATACAAGGGCATTCGTATTGGACACTTTGTGGTCTTGATCGCCATCCCAAAGACCCTAATATTATTGTTACGACGGGAGACGATTCTTCCATACGCGTTTGGTCAACGCAAAGTTATGAAATGCTACGTTGTGGAAAACTAGCTGGAATGTGCCGAGCTATTGCGTGGTCACCTTGCGGCAAATTCTTTGCAATTGGGTTAGGTGCTGGTAGTGCTAACGAATCAGAAAGAACTTTAGATGGGTCGTTTCAAATTCTTGATGCGCAAACATTTGCATTAATATACCATGGAAGAGATAGCCAACAATGGATTACAGATATTAAATATAGCCCAGATGGTAATTTTATAGCAATGGCATCCTTTGATTCAAAAATTTACGTATACGATGCTACACGCGATTTCATCTTACGCGCCGTAAGCAAACGTCACAATGGCTTCGTAACACACATCGATTTCTCATTAGATGGTAAGAAGTTGATGAGTAATTCTGGTTTCTTCGAATTATTTTTCCATAAGATGGACGGGCCTAATTTTAAAGATGGTGATGATACAAAAGAATTAGACCCAGATGACGCGCGTGATATTAATTGGCCAAATAAATCGTGCACATTGGCATGGTATACGCGTGGAGCCTGGGCAGTAGAAGCACGCCCAGTTCCAGTGAACACGGTTCATGTTAGTGATGATTCTTCATTATTAGTTGGTGGATATGACGATGGGAGAATCAAGCTTTTCAAATTTCCGGCATGGACCAAGGGACAGGAATCTATTGAATTACTTGGACATGCCCCACAAATTGGTAAAGTTTTATTTTTAAATAGTGAAGAGAAAGAGACACATCAACAATTAATTTCCATTGGAGCAAAGGATAGGGCGGTGTTTGTATGGAATGTGGAACATCATTAATATACCTATCAAATGGGTTACTCACACTAAAAAGCAACGATAGAAAGCTGGGCAAGCTACTGGTAAGGCAAGCATTTTTTGTTTTGTTGTTGCGCCATCACGTGCCCACATTATTAACATCATCGAAAATAAAAATCTAAAGAGAAGAGATAAAACTTTTTAACCTTAAAAAATAATCATAGTAACGTTTGGTGCACGCCCAGCAGGGCACACACATTGTAGACATGATGATGATAACGTATATATATATAATAATATAAAATCATTTACATAATTAATTTTAGAGGAGATAAACATATACTAAATTACATTTTCAATCATATTATTATTATTTTACACACATAATCGCTTTCCTCCACGTATATGTAGTATATATATATATATAATCAATACAATATGTCTTTGCGTAGAAAATCTGTTGATTTAAGAAATGGATTGCAAGCATATAGAAAAACTAGTGATGAACATGTATTAAAATCCGATGATAAAATATTGGCAGAACTTGGAGTTGGTGTAGTTGTAAAAAAGAAAAAAATAGGATCCAATAGGTTACGCCATTCCACGTTAGTGAAAGGTTATCAAACATCTGAACGCAATGAGTTGTTATCCTTCGTTTCATCACCAAATCAATTTACAAGAAAAAAGTCTTTAGCATTTGCATCTCCACACAAACAATTAAAACGAAAAAATTCTTCACCATTTGTATCTCCAACACAGTTGAAAAGAAAAAATTCATTACTAGCTATATCATCATCGCCAGCGTCATTATCATCTCAAAAATTACCACAAAAAAAAAATGTACGCCCCGCAACAACATCAGGTAGACAACGTCGTGTATCAATAGATATGAAAACTACTGGAGATAGCAAAAGTCAATTACTATTTAACCAAGGCCGCAAAGGCCGTAGTGCTCGGCAGGATCTTAACATGCATGAAGAGCAAGCAGCATTAGACAAAAAATTGCAAGATCAAAAAATCAAATACGATAAAAAAAAGAGCAATAGAAAAATTTTCACCTTGGGAAGAAAAAGATGGAAAAAAGCAGCTAGGTTGCATGGCGGTGCTTTTCTATTTCAACGTAATATTGCTGATCTAGGTGAGAAAAGGCCTTGTCGTGGAAAGGTAATTATATATGGCAACAACGTAGACGAGCGAGAGGAATTACGGGATCGCCTTTATGACTTGTATATTGAATCAGATATAGAACATGATGCCGTTGCAGCTGGAAAGCAGGTAAGAAAACCAGTGATTGACCACGAAGTCATGTTGGCATTATACGATCCAAAGGATAAAAAGAATTTATTACAGAAATTATTGAAAGAGCTTGCAACACACAATGTAATATTTCCTGTACTAATTGTTGTCAATCATAAAAGCCTTGTTAACGATGAAGCCATAAAAAATGCTCTAAATGAATATTCCAACGCTCGATTGTGTATTCATTTGCCTCAGCCGCCACCAGAAGATCATTGTTGTCATGAACCTATCATGAATCCTTTGAACGATAGAGGGCGTTGTTTAAATTGCAATGGTATATATAGCGATGGAAAAGATTACAAATTGCAAGATTTTATTGAAAGATTTTTGACGCTTGCAAAAAAAGAAAAATTGGCCAAAATGGAATTTAAAAAGCTGTCAACATTTGACCATAATTTCAAAGTTAAATATCTGCAAAAAAAAGAAAGAGCTAGGTTGAAGACAGGAAAGTTAGCGTTAATGTTCATGGCAAAAGGAATTGCTAGAAAACAAATTCAACGAGATTTCTTTCGGGCATTTAGAGGTTATGTCCGAGAGCTAAAAGCCTCTGGAAATTTATCTGAAAAAGTGAATAGAAAACTTGATAGTAGACCATCATCAGCTGCATCATCTACTAGAAATAATGTAAAATCAAAACGAAATTCTCCTATAACAACCAATGCAGATTCGTATAATGATAGCGATAAACTTGATTTGCAAAAAGCATTGCAAGATAAGGATCGCATGGCACGAGTGGCAGATTTTTTAAAGGAAGATCCACTTATGGAAGGATACTTGATGCCAAGCTGGATACCTAAAGATTTTAGTAATTTGTATTTTGGAGCAAATAAAAACAAAAGGGATTGGTTAAATTGCGTTGCACATAGTAATAGAAAAATGGGGGAACTAGAATCATTAAATTGGCCTTTATTTTGCCGTGCGTATGCATATGCACATTTGGAAAAGTACGAGAGTGCAAAGTATGACATGCGTAAATTATTCGAGAAAATGCAAGTTGATCATCATCATGAATCTTCTGTTCGATATTTAAGATCAGTAATATATATAAAATTAGGGAAGGTGGCTCGATCGTTAAGTGAGTTAAATGCCGTTCTTCAAGACAAGAGCTTAATGACGAATGAGCCAACTATATACAAAGCTGCGTTGAAAAATAAAATTATTTTAGAACGACGTTGTGGATTGTTTGTCAAGTCAAATAAAGCTTTCATTCGCTTAAAAAATGCAAATGACGATATAAAGAAGGCAAAAAATAAGATGAAAAAAAGTAACCGGGGAAAAATACTACCTCTTATAGCACTGAGTAGAATGAAAGATGATGATGATAGTAACAAGAAATTGGGTGAAGCTGCTAATTCCATTTCATTTGAATCCTTGAAACATATTTTAAATGATGCAAAACACCATTTACATGACAATAAGCACGGACAAAAAACTACACTCTCCGTCTTGGAAGTCCATCGTGACACGCAAAACATGGATATGTATTCTAAATTTAAAAAAGAGAAACGAAAAACGTTAATGACCGGTGTTGTGAACAAAGAAGGTATTTATGAAGGGAAAGTAGTTGATGATACGAGTGTCTTAGAATCTTTGGTTGAAGAGGATACGAATAATAATAAATCACCAACGTCTAATACTTCTAAGAAAAAAATTAATCAAATGACAGCTTTAGAAGAGTTGACGAAGATAGCACATAGAGTATTGCCGACCCAAGTTGATAAAGCGTTGAGGGTAGATCCAACAAAACGGACAAATCAACAATATGAAGATGCAAAATACGTAACACATACATTAAGTTGCTTCTCAAAGTATCCAGAAACTGTAAAAAATGCACTTAGCCGCGTAATGATTTTGAAAGATTTGCGTAGGGATCAAGTTATTTGTAGGCAAGGCGATCAGCCAGATGATTATTTTATATGTGTCAGTGGCAAATTAGGTGTACGAATTAGAGATCCAAAAGACCCGGAAGCAACTATTTTAGTAAATCATATGGGCCCTGGAACAGCATTTGGGGAATTAGGACTTATATTTAGACAAAAACGATCTGCAACTGTATTTGCAGAGGAGCCTAGTAGTGTTTTGCAGGTTCATGGTGAGGATTTCCGTGCGATTGGAATTGCTAATTTTCATTTAAAATATCTGCAGGAGAAGTACGATGCGTTTATTAGGACTGGCGTGTTTGATGCCTGGACGGATGAAAATTTAACAAAATTAGCTACGGTGGCACAGAAAAAAATATTTGCAAGTGGCACCTGTATTATACAACAAGGACAAGTTAGTGAATTCTTTTATGTAATTCAAAAAGGCATTGTACATGTGCGTGCATATCCAAATGAAGCAGATGAGATAAAAAAACAAGAACTAATAATACAAGAGAAGCTAGAAAGGATAAAAGAAAAAAAAAGCTTACATCGATACATGGCATTAAATAAAATGGAAGAAACATATCAAGATGAAATTACAACTAGTGAAAATTTGTTAGAATCACTTCGGGATGAAAGAAAAAATTACTTAGCAGAATATGGTTCTATTGATGTAAAGAAGTTGGCTGTTAAGACTACGACATTGATTAAACCTAGTGTATTTGGAGAAAACGCTATCTTAGCACCGGATAAAAGGGAACCAGCTTCTGTTATTGCTGGATCATATGTTGAAGTATTAGCTGTAGCAAAAAGTCAAATTGCTGCATCATGGGTCACCAAAGCGTTTAGGAAACGGTTAAGTAATTTTACAAATGCACCACCAAATGCTGAAAAGTTACATAAAATGTATGAATTTGATTTATTTTGGAAGCGAACACGAACAGATTCTGTTTCGCAAATTCCTACTACAAAACATCCAAAACCGGTTAATAAATTTGGAAGGGAGTGGTATTGAGAGAGATATGATACTCGTATTATAATAATGTGATATTTTAACTATACAACAGGTAATGCAACATTTAAACAAGGAAGTAGAGGGACAGTTATTGAGGCGACCTCACGTAAGGATGGAAAATTGAAAGTTAAGTTGGATAACGACAATGAGAAAACATTTAGATTGATTAAAGAATGTGATTTACAACTTTATGAAGGAGGACCTCTTTCATTTAGCTCTGAATCACAGACAGAGGAAACATCTTTTGAATACTAAATAATTTTTATTAAAATTTATAAATCATTTTTGATTTGAGATGTTAATAA
>JACLAD010010872.1_pt1 | contig 19746 bp, 22 predicted proteins | sample 8027901 | NCBI WGS metagenome assembly JACLAD01 (sample SAMN15725071, study PRJNA655200) | protist metagenome | isolation source: fluorescence activated cell sorting (FACS) single amplified genomes of... | place: Spain: Blaines Bay Microbial Observatory, Mediterranean Sea | collected 2016-07-05 | reverse complement strand
GTCAATTGTTTTTATTTGACGTGTATTTTTCTTTATTTTGTTCATTTATCCATCAATGTGCAATGTGTTTCATTTTATTTTTTGATTTTAATATTTAGGTTTTGTGTCGAGCAAGGTTGTTTGGAGCGTGATGATCACAATGATCTGCATGCGTTGTATCTCGAGCTAAAAGAGATGGGATACTACAAAGGTGCGAAAAATCCAAACAAAACACAATACAAAAGTATGATTCAAACATAATCTTTCCATTTTGAATTTTGATCAAGGTGTCGGCCGTCCGCTGGAAGTTCCGGAAATCAAGGACTACAAGATTATCGGCAAGGGCAAGAAGCGCAAGTCCAAGACAGAAATATTAATATATATATTTTTCTTCTGCGGATGTGCAAAAACGTGAAAATTTGCATGAAAATGGTATATTTTTTCATTTTTATTCTTAAAATATTTTTTCATTTTTTAGGACAGCTCACAATTAAGAATGTGTCAAGTCATACATTGTATACAGTTGTATACAAAACACAATATAATTATTTAATGATTGATCACACATCTATAACAATCACAAAATCACAAAATTATTTTTTAGTTCTGTGCATGGTTGTTTTGATTGTTTGAATGAAAAAACATGATTTATACATACTGCACAGATCTATCAATACTTTTCTACATTGACAAATCGTTATTTACAGCCATGGTTATTATTTCATATGTGGATGAGTTTTTATATCAGTTAAACCCAGATATTCCTGATCGGGAAGGATGTGAAGAGGCGTGGAAGGAATATGTGTTTGCATCTTGCTGGTATTTGCCAAGGTATCGGTGGGCGGTTGAATGGCTTGTTTTCACACCGGTGTTTTTATGCCTTGGTGTGTACTGGATGAAGAAATGGTGCAGGGAACGATGTGAAGAAAATGAAGGCAGAGGGGAGGGGATGGTATGCACGGAATATCCAATAACAATGAAGGTTTTATGTTTGGTTATATACGCGATTTCAATTGTTTGGCGGCTGACAAAAGACGTGCGGCAGTTATTTTGGCTAGGGAACATCTGCCAGATTTCATATTTGACGGCACTGTTGATGGTCTTTGTGAAAAACGAAAAATGGAGGTATGTCTTATCACGGATGTACTGTCAATTTGCAATATTTCAAGTAATCGCTGTTCTAACACCTGACCTCCGCGGCCTATCCAATTTTGGGATATTTGCGTTCTTTTTTCAGCATGTAAGCGCACCATTAATCGGTATTTATGTAGTCTTGAGCGGCCGTGCCACACCAGGGTATCGATAAAGAGATGAAAGAGTTGAGAAAACATTTTGAATTTCAAAACACAAAAATTATTGTTCTCAATATTTATTTTAAGTTGTGTTTGAATTTTTTGTCTTGAATATGAGGAGTGATGGGTTTGATTTTGTCAGAGGGAATGCGATGCTGCAGCAGTTTTTGCAGTTTGGGTTGGTTTCATTACTGGCAGTGTATAGCGGGATAAACGTGAGTTATATGATGTTTCCCCCTCCGGGGTATAAGGCTTTTGGGGAGAATTATAGGCTTGTGTGCATTGTTGGTGGGTGGGTTTTGTTTAGTCTGAGCCACGGATGGGGCTGCTTTTGGGAGTGGGTAATCTGCTTGGGATGTGAAAAATTATTTGGATAAAAAGATAAGAATATCGTGTGGATTCTCATCAAATTCAAAGTAATTTTCCATTCTTTTGACTCCAGGTCAGCACTCAGCCGGTGGTGATGCGGGCATTGCCAATGTTGGGGAGCCCGGATGCGGGGTTTGTTGGCGCGGGTAGCCCCCGGATGAAGAAGAAGTTGTGATGTTTCGAGCCATTGCTTGAATTAATTGATAATCATGTATCAGGAGCATATTTTTATTTGGTTGTAGGTTCTTTACTTCGGTGTGTAATGCTCAATACGTGTGTCTTTCGGATGTCGGTTCAGATTATTTTATTAAGAACGTATCACATTTAAGTTCAAAGATTTTTTTGGTCGACGATGTCTGACGTTGATCCTCTATATAGCCCTGAACCTCTATATAACCTGAACGACTTAGAAGTTTATTCTTTCGGTTGCGATCCTGACTACGAAGTACCACCCTTCTCAGTGGAGCGAATGAAAAGTCTGGGCTGCGTTTTTGGTTATGCAGAAGTGTATGCGGCAAAGCTTAAATTCGATATCAAGAAGTTTACCCTTTCTGGCATTGATCCCATAGATGAAAACCTTGTAAAAGTACCAATTTGCATTGATTTTCAGGGTCGAAGGATGGAATTCCGTCTCCAGATTAAAGCTCACGATCATATTTATATGCACATGGTTTCTCACTTTGAGCTATCATTTGATAAGGGCGATCCCTTGTGTATGCGCGCTGAAATGTCGATCCAATGTTGTGATGGGGCGAATTCGGACGAAGATTCTGACCCTCAAGGTCCTATTTTTCAGTCTATGTTTAAGTCCGACGGTTTCAACAAACCATTTTCAACGCATGACACAGGCCTTTGCAAACCGCCACATCTTTTCCACAAAACCGGACCTTTTGTTCATCAGTATCAGAAAAATAACGATGTGGTCGTTGAAGTACGTATCTGCCTCGTCAGTGCTGATCTAAATCCAATTGTTTCAAAGTATTCGGAGCTCTATGAAAGCGAAAAACTAGCCGATGTCACCATCTCAAACGGTGACTTCACAAAGAGAATGCACTCATTTATTTTGGCCACGCAATCTGATGTATTCGCAACCATGCTTCAATCTGCTTTTCAAGAAGGCCAAAGCAAGCAAATAGTAATCAAAGACATTGATGACATAACTCTCGAACGCTTTACAAAGTTTTTGTATTGCGGCCAGATCGACCACGAGAACATGGACAAAGACAAATATGTTGCTCTCCTAGATCTCGGCAATAGGTATGAGTTACCAGCTCTTGTGGCTCTCGCTGGCGAAAGATTATTGATCTATTTGGACGAGGATTCGTGCGCATCTTTATTAGCTTTGGCAGCGACACAAAAGTGCGAATCATTAAAAAGACCAGCAATTGAAATGGCTGTGCGCAACCTCCCCACAGTATTAAAATCAGAGCATTTCAAGACATTCGATTCAGATCTGACCAAGGAATTGTTGGAGGAAGCTGGTCAGTACGACCATGTGACGAAGAGACCCCGCACAGAATGACATTTTTTTATTTTGACATTTTTTGAGTTGGTGTTTAGTCGCTAGTGTAGTAGTTTGTTTTCATAAATCATAAATGTGTTGTCCGTCATATTTTTTCATCGAATCATTATTAATAATGTGTGTTATTCATTTTTGTCATGTCCATCAAATTTCTTCCAATATTATATTTTTCCAAACCATGTTTTCCTGATAATATGTAATATTTATGATTAAGAAAAAAATATATCATTGTCCGAACAAAGTTCTGTTTCAACACGAACCAAAAAACATATACATACGATGAGCGACGCTGAGGGAGAGACCGGACCTGTCATGGTCCCATTTCATATTGATGTACATTTTATTTTTTGTAAGTTTGATGTTTTGGTGTTTTTTTGTATTGAAATTCTTTTTTTTCAAGGTGGAATTGGAGAATTTGCCAAGTGATATGTCGACGACATTGACACTTCGAGGTGCCATCAGTGAGATCACATCCCAACCGACAGAGGCAGGAAAAAATCAATCTGGCTATCAATTTGAAGAAGGCGTAGCTACACAGTTTGCTGAAGAAGGGTTATTTGATAATCTAGTAGCGAACCCACTTCAATTAATCATCACCGACACCAACTCCATGGAAACACTCGCATCCTGCAGCATCCCACTACGCTGCTTTCTCCACGACAACCCTGAAACATCACTCGACCAAAGTATCACCCTCCCAGAGCAATTCCTCGCGTTATGGGACGAGCCCCTCCCTTTACCAGAAGATGCGGAGGAGGATGCAGAACCACAATACGTCCCAGAGGATGAGAGGGAAACCACATTACGAGTAAAAGTAGCGGTAGATGATTTACTCGGGCCGGTAGAGGATAGACATGATTGGGTTGCTTTGACACTAGATGTGAAGGGTGTTTACAACATCCCATCTAATTTCATTTCAGTGGATGCTGGGCAGGAGGGCATCGATACCCACCCACTCACATACAGCGTAAAATGCTTCAATGAAGAAATCTCAAACCTCCTCCCAGTTCTCCCACGCACATCAACCCCAGCCACACCCCGTAGTAAAGGCGGTAAATCCGGCTCCGGACCCGAAGAAAGTGAGGTTGAAGACCCGGGGCCGAGTGCGGAGGATCTGGCTGCCATGTCGGAGGAAGAGAGGCAGCTGTTCTATGCGAGTAAGCGGCCAGCATTGAAAGCAGATGCAACCGCCAAAGTGGTGTATCGAGGTACAAATTGGTTGAATGAAGTCCGCACCCAGCTGGACAGCACTGGTGCGGTATATTGTCATTTTAGCGCGAGCCAGCGTAATCCGGAGACAATGACCCTCCCACCAAAGTTTGTCTTGCCGGATGCTGACGCCTGCGCCGAGCTAGCGAAAGACCGTGCAGGGCTGCTAAACGTTGAGATTATGAATTGGTTGAAGGCTGGCGAAACGTGTGTCGGTGGATTATTACCCATCGGCGACCTCGCTCCACCAAAGGAACTGGAAGAAGGTCAGGAGGATCATTCTTACAAAGCAAATCAAACCTTCGCACAGGTGTCAATCTCATTATCAAGGCCAATCATCAGTGAAAAGCCAACACCACCATCAGTAAAAGAATTGCAGATTGGAGCTGGCAATTACAAAGCCTTCGCTGGTAGTGGTGCGGCACAGGCCGATTTCCAGCAATGTATTGATTCCTGCCTTGAGCAATTGATGGAAGACTTTCCTGGTCAGTGCGAGACTGATGATTTCCTCGAATCACTCAAAGTCCGAGGTAAATATCATGGGAAATACCGCCAATTACATGAAGCCCTTATTCCAATCATCCGCGAACGCGTAAGAAAGCTATCCGCCCTCCACCAGCGTAAAGGCCTCGGCGAGTACGACCGTGAAAAGCTGCTCTCTGATGTCAACTCATATCTTTGCAGGCAGATCGCGGATAGATTAGAGACACTGGCAAAGCAGAAAGGATTCCGGGAAGGCAGGCCAGATTTTGTAAACCAAACCATTGAAGACCAAACCGAATTCGATAAAAAATACTGGTACCTCTGCCGCGAGTACGAGATCTGCGGGCTTTGGGACCGCGCGGCCAAGTGCTATCAAAATCGCCTCGTCCTCGATGACAACCGCGAGAACCTCAAGCTTTGGGTTGAATACGCTAAGTTCTGCCTACGCGCCGATGACCATGCCGAAGCTGCGGAAGAAGCTTTAAAACATGGCCTCTCCTATGAGACCGATGACCAGGCGTATTTCGATTGCCGATGCATCCTCACAGCTGTGTACACCGCACGCGGCCGCTACCGTGAAGCCTACAAAACCATCCGCCCGCTAGTCGAAAGTGATTTTGGTAACCCAATCTTCAATTTCCTCATCGGTCTTAACCACCACCTCGCCGGTGAAGCCAAACAAGCGCGCCAGCACCTCCTGCTCTCAGGACGGGACCGTACCTTCTTTAAGGGCGTCAAAACCGAACAAGCCATCCTTGACAAATTAGAATTGTACATGAGTGAAGAGGAATCATACCAATCCCAGCATCAACAAGACGGTCTAACCGAGGTACACGAGGACGATTATGCCTATTTAGAGCACCTAGACATGCTTCTCGAGGTTGGTCTACCACAATTGGTACTTGTAATTTTAAAATACGACGGCTTATTCAAACGCACCACAAAGACAAGCCAACGCTTCGGCACCATTGAAGCCCAAGCACACTTGGCATGCAGGGACTGGGTCAGTGCTAGCACCACGCTTGAAAATTTATCAAGTAAAGACCATTCCCACGCGGGTAATCACTTACTACAGGGCGAGGCGAGGTACCAGCAGGGTGATCTAGAATCTGCGTTAGTTGCATATGAAACTGGAATCCAATTGAACGAGAATGATCGGGAGACATTGGACAGGGTATACCTACGTATGGCATCCATCTATATGTACCAAGAAAGATACCAATCCGCAAGGGAAGCCTTCCTCTCTGCCATCAACCAATGCCCCAGCGCAACTGGCTGGGCGGGTGTCGGCCTCGCAGCACTCCGCGATCAACAACCCCGCGTCGCATACGAAGCACTCAGAGAAGCGTTACTTCGCGATCATACACGAGCTGATATTTGGGCGCAGATGGTTCTTGTACACGTCGCACTAGACAATTGGACAGAGGCAGAATCAGCATTTCAAAGTACATTTTTTTATTTCTGAAAGTTTTTTTTCGATTTGAATGAGAAAAAAACATGTTTTTCAATCAAGGTGCAATGGAGACTGAGCCAGATTCAGATGAGCTGCTGCTAGAAATATCGGAGGCGTTCGTGAAGCGAGACCCAAACATCGCAGAGCGAGCCGCACACGAAGCCATCAAACTCCGAGACACAGGTAAAACACTACAATTCTATGATAGTACATGTAAAATTGGATTCATTTTGAAATATTTGATTGACAGGTAGAGCGAGGGAGATTCATTCGAATGCGTTAGCGGCGCAAGGGTTTGTTGAAGATGCTGTGCTCGATCTGCAATTAGCCATTGGTTTGTTATACAACGAGCAGGAGAAGAGGCAAGAAATCTTCAACAAGGCGTTAGCAATGAGTCAAGAATTAAACGATGCGCCGCTGGTGGAGAGTTTGAATATGGCCAATAAAGTTGCGCAGAATCGATATGAGCAGGAGAATGAGTGAGGAAGTTACTTTTTTCATACTTATACATTACGCATGTTATTTTCATACTTTTTATATCTTCTAAATCATGATGGTGAACATGCTTGTTGTCGCTTTCCAGTGTAACATCAGAATTATTTGTTAAAAAAAGAGATAGTTTTAGAGGTATGGCGTCGGTCACACACGCGCAGGCGATTGCCGAGGAGGCGCTGATCGTTGTCATGCGCAACGATTGGTTCTTTTATCCTGATTCGTATTTTCAGTCGGAAGAGTACGAACATCTGGACGAGATTCCAGAGGAAGAATTACTTTGGGGCGTCAGGTGTGTCAACAAGCGAATTCATCAGCACGCAGGGAGATTTCGTTCGGCGAACGGTGGTACACCGTTGTTTACATATTGTTCTAATAAACCTCTGCCCGATTGCGATTTGCATTGGCTCAAAATGTTGTTGGATCTTCCGGACTACCATGCCATGATCAATGTTTGTTATGATGGAAATGAAAGACGAAGATGGCCTCCGCTAGAGGAAACTATTGTGAATTTTTCAAATTTTGGAAAAATTGAGCTGTTGCTGAAACACGGAGCCCAGAATCTAGATGATGCTTTGGTTTCAACCTTAGCATGGGCATTCCAATTGTTTCTTTGCTTTTGCAATATGGAGCTGATTTGAACAAAGCGCAAAGAGGATTTTGCCCAAGGCGTCACAGGATAGACGACAATACCACACCACTATGTAAATTGATCGACGCTTTTTTGAATGATCTGCATGATCTACATGACCGTTCCTTATCAGAACACAGGTTTCAAATGATACGTTATATTATCAGTCGCGGGGCCAATATTAATCACCCGGAAACTCCTGCCCTTCATCATTTTATCGATTGGCACAGCGTGATATGGGCTTACAGATGTATCTGTTACAAAGACAATCGCAATTCTTCGATTTCCGTTTCGGAGTGTTGTGAAAAAATTCAAGATTTATTGTTGTATCTTGTTCGTTTTGGCGGAGACAGAAACTTCAAAAGCAAGTACAGTTGCAATCATACGGTCACGGAGCCGCTTTCCGCATTTGAGATGTGGGAATTGCATGGGAAATATCACTGTGATTATCACACTGAAATATTTCTGCTATTTCAGAGGAACATATCGACAATTCTCAATCCAAATGTTACGCTCGCTGAAATACGTCAGAAAATAGAGAATTTGGAATAGAAGTTATGTCTGACGATTCTGAATTCTAGTGTAATGTCGTGTCGTCGTCATTTTGTGTTCTGATTCTTGTCCATGCCCCAGTTATTATCACAAATAACACAACCCCAAAATTTTAAAGTTATCTATTTAAGTGCAATTATCACAACATAACACCATGCTCCATGGCTCCCCCGTATTTGGCGGTCGGGTAAGGGTTCTCGGGTCCCCGGAGAGTCGTGCGCATAATTTGGATGCACCGCCACAGACGCCCGCCACACCTTTTACGAGGAAGCTGCACAATGGACGGGAGATTCCATTAGATTGTGTTGTGCAAGAGCTAAATGAATATTTATTACAGCAGCCCATCGATGATTCACCAATGTATTCGAGAGTTCGGCCGGGGCTCTCATCGTATGGTGCGGAGGACTTTATGCTGAGCGGGGAGTACGGTCAGAGGAATGAGCACAACTTTCGAAGCATCTTTCCCCCGAGGAAGTATTGTTTTTGCATGTTTTTGATTTACTTTTCATTTTTCGAAGTCTACTTTTTGGTTTTTGAGAACGCCGAGTCCTGTTGACCGGTTCCAATATGTACCTCAGTCATCGCCCCAGATTAAGAGGCTGACGGAGCATGACATTCTTGGTGCCACTACAACATCCAGCGCGCCATTTGCAACATCGTATTTTTTTTGTTGTGATATTTTACTTGTTGGCGATTGTATTGCATCTTTTGAACATTCCAGGGAGCCATTTCCATCGAGGCAGTTTCCATCCTTTTCATTAGAGGAGCAGCGGGAGCTAAGGACGTCACTGCCGTCGCGGGTGCAGAATGGTTTACCGATGAGAGGGCTCCCAGAGAGAGATCTGCGAAGTATTTTTCTTTTTTATTTCATTTTGGATGTGTTTTGAGTATCTTTTTTGTTGAATAGTGCCCGAGCGGAATCAACCAAGAGGCATCCTCAAGAATTCAAGCCTACCCGGTCAGGGCGACCTAAGGATGCGACAATCTATGCCGTCGTCTTATCTGTCTGATCCGACACCAAGCGAATCGCTACATATTGAAACCAACGAGCCAACGTATGTTTTACATAAAAAGTTTGAGTGAAATTTGTAAAATGATGTGTTTTGTGTTGATGTAGGCCGTTTCATAAGGCTGTGTTGAAAAGGCGGGAAGCTTTATTCCAGCGATTCGAAATGACTCCATTTACCCCAGCGGCAAATTTATTGGAGAAGGAAAGGGAAGATCGATTTAACAAATCTCCCGAAACACGCGCCGTCGCACAGCGTACATCTAAAAATCATGTTTTACGCATATGTTTGCGATGGGTTTGATTTATATGGATGAGGTTTGAGATTCGCTGACATGGAAGCACAGCCCGAGAGGATGCCGGGGGAGCGCCGGTTCTACCGTTAATATTACATTGTTTTGTCTATATGTGCAGCAGAATTTTATTCATTGTGATTGCAAATGTTCTTTTGTAATATCTTGCAATGAAAAAATGGTGATCGTTTCGAGCCATGTCATTCCATGTTTGATTGTTGAGGATTGTTGTTAGTTAGTATTAGATTAGATCATTCATTTATTACCATATTTTTTATTAATGATTTGAATTTTTTATTTTCATGTACATGATCTTTTTATGGATCAACCACATGGGGTTTGTACCGATTCCATGATATTAGTCATCCTGGAGTAGGTGTACACGGGGGGCATTTGAATTTTCTTCGTGAGTCATTGATTTAGCTGGTGAGCATTAGATTAGATAGAACATATTTTATTTGGTATAGTAATATTGTCTTTTATACCCAAAAATTGAATGAATGAATTTATGATTTTTACCAAATTCCAAAGTTGATTGCATGATTTTTTTTACAATTGTTTTACCATGCGCATTTGTATTCATTAATGACCTAAAATAATATATTTTGTGCCCATGCATGTTGCAAAATGATTTGGGCTGCGTCGACGGTTTTTGAAAATGTGTCTATAGTATGATAATTTTTGAAGATATTTATTGAAGCTTGTCACACATCTGTGACTCACGCATTGCTTTTTTGGTTTTTTATATTTAATATTATCGTTTATATTATTATTTGTTCGTTTCAAATTGATTTTTTTCTCTTTTAATTATTCAACAATTCAATGGTCACATCTTGGAAATATTCGTTTTTAGAGTTTTTCAAGACTAAATTATAATTTGTCAAGACTTTTTTGTCTGCCACTATCAAAATCAACACTTTCAACAAATTTCATTATCACTAATATCATTAATGATGGCACGACTTCGTCTGGGTATTTTTTTCGCTCAAAATGTTGCTGCAGTCGTTATCGATTCTTCATTTATGGAGGGGGGTGAAAATGAAACCGAATTGATGAATTTAAGGGCAAGAGTGGCCGAATTGGAAAAAGCATTGCATGAGCAAAGTGAATTGCATGCGGTGGAATTGAAGCGCAATGAATCAGAATGGCAGCAACATATGAATAATTTTGCGAACAATGTGCAAAAATCATTTCGTGAGCAACGTGAACGGCATGCGATGGAATTGAAGCGCAGGGATGAAGAATGGCAGCGGCACATTGACAATATTGGGACGTACCTTACGCATTTCGTTGCGATTTCTGATGAAAACGAGGCATTGCGTTTTCTTCGCAATCTCCCGGCATGCATTGTGAACACGATCCTTTGTAATCGAAAACAGCATTGGGGCAATTTGATGAAAAAATGGGACCATAAGATTAAACTCTATCCTCGCATTGATGCGAATTCGTTTCTCAATGTTTTGTCGAAGATCACTATTGACAATCTTGGCATTGGTCCGCGAACGTTGCTGCTCATGTTGACAGGGGATGCGAATTCAAATATCTTTCGAGGGGATAATATTACGTTTTTGTCGACTGTACGGGCAAACAAGTTGGAGCTCGTGAAGAGTTTGTTGGACAAGATGAAACCGGATGATCTATTGATTCAAGAAGATGATGAAGATAAGTGCGAGGGTACTGCCTTTCACGTGTCTTGTTGGAATTGGTTAGACATGGCCAAATTATTTGCGCGCCACAAAAATGTGAACGTTGCACATTTCCTCGTTGGGTCAGCCAATACATTTGAAGGTAATATATCGCACACTAAATATAAAACTCCCATTATGAAATGCATGAACGACGACAATACTTACCAAGCTGTCGATTTCAGAATTGCAAAAGTGGTTTTGAAATGTTTCGTTGATAAATTTTGCTTTCGTTTGAAAAAGTTGCGCAAGACGTGCAAGTTCTTCAATCACGCTTTTTCACAGAAGTACAGCGAATTACCACAGACAAACAAGCAAGGCTTGCTATTCAGCCTACCCCGTGATGCATTCCTAATCATGATGAAATATGTCGCCATGAACCGCGTTAGTCATAATCGTTGTGGCGACAATATTCTTCCTGACCATTCGATCAATTTGATCGATAATAATGTCGATGCAGAAATGAATTTAACGAAAGTGTTGCATGTTGTGGTCGATGAAGCCGCTGAAGAAGGTTATAGAGGTTGGAACGCGTACGACGAACTACAATGCAAGAAAGCAGAACCAAAGATGAGTACGACTATCGCAGCACGGATGTATATGGTGAATGGGATTCGAATTCAGAAGAAGAAAAAGAGTTTATGCATCAACATCGATTCGATGGTCTCACAGAACAAGAAAACGCTCATTGCAAACACATTGAAAAAATCCTAAAGGATCCGATGAGGATCGAAGAGCAGTCGTTTTCCAAATTCATGGAGAACATTGATGTCGAAAATTAAATTTCAATTCAACATTTTTTTGAAAACATTGACGTCAACAAATGAAACATCAATTACTGTACATATTAACACATTTTCTAAGAACATTAACATCAAAAAATAAAATTTCAAGTACACATTTTTCGAGAACATCAAGTTCAAAAAACAAATTTCCAATTACATATCAACACATCTTTGAGGACATTGACGTCAAAAAAAATATCATGTACACATTAACACATTTTTTGAGAACACTCACTTCAAAAAATAAAACATCAATTACCATCATACCAACATATTTTTTGTCATCCAACATTTATAGGTGCAAATTCGTAAGTAGTATTCGTTTGTAACCATATACATGTATTTCATTCATTCGTTTCAAGATTTCAATTTTTTATTCAATGTTTTAATTTTAAAGATAATAAATAATTAATTCCATGTACAGAAGATAATAATTACTAGAATTATGAGTGATTCTGAGGATTCCATGTGGGGGGACCTTGAGGCACATGCCCAGGTTTCAATTAGGATTTTGGGAGAAAAAAAGAAAAAAATCAAGCACGGAGGTCGAATTTTGATCAATTTTGATACAAAACCACGTTTTTCAGATTTCAGTTTTGTTTTTCATTTTTTCAAAAATTGTATTCTCGCTTTTTTGTTTGTAAAACATGTGGAATAATACGTTTATTTATGATATTGTTTTGTAATTTGAAATTTTATCTTGAAGGTTCAAATCCAATTTAAAGAGAGTATGACGGTGGATCGAATTATGCTTGACCTATTAGAATTTGATCTACCATATGCCATGCAGGAGAAAAAAAAGATTCCCCGCCCGCCATTCCCAAGTGAAGCAAATGCGTTGCATGGTGTTGATTGGAAGGCACTGTTGTGTTCAAGAAAGGAATATAAATATGACAAGTTTTGCATTTTTTTCTTCTAAATTTATACATTTTGTTGTTTTTTCGCACTTTTTTATCTTGTTTTCTTCCAAAATACATTTCTTTTGTCAAAATTTTAATTTTGTGTATTAGGTTATTTTCGAGATTTGACACTGCATACTGCGCGTACTGAAATTACGCAAGAAGCTCGCGTACGTGAAGAAAGTTCAACAGGTAATACTTTCAAATGAAAATTTACTTTTTTCAATTGATTTTGCACATTATTTCATTTAGGCACACTGAAACGATTTAATATTGCGCAGCTGTCACCATCTGCGACGGTACATCCAGAGCCCAATTTAAAGAATTTTGAGGCGTCATGGGGAGACCTTGGTGGGCATTACCCGCATGAGCACGACTTGATGTATCCGAAGGGAAGCTTTTAAACGAGACATTTTGCAGAGCAATCAAACTATTTTTCATCTCAATAACATCATTGCTGTTTTAGGTATTTTGCTCGTGAGCCAAATTTTGATGCTGGGCAAAGAGGTTTTCTTGCAATCGTGAAAAATAAAGGCACGCACCCATCGCAGGGACAGACTATCATTACGGCGAAACGCAAATGCCCTCGTATGGCGGAAAATATCGGTAACGTACGCAGTACAATCAACAACCATTTCACAATCTTATTCAATTTCGACGACTATCTGAATGAATGGCGTACCATCACCAAACTCCGCCCAGGTTCAAAAGGATTTTTATTTTTTCATTGACATTATAATTGATTCACAAAACATTTTCTTTTAATGATATTTTAAGGTTGCAGCTTACTTCAGCCCTTTCTTCGATCGGTCAAATCCCTGCGTGAAGATTTTGAATCCATACCCGACACAACCCAAGCTCAAGCAGTAACCAAACTAAACCCACGTTTCGACAACCAGCAAACCGACGCCATCACAAAAGTAGCATGCCGAAGTAACATGTCAGTACATGTAATCCGTGGCTTGCCTGGTACTGGGAAGAGTGAAGTTTGCCTGGGGATAATTGATGTATTACACAAGCAAGCGTATCAGAGGTTTGTGGATCATGTGAGAGATGCATTACTAATGGATATAGTAGAACGACGCTGGGCGCAGCTACTCGATTATAAACCAAGGATTTTGATATGCACACCAAATATAAAAGCTGCCGAAAATCTTTCGCAGCGATTACTCAAATTTGGGTTCAAGAAAGGATTTTGGATGATATTTGCTTGTTTTTTAAAGTTTTTTGACATTTTGTTGTAGATTTGAAGATCGTCCCGTTCCCTCGTATCTAGTTGTCGGCGGGCAGAGCGATCAATCTTTACACAACCAAATTCGTTTACTTATGGATCTTCCACCAGAAATTCAATTGGAAGAATCAAGTAAAAGAGAGGAACAAGTCAGCAAATCCGAGAGACAAGTCGTAAACGCCCAGCGCAGGTATTCATCAATATTATGAAATAGATATAGTTGTGTTCTATCAAAACGAATCATTCAACGTTTGAGGTGTATCAATTGGCGGCGGCAGGCAGGAAACAATATGCGTGCGACGCTCCCCGTTGAACTAGCAAAAGATCTTGTGGATAGGTTATTATCTTGGAATGAATCCCTCGAAAAAGCGAGGCAGACCGCATGCTTATCACAGAAAGGTGGTATCTACCGATCTGTCCGCGAGCCGGTCTTACGTAATGCTCACCTAATATTCACCTCCGCACACCGAACGTCCAGCCTGTACATAGACAATACCGGTCTGCGATATCAGGGTTTGATAATCGACGACGCCAGCAGTTTGACCGAGATCGGAACGTTAGTTCCATTTGTGAACGCTTCCTCACCTCCCCAGGTGATATTAGTGGGCGACCCAAGTCAAGCGCCGTTACAACTACGCCCAACCAGCGTAGCACTGCCAAGTTATTTTTCTAGATTAACCAATCATATTTATACAAATGTGATTAAAGACAAAGGTGAGAGCACACTAGAATATGGTCATCGGTTTTCCCCGCCATTGCATGATTTCCTTTCTAGGGTTGGGTTTCAAATATCTCCATTATGTCGCGGGCCGAAGGCTGTAGGGGAGTTGGCGAAGTTGCGACCGGCAGCTTTAATTGAAGTTGCTGGGAATGAAACGATGAGCAGTGAAAAAAAGAGCAGAGCTAATATGCCGGAGGTTTTTGCCGTATCAAAATTGGTGAAGTATATCAAAGAAGTGCTAGTATTTCCTCAGACTGTGGCGGTGTTATCTCCATATTCAGAACAGGTCAAAGCAATCCGATCTCATTTTGAAAGCATTGGTCTGAATCACATGCACAATCTGACAATTGAAACTGTCGACTCCTTTCGGTCGAGTGAAGCAGACGTGGTAATTGTGTCCACTGTCCGCGGCCGCACGTCTACCAAACAGTCTTGGGGCGAGGACGAGAGTCCGGATATTGGGTTTTTATCCGATCCGCGCAGGTAAAACAATTAATTAACCACAAATTTCAAAAAATGTTGGTCATGCAAATTTTCAATTTTCTGTTCTGTTTGAATTTGAAAGATTGGCGTTGTTGATGACGCGGGCGAAGCATAGTGTATTTTTGGTCGGGCATTATGTCGCGTTAACCCGGAGTAAGATGTGGGGAAGGTTGATTGAGATATTGAGGAGTGACAGAGCGTTGTTGCATCATACGCTAGTGTTTAAGGATGGATGTAAGAGTTTACTTCAGCCAGAGGAAAATAAAAGTTTGTTGAGACCGAAGTCATTTAGGCCGGTTGAAGTTAGGGTGAAGAAGGAGATCAAAATAGAACCGGACACACCAGCAAGTTCAAGCAGAGAGCCAGCTGTACAAACCACGCCGAAACGAAAGCAGGAACCAATATCCCCAACATCAGACAAAAAGATGAAAGCCATGCAGTTCGCCGCGCGCTTTCAACTATCCACCCCTAAAGCACTACCAAAACAATTCATCAAGCAAGAGAAAATCGAACCGCGGTCTCCCAAACGAGAGGTGACCAGCCCGAAGGTTAAGAAAGCACCAATCAATCTTGAATCAAGTGATGAAGAAAGTTGAATTTTATTTGAATTACATTCATGGTTTGTTTTGTGAAAAATGTTATGTTCATTTTGAAATATATATACATGGTATGCGTTACACAAATCTCCTTCTCTGTTTTATCATCGATCATTTACAAACGACAGAAAATTTGAATCATCCGAACGACTTATATTCTCACCATGAGCAAACCCATGCATTTAAAGAAACGCGGATTGTTACAGTCCGGTCCCGCTGATGAATCGCGTAAATTTGTAGGGAGCAATTTGCAGATGTTACGTTTGCAAACAGAAGAAGAGCAGCAAGGGAAGATTTTGCAGATGTTAGAAAAGGAGAGGAAGGAGACGCGTATGTTAAAGCGTATGTACGAGGAAAGTAAAGAGGAACATCAGAAGTGCAAGACAGATCTATTGGTGTACATTCAGCGTTATGAATGGCAGGTTCGCGAAACCGAAAATTGTAAAAGAGATTTGAAGAAACTAACTACGGGACACCAGATCAAAGATGACATCATCAACGATAATTTCTATCAGATCAAGATGTTATATTTCGCATTGTTTGTTTCCTCTGCTCTGACCGTGATTGCACTCGCTCTATCTGCTCACGTGGTGTATTCCATCTAAACGATCAACACATTTTAGTCTTTCATTCCATTTCGTTGCTGTCATGGTAACATGTTATTCAAATCTTTAGTTTTGGTTGTTTGTACACATAAATGCAGTCATCATTGCGTACCCAAACTACTCAATCTAAACGATCAATATTCTTCAGTTTTCAATTTGGTTGCTGTCATGGTAACATACTAGAGAAGTTGGTAGTTTGTAGTCGTTTGTGCACATCTCTTTGGTTCACTCCTTCCATACACAACCATATACACATCAAAATCGTTTGTTATCTACCCTCTGAGAAGAGGGCAGATGCAGGCTCATTGAATAGGAGATATTGTAGTTGTAGGATGTTAATGTAGCAGTTAATTTGTATTCACAAACAAACACTCACCAGTTAATACTTTTGTGTGTCTTTTTTGGTTCTGTGTCAAATTATAATTTCATTCAATTTTCAAAATATAATTTGGATAGGGTCGACCCCCTGTGAAGTTGGGTCTTGAACAGAAGAGTAACCGGCAGCGTTTTAAGGGAAGGAAAAATAAAGCGAAGCCCCGTCGTTACTGATTGGTATAAGCTGAAGCCGGCCCCATTCGGACGTCTTTCTTTCTTATACTCACATATATTAATATATATCAAAAAAAACATCATTTCACTTAGTCTACTACTACTTTGAAAAACTTATACACGTTGGTTGAATAATTTGACCCTTGTCACTACAGTATATTTTTTCTTGTATCACTTGCAATTTTCCATAATTACTTTTTTCTTACTTGATTCTTGTGGTAAGGATTAAATCTTGTCTTCTTTCACATTTTAATAGATCACTGATTATTAATTGTAATTTTAACTTCTTCTTCTATTTTTGGAGCTGAAAATAGTAGAGAGCAAGCAAATATGGCACAGGCGGAATGTGTACAGGGGGCATCGCCCACTAATAATCAAAACAATGATAATGCAGTACGTTTTTCTGTTTAAAAATTAATATTTTGTGAGCATATGCACCGCAAATACTTTTGAAAAATGTTTTGATCGCGCCTGACGAATTGGGCTCCGACTGTAATAAGAGACGCGTGTGTTGCTATGCAGCTCACATCTGGAGATCTAGCGCGAGGTGTTTTCTTCAGTCTCCAACGCTCCACTACCAAATATCTGTTACAGCTCCAAGCTTGAGCGCGCCCAAAAGTGGAAACCAATGGGCGGTGAAAAGTATTCCGAATGATACGTGCAAGCGACTTCTCTGCAGAAGCCTTGGGCAGCTTTTCTCAAAGGCATGACCGGCTCGCTTTCCGTTCTCAGCCAGACGCAGAAGAAGCGGTGTGCCGACCCCCGCGTGGATCAAATCGCGATTCTTTTGTTTTTTATTTTGTTGTAAATATGTATCGGAATGAATGTTTTCGAATGCGGAATTCACTTGATTTTTCGCTTAAAATAATATTTGATTATATTCTTACTATTTTGTAGATGGAAGAAATCACTGCGAAGGCGGACTCACCGCAGCAGCCTGCAGGAAGCATGGCGAATGAGGAAGTCTGCTCACCAAAAGCAGAGGAGACCGCACAACAAGCAAGTGAAAGCAAGCAATTAAACGCACACGCAGCGGTCTTCGTCCCCGGCGGACCAGCAGCATCGGCAAGGGTAACAAATCGAGGGGATAGCAGTGGGCGTAATCTCCCATCAAATAGCTTTAGTAATTCCAGGCAGCCATATAACAATAACCTAGGCACGCCAAAACAATGGACCCCCGGAGGTTGAAGAAAGGAATTTCAAAAATACAAAATTATTCAATATTGGTATTTTTTGAAAAAATAATCCATTCTCAATAAGTTTTGCATGTTTTTTCAACATTTTTCAAATTTTTTGTGAATCATTTTCTGTTCTGAAAATTTCGAATTTCGTTTTTTAGGTAAGGGTCGGTGGAATAACAACTTTGGCACGCCACAATGGGGCCAAGCATCCCCTGGTAACGCCAAAGGAAATGGTAAGAATAATAAGAACCAAAAGGGAGGGAATAATAACACGCAGATGCGACGAATGTCCAACGCAAAAGGAGGGAAGAAGGGCGCAACACCAAACAGGTCAAACTCGTTTATGATGAATGACTTCAATATGGATGGTCAGATGGCTTTCCCTCAAGGCATGCCTATGGACGGACAAATGATGCAAGTTCCCATGATGGTGCCCGTTGATCCTAGTATGATCCAGCAAGGCACTCAATCCGCACCGGCACCACCAACCCAGCCACCGGTGCAGCCCCCCTCAAAATCGCAGACCCCTGCACCCAAAATCATGTCCGCCGACGCAACCGAATTTGTGCCCGGTGGCAGCTGGGCAAGTAGCAACACGGAAACACCCCAGCAGCAGCCGCAACAAACCCAACCGCCACCACCAGCGCAAGGACAGCAGATGATGCCGATGGTGCAAATGCAAGACCAGAACGGCAACGTTGTACTCCAACCAGTAGGCCAGCCAGTCACCGTCCAAGCATGGCCTGGTCAACAGCCTGGATTTGTAGATCCTAATGGCAATATGGTAATGATGGTACCAGCGGATCAAATGATGATGCAAGGCGGAGCTCCTGCCGACGATGGAAAAGGCGGTAAAAACAAGAAGAATAAGAATTTCAACAACAACCAAAATTTCCAGCAGTCACCAAATAGCTTCAACCAGCCACAGTTCCACATGGTCCAAGGCGGTACCCAACACCTCCCATTAAACAACCACATGCCAAATAACAGGCGGGCGAGTCAAATGACCAACGCCAGTGGCAAGGCCGCACCCCTCACTAACCAGAGGCGAGATAGCAACAAGCAAAATGGATCCAAAACTCCTAACGCTCAGGCTTGTTATTGGTGTTGTTATCATTTGATTCCTTTGCCTCAGTCTCAGTTTTAGACTCGACCGCTGCGGTGATGACGCTGGTGGTAAGCGTTTTCGCTGCGTCGGCATCGGTGTCGGTAGCCTTTTCCGTGTCGACGGCGGTGGTCTCAACCTCCGCGTTAGGTGTTTCCTCGGGGACCGTTTTCTTGATGGGTTCCTGCGTGGTCTCCTTAGATGTCGGGACGGATGGTTCTAGAACGGGGGATCGCGCGATCTCCTTTTCTAATGCCTTCAAGTCCTCTTCAGGTTCGATTACCTTTTCAACCTTCTGGGGCTGCTCCACAACGGCTGGAGGCTCGGGTGTTGGTTCCTTGGTTGGTTTGGACTTTTTAGAACCGAGGAAAGCACCGGATTTTTTCCGCTCGGAAGTGACTGGCTCAGCCTTGATGATCTCGGCCATGGTTGGTTTGGGCTGTTCGACCTTTTCCGTTGATGCAGCGTCGTTGACGATGGGCTCCTCCTTTGCAGGTGATTCGACCTTTTCGATGACTGGGGTTGACTCCTGAACCGGTGCACTCTCCTCACTCTCCGACGCGGGGGTGTCCTCACGCTTTGGCGTGGTGGGGATGTTCTGCGCAGCTTCAATCGCCGCGGCGAG
>JACLAD010004322.1_pt1 | contig 19774 bp, 14 predicted proteins | sample 8027901 | NCBI WGS metagenome assembly JACLAD01 (sample SAMN15725071, study PRJNA655200) | protist metagenome | isolation source: fluorescence activated cell sorting (FACS) single amplified genomes of... | place: Spain: Blaines Bay Microbial Observatory, Mediterranean Sea | collected 2016-07-05 | reverse complement strand
CACTACAGCATACAAAGGAGATGGAGAGCTTAGTGAAGGACATACCATGTACAGTGACGATGGCGGGGCTACGTGGCACATTGGTGCATCAACTTTTGGCTCCCCATTCAAGAGCAATGAATGCCAAGCCGTGCAACTCACCAATGGCAGTGTGCTCATAAATGCTAGAGTGCTATTGAATAGGCGCATTCAGGTGATAAGCAATGATGGAGGTTTGACTTTCGGGGACAGTGCGATAGCGAACGGTCTCACCGAGACTGTAGAAGGATGCGAAGGCAGTATAATAGGTGGAGACAATGGTGTACTTTACTACAGCGGAGTGAGTAATAACATGCTCATTCGAAGGGGCATGCAGATCTACCAGAGCTTGGACCAAGGAGGCTCTTGGCAGCCTATAGAAGTGGTGGATAGAGGAGCCACGGCGTATTCCGCACTTACCCTACTTCCAGGGAAAAAGACAGACTCATCAAGACAGGTGGGGATTCTATACGAACGAGCAGACTCCCTGAAATTGGTGTTTGATCCCGATCAAATTGTGTTCTGGCGCACGAACAACCCAGCTAGATAGAATACGTACATATTGAAAATTTTGAGAGTTTTAAAATCACGTTTTAATATGATTGACTCGCTATCTGCATTCTATGTGATTTGATAGATTAGACAACCAATCTATGTTACGCTACGCTACGTCACCGTATCCATATAACTCTGATTTGATGACTTTTGGATCAATTCGATCTGGGAAGACAACCGCTGGGTCGGCCACTCCGAGTCAAGACACATTTTTAGGACATTCATTTTGGTTTTTATTGCTAAAAGAAATGTCCGACATATTGTCAGAGAAAGTTTCAATACCACTTCTCTCATTTGGTTTGGTTGGTGACCCGCAGTACGCTCCTGTGGAGGACGGAGCTCAATACGGCGATCCTAGCCGAGTGCGCCGCTTTCGTAATAGCGCTCAGATAGTGGAACGAGCAGTAGACTACTTCACCAAGGCATCTACGACGTATAACATCATCTGTGGAGATATATTGGATGCTAGCACCAAGAAAGTGGACGCCATTGACTCTTCTTTACAAATGATGGAGAGCATTATCAGAGACACTTATGCAAAGAGTGCTGGTACGACGCAGCATCCGCCATATAGCTTTGTCTGTGGCAACCATGACTTCTTCCTCTTGAATAGAGACGTCATTTACGGCAATGACTTCTTCACACCACCACAGGTAAAAGCACAATGTTCTCCATCGCAACTCTATTACTCCTTCTCTCCTCAAAAAGGATTTCGATTCGTGTTTTTAGATTTGTATGAGATATCCGTAGACGGTGGTCTCAATGAAGCCTGCAAGCAAGAAGCACGAGACACATTGAACAAGGAGAACATCAATATTGCCACAGATCAACATGATTGGTTGCAAGGTCTGCCGGAAGAAAAGAAAAGGTTTGTGCCATACAATGGAGACATGTCAACCCATCAATATCTATGGTTAACACGGACATTACAGACGGCTTGTGACAACGATGAGAAAGTGTTTGTTTTCTGTCACAATCCATTGTATATGAAGGGTTGTCGACCCAGTGCTTTGTCTTTTAGAGCTGAACAGATCATGGAGACCATATACACGTCCACGGCAACGAAAGGAAACGTCATTGCAGTCATCTCTGGACACGATCACGATGGTGGCTATGCGTTGGACGATCACAAAATACACCACATTGTATTACCTGCTCCATTGGAAGCACCCATCGATGGCAATGATTATGGTATTATGCATTGCTATGACGATCATTTCGTATTGAATTGGGAAGGTAGATTGCCCAAAATGATATTGGACGATGTGCGTATATGGAACGCGCAGTCTATGTCCTATCCTATCTATAACCACTCGACTACATCCGCTATTTTCGATAAGGATTCCATGACATCAGAGCTGGACGACACTTAGCGAGTTAATAGATGAGAGAACGATTGAATCAAAATAATAAATTCGAGAAAGAGAGTAAATATGTGGAAAAGATAAGCAACGTGAAACATGAAATTACTGTGGTGTATTGGATAATATAATAAAAGTCATTATTATTTTATTTACTTGAAATGTTTTGGTACAGAATACGTACTACTATATGCAAGGATAGAGTCACTCATAGCTCATCATCTACTCTTCTCATAATAAATGATAAGAGTAGAGTCTAAGTATGCATCACCAGTCCATTATAAAAGTCCTATCAGGAACTTATGGAGAATCAATGAATTCCGAACAACAACAACAGGTTAAGATATTTATTTCTTCTTCTTGTCAGCTTCAAACTCAACTTCCATAATGACACCCACAGCAACAGTGGATCTCATATCACGAACAGCGAATCTACCTAGAGGAGGGAATTCAGAGAAAGTTTCTACAACCATAGGCTTGGAAGGAACACATTTCACCAAAGCAGCATCACCGGACTTGATGAACTTAGGCTCGTCTTCAACCTTTTGCATGTTACGTCTGTCCAGTTTAGTCTCAATCTTCTCGAACTTAGTAGCGATGTGACTGGTATGACAATCGAATACTGGGCAGTAACCATTTTGGATTTGACCAGGGTGCTTCATTACAATGACTTGAGATTTGAATTCTTTAGCGCCCTTAGCAGGAACGTTCTTGTTATCGGAACAAACATATCCACGCTTGATATCTTTGACAGATACGTTCTTACAATTGAATCCTACGTTATCACCAGGACCAGCTACCTCCAAGGATTCATGATGCATCTCTACGGACTTACATTCAGTAACCAATTGCACAGGAGCGAAACATACGGTCATACCAGGCTTGATCTCACCAGTTTCAACACGTCCTACTGGAACTGTACCAATACCACCAATCTTGTATACATCTTGTAGAGGTAGACGTAGAGGCTTGTCATTAGGTCTAGCAGGGGGCTTAACTTGATCCAAAGCTTCCAATAGACAAGGACCCTTATACCAAGGCATGTTAGCAGACTTGTCGATCATGTTATCACCCATGAAACCAGAGATAGGGATGAAGTTCATCTTAGCAGGCTTGTAACCCTTTTGTTTCAAACCCTTGGAAACTTCGTCCTTAAGATCTTTGTATCTCTCCTCTTTGTAACCAACATCCTTATCATCGAACTTGTTGAATCCGACAATCATTTGAGCTACACCCAAGGTGTTAGCCAAAAGGATGTGTTCCTTGGTTTGTCCTTCATCCGACCAACCGGCAGCAAAACCACCAGTGGTAGAATCAATACACAACAAAGCTACATCAGCTTGAGAGGTACCAGTGATCATGTTCTTGATGAAATCACGGTGACCAGGAGCGTCAATCACAGTGTAAGAGTACTTAGGAGTCTCGAACTTCCACAAAGCGATATCAATAGTGATACCACGCTCACGTTCAGCTTTCAAGTTATCCAATACCCAAGCGTACTTGAAAGAAGCTTTACCCATCTCGGCAGCTTCCTTCTCGTACTTCTCGATGGTACGCTTGTCGATACCACCGCACTTATAGATCAAGTGACCAGTGGTGGTAGACTTACCGGCATCTACGTGACCGATAACAACTAAAGAAATATGGATCTAATAGAAGTAATTGAAGGGAAAGATATGGTCATAAAGTGATCATGTGTTAGTACGAGAGTGATATCATATTTTGAAGGCAATTTTCACAACACATCTGTAAGCTAGATCAAGTCCCAAAATGCATGTTCAATATCTAAAACAAAAAATAATTGCAACTTTCGTGGCTTGATTGACCAATCGCTTAATAGACGATGGTTCACCATGAAATCAAAGGAAAAATTGAAAATCGAGCGCAGCAGTAGTAAACAGAGACACACTTACCTTCTCCTTTGGCATTTTTAGAAATTAAATAAAAAGTTACTATGCACTTAATCAACTAAAAGTTGTGTTGTTTTCCTGGCCACCAGCCGATCTATCCTCGAGGATTCGACCCCGCTGGGACTGTAGCACTCCCTGAAAATTGGATCGCGGCAAGGGCTCACTTCTCATGCGCCACATGCTCTTATTGATACTACTCGCGGTGCCTTTGGTCAATTCATTCGTTTCTATCAGTCATGTGGGATATGTATCCAAGCACGTCAATTTGGAAGAACAAATACCGCCTGCTGTGACTCAACAGTCTGTGTCATGTTCTGAAAGACTGAATCGACGTCGAACCTCGTTGTTCTTTAATTTTGGATTCAATAACGAAAGGAAAGATCTCGTAAAACGTTCTGAAGTTCGGCGTTTGAATGACGACGGCAGCCCCGTGCTGGTAGTACAGGATCCTATCAGCAAAGCCAACATCTATCTAGTCGGAGTGAGTCACAATAGTGCTGCTAGTGCCAATTTGGTATCTAAGACGATCCGCGAAGTCAAACCTAGTGCTACGGTGTTGGAACTGTGTGAAGATCGCTTCATCTCCATCTCTTTAGATGCGCGTATACAACCTCGATTCAATTCAACCTTGACACAGATTTATGGCACCAAGAGAGCACAATTGGATGAGATGGAGGCCAAATACAAAGAAATAGAAGGATCAGCTAGTGGCGCATGGCGCAAGTTCTCTAGTATCCTCTCTTTTGCATCATCTCAAGGGCCAGTAGGAGGCGTGTTTGTCTTTCTAGGCATCGTTGTCGGAAATCTTCAGAAACTAGCGCGTCAATGGAATAGTGAAGACACCAGTGTGACAGTTTGCGATGAGTTCGTCGTTGCCATGCAAGAAGCTGAAACATTGAATATACCTGTGTTGCTTGGGGATGCTCCTCAGAATGATACCTTGAACAGTATAAAGAAGCTTTTCACTTCTGAAGTCATCAACCCATTCAAAGTTGTCCGCAACGCTCTCTTTCTTGGGTTTAGTGCTTTCGGGATATTCGCAGAAGAGTCATATCCAGAAGTAAGCAAATACATACCTGCCAATGTTATGCAAGAATCTCAATGGATTTCTATCCCTCAAGTATACTTAGCTGATAAAGGACTGATGAGAGGACTATTACCCTTCGGTGCTATTTTCGTATTTACCTACTTGTTAGGATTTGTATTAGATATGGGAGGAGCTGCAGCTATGGATACGATACAACATGCTGGGCAAGGCACCATAACAGGTCTTCCTGGCTTTGGGAGTGGCAGTGGAATAGGGGGTAGTCTGTTGAATAACATTGACAACCTCTTGTCCGAAGAAGTAGTGACTCACGAAGGGGCATTGATCCCATTCTGGGTATATCAAGCAGCGGATGTTCTTGTTGATAGCTTGAGTTTATTACTCTTGATTCGTATGGCCAAGATTATAGGTACAGATCGCGATCTAATCATTGCATCCAAAGTCAAGGAAGCGGCATTGAAATATCCCAAAAAGGATATTGTAGTGGTGATTGGAATGTTGCATAATAATGGTGTAGCCAGATGGATATTGTCAGGCCAAGATCCATATAACTTCGAAGCATGATTGGTTGACGGAAAGGAATAAAGGATAAACATTAATTTGAAAAGTTACACATAAGACAATATGAGTACATATTGCTATATAGACACGGAAATGTAGTAGATTTTGTCGATGTTGTGATGCTACTATAACTAATATAACCCTAACGCTAACGTTCACTGTAATCTTCATCTCTTCTTAACCTTCTTATAGATCACAGTCTCATTTCCTTCAACACTTGATCATAAGAAGGTTTTCTGAACACCGCTTCCCAAGCTAATGGAGGTTGTCCTCTCACCTTGCGGCCATGTGTCCGGCCATCTCCTTTTTGATCTTTACTATAGGTCAAATCATCCGGTTTCTGCATCTGAGCATAACTAGGAGTGGCATTGAAATTAGTCAGGCGACAATACAATAGATCAAATCCTCGGTCGGTAAACGGTGTCACTAACTCATTCCTATAGAGCTTTGGTGGTCCACTAGTATTTGTAGCATTAATATTGTTATTGAGAGCATCATTAGCATCTATCTTGCCCCCTTTCGATGCACTTTCAATGGTAGATGACGCAAACAGGCTACGTTGACTATTGTTATACTGTTCCATGACTTGAGCATCTCCATCTTGAAAATGTGCACCTACTACGACCATGACATGAGCGCCAGGTTTCAATAATTTATAATAGATATTGATCAATTTGTCTTGTGCTTGTAAATCAGGTAAGGACACTCTAATGACATGAAAACATTGTAGATCAAAAATAAAATCTAATAGACCTTCCGAGACAACGTTATCTTTATCTTCATATAGGATATCTTGTATTCTGTCTTCTTTGATATGCGTTTTTAATGCACGAGCAACGATTTGATAGATGTACCCACATGTTTTAAATTCGTAAGAGAGGCTCTTCTCTTTGTCTTGTCTGTATTTGTTATAATTCACCGTCTTCGCATTGGCATGAATGTGATCATTCAGGGTTTGCGTGTGTATTTCTCTATCTCCCAAAGTGAACTCTTCTCGATCACTTTCATCCAGTAAATCAGCAATCAAATAAGAAATGTGTTCAGGATGGTAATCTGGATTTGTTTGGTGCAATTTCTCAAACCGTTCTCGTGACAATGGAGTCACATCAATAGGAATAGTATGTTCAGAAGTCTTGCTGAAATGGATTATTGACGGGTCATTACCTGCACCAGGAATCATGATGCGAGTGTCTTTGGTTATTTTCACTGCTCGAGGATCTTTCAAGTACGTGAGCAGGCCTTTATGTGGATCCACAGACTCCCATGGAGGAGGCTCTTCGCTAGAGTAGTAACGAGTCCATTTCTCAATGTCTGCCATCTATAGTTAGGCTCGATTTATCTAAAACGCACAGAAAAATGGTGATTAGGTGTTCATGCGCATGATTCCGTACAAAAAAAGAATTCAAGAGCACAAAATGGGTCTTCGATTAGCACAACTTCGTTTTGGTTGCAAAAATCTGTGTGTCCGACCCAGGAATCTCTTTCTTTGTCTCTTACCGCCACACAGCGTCTTGCCACAATAATTGCCTTTCCTTGCCCAACTGCATGCTTGCGTCGAATAAACGAGCCCGTTTGTTCTCTCTGATTACGATTTGTGCAAATATGTCAAGCTTTGCTGAATCTATGGTCATGTCTCTCTCGAATGCCAAAGTGGTCTCTACTCTCGACGGCATAGCAGATCCCAATGCTTGCATTGGCACCCATGACGGCTCATTCCATTGCGATGAGGCACTAGCTATCTCAATGTTGAAGTTGTTGCCTCGATACTCGCAAGCCACAGTGGTGCGTAGTCGCAACAATGACCTCTTGACCCAATGCGGCATTGTCGTGGATGTTGGAGCCATTTATGACGCGACTACAAATCGATATGACCATCATCAACGAGAATTCACTGGTGTTTTGGAGGGATATAATACCAAATTGAGTTCAGCTGGTCTTGTCTACAAGCATTTCGGTCATGATATCATAAGAGAAGTACTCAAATCAACAATCAACCCATCATTATCAACTAATGATGAATTCGTTGAGATTGTATTTCACAAACTGTATGTAAATTTCATGGAACATATCGATGCGATTGACAATGGTATCAGTATTGCAGATGGAGCTCCTTTGAAATACCACATCTCGACTACATTGAGTGGCCGTGTAGGCAATCTCAATCCTGCTTGGAATGTAGAACAATCCAAAGATATCTATAATGCACAATTTATCAAAGCTATGTGTCTTACAGGTAGCGAGTTTGTAGGTGCAGTGGAAGGATTAGCCAACAATTGGTGGCCCGCAAGAAGTATTGTCATCGATGCAATGAAAGCAAGGAAACAGATTCACCCCAGTGGCAAAATTTTAGTATTCGAAATGGCATGTCCTTGGAAAGACCACTTATTTGAGCTAGACGATGAAGGATCGCCACCTTTATATGTACTATATGCTGATAGTGGGGGTAGCTGGAGGATACAAGCTGTACCTATGGATCCAAACTCATTCACTAGTCGAAAGAAATTGCCAACAGAATGGTGTGGGTTAAGAGATGACGTGCTAAGTGCAAAGACTGGTGTTCCGGGGGGCATTTTCATACATACTGGAGGATTCATTGGTGGGCATAAGGACAAGGCAGGTGCCTTAGAGATGGCCATAAAGGCCCTAGATCTGGAGTAAAATTGTAGGTAAATGCATTTAAAGGCAACTCTTTCTTTTAAACATTATGAAATTTATAAAGACTACTGATATCTACACTCTACATAACATAGTACACATCGTGGAGGACGTTTCATCTCTTTCTTCACTCTTCTCTGCTCCATGAGAAGAGGTTAAACTCTAACTGTTGCTATAAGGAAACTCCATCAGCTCCTTTATCTGTATATTCAACTCTTCTTCTTCCTCTATTTCTTCTTAGGAGTGGTACTTCTCCCTCTGCTTTTGGATTTCGACCTGCTCGAAGCTCTCTTAGTTGTATTCTCACTTTTTGAAGTCATCCCACCCTCTTTATTTTCCTTCTTACTCTTCACAGATGCATTCCTATCCCTCTCATTCCTTTCGACTGCATCTTTCTCTGCGATGGTATAGCATGCACTGGCCAATTGAGCAATATTGACTATTTGTTTAATGACGCAACCTGGTAGGAAAATATAGTGATGAATCACAAAGCTAGGGTTGTGGTACTCTAGAAACAAACCAACGTAATACAACTCAGCGCCGACACAGCAATAACCAAACAAGTAATAGTAGCTATAATACCAACGTAAAAGAGCATTCCGTTCTCTGAGTTTCTCTTCGCTTTTGTGTCCAGACATACCTACGGAGACAGTATGGAACCAATGGCTAGCAACATCCAGAATCATCAAGAATTGGAAACATAAACAGCGCAAATCATATTTGCTGCCAGAATAGAGTCTCATTAACATCATCAAATATCCACCAGTAGCGACACGATCAGTTACCATATCTAAAAAGCCACCATAAGTAGAGGATTGATCGCATTTACGTGCAACATAGCCATCAATCACGTCGCCCCCAAAGGATAGAAGATAGAAGGTCAATGACATTTTCCAGTCGAAGTAGTACCAAAATGCCAAGAACATGCACAAAACACGTAGATAACCAATCAAGTTGGGGTAATAGGCGAGCACGTCTTTGGCCTCAACTTCCATCAACAGAGACTTTCCTTTCTTCAAGGGAGGAGACATGGTTGATTTGGCCTTCTTAGGCATGATCACAGTTCTAATATTATAGTGAATGTATCAACGAAGATGATCCGGAGTTAACACGTCGTTCGGTCGGCAACTCTGCCTTGCGTGACTTCGCAACCAAGAGACTTATTTTTTTTTTACAGGCGGGTCGGGACTTATTCTTAGATTGGGGTAAACATCCCGGGTCGATCACTCAGAAGGCGGTTGTTGTCACCGACATCAGCCAATGAAATTGAACAAATTTACTCTCTTTAATGTACTTAATCCACAATATCTATGTTCTATGTCCGTGTCCTAAGGTAACACCTCCCTTCTTTTCTCTGAACAGTCCACCTTCACTACTATCGCTGATTTGTTTGGTGTTGTTCTCAAAATTAGGTACCATCTTGATGCCAAAGTCATTTCCAATTCCTGGCTTCTTGCCCAGTCCACCCCCAGAATTGCTCATCGCACCTGGTTTTCCAAAACCTCTTCCTTTCACGACATTTGCCAATGGATTTTTAGAAGCAAACTTCGCTTTCATGGCCATATTGGCTCTTTTCAAATCACTTCCCAGGGCCCCTGCTTCACTGTCTCCGTCACCCCGAGTCGATTCAGATTTGGTTTCATCCTCCCCTTCCTCATCCGGTTTGTAGATGGTGAAGCCCATAGGCACAGTACCTTCTATTTGTTGCAATCTTTCCTCCACTTTCAACAATTTATCGAGTGCAGATTTCCCACTGACAGACCATTTCTTCAACATTGTCCCACTAGGATCAATAGCACTGGCACATGTCATAGCAATACGTTGCGTCTTCTTCAAGTTAATGTTATCCATATCAGTATAGTGTTGATCCTTTTTCCCACCTGGTGTTTGGTGTCCAGTATTATTAGTAAAATACGCAGGTGTTTGTTCTTCGATTTGTTTACCTAATCCAAAGGATTCCAATAAAGACTCTGCTTCACTTGATGTAGCTAGCTTTTTGTCTTTTTTCAAATCATCGCAACTGCCAGCAATAATACGCATATGTTTGCGATTGTCTTCACTGGTAATACCAGCACCAAAGCAATAATGCTGTTCTAGTAACAGTTTCATATACGAGGTGCTTTGTCGAGATTCATTTAAGGCGTCAGTCAATTCAATGATCCTAGCGTCGTATTTTTCAATTGTGCTCTCTTGCTTCTTCTTGTTCTCCTCCAATGCACTATATCTCTCCTTCATTTCGTGTAGTTGAGCTTGTAACGCTGCATTTTCTCTCTGTAAAGCGACTGTGACATTCATATTTACAGCGCCGAATTGTCGATTTTTTTCTTCATTCAAAGCCACTAGTTTGGATGCTTCAGTCATTTCTGTACTATTGCTAGTATTGCTTGGAATGTCAATGCCCGCATAAATAGCATTTTGATCGACAGTACCAGTATTCTCATTCGCAGCAGTGATGACACTACCTGTCATAGTATTGTTATTGATTGTAGTAGAAGTTGCATTACTACTAGCATCAGTAGATAATATCTGACTGACGTCACTTGTGTTGGTAGTCGTAGCTGTCACTCCTTCTTTCAATACATATCGTTTAAATTGTAGCGAGATTGAACTGTTGACAGGCACTCGAAAGTCACTGAGACGTTGCTTTATACGGACAAGCTTCCAACAGCTGACATCTTGTTTGTCAATAAGAGTCAAGATGTCTCCATCCACCAACTTGCCGCCCGCTGTGGCGCTCAAAGAAAGGATTTTGACTTTGTCATGCATTCCTTTCATAACCGTTTCGCCTGTATCAGTATCCTCTTCCACTAACAAACCTACTCCTGCTTCTGGTGTCTTGGATAAAATCACAGTATATGTAATCTCATTGTATTCGTCGCGTCGACTGATGGTACGAACACAATACTCATAGGCTAATTTGACAGCATCGAATTTCTCTTGACTTCCGCCTGGTTTGTCTGGATGGCTCTTCAGCACAGCTTTACGAAATGCAGAAGATACATCCTCTGATTTCAGTTTATCTTCAGTCAATTCCTTCATATTTAATAAGGCCAAGTTGTTTTTCAGGTAGCGTGATCTGTAATCTACAGCAGCGCTATTGATTGCAGCAATCCATAAATCGAGAAAGGCTTGGCTTTCACATGCGAAGCGATACTTATCCTTCGCATTGTTACCTTTGACCTTGCGACCATTCTCCTCAAATTCTTGATTTCTCACGCTTAGTTCCACACAATACGTCATTTCAGTTTCATCAACTTGGATAGCAATAAGGCCCTTCACGTTGATCCTCTGTTTAGGGTCCCCTTTCACTACATTACGCTTCAAATCAATGTCGTCGTAATACAATAGAAACTCGTCTTGCAATACGGCCCAACGACGTTTGAACACTTTCCCACTTCCGGCTATATTGAAGAGACCGCCGGCGTCTGTACGCTTCTCGAAGACATAACCTTCCATCTCGAAAATTCACTTCGAACGCTCCTTAGTTCCTAAGTGAGAAGATAACGTCTTCCTACACGATCACCCCACAAAATACCTATTAACACTAGCACAGAATAAAAGAGGGTCAAATTGTGTCCAATTGACAACTCGAAACTCTGTCAAGCGATGAGAGTGGCGAGATTTTGAGCATAACTAACAAAAAGAGGCAGAGTAAGTGCCGAAGCTGGGTGGGAGGCTCCATCTTGGGGTTAAAATTTCTGATGCGAGATTCGATACTATCGAGTATCTGATATTGTGCATTGGAGTGCTTAGATCATTATTAAGATATCAATTCTACTGTCCTTACGACCACTATTGAATCTCCAGTCTATCATCAATAGATAGATATCGTGGCAGGTGGAAATCTGATTCTGATTCTGAATCAGAACTTTCTCTGTGCGTTTAGTCCACTTTCACCCTTTCTCAAATGGCGCATTTGGCCATAGATATGTTCCTACTAGTTCTACTAACTGTGCTTATTATGACGGATTCGTTCTTGTCGCGTCGTCGTTGGTCTTCTGTCTCAATGTCTTTATCAGCCGATGAGCAGCGCAGCATCGATACATTCAATAAAGTGAAATCACAATGTGTGTACGTCTCTTCCCTGTCTACTCAATTCAACCTCTTATCTTTCAATACCATGGAAGTGGACCGCCAAAGTGGCAGTGGATGGGTATGGCCCTTGACGAAAGGACAACATGTCGTTACGAACTATCATGTGGTTGCAGCAGGCAATATGAACAAGGATATCAAAAATATGACCGTATTGGTCACATTCATCCAAGAAGATAACACACGGGCTTCCTACAAGGCAAAAGTGTGTGGTGGAGATGCATCGAGAGATATTGCTGTCCTGTCATTATTGGATTTCAACCACACTATCACTACCAGTACTACCAGTGCCTTGAGTAGTACCAGTGATGGTGAGAGTGCTATGAGTTATAGTGATACCAATTTTAATGACAATAGTAATATCAATACAAATCTCTTGTCTCTGGGGAACAGCAGTACCTTACAAGTAGGGCAACGAACAATGGCCATAGGTAGTCCCTTCGGTCTGGATCATAGCCTCACTCAAGGTATTATCTCTGGTCTGGGACGACGAGTGAGTAATGGTCGTGTACAGCAGGTAGGCTCTCCATCTAGTCTGAATTTTGATATGATCCAGACTGATGCAGCCATCAATCCGGGCAACAGCGGGGGACCCTTATTGGATAGTGATGGAAGGGTCATTGGAATGAACACGGGTATGTAGAGCCTCTCCTCGTCTGTATCTATTACTGTCTGATCTAACATTCCCATTTATACATTGGTACTTTTAATAACATTCCCTCTGCTTCCTACTCTTTTTATTCATATATTCATCTTCTTCAATCTCCTTCTGCTTTCTTCGTTATACCCTTATTGTAATCGAATTACAGCCATATACTCTACAAGTGGAGCCTTTGCTGGAGTGGGCTTTGCGATCAGTGTAGATACCATCCGAATCATTGTGGATCTTTTATTGAGAGAGGGGAGGATACAGGTCCCACAGACTGGTCTACAGCTCATCGGGGGTACTACTGCTAAGGCCCTGAATGTAGACAAGGGATTAGTAGTTATAGGGGTAGAGAAAGGAAGTGCTGCTGCTAGGGCAGGTATCCGGGCCATGCCACCCATATCTCTCCTAGGATCCTTTAGTATCGATGCTAGGAGTACTACTAATAGTAGTAGACGAGGTCGTAATGCTCCTGTAGGGGATATTATTACTCACGTAAATAATAAAGCAGTTCGTAGTGAAGCAGACTTCATTGAATCTATTTCATTTCTTAGAGCTGACAATATCATCAATGTGACTATCTTGAGACAAGTAGGGAACGGCCCAGAGCATAAGGAGATTGACCTAAAACTCAGACTTACGTAGAGTAGTGTGTATGGAGAGCAAGGGAACAAAGAGATGCGCAATTGTATTGTATGTGGTGATAATGACGTTGTTGTGTATCTTACATTCTGTTGGTGCTATCTAGTATCTATAAACATGTGGTAACCCTCTTCGTCTCCCACCTATCGACCCGGTTATGGTACACCAATTGATAGTAGTCTCATCCCGGCAATTGTGCCATTGTTGTCTCGCTTACATTCTCGTCGTGTTCTTGTAGTAGTATCTAATTAACAGTGTTCTCATCTACAAACATCTGAGATGATTCAGTATTTTCTGTACGCAAGGCTTTAGAAGGACTCGTGGCAGTAACATCGCTCAATCCTGTGCGATCCTCTACGTCAGATGCCCTCTTCCTGCTTGCACTACTGCTACTAATCTCGCTCTCCACAATATCCGTTTTGTGACGCTTACCACTGGAGGGTACTTCTTCCAAGTCCTCCACACCCATAATCTCCTCTCCCTGTTCTCCTTCGATGGCGGCATCTCCTTGTACCTCCTCCTCTTCTTCCTCCTCACTATCGTCGCCATCAAAGGTCATTGCTATTAAAGCTGCCAGACCCGGAGCAAAGTTGAAGAACTCTCTTCGAGAAGATACTACAGGCAGACCAGTCTCCAACATTACCCCATCTTCATCACCATCATCAATTGCTGCAAGTGTAGAACCGCTGATATTGCGCTTTCGACCACTCGTGGTCTCCACCGCTTGTAGCTCCTGTACTGCCTTCTCAAAAGCTGACAATCCCACTTTCGAGGCACGGTCTAGGTTTTGGCTACAATTGGTAGACAGGCAGAACACAATTTGACTCATGGCACTACAGAGCTTGGTCTGTGCTTGGCAGTACTCCTCTAAGGGCATTGATAAGAATATCTTCATGCATTCTTTCAAAACAGTCTTCTCTTTTTTGCCGTCGCCTAAACTTAACATCTCTCTAGCTAGTACACTGGTGAAACGAATATGCAATTCTTTCTTCGCTTGTAAACATACTGCTGCGGGAATGTTATTGTCTTGATGATTGTCCCACATATGGAACAAGTGACTGTAAATGTGCTGTAAACTATGTACATCACAATCATCACGAACCAATGTTATCGTGTCAGCGATGATATCTGAGACACTAGACCAGACTGTCAATGCCCTCTTTCTGTAATCAGGAACTGTAACCGTCTCGCTCTCTACTACTTCAGCAATGGTCGATTCTGTATTACTATGACTGCTATTGCTTAAAGTCGTTGTCGGTTGCACTAAAAAGTATGCTTGGAAGAATAGACTCATTACTTGCTGTAATCTCACCAATGTGACTTGGAAATGCTCCTTCTCCACCTCATCTACCTCTTCTTCTTCCACTTCAGCTCCATCATTGGAGTTTTTATTAACTCGAACTCCAGATAATAAGGTTGGGAAGAAGAAATACTTGGTCACATTTGCAAATAATTTACTGCTGTTCAAAACACCGCTGAACAACAATTTCAGTGCTGACTCCGTTGCGATCAAACGGAAAGTACTATACTTGTCATCCATTTCCATCAGAGATATTAGTAGTTCAATTAAGGTGACATTGTCTTGGAACAACACAGGATGGATCAAAGCAAGATCAACGAGCCCTTGTAAAGCATACTCTCTGACAAATAGCGACTCAAGTTCTTGATATGCTACTTGGAACAAAATGTCACGATGCTGTTCACAAGATTCCTCATTGCATAAGCCCATAATGCCAAGACACTGTACACTAAGAGCTCTCATATCGACACTCGTAGACTGTAATGAAGCAAAGATGAAAGTGTTGAAATTGTCTGTCAATGAACGTATAGATTTCTTGTCTCCAATACTCTTTTTCAAAGCCCATAACACTAGTTGTAATCCACGAGTAGCAGCGAGAATCTCCAAAGAATGTTCATCTAATCCAAGACTTTCTGTCAGGGTAGGATCTTCCAGAATTGATCCGAATCGTTCACTTAGAGCGATAATATTTGCCAGGATAGTACACGAATCTGCTTTTCCTAATCCTCTTAACCACGCATCGAGTACGCTATCAATCAAGTGTTCTGGAAATTGCATGTCCAGTAACATAGCTTCCGCTACTCGAACCAATTCCATACTTCCAGCAATGTCACTCCGATCCAAGAATGCAGTCAGTCGCAGTAATGATTTAACACTGATTTGTAACGACTCCTTCTCATACAATAAAGTAGAACTATGTGCTTCTTCCAACAGTTTACACAATAGCACCATATCGGGCATCAACGATTCCATAGTCTCGTCAGCTATAGCACTACTAAATTTGGATTTTGCATACTCACATCTGATTAATACCCATAGAATTTCTGGAGCAGTGAATGAACTCAGGCTAGCCCTCTTTGGCACTTCTTCTTCTTCTTCTTGTAGGTTGGAAGCATTGCTGGCTCTTTCCTCACGTTCTTCATCAGCTAGATGCCAATTAGGACAATGGATACGTACAGCATCTCTGAGTTGAGAATCAGATTTCACAATCGAAGCATAGTCGCCAGGATTTTCTACTAACTCGATCAATGTCCTTCCTACTAGAGTAGCTACATCTTCATTCACAACAATGTTTAAGAGCTGTAACAATTTCGGAATTTTGTAATGAACACTGACCACCCATTTATAGATGAGGGCAATAGCCGTCTTTTTCACAGTTTCGTCTCTATCACCTAATCCAAATTGGACAATGGTAGCACGTTGTGTACTGGACAAATGTTTGAGCGAAACATCTTTTGACAAACGCTCCAAGCTAGCAGTGCGAACTTCTGGTTTGACGTCACTTACTCTATCTACAATACTAACCAGAGTAGACTTCGTTAACAACACTGTATCACACGCGGCCACACGGACAGCACTGGCACTGTCAGTAGACATGACTCTCAGCATTTCGCTGATCAATCCACCTTCTTCCAATTGGTCCTCTTCGTCAGCGTTTTGCAAACGACCAAGAGCTTTCACGGCCCACATACGAACTTTAGCATCTTTATCTCTCAATCGTGGAGTCAATGTGGATGAAATGTTCTCCCAGAGATCATTGGCGATCTCGATGTCTGTCCCCAGAGACAAAATCACGCGACTCAAGTATTGACACGCTTTACTACGCACATTCTTGTCTGTAGCTTGGGATCTTACCAAAAAGTGTTCAACACCAAGACGGAAAATAGTAGGCTCACTAAAGGTAGAAGCCGTGTTCAAAAAGTCGCAATAGAACTTGCACACACGATCCATACCTACTTCTTTCTTCGTCATCAACAGACAGGGGTCAATACAGCCACGAAGAATGATGTTCATGTACTCTTGACATTCGGCTGCACTTGCCTTGGTTAATAGACCCGTCAGCTTGCGAATACAGTTCTTGTGGTAAGCAGCGCTCTGCTGAGCATCTGTAAAGACACTAACAATCACCTCCATAGTTACAAAACAATCAGATTGCTCTATGGCCGGAAATATCCGCGATTTTCTTGATTTACCCCCAACGAATCAGTTTGAAGTGATTTTACTGGGTAGGTAATCACGATTAAAAAGTGGGCATAATGAATTTTACACGTGATCATGTCATCCTTTGCATTCAATCGCAGTCTAGGTGCTCGCCTAAGACGTAGTAGTTTAATTGTCAGGCGAAGACTCAGTACACAAGGAAATCCGGAAGTGACGCCTGAGCCTCCCAAAGGTAAGAAGACCTCTCTCGATCTTTCGATGTCTTCTTGCCAAATTATTGTTGCTACAATTGCCATGCTAACCACACAACTTTTTTTTTTGCTTGCATTCAATCATGTGCTCCTTATATTTTAGGCGGAGCTCTAAATTGGATCTATCGGCATCGTCAAGCAATTGTGAACACCATTGGTGTCTACTTTTGCTTCTCGTATGCGGTTCACAACTTGAAACTAAAGGACGAATGGGAAAAGAGAGACGCAGAGATGACTTCTTTAAGAGAGGACATTGCCACTATCAACCAAAGACTGTTATCTGATGACTTTCTATCCTCTACTGTGGATCAGGTTCGCAGTGTAAAGGACAAGTACACACAAGTACACATCTTACAGACAACACTGGAAGAAGTGTTGAAGGCCAAGAAGAAGACGGCGGCAGATGAAGCCAAGGAAAAAGTGGAAGAGATGGCTGCCTTGACGAATATGGTCATCCCAGAAGAAGAAAAGAAGAACAAGGGAAGTAATATGATTTAGAAGTCTAACCACAATGTAATAGAGTGTTGCTGAGAATGTAATCTTGGTGTAAAATCGTAACTATATATAAGTAGTACAATGTAGCCATAAATACATATCATGTAACTGTGTTCTGATCACACAGTTGTCTCCTTCTTACTCTCGAATGAATGCGATGATATTCTCAATGTGTCTTGTCTGAGGGAAGAGATCTACTGGTGTAACATCAATAATCTTATATCCCGCGTCTATGATCATCGCACTATCTCTCGCTTGAGTAGATGGATCACATGAGACATATACAATCTTCTTGGGTCGGAACGCAAACAATTGATTGAGAAACAACTCATCACAACCCTTTCTAGGAGGGTCCAGCAAGATCACTGTCTTATCCTTATCCAATTGTTCAAGTTCTGGTAGTTCAAAAATGGCCTCTGACTTGGCACATAAGAATTGACTGTTTTCTATATTATTGATACAGGCATTATGCTTTGCTGCTTCCACTGCTAATTCGCTGATTTCAACACCATAAGTAGCCTTGAAATGCTGAGAAGAAGTCAAACTGAACAACCCACTGCCACAATAAGCATCGATCAAGTACTCCACGTTGTCTCCTGTGAGCAAAGATATTACTTTATCAACCATCACTGGTAATACATAGGCATTGTTTTGGAAGAATTCTCCTGCTTTGAAACTGAAAGTGATTCCCTGTACTGTTTGACTGATCATTTGACGAAAGTCTGTCTCCACATGTAATGCCAAGGTGTTGGTGTCATTATCCATCTTCTCTCCTTCTCTAAAAAGCAGAGTAGCCCCCTTTTTGGGAATTCCTTGTTCTTTAATGGTATTGTATACCTGTTGCCGGGTCTCAGCATATTGTCTATTGATAGCTGGTGTAGCGATAATGCACTGAGCAATGTCTCGAATGATACGTGTGCCACGTTTCTGAAACCCAATCTTCAGCTCTGTCAAGTTGTGAGGGCTATTGTAATGGGGGGTGATTTTACTCCTGTAGTGGTAGTCATGTTCCGTGCCAAGGCAAGGATTCACCATTACCCTTTCTACTCCTCCTTCTTCTTCTTCTGCTTCTCCTTCCCCTTCTAAACTGGTCTCTATGTTGCCAATGCGCTGCAGCAAAGTTTGTACTTGTTTCTGTTTCCATCGTCGTTGTGCACTGAGAGTCATCATTTGATATTGACAACCACCACAATCTTCAAAGTATTCACATTGTGGTGTGACACGATCTGGACTGGCTGTTTGGATAGTAATCAAGTCGGCTTCACTATAAGATTTCATGTTCCGAAATACACGAGCCTTGACGGTCTCACCAGGTAAAGATTTGGGTACAAACACTACCCATGAGTCCTGCTCTGGAACGTCATCCTCATCCATATCATCGTACAAACCTACTTCTCCTTCTCCATCAATAGTGACACCAGTGCTACCATCTACTTTGGCGTTGATGCTACTTTTCAACGTGTTGATTCGCTCAGAGATGTTCACTCGTCCGACACCTACCCCTAAATTGGTCAAATCATGGATGTAAATGTCTACTTCTTCACGATACGCAAAGGGAAAGGCCACAAACCCGCGCTTCTTCTTGCGTTTGCCACGACCACGACGACCACTGCGAGATGGATCACTGGTGCCTTGAACATAAGGTGTAGCGACGCTCGCAATGCTCAGGAGACGACGAGCTTGGACAAATCGAGGAGAGATACGTGCAATCCACGCACTTGCAGCTGAAAGCATTATCATCGACAGTACTACAATAAATTTCATTCCATTGATCTATATCAGATCGTTATGTCCATTCGACTCAAAAAATCCAGCAACCCGAGCTAATCAAGCCGAGGAGCACTGATGCACTTTATGGAAGTGATTTCGATTTCGGCGGGGTCGGAAGCGCCTTCATGCTGGTCGTTCGACTTTGCGGAGTGGATATCGTGTAGACGAGTGCGATTGTGTCCACGTGGCTTGGCGTAGCGGCTCTGTATACTTCTTGTCGAGGCCAATGGGGGCGTCATCATCGTCCGCTGTGGATGACACGGGAAGTACAGACGGTCATGTAATTATAGGCAGCAATGCAGATGGTGGTAGC
>JACLAD010000035.1_pt1 | contig 19777 bp, 17 predicted proteins | sample 8027901 | NCBI WGS metagenome assembly JACLAD01 (sample SAMN15725071, study PRJNA655200) | protist metagenome | isolation source: fluorescence activated cell sorting (FACS) single amplified genomes of... | place: Spain: Blaines Bay Microbial Observatory, Mediterranean Sea | collected 2016-07-05 | reverse complement strand
GGTTGGAGAAAAGAGATTAAGTTTTTACGAAATTACTGCAGGTAGATGGTGCTAGAGAAGATTTTTACAAGATTTTTTAGTATAATCGTCATTTTTGGACTTTTCCGTTCGAGCTCATTTTCTGATTTTTTTCCCAGATGAAGCGATCCCGCTGGTTAGATGCTGATTAGCGTTTTTTTCGTTCGAAAATTCATCTTTTTGATGTAAAAATCGTTGTTTTTCTTTTCTTATTACGAAATTTTGAATTTGACACTATAGGTGACAAAAGTGTCTAGCAGTGCGGTCATAGAAGATTTGAATTTTCAATTCATTGCTGTGCAATCGCATAACGAGGACTTGCAAGGAGAATGTATGGATCTGCAAAACAAGTGTGTTGATATGCAAAATAAGATTCAATTTTTGAATCAAAAGCTGATAGAAACACAGGCGGAGTTGGAGGCTAGTGACACTAAACTATCCCTTGCCGTTGACAAAATTAACGACGTTAGAGAAAAGGATTTTAAGAAAAATAAAATTACTGCAAAAACCATCAAAAAATGCAAAATTTGCACGAAAATTACGTCATAAAACTTTTTTCGAACTACTTTGGCTGTCGCATTTTGTTTTTTTCAATATTTGTGTTATTTCATTTTTGTATTTTTTGTTTTTGGAGAAAACGATTTTAAGAAAAATAAAACTACTGTACGTAGATGGTGTTAGAGACAATAAACGCATGTAATTTAACGAAAATCTTGTTTGTTTATAACTGTCGTGTTTTTCTTTTTGTTACAAACAATGTGGCATCGATTTTAGGTTGAATGGGAATGGCAAGGAAAATTACAGCAAGTGCAAAAACAATCTGACAAACAGGTTTTGGCACAAATTGAAGAAATTGAGAAGAGATTCCAGGCGCAATATCAAGAAATCTATAGCGAAGATCGTATTACTGCTGATAGTCTACTTCAACAAGAAAATGATGCTCTAAAGCTTGAAAAGTTTTCAGTCAATCAAGAAAACGCTATTTTACAAAACCAAAACCGCGCGTTACAAGAGGAACATAAAACGTTTGCAAAGCAGGTCAAAACCTTGACCAATCAAATTTCGAGTCAACAAATTAAGCTCAAGCTTAGTATTAGCAAGGCTGACAATCTTACTTACGAGAATGAATCGCTCACAAACCAACTTACAAACACCAAGCAACAAGTCCGAGACGCCAAAAAAGAAGTACAAGATGTCCAAAAAGAAAAGGACGAACAAATTTCTGACATCAAGAAACAGCTTGCAGATGCCCAAAAACGTATTCAAGAGAAAGACGAACTACTGAAGCAGTCTCAAAATCGTATGGAAGGTAATCCACACAAATTTAAAAAGAATGAATTTCAGTTTCTTTTAAATTGTTTTTGTTCATGGTGTTATATTGTATGAAAGATGAAGAGAAGATAAATAAGCGATTGCATAAACAAGCGTGCGAAAGAGAGGAGAGACTAGAAGCTGTCGAAAAGGAACTAGAAAAGGTTCGTAAGGAACTACAAAAGCTGAAGCAACAAAACGTACCACACAACGTTCAACAAAACGTACAGAACGTTTTACAAAACGCAGACAGTGGTAGTAGTATCAAGAAAGAAAAGGAACAAGAAAAACAAAGTATTGTTGCTACGGAAGTCGCTACCACTATCAAAAAAGATGATATTAACACTAGCAAACAAGAAGATGGTAAGGTTTTGACAGCTGCACAGAAGAAACGCGCCAAAAAGAAAGCCAATAAGCTCAAAAAAGCTGCTGGAGGCAACAATAACAACAACATCATTGCTGATGACTGTGCTTCGACTAGTAGTGCCAGTAGTGCTGCTAGCAGTAGTACCAATAGCATTTCCAGCCCACGGCATTCCAACGAAAAGAAAAGTGATCCGCGGCATTCTAACGAAAAGAAAAGTGGTGGTAAAGGAAATAAATCGACTAAAAAACGCCATGATAGTAGTGGTGACATGGAATTTATGCTTGATGCTCAATATGCCGGTATGGATGTATACTAATAAAATTTACTAAGGGATGTCGGCATTCGATTTTTAAGCATTTTCAAATTTTAAAAAAACGTCGTTCGCATTAAAATTTCACGCTGAAGTCGATTTTCGCATTGGGTTTTGATGGTTTCTGTTAAATTTTGACGTCAGCGCAATTTCCAGATTTTTGATTTTCGTGAAAAGTTCAAAATCAATCTCATTTGCCATGTTTCATGACGTGCTACAAATTTTCCAAAAAAACGTCGTCATTAAAAATCATTCCAAAAAACTTGATTTTTCATGCTAAAAAGCAAATTCGATTAAAATTTTGTGACAAAACATTTTTTTATTGCCCATTTTGCCTATTTATTTTTGTTTTTTGAAATGCCGACAAAACATCCAACGTGCAATGTGCAGACGTAATCGGGATTATGGAGCCTTACGAAAATAAAACAGCAAAAAAAGATTTTGAAAAGTTACTGAAAGAAAAAGCTCAGGCTAGCGGCGATGCTTTTGAATTTCTCAACAAATTTAGAATGGCCCTTTCGGGCATCTCTGTCGCGCTGAAAAAGAACGATGTCCGTGTTGTTCTTGACAAACTACACACTGCAATCAACGACCCCAAAAGTAGAGAGGTTATGAAAATGCTCGTACCACCCAACCACCGTTTAGGTACAAATTTCAATAATTTTTGTTTTTCAGAAAAATTAAAAAAAACAATATTGAATGACAAAAATCATATAGTACACAGCATATTTTTTTGTTTTTTGTTCATATAGCTATCCAGAATCTACTTGATTTCTGCGGGCTGGCGTTGATGGGGGACTTCGACAACGATCACGACCGTTCTGCGTTTATTTCGTATTTATTTTTTTAAACGAATACGTGTAATTTAACATTTTTTGTGCAATTTATTTGATTATATGATGGTTGAACGGTAAATTTAGGTTTCTGCATGGTGAAAGCGAGTCGCAAAGTACTATGTGGAACGACACTGATAAGAAGGTTTTCTCTGGAAATGGCTTAGAGGATCTTGATGAGCTACGACATTACAATATTACCTTGCGAATGCTACGCGACGGTACCATACTTAAACATTCTACAATTGCATCACAATCACATCATTTTGTTTGGTTGTTTATTTATTTGAACTTCAAGTGTATTGTTTTTGAATGTTTCTGTATTTATACAAGAATTGCAACCGCTTTCTGAGAAAGTTGGGCAAGTTTATCAGAGCAAGAAAGAGAAGGGGAGTGCAACGAGTAGAAAGTCAACGCAAAAGGCGGGCACTTATGACGAACTCATGCGAGTTGTGACATTGGTTTTTAATACCGATTTGCACAAACACATTCCCGCCAATCACGTCCTTCACCCGGACACCTTAATACCCGATGCAAACAAAGCGCTAAGGAGAAGTTTCGAAATCTATTGTAAGAATGACACCAAGAAAGCGCTAGATTTTTTCGAAAAGTATGCGAATGTACCGATGATCATGTGCCATAAGTATACGAAAACGCTGAACGAACAGTTTGGTCAGCCAATGCCCATATGGAAAGCGACTAAAGATGCTGGGAAGTTTGTCAACGAGTTTGAGCAACTTGCGCGGATTTATAATCGATTAGGCATCGCAGGAAGCGCGAATCCTACTAGCAGCGCTGAGTTCCTGGGTTCGTTACAACACAAGTTCACCATCCTTGAAAAAGCTCTCAAAGAAAACTGTATGTTCCTGCAAAAAAAAAAAAGCAAAAAAGCAATCAAGATTATTGATAACAATCAACCAGTTTCATTTTTGATAGTTTTATTGTTTTCGCATGATTTTATTTCGGTTCTAATTTTTCTTATTTTCAGGTAAACTCCGGCTGTTGCAACAGATCAAGAAATATTTTTGGGATCCATGGTTCTACAATATCCAATTTCCCTGCATTTATTCTCTTGAACGGTATACATCATTTCTCTTCATTAAAAAAAACTTTTATACAACAAATAATTGTAATTGATGTAACTTTTGTAGTTTGTTTTTGATTTTTTTCGAATTTTGTATTATTTAGAATGTTGGTGACGGGATTGGCATCCAATGCCAAAGAACAATTCCAAGAGTTCATGACCACATTGGGTAAAATAAAATAAAATTCAAAATTACTTCAAAAAACGTACAAATCGCAAGAAAATTGCGTCAAAAAAGTTTTCTCGATGTACTTTTACTGTTTTCAAATTTTTGTTGCACTTTTGTTGATTTTTAGGTTGGAATTTCAACACTGACAGATTTATGGCCATGGCAGATCCACATTTCAAGGGCTATAATTTTGAGGTTGCTTTAAAATGAAATTTAAAAAAGAAAATGATTACTATACAAAACGTAGGAAAAACTTTTTCAATTTTCGTTTTCGATATTTTTCGATTAATACACTAATTTTCAGGATGAACAATTTGTGCCACTCGCAAGCATTCGCAGTATCCTCAACCAGGTAACAAGCTTACAACAAAAACTATTTCAAAACATCACATTTATGTTAGTAATGATGCTGTGTTTTCAATTTTTTAATTTTTCTGTTAATTTTGAAATTTTTTTAGATGTGGCAAGCTCGCAGCGAGGAAAACCTGGAGAAGACGCTCCATAGGGGTAAGATGCAAAATTTTATAAATGCAAAATTGATTGTGGAAGTAATTCGCAAAAACTAAAAACTCTTCAAAAACATTTATTTTTTATAGTTTCTGGATGTTTTTTGTTGTTAAATGAAAATAGCGAAGCAATGTCAAAACGAGCCATGGTATCAAGCCATGCCCGCAGACCATGTCTTGTCCTTATCGGTATGATTTAGAATATTTTGTTAAAAACTTAAAAGTGTTGAAAAGTCATTAAAAAAGCAATAATTTGTAATGATTTTACGGTATGAAAAAAGTTTTGTAATGTTTTTTTGATGGCCGTTTGTTTTTCTGTTCAAAGACGTTGGTAGACCAGGTTTTGCAAACTCACTTCAAGCTGCTTTTCCAGGTACGTCGCCTAGAATACAAAAATACAAAAAGTCAAAATCGTCATTTGGACCATCGAAAAAAGTTTTTTGACGATTTTTTCAATCGATTTGCTTTGTTTTCAATGTTTTTGTCATGTTTTGTTTTTATTTTGATTTCCTGTTTCAGGACCTCAGAAGGCCGAAGCAACTACCATCAGTAATAATTTGCAAAATGAAAAATTTAAAAAAGCACCAAACATTTCAGGAAAAAAAGTACGAGAAACAAATTGTATCTGTTATTTGAATTTTGCAAGATTTTGTGTATGTACTTGCTTGATAATTTTTGTACATATAATTTTTTTTCAGAGTATGACGTTCACTGGTAAGGAGTTGAGACAGGTTTTTGTGAATCGGCCCAAACCTTGTTGGATTATGCACAAAGACATCAACAAAATATGTGTCGAATCGCAGAAGCCGCTATGTTACAGTAACATGATTCGTCAGAGCGAATACAGTAATATCATCCGCATTGACAAGGTAAAAACACAAAAAAAAATATTCAAAGAGTTCAGGTTCAACAAACGTTCTCAGATTGTTTTCACGATTTCTGTAGTTTTTGATCGTTTTTTAATAATTTTTTCAATTTTGTTTTTGATATTGTGTTCAAAATTTCAAACTAGATTGATGGTGTGGATATTCAGAGTGTTGCTGTTGAGTAATTATGTCTCGCACAAAAAAAAGCAAAACACTAGAAAATTTAGAAAATATTTTGTTGTTTTCATGCAGTTTTGTTGTTTGAATGCAACAATTTTTGTTGTTGTAACAGAAACATTGCCGACGATGAAATGGTGAACGTGACCACCGTCAGTGACCCCGTCCTTGGGTTACTCTCCCTCACCTCCGATATTATATACAGCCCCTTTTTGTATGTTTTTTCAAAAACACATAATCGACTGTAAAAGTATATCGAAAAACGTAAAAAACATTTGTTTTTTATGCAATTTTTATGTTTTTTTCATGTCTTTCGATTTTGAATTATTTAGGTATACGAATGACTACACCAAGCCAGGTCTTCGAATGATGAAAGTCGCCGTGGCAGAAATGGACTGGCAGGATTATGAGGTCGACATGTTTAAAGGTAACTTTCATGTTTTTTCTGTACAGAATCGCATGTTTTGGTATTTCTTATTACATCATTTTTGTTTTTGTAATTTTCAAAAATAGCAATATTGTTGAGATATGGGCCAAAGACCCAGCAGATGGCTGACGACTCAAAACAAGAAAGCAGTACTAACGTTCATACTTCGAACACTATTCCTGTTTCATATCCTAAAGAATTCGAAGTTGTATTCGACACCCCTTTAGATATGGTTTTCAACCATACAATAGATTTATTACAAGAGTTGTACAAGGAATTAGACGAATATTTCCAAAATGATAATGTAGTTGGTGTTGAAAAATTTCTTGAGATGCATATTACCGAGCCTTGGTTAAAAAACATGCCGCAGGAGCATCATTTGAATGTGAAGAATTTGATGAAAGGGCTTTTGAAAAATACGAAAAACGATTTCTTACGGATCTTTGTCCAGCATTTGAATGACAATACAGATGAAAGCCATACGTAAGTACAGAGATAAGAAAACGCTGTTTTGTGTTTTTTACCGCCTTTGAAATTTTTCCAAAAAAATGTATCTTACGAATTTCAAAACTAAGAAAGTTACATCCAAAATTATAGAATGCAATTTATTGATATTTGGTAAATCAAAACTTGAAATTATTAGCTGAGCAAGGAATGCGCAACAATCTCTCCTTGCTGTTCGGCAAATTTTGCACATAGAATCTAATTTTGAGAATAGATGTTCCTCGATAACTATTCCAAACCAATTTTTTGAAGTTAATTACTACATCTAGTAACAAAAAATCGACCCTTTGTAAAACACCCTCGTCAAAAACTCCAGCAAGGCACTCTAAATTCGCACCAAAACCTTCAACAAATATAATAAATTTGAAAACTAATGTACTCCTCAAGAAACAAATTTTTGTACATAACATTCATCCACCATTTTTTGTGAATGTGCCGCATTTTTGTGTTGGTTTTAGTTTTTGTTCTGGTTCTTGTCGTAGTGGTGTGTGATCTGTTGTGAAGTAAAAAAGTTAGTTGTAGCATTTTGAAAGTAACAAAAAGGTAGTTTAGACCCGCACGCGTTTTTTCAATCAATTACCTACTTTAACTAGCAAACAACCAACACGTTTTTTGAAAGGTTTCCATTTTTGTTTTGTGCGTGTGTGATGTTCCGGTCAACCAAGAACGATTTTCCCCAAACATTTTTACTAACAACAATAAAAACAATATTCTGTACAAAAAGCCATTCAACGCTAACAGAATCATCCTTACAGCCTTCCCTACAATAAGTTCCAAACTTCCAACAACAACTAGACAAAATACAATTACATACTAAGAAGTTTTCAAGCTACAAATTCAAAGTTTTGAACGACTCAATTTCGAAACAGTGAGCAAGTAAACTTAAAAACATCACAAAACAAGTTAGAAATTGACAAGTTAGTAGCAGTTCTAATAACAATAACCATGGAAACGAATATCAATATAACAAATGGGAAAATGGTGCTGGCCATGACGTGTATTCGGCTGACCACTGCCATCCACATCAACGTAATTACTCTTCAAAATTCAAAAGCTAAACCAAAATGATTTTTGTAGGTAAATTTTGTCAAAATCATGCGAAAAACATCAAAATTCGATCAAATTTTGTATGTTTTGTTTGTTTTTATTTTTTAGATGAATGCAGGAGTGCCCTCTTTCATTCCGCAAAATCTACAAAGCAGCAGCCCGCCTCAAATCCTACACCACCAAAACTTACCATTTTCTAAAAGTTCCCAAAACCTACAAAACAGCAATAATACGAAAGATAGTAATAATATTCTTCCAAGACTTTCTGATAAGTTTTTACGCGTTGATTCTAATTTTCCAACAACAACTACTACTAGAACTATGAAAAAGGATGGTAATACTACTAGCGTAAATGGGTTTATAGGCGCAGCTGTCGAGGAGCTCCCGCAAAATGCAGACATTGTACCAGCTTGTATCAGTAATGTACTCTTGCAAATGAGTGGTGGCAACAAGTTCGAGTGGGAACCTAGTGATTGGCAAAATGACGTCCGCATAAAAGGCTCTCGTAACAGAAAAGGAGCTTTTTCCCATAAATTCTATACAGGCGAAGATAGTGATTTTGACTTCTTACTACTCTCTCAACGCTGCAAAACCCTAAAGTGCATAGAAGAAATGCTAATAACACTCAAAGATAACAATCTAATAAGGTCCTACCTTAAGGTTCATGCTCTTGAAAGCAATGGTTTTTCTATTACATGCTTTGTACAAGAAACTACTAAGACTACATCGCCAAATTCGATAATTGCCGGAATCGATAATGATGGCAGCAGTACAGTTGCCGACACTCAAAAAACAAGACAATTTTGTAAGGTTTACAAAATGGATGTAAGTATTTACATTGAAACTGATGTATTCATGGCCGAATGGAAATCTACATGTGCTATAGAAAACGCTTTGACTGTTCAATGTAAAATAACGGCTAAAAGGTTTAACGTACCTGTAAGTCGTATTTATCAGGTACTATATGCTGTGAAGATCAAACGCCCTATTAAAGAAGGTGGTGCGGAAAAGACGAACTTCATGTTGAGTGTTTTTTTATGGCTATCCTCTGTAGAATACTACCATACTATAACGCCCGATTCATTAGATTTGCAATTTGAATCTTGGGGGCTGTTAGTCATCAATTTTATAAAAGATTTCGTAATGCCGTCCGTAAACGAAGGTAGATTGCATTTTTTGTATTTGAGTACTAGTGGAAATAACAAGGGCATACATTTTGTCCAACGCTCGGCTCAGTTTCTGTTACAACAACAAAATCAAATGAATATGCTTACACAAATGTTGGATGCGCCTTTAGTCTTTGCTTTCAACCCACATATTAACACCTGTTTGGACGACAGTACTATCGAATCTGTACTACATAAAAACCTTTTTAAATACTACAATTCGCCTTTTGCTCAACAACAGCTACTAAGGCACTGGGAAGGCGTGATTATTCCTAAGCATCCTGTTTTTATCAAAGATTTCACTACAAGATACGATCACTTTTTACTAGGGTGTGAGCAGATTATACAAGATCAGGTCATACAAAAGGATGTGAAAAATCAAGAGGCTGACGAATTCGCTACTTTAAATTCTAAATGCCAAGCACAGCAGACACAATTGAAAGACGTTCTAGAACAATTAGCATCTACTAACAAGGAATTGGAAAGTACTCAAAAACAGTTAGATACAACTACAAAGGATCTTGCTACCATTACAAAAAAGCTAGAAGCAAGTGAAGAAAAAGTGCATGAACTAGTGGAAGAGGTGAACAAAGCCAACGTATTTACAGAAAAAAACACGAAATTAGTGGCAAGTTTACAATCCCAGACTATGTCTTTAGTATCTGAGAAGAATGTCCTCAGAACACAGGTGAAGGCCATTCCTGCCTTGCAGGCGAAACTATCAGAACTGCAAATCAAGCTGAACATTAGCAAAACCTGTAGAGAAAAACAGATTGGGGATCTTAAGAAGGATTTGGTTAGTAAGGATGGGGCCATTGCCAAGTTAAACGACGATTTACAAGCGAAAAAAAATAGTATACAAGAAATGCAAGAATCTCTTTCAAAATTGCAAACGTATTTTGAAGCTTCCAAGGATCTTGACAGGGTTAATCGCCGTCTTCATTCCGAAGCTTTAGAAAGAGAGAAAAAATTTGCAACAATGCAGAAAAAATACGACGAAGTTGTGAAAAAATACAATGTACTTTTAGCGCAAAATGAAAAAGCAGAAGATGGTCAGAAAAACGAGGAAATAGTCGAAGCACCTTCGAGCACGGTAACAGCTCAAGCGGAAGCCCATGTACTTTTAGCGCACAATGTTTTGCAACAAGAACAGCAAACTCAAGAACAGCAACCTCAAGAACAGCAACCTCAACAAGAAGCTGTGGCAACAGAAGGGGGTACTGCCAAGAAGAAACGAAACAGAAGGAAGAAGAAAAAATCTACCAACGCTGCGAATGACGATACTAGCACTGATATAAGCAGCAGTACAACTACTAAAAAGATCAATGCTGTTAATGGTGTAAATGCCAACGACAAGCCCGCTGTCCAAACTAGTTCCAATGCTAAAGGCAATCAAAAAAGTGGCAGTAAACAGCCTAAAACGATAGATACATTTGATGAAGAGGTCATCAACAGCACCATCGAAAATGTTCTAGAGCTCATGGCCCCTTGGAAAAATAAGAAAGCTCGTAAAGCGTACGAAACCAAACTACGCAAGATGCTGGATGATGACGACGTTCATGATCCTGTAAAGTTTTTGGCGGATCACAGAACCGATGTTCATGCTTTGGCGGAACCATACAGTCAAAATGACATGTGGTTGGAGAAAAGAAATTCATTCCTAACGAAATTACTGCGCGCAGATGGTGGTAGAGTAGTTTAAAGATGTCGGCTGACGTTTTTTGCGTTTCAAAATTTGTGTTTCTGATGTAAAAATCGTTATTTTTCTTTTGTCATATGCAAATTTTGAATTTCACACTATAGGTCGATGTTGCAGATCTTGGGAAAGGCCATTGCACATGAGGGCATCAACGATTTTGACCGTGCCATGCCCCAGGACCACCATTTGACCGTAAATTGTTTTGTTTTAAATTTCGATAGCAGCAATGAAACCATCAACAACCGTAATTTAAATATAGCAAAACGTTGAATCTTTTGTATTTGTGTTGTTTTTGCAAGATTCCAAACTTACTGCTCTGGTGCGGAGAGAAGACCATGCAACCATTTGACCATGCGCAAGACCGCATTTCTTTCATGGCGTTTTTGCATAAGGTGGTCAATGGTCACATGTTGTGCAACCATTTGCATGTAAGGAAGACTTGTTGTGCAAACGGTTGGCAATGTCTACTAGATGTGTTGAAAGCTACGCTCTGGCCATTGTCGTACGCTAAAAAACAAGACGACGCCAAGGAGTTGTACAATCAGTTGTTTGAAAAATGGCAGCATCCCATTTTCAAATTCATTCCTGATAAACATTGGATGTCTATAGACAATCTGTCAGCATACGCTGACAAATTGCTAGTCGAAAGGTTTGAACGCTTTGTGAACAGTAAAACCAATAGTCGTAGAACAGAAATGATGCACCTCGCGGTTGACTTTTTGTGGCAGGGGGATAACTACCGGAACCCTTGTCTCATGCGTCACCCTGGACAGCAAGATATTGTCAACAGTTTGATGTGTACGCAAAAAACATCATTATTTCAATGATTTCACATGCAAATTCTTTTCTTTTTCATACATTACTAATACTATATTGGTATGTTTGGTATTTCAACAATTAATTATACTATTTTTAGATAAAAGCGATGCAGCAACAGGAAAAACGTGGCGGAAGGCGCAGACTATGTTTACCGGTATGGATGTTCACTAATGAAACTTACTAAGGGCAGTCGGCATTCGATTTTTGAGCATTTTCAAAATAAAAAAACGTTTTTCGAATCAGATTTTCACGCTGAAGTCGATTTCTGCATTGGTTTTTAATGGTCTGCATCGCATTTTGACGTCAGCGCGATTTCCAGAATTTCGTTTTTCATGAAAAGTTCAAAAACGATGTCATTTATTATGTTTCATGACGCGCTACAAAATTTTCCAAAAAACGATGTCGTATAGAATTTCTTCAAAAAATAGTATTTTACATGCTAAAAAGCGAATTTGGTTTTGAAATATTTCCAAATACATTTTTTTCATGATCGATTTTGCTCATTTTTGTTTTTTGAAATGCCGACACAAACATCCAACGCGATGTTTACAGCTCTAGGCGCTCTCGATGGCTCCGCTTTCGACGACGTAACACATTTTTCTATTTTCAATTTTTGATTTTCAAACACAAATTTTCAACAAAAATGTTAGGTTTTTGTATGATTTTTTCATCGTTCGTTGAGTTTTTAAATCTTTTTTATACAATATATTGTTGTTTCATGGTAGATTATGTCAACACAGGAAGTGGTCAGAAATAGTGTGGCGTACTTCATGCCAGGGCAAAAAGTAGAAACAACATATATTTTTTATTTATCTATACAATAAGTCATATTCTATTTAAAACATTCGATTTTCCTTAGAATTTAGTACGATTTAGTTTGATTTCGCAATGCTTTACATACCTACGTACAAGATCCCACACTATTATTTGTTGTATAAGTTCGTTGTGTTGTTTTTCAAAAATGCAGACTATGGCGAGTGTGCAGGCCAATATGAGGTCGTTTTATGAACACGTCCGCGAAGTATTCGATGGTTTAGACATGATGATTGAGAAAGGAGCTGAGCAGGAAATTTGCAATTTCATCCATCACCACTTTTACGATGTAACAACCAAATTTTAAATACCAAAAACGTTTTGCTTTTTGTAAAATTTGTGAATCTTTTTTGTTTTGCTGAAAAATTTATATAAGCCATGGTTTTTCAATATCCCCGCGCCAAATAAATACTCCATCGAAAAGCTCAGCGAATTAATCTCCGACAAGGGGTATCAAACGTATGTTGAAAAAAAAGGCAGCTTCGCATTTCGCTTCGGCCCTACATTGATGGTTATGATCCGTAAATGCCTCAATGCATTATGGTTTCAGCGCAGCTCGAGTGATCCACATTTGGATAGCATTTTCAATGTTATCTACGCAGTCCGACATGAAGGTATACTCTTTTACAAACAAAAATCAATTTCAACAGAAACTTTGCAGAAGGTATAAACGAAAATACTTACAACGTAGACAAGCAACGTTTATTTCTATTTTTTCGTAACATATTATTAATTTTGTTTTTGTTTTTTCTATTTTGTTCAGCGTGGTATGGAGGCATCAAAATTGAGAAGAGCGTATTGTCTCCAATACACCTGCACAACTGGCGCAACAACGTTATTGAAACCCGTTTCAACAAGGTCATTCTTGAAGCACAAAAGCACCTCGAATTTGAAAAAAACACTCCACGTCCGATCCTCGTACTATTCAACCAAAAATTCGAATTGTTCAGTTATTTTCACACGTATGGTTTTGTTATTTTGGTTTTTTAAACATTGTTGATAGACGAGAAAATTATCAGGGCCTGCAATTTGCCAGCAGTTTAAGGTGACAGAGCCGGGTTATTGGGTGTTGCAAGAAAAAGATCATATTGTGAACGTCATACGGCGCAACAACAAAAAGGATCCGTACGAACTAATTCAACCATTACTTACTTACGCATGTCTCAAAATTTGTTTATTTGTGTTTTACGATTTCAAAATTTTAGGTGGGTTAAAACGTATGTGATCTCGGAGATCGATGGAAAACCGATCGATGCGTATGGAAAACTTGATAGGTAACTACTATAACAAAAAAAAGTTTGCATTAACAAATATGTAAAAACAGCATTCGAAAAGTTTTTTGCTGTACAATTTATGTTTCATTTTGTGTGATGTGCAGTAATTATCGCAGTAATATTGCGAATTTGATGAGGGACGGTGCGCGCACCATTCATTACTGGCCAGATCCCAAAGCCCACTTACTCATAACAGGTAAACAAAATTAACATTAAATTAAGAAATTTACTTCTAAAAGATTAAAAACAATTGAAAAACATATGCAATAAGTGCAATAACTATGCATATTTTGTTGTTTTGTTAATGCAGCGTGCAAGTATATGTGGCACCCGTTCATGTACCTGAACACCTGGGACAAGGTACGACGTCAAAAGGCCAAAAAGCAAAAAGTCAAAATCGCGATTTAGAGCGCCGAAAAAAGTTTTCTGGCGATTGTTTCATCCGATTTAGTTGTTTTTTAATGTTTTTTCATCAAATTTTTTTTAATGTTTTTTTAATTTTCGTTTCCCATGTATCTTTCATCCTGGGACAAGAATGCGTTGAAGGACGGCGATGGATCAGTTCAAGACCCTAAGCCAATAAAAAATATTACTTTAGAAGAAGTAGTCATTTTCAACAAAAACATAAAAAACATGCAACAAACTGTTTATTTTTGTAGTAATTATTTCATACCAAATCTCTACCCAAACTTCTTCTAACATTTTTTGTTTTTCATGTTGATATTTTTTCAATTTTCTTTTTGTGTGTCAAATTTTTTTTCCAAGCACCTTGGGTGGGAGTATTTGTATCATGAATTTGACTTGAGAGCAACACGGAACAAGACACACATGGAAAACATGGAGCGTATTTATTTTTTTACGAATGTATTTAAAAAACTTACAAATTGATATATTTTGTTCGTTTTTGTCGACGATTTTGTATGTTTTCTTGTTATACAGATGCGATCTCTAAGTACGGCGCCAACGCAGGCCGTCAGAGTCAGGAAGCTGTTGACTGGTTGGGTCAACTCGACTTACTGAGGGTAAACAAACAAAGCACGTAAAACATCTTCAATCCTGCATGCGTTTCGATTTTGATTCGTTATTTTTTGATTTGATTTTGATAATGTTTGTTAATGCGTGCAAGGCGCTGTATTATCAACTACACGGGCATGTTAAAAATAATGATTTCAAGAAGGTCGAACAATTCTTAGTTGAACACATTGATGACCCATGGCTACAAAACATACCTTTTCCTCATAAAATGAACCTATCAATCTTGCTTGAGGGGGTTTTGGTTGAGTCATCAAACAAAAGGTTGATGGATGAGCAGGCGAAGTTGTTGTTGAGCACTGATCAGGTCTACTGCATGGTTATGAGTGCTTGCGAGCAATCTAAATAAATATTTTAAAATATAAAACCCTCAATATTTACCCTACGTACTAAGCAATTTTTGATCAATAATTATAAGCTTTAACGTGATAGATGTCAAACGAATTTTTGAAGTTTTCGTCAGACCATTTCAAATTCGAACAGCTGTTTGTGTTCTTCGTTATTGTACTGTTTGTGTTCTGTGTTATTTTTTCTGTGTTATTGTACTTTTTTGTTTTTGCAGTGTAGGATTTTTTACCGCATGCATCATGTATTTGATGTAAGGTTTTAAGTTGTTTTTTGCTAAAGTTTTGCATGAGTTTTATGTGACAAAGAAAAGAAAAAAATACGTATAGTACAGAAAAAATATTTTTTGAAATCCATCTTTTGTCTGATGCGATTGTTTGATTTTAGTCTTTTTTTACAATCTGGTGTATGTTCTTTGCTCGCTGTTGTGAAAATTTTACGTTGAAGAATCCATCGTCGAACAAATATATATGTATTTTTTCCGATGTGTTTTAACATTTTTTGAACGCTAGCGTTTATGTTTTACAAAAAAAAAAGATGGTTGAATTTGTACTGTTTTACATCTACCACAAACATTTGTTTTTGACAAATTTCCATCTACCACAAAAAACACCATCTACCAAATCAAATGCAAAATTGAAAAATCAATTTTTGTCCATCTTTCAATTTTTGTCCATCTACCATCAAACGAACCATTTTGCCATCTTGAAAAAAAAAAGATTGAGTAGGCATGAAAAAGATTAGCTTGATCCAAATGTTTGGGCGCTGAAAAAAAAATTGTCCATCTCGCCATGGATATTCAAATAGAAAAAGTTACGTTTCTGACGGGAAAAACATTTTTTAGAATCATTTTTTGCGGAGATTTCGATTTTCAAGTCGTTTTTTGATTTTGAAAACAGGAAATTCGAGCAATCGGAATTTTGAGATTTGTCGATTTTGATGTTCAGATTCTTGGTCAGACGAAATTCTGCCTAGGTGTTTCTCGATCAAAATCTACCGCTCTCGAAAATTTAGAAATCGAACCACCAAAAACTAATTTCGAAATCGTCTTCAGCGAGCTTTTTAGATGTGTTTTGGCGCTTTTTTGAGCTCGAAATTCATCTTAAAAGCATCTAAGACCTTAAAATCGTTTTCCCGTCAAAAATATCCATGGCGGTCCATCTACCATTTAAAAAGCTCTCATTGGGCTCTGAAAAAAAAACATTGTCCATCTACCATTTAAAAAGCTCTCATTCTCGAAAAGATCTCATTTTGTCTACTATACGTGCCCCCTTTCTACCCCTTTTCTACCTATATCTCTATCAACCATTCAACTACTATTTTTTCAAAAACAAACTATCTACCAAAAAAATTTTAAACAGATATAAACAAGTAACAATCTCTTACAGCAAAACCGCTTTACCTCCGCTATAAACAACCACACACAACAACTACCATAAAAAGTAAACAGTCAACAGTAAAGAAACAGTAAACAACAAAGTAAAGATGTCTTTCAGAATGCAGAAAGTTATGATTGCTGCTGTCGCGAAAACCCATGGCCTGCACCTCGCTATGAACGCTATGTTGTCACCACGTGCCGGCAAAAAATTGCCAAGACTACCACTACAGAGATTCGGCTCAGATCCTCGATCCAATCGTGTCGCTGTCGCTCCAGTCAGTGCGCTACAATCCTCAAGTGGCGCAGCACCAGACCATTCTGAACCTATCACACAATACCAACAAAAGTATGCCGAACATCGTCGTTGGTTTGAAAAAATGTCCTTGAATCCACCTGCCGCATCTTCCAGTGCCAAGCGAAACCAAATCACCGACGAGACAATCGCTCTTCATTCACTCGACGTCGAGCAAAAACAAACCCTTCAACAACATGAAAATGAATTGTACAGTAAAGGCAAAGAGGTGTTCGAAAGTGCTTATCTGAAAGGCGAGAAATTTGATGCCAAAGTACACTGCATCACACCTCCAGAGTCCATGACTATGATGTGGTACCATCTATTGTGTGATCGTCACATCAGACCTTTCAAACCAATCGAGAATGAATCGCCAAAAAGTCATCACCTTCACCCAATGCCGTTTCACAAATTTTTGAACGACACGGAAGTCCTCGAGTTGAGAAATATGTCTCGACAAGACAAAGACAAATGCAAGTTTTATACCCGCGCACTATTAATTGGTGGTCACGGGATCATGCAAGTCCAGAAGCGATGCCACGTTGGTTCTGAAATCTTCACCATTGGTTTTCGACCTACTGGACACAAACTTGAAAATACTAATCAGGAAGCAATAGTCGGTTGCAGTCAGAAGGCGGACACCTTTGGGACAGTTACTAAGCCTCGAGCTGTGTTCCATGATGCTGATAACTCTGCGAATCGACTGGTCAAATCAGCGACTCAGGCTGTTCAAATCTCTCATGAGACGTTGGTAAAGTTGATTGATCAAACTAGTCGTTTAGCATACCTAACACAACTCGACGAACAACCCATCACCTACTCAGGGACCGGTCTTGGCCCCTCACCTTCCGATTACAAATTTAATCCGGAGGAATTTAATTCACGGGAAGAAAAGCCTTTCCGTTGTGACACTTTCATTCAGCACGTGAATGCCTTGATTGGTATCCCGTTGAAATTCGAACTCGATCATAATTCGAAATTACAAGGCGTCAAATTTCTGACAGATGAGGAGATCAAAGCTGATCTTGAAGACAACGAGATTGACGTCCCTATCATGAAACGTTACGACGCTATACCCGAGTAAAGCAACACAACCTCGAAACGGTACCGTTGGTTCCAATAATATAGCCGAAAGTGAAATTTCGTTATTTTCAACTTTTGCGCTCCACCGCACCCCCTTTTTTTCAAGTTTTGCGCTCCCTTTCACATATTATCCATCGACCCCGGATATTTATGTCGGTAGGTTTTTCTGTTTCATCATACTAACCAGACCATACCTTTTCTGACGCGATTTTATACCATAACATTTACAAAACCAGGTTTTAAAATTTTGCAAAACCTTTTGGCTACGAACAAAAAAACATAAACGATTTAAAAAAGCAGTATATCATATTATCTTCGGGATCCATGAAACCGCCAGTTTGGTTTAACAAATCGGCGAAGACCGGTCCCCGCAAACAAAGTTTTGAAGTCTTGACGAAAACAATCCACCATAAAAAGTATGAGCAAACCTCACAAAGTACTAATTTACCCAAATACAAAGCAATAATTTACCCTACGTACTATTAGACATTTTTGATCAATAATTATAAGCACGTGAATTTTTGAAGTTTTTGTTAGACCATTTCAAAATCGAATAGGTGCTTGTTGTCGTGTGATGTCTGTCTTCAGAAAGTTAAAATTTTGTTTCTTCGCTGTTAAATAATGTTTCGAACATAACCAATGTTTCGAAGTTTCATCAAAATGAATGTTTTGAATGTTACCAAAACGTCGCTTAAATTGTTTGTTTTCCATCAATTTTCTTTGTTTTTCTTTTGAAATGTTTTTGATGATGCTGTTGATGTTGTAATCAGCTAGTTGAATGTGTTTGCAAATTTAGTGTAGGCATACATTGGTCGTTAAGGATGTTTTTTCTCCAAACTGCGATGTTCGTTTTTTTCTAATTTGTCGTGTACTACCTAGACTTAAAATGATACTAGAGTTTTCGCCAAATTGTTGCCTTGATGTTTGTAATTTTTGAAAAAACCTTTAACCACACAATGTTTTCAAACCACAAAACTACACCAAACCAACTACGACAATCAACCAACTGCCAAAATCAAAACAAACTCAAAAACAAAAATTACAAAATCAACGTCGTTTTTGCACAACTAATTAGAACAAGTTCCCAAATTCTTTGTGCAGTTGTCAAGACAATCAACTACACAATCAACTACACAATCTATTACATACAAATTTAGTGTAAAGACAAACAACGACGTTTTTACACAAAAAGTTACCAAAACGAAATTTAAGTACAGGTTACAAACACGTATACAAAATCAAATTCCGATAAGTAGTAAGGTACAAGTCAATCAACCAGTAACGATGATGAAAAGTAAAAATATCAAAATGTTGTTCGTAACATTTGCAACCTGCGCATCCGGTTTGAATATGATAGCGCACACGCCCTTTCCAGGACCTGTTATCATCGCCAACGCCCCGAAAATTACCGATAATCTACTACGAAAGAACGATAACACCTTCATTCCTAATGCATTGGAAAGTTTGCATGAAGGGGTCTATAACATTCCTGAAGAAATCAAAAGTTTGCTATTCAAGATAGCTGGCGGTAACCAATTTCATTTTTTGAAAAACAAAAAAAATATTTAAATAAAAACAAAATAAAACAAAATATATATCATGAAAAGTGAATAAAAAATTAATGTTGTTTGTTGTATAAAACAGGGTTTATTTACGTTTTCACTTTTCATGCATTTTGTGTTTGTTTTATCAATGTCAATTATTTTTTGTAACTTTGTAAAAAAAAGGTAATCAGTTTGATTGGCAAAACGATTTGAAAATCAAGGGTTCTAGAAATAAGGAAGGCGATTTTAGTCGACGCTTTTTTATCGAAGACCAGAGTGATTGGGACTTCATGCTAATATCAGAACGGTTTGCAGAAAAAAGTACACTTGACGTGCAAAATATGCTACATGAGTTTCTTACCGCCGGTTTTACCAAAAAAGAAGACGACCTTCCTTATGAAGTTTTTCGTCTAGAACAAGGGCAAGGATTTGAGGGGTTTGGTTTCACCATCATGACACATACTAACCAAAAAGTAGACATTTCTTTGTACTACGACAGGCCTATTTTCAATAAGAAAATTTACGACAACGTCCGCGTAGAAAAAGTCCTAAACGCCCAGTGTATTACTACAGCTCAACGTTTCCAAGTACCTGTTAACCGTATTTACCAAGTACTTCTTGCAGCTAAATACAAAAGACCAGATAATAGTACCACTAACACAAAAACGAATTTCTTGATAACCGCAATGATATACCTAGGTGCTGTTGAGTAT
>JACLAD010015494.1_pt1 | contig 19782 bp, 28 predicted proteins | sample 8027901 | NCBI WGS metagenome assembly JACLAD01 (sample SAMN15725071, study PRJNA655200) | protist metagenome | isolation source: fluorescence activated cell sorting (FACS) single amplified genomes of... | place: Spain: Blaines Bay Microbial Observatory, Mediterranean Sea | collected 2016-07-05 | reverse complement strand
GGAGAGTGATATGCCACAGTTTCTGACAACCACAGACGCCGATTTTGAACAGCGGTTTGGCGCCCTTTTGGCAGCCAAACGCGAAGACAGCCCCGATGTGGATGCGGTTGTGGCGGAGATCATTGCCGATGTGCGCGCACGCGGTGATGCGGCGGTTCTGGAGTTGACGGCGAAGTTTGACCGGCTGACGTTGCAGGCAGGCGGTTTGCGGTTTTCTGAGGCCGAGATTGAGGACTATTGCGCGCAGGTGTCTGACGAGGACCGCGCGGCGCTGGAACTGGCGGCAGAGCGCATTCGTGCCTATCACGCGCGGCAGATGCCCGAGGACTCTTTCTGGGAAGATGCGGCGGGTGCGTCGCTGGGCTGGCGCTGGACGCCGGTGTCCGCGGCAGGGCTTTATGTGCCCGGCGGCATTGCGACCTATCCGTCATCGGTGTTGATGAACGCGGTGCCCGCGAAGGTGGCCGGTGTGGGGCGGTTGGCGATGGTGGTGCCCACACCTGACGGGGCCGTGAACCCGTTGGTGTTGATGGCCGCGCGAATTGCCGGTGTGGATGAAATTTACCGGATCGGTGGCGCTCAGGCTGTGGCGGCGCTGGCCTACGGGACCGAGACGATTGCGCCGGTGGACAAGATCACCGGACCGGGCAATGCCTTTGTGGCGGCGGCCAAACGGCGGGTCTTTGGCAAGGTCGGCATTGATATGATCGCCGGTCCGTCTGAGATTTTGGTGATTGCCGATGCGGACAATGACCCGGACTGGATTGCATTGGATTTGCTGAGCCAAGCCGAACATGACGAGAGCGCGCAAAGCATCCTGATCACCGATGATGCGGCCTTCGGGCAGGCGGTGGCCGATGCGGTTGAGGCGCGGTTGCAGACCTTGGAACGGCGCGCTGTGGCTGGGCCAAGCTGGCGCGATTACGGGGCTGTTGTCACGGTGCGCGATATGGCTGAGGCGGTTGAATTGTCTGACAGGATTGCGCCCGAACATTTGGAGATATGTGTGGCGGATGCGGACGCTTTGACGGCCCAGATCACCCATGCAGGCGCGATTTTCATCGGCGCGTGGACGCCCGAGGCCATTGGCGATTATGTGGGCGGGCCCAATCACGTGCTGCCCACGGCGCGGTCTGCGCGGTTTTCCAGCGGTTTGTCGGTGATGGATTTTCTTAAACGCACAACACTGGCGCGGATGACGCCGGAGGCGTTGCGCGCGATTGGACCTGCCGCCGAGAGGCTTGCAATTTCGGAGAGTTTGGAGGCTCATGGCCTCAGCGTCCGCGCGCGGCTGGACCGGTTGAACAGGGACTGACCTGATGACGAAGATCATAGATATCGCCTTGGACGACCGCGCATTGCCGCCGCCCACGCCGGAGATCGAACAGGAACGCAAGGTCGCGATGTTTGATCTGTTGGAGGAGAATTCCTTTGCGCTGGCCGATCGCGACGGGCGCGCAGTCCCTGAGGGGCCGTATAAATTGGGCCTGTCGATCCGGCAAAAACGGCTGGTCTTTGAGATTGCCACCGAAAAGGACGATCCGGCGGGGGAGTTTCATCTGTCCCTTGGCCCGTTCCGACAGGTGGTGAAGGACTATTTCCAGATTTGTGAGAGCTATTTTGACGCCGTCAAAACCGCAGCACCCAGCCAGATTGAGACGATCGATATGGCGCGGCGGGGCATCCACAACGAGGGCGCGCGCATCCTTGAGGAACGTCTCGACGGCAAGGCGGAGGTCGACACTGACACGGCGCGACGTCTGTTCACCCTGATCTGTGTTTTGCATTTCGGGGGCTGAGATGAGGGAGATGCCGCAGTCCATTTTGTTTTGCTGTGACCACAATTCAGTCCGGTCGCCCATGGCCGAGGGGATCACCAAAAAGCTATATGGAACAGAGGCTTATATTCAGTCCGCCGGGGTGAAATCCGATCTGGATATTGACGGGTTTGCGGTGGCCGTCTGTCAGGAAATCGATGTGGAGCTGTCGCGCCACCGGTCGCGCAGTTTCGATGAGATGGAAGATTGGGGCGATGATCTGTCGTCCTTTGATCTGGTGGTGGCGCTGTCGCCCGCAAGCCAGCGGCGGGCGCAGGAATTGGCGCGGCACAGCCACTTGGAGGTGGAATACTGGCCCATTCTGGACCCCACGGGGCTGGGCGAAAGCCGCGAGGCGCGGCTGGTGTCCTATCGTCAGGCGCGCGATCAGATCCGCGACCGTCTGGTGGACCGTTGGGGCGAGGGCACCGGCTGAGGCCGCCACTTGGGCCAGCGGGGCCGCGATGCCGCAGGGCAGGGGCTGAATTAGGCCTTGAAAATTCACCCTGATCGGACCATTTAGGCCCCGTCCACGTTTGGTGGACTTTTTGATGGAGAGAACATGGCCAAGGAAGAACTGCTCGAATTTCCCGGTGTCGTCAAGGAACTCCTGCCGAATGCGACATTCCTGGTCGAGCTGGAAAACGGCCATACGATCATCGCACATACGGCAGGCAAGATGCGCAAGAACCGCATCCGCGTTCTGGCAGGCGACAAGGTGCAGGTCGAAATGACCCCCTACGATCTGACCAAGGGTCGGATTAATTACCGCTTTAAATAAGGTGGGCGACGCCCCCCGATTGATTTTAGGCTCCGGTTCGCCACGGCGGTTGGAGCTTTTGGCGCAGCTTGGGCTGGTGCCAGATGCGGTGCGCGCGCCCGATATCAATGAAGACCCCCACACGGACGAAAAGCCACGCGATTACGTGCGGCGCATGGCGTTGGAAAAGGCGCAAGCGTCGGAGTGTGCGGCGGATGAGGTCGTGCTGTGCGCGGACACCACCGTGGCCGTAGGGCGCCGGATTTTAGGCAAGCCCGCGGATGCGGGCGAGGCTGAGGCGTTTTTGCGGATGCTGTCGGGGCGGCGCCACCGCGTGATCACGGCCATTTCGGTCAAGACCGCAGCTGGCATCACCGTCAAAGACAACATGACCGTCGTGAAGATGAAGCGGCTGAGTGATGCGGAAATCGCCGGTTATCTGGCCACAGATGATTGGCGCGGCAAGGCGGGTGGCTATGCCATTCAGGGGCCAGCCGGTGCGTTTATTCCGTGGATTGGCGGATCGTTCGCAGCTGTCATGGGATTGCCGTTGGTTGAAACGGCGAATGCGTTGCAGAACGCGGGCATAAAGGTGTGGGCATGAAGGGTCGTGTGATTGTTTTGGACCACATCGCGGGGCGTGAGGCCGCAGCGTTGTTGGTGGACGGAAAGCTGACGGACCTGTTGGTTGATGACGACAGCGCCCCGCGCCCCGGTGCGATTTTCCGCGCGGTGTGTGACCGTCCGATCAAGGGCATGGGCGGCATGATGCTGCGCCTGCCCGACGGCGAGACCGCGTTTCTGCGGCAAGGCAAGGGGCTGGCCCTTGGTCAGTCCATGCTGGTGCAGGTGACGGGCTATGCGGACGATGGCAAGGCGGTGCCGGTGACGGACCGTGTGTTGTTCAAATCCCGCTATGCCATTGTCACGCCCGGCAAGCCCGGCATCAACATCAGCCGTGCGATCAGGGATGACGATGTGCGCGACCGCCTGCTGGCCTGCGCCCATGAGGCAGGGGTGGCCGAGGGTTTCGGCCTGATCATCCGGTCCTCTGCGGCGGAGGCTGCGGACGAGGACATCATCGAAGATATCGCGGCGATGGATGCGCTGGCCACGGCCATCATGGCTGACGCAGACGGCGCGCCAGAGGCCCTGACGGAAGGGGACGGACCCCACGTGCTGGCGTGGCGCGACTGGGTCGAACCGGCCAAGGTCGTGACCGATGCGGGCGGGTTTGAAGATATGGATGTTCTGGGCCAGATGGTGTCCCTTGGACAGCCGCGCGTGGGGCTGGACGGCCCTGCGTTCATGTATGTGGAACCCACACGCGCCTTGGTGGCCGTCGATGTGAACACGGGCGGGGATACGTCGCCTGCGTCAACTCTCAAGGCCAATCTGGCGGCCTGCAGGGCCTTGCCGCGAGCGCTGCGGCTGCGGGGTTTGGGCGGGCAGGTTGTGATTGATATGGCGCCCATGTCCAAAGCCCACAGGCGTGAGATAGAGGGCGCTCTGCGCTCTGCCTTCAAGACGGATACGGTGGACACCGCCTTGGTCGGTTGGACGCCGCTGGGCCACTATGAGTTGCAACGCAAACGTGAACGGCTGCCCCTGCCGGCTGAGGTCATGGAGGCGCTCGCGTGATGGCTTGCCCGATCTGTGAAAAAGACACCAATCCGGACTATCGCCCGTTCTGTTCCAAACGCTGCGCGGACCTTGATCTGGCCAAATGGCTGGGCGGGGCCTATGCGGTGCCGTCGCAGAATCCTGATGATTATGATGAGCTTTTGGATGCTATGGAGCGCGCCGCCGCCGCCCCCGATGACGACGAAGACCCCCCGCGTTTGTCCTAATTCGCGGGTTCTTGCGATTGGGGGCAATTTGGGGCTGGACAGTCCTTTGGTGCGCTTCTAAAACGCGCTCACCCAAGGGGTTCGCCCCTACCGGTGCCCGGGTAGCTCAGGGGTAGAGCAGTGGATTGAAAATCCTCGTGTCGGTGGTTCGATTCCGCCCCCGGGCACCATTTATCAATAAATATCAATGACTTAACCGAGCGCCGTACACGCTTAAGTTGTGTTTTTCAAAAACACACCAAACACACACTTTTTGCCGTGTTACTCGCTATTTCGACAGCTGAATCACGGTGTCGAACACTGTGTTGGCTGGTGCTGTGTCGCTAACACTGTGTTGGCAGAGTTTTGGGCGAACATGGGCGGGAACAAACAAGCCATGCTCACCAAAATTGTGGGTCGGCAAATGCAGCCACGCAACGACAAGGTTCTGCTAAATTAGGCAAGGGCTTACCGTTTAAGCTTTGAGCCAACCACCCTTCGGGAAATTGCAGCTTATACGGCGCTGCAATCTGATCTTCGGCTATGACGTTAAATCCAGACTTGGTGTAATAGCTTGGGTCTCCATACGTCACTACCACATCCACTGAAGCTGCGCTCAGCTCGGCAAGTCCAAACGCAATTAACTTCTGTCCGATGCCTCGCCCTTGGACTTTAGATGCAACAGCAACAGGGGCCATAACAAATACTACTTGATCAGAGTTTGGGTATGTCAGCCGTGTGAACATAATGCTTCCAGCAATATCGGCTCCCGAAGTTGCTCCAAATACGTACAAATCCTCTGGAGCCGTCTTTGCCATAATTCGACGGGTTAAATCGCCTATTGCTTGCCCTTCCTCCGCACCCTCTGATGCGGAGAATGTGTTCTCAAAAAGCTCTGTGATTTCTGCTGACGTAGAAATATCAAGTTTTGTAAAATTCATCAGCGTTCTTTCGTAGCAAAGTTTTGAGCATCAATACATTCAATAGCAGCTACGGGATATACACAGATTTGCTTCAATCAAGGCGCATCGCCAGACCTGTGTAACACTATATCGAACCCTTCTTCTGAAGAAGGTAATACAAAGTGCTTGGTAATTTGCTCAAACTGATCTTCTGTTGCAGCAAAAGGATGGTCACCCTGCTGATTGCGTTCATGTAGTCGTGCAATACAAACCGCGTCAGAGGCCTCCATCACATGAAGTTTGTGGGCCGCAGTGGCTTGACCCAAGATGTCCCGCATCCACTTCCGAGATTCAATTGTGTTTGCCTGAAAATCCAAAACAACTGAAACACCCGAGTTCAATAATGATACAACGTGAGGCCCAATGATTTTGCGAAGCTTTGCCATAGACTGCACATAATCTGAAAGTGAAGAAATCTCTCCGACATAGAGAATGTTTAGCCAGTCATCTTCAGCAATCATTACGGTTTGCTCTAACCTCCCAAGCTGTTTGGCTAATGTTGATTTACCCGAAGCGATCTTACCGCAAAATAAATGAAGAGTTGGTAAGGCAGATGGCATATCAAAAAACTCCAAATTGCACGGTCCACAAATGACAATAAATATGCACAGCGAACCGTTCTCCCTGCAAGTCACGACCTAATGCTGAGCTGCGAACCAAACACACACTTTGATAGACTTGTTGGTGCGCCCTGCCATAGTGTTGTGGTGAGGAGCATGACATGCGGCAGCTGCGGGACGACACACATCTGATACTGGACGGCGAGGTGCGGGTGTATTGGCGTAAGCGCAGTAAGCATACATTACCTAACAACGTCAGGGCTGGAAGTCTGTTTACAGCCTCAACTTGCCAGAAAGATCAATTGCGTTAAACTAGTTGCGAGAGGTCTATATGAACCACGCATCCTATGTACTGACATCCTTAGAAAGTAAAAGCTTTGCCGCTAAAAGTAGGTTAGCAGCTTCTTGGCGCAGGTCCTATGAGCATCATGGTATAGACCCGACAAACTCAGCACCAACAAACCGAATTAGTCAAAAAGAACTCGTACTCAGAAGGCAAAACCTCGAACAACTGATCTCTCTTGCCGAGCCTCAGCTAGATGAGTTGTTTGGCTTAATCTGTAACGCCGGGTGCTCCGTCATTTTGACCGATCAGAATGGATTAATCTTAGACCAACGTACCAGTTCCGCGGATAAAGATAGCTTCGAAGAGTGGGGACTTTGCCCAGGTGCAATTTGGAGTGAGAGTACAGAAGGCACAAACGGCATAGGAACTTGCCTCGCCGAGCAGCGCCCAGTCATAATTGAACGCAACCAGCATTTTTTGGCAAAGAACATCGGGATGACCTGCATTGGCGTCCCAATACATGGCGCAAATGCTGAAATAGTTGGTGTACTCGATGTCAGTTCCGCTAGGCTTGATCACGCGCCCACAACAAGCTCACTTATCGCAGCAACGGTGAAAAACGCTGCTTGCCATATCGAAACGCAAAATTTTCGAGCACATTTTTCAAAAGAACGCATCGTGCTTGCTGCACAGAATAGTGCAGACCCTAGCGCGCTAGTAGCAATTAACTCAGATGACTGCATAATTGGAGCTACGCACACAGCAAGAAAGTTATTTGGCTGGGCTGTGAATGAAGAGCTCAAGCCAGTAGCTGCAACCGATATTTTCAACGATAACCAGTGTGCTACAGGTCTCCGTAGAGGTGAAAGAACCGCAATTGTGAAGGCAATCACACGTACAAACGGTAACTTATCACAGGCAGCTTTAAACTTAGGAATAGCTCGAGCTACACTGTATCGTCGAATTAATCGTCTAGGTATTCATCTCCCAAAATAGTCGTTTAACACATGGACTATTAGTCGAAGTGTATCACTATTGAGACATGGCCTGAAGTTTACAGCATCATACACCTATCACGCGCCGCTGTTCGCCCTCTTAGTAAGAGCGTTCATTATGGAGGATAATATGAGCAATATGGCTGATCAAAAATCTGCGTTTACATCGCCTTTCAAAACAAAATACGACAACTTCATTGGTGGTCAATTCGTCCCACCAGTTAATGGGCGCTATTTCGATAATACAACGCCAATTACAGGCGCAGTTATAAACCAAATAGCTCGCTCTGATGCATCTGATATTGAGAAAGCTCTTGATGCTGCACATGCTGCAAAGACTGCTTGGGGGCAGACTTCAGTGACAGAGCGTGCAAACGCACTTTTGAAGATTGCAGATATTATGGAGGCCAACCTCGACTTGTTGGCGACGTGTGAAACTTGGGATAACGGCAAAGCTATCCGTGAAACTATGGCTGCTGATCTACCGCTAGCTGTAGATCACTTCCGTTACTTTGCATCGTGCATACGTTCACAAGAAGGTAGCCTTGGCGAACTAGACAACGATACTGTGGCATACCACTTCCATGAGCCTCTAGGCGTTGTTGGTCAAATTATTCCATGGAACTTCCCATTGCTCATGGCAGCCTGGAAGCTTGCACCAGCTCTCGCTGCAGGTAATGCAGTTGTCATCAAACCGGCTGAGCAGACACCTGCCACAATAATGGTTTGGGCAGAGCTGATTGCCGATGTCCTTCCTGCTGGTGTTTTGAACATTGTTAATGGTTTTGGTCTGGAAGCAGGCAAGCCACTCGCACAGTCGAACCGAATAGCAAAGATTGCATTCACGGGGGAAACAACCACTGGTCGCCTCATTATGCAGTACGCGACTGAAAATCTAATTCCAGTAACTCTGGAGCTGGGCGGTAAATCTCCAAACGTTTTCCATAAAGACATCATGCGCGAAGACGATGCGTTCCTTGATAAGGCTATTGAAGGTTTTGTGATGTTCGCGCTTAATCAGGGTGAGGTGTGTACTTGCCCCAGTCGCGCCATTATTCATGAAGATATCTATGATGAATTCATCGAAAGATGTATTGCACGCACAGAGGCAATCGTCACCGGCGACCCTCGTGCAGCAGGTGTCATGATGGGGGCACAAGCGTCTTCAGAGCAGCAAGAGAAAATCCTCTCTTACTTTGATATCGGACGGCAAGAAGGCGCAGAAGTTCTTACAGGAGGTAATGCGGCTGACTATGGAGGCGAACTGTCTTCTGGTTATTACATACAACCAACCATTCTCAAGGGTCACAACAAAATGCGGGTGTTCCAAGAAGAGATTTTTGGACCGGTAGTATCAGTTACGACATTTAAGGATGAAGACCAGGCGCTCGAAATTGCCAACGATACTTTGTACGGTCTAGGTGCAGGCGTTTGGAGCCGTGACGCTAACACTTGTTACCGTTTTGGACGGGCCATTCAAGCGGGTCGTGTCTGGACCAACTGTTATCATGCCTACCCTGCGCACTCTGCATTTGGTGGATACAAACAATCAGGGATTGGCCGTGAAACTCACAAAATGATGCTAGATCACTATCAGCAAACTAAGAATATGCTGGTTAGTTATAGCCCGAACAAACTAGGCTTCTTCTAGAAAACCCAAGTCTCCCCAGCGTACTCTTGGTATGCTGGGGAATTGATCGGAGAAATATTGTGAACGACAGTAAACCAAACCGCGAATTACACTGCGTAACCGATACAGATCTTCCTGCAGGCACTTCAGCCGGCACAAGAGTGACAGCAACTGATGCTGCGCGCGTGCTACTATCAGAAATTATCGAGGATCACGGACCTGTACTGTTCCATCAATCAGGCGGTTGCTGTGATGGATCCTCTCCTATGTGCTACCCTAAGGATGATTTCAAAATTGGGCTATCAGACGTAAAGCTCGGAGAGATTGACGGATCGGCGGTTTATATATCTGGATCTCAATTCCAAGTCTGGCAGCACACACAGCTAATTATCGACGTTGTACCTGGCCGTGGAGGGATGTTTAGTTTGGATAACGGCCGCGAAAAGCGTTTCCTGACTCGGTCTCGTCTTTTAACAAAAGAAGAGCTTGAGGTTTTAGCTGTAAATGCCAACGAGAACACCTAGCTCGATCAAACACACACTTTCGTAGACTTGTCGGTACGCCCTGCCATAGTGTTGTGGCAAGGAGCATGACATGCGGCAGCTGCGCGACGACACACATCTGATACTGGACGGCGAGGTGCGGGTGTATCGGCGTGAGCGCAGCAAGCGCTGGCAGGCAGCCTTTGTGATTGACGGGCACACTATTCGCATCAGCACGGGCAAGCGCGATTTGGCTGAGGCCAAGGAGTACGCCCGCGACACATTCCTCGAGTATAAATTCCGCCATAAGAACGATCTGCCTGTTGTTACCAAGAAGTTCTCTGACGTTGCCAAGCTGGCTATTGCCGATATGCACAAGCAGCTGGATGCGGGTTTAGGGCGTAAGGTGTTTGCTGATTATATCGTGTGTATTGAGCGCTACCTCATTCCCTTCTTTGGGGCACAGTATGTGATCACCATTGATTACGAGAAGGTGCAGCAGTTCTACGAGTGGCGGCGGGCTAAGATGGGCCGTGAGCCAAAGGCCTCAACGCTGAACACACATAACTCAGCAATGAACCGAGTATTTGAAGAAGCTGTGGCCCGTGGCTTTATCGCGCATAAGAATGTGCCGCTGTTGGTGAACCGTGGGGAGAAGAGCGAGCGCCGCCCAGACTTTACCCGTGAAGAATACGCCACACTGATCCGCAAGCTGCCCAGTTGGATCAATGTAGGCAAGGCAGGCAAACCCACAGACATGCGTCACCTCATGCGGGACTATGTGTTGATCATGGCCAATACGGGCATGCGGCACGGCACAGAGGCGCTGAACCTACGCTGGAAGCATGTGACGCTGTTTGAAGAAAAGGATCTGCAGTACCTAGAGATGAGCGTCTCAGGCAAAACTGGGCGCAGGGATATCATCTGCCGCAGTGGTACGATTAACTATCTCAAGCGCATACACGAGCGGTCAGAGGACATTAGGCATACCCCATTCGAAGACCTGCTCAAGCAGCGCATCGATCTACCCGTGTTCAGATTGCCTGATGGTACTGTCAGCAAGAACATCCATCAGACCTTCCGCAAGTTCCTTACAGACACAGGACTAATCACATGTCCGCGCACAGGGCAGAACCGCACCCTCTACAGCCTAAGGCACACCTACGCGACATTCGCCCTACTCAACGATGGGATGGATATACATGCCCTCGCTGTGCAGATGGGCACATCAATCGGCATGATTGAGCGGCACTACAGTCACCTCACGCCGCGCCTGAAGAAAGACATGCTAACGGGCAAGCGGTATGAGCTGAGTAAAGAAGAATACCATGAAAAGGATTTGCAATGAACGACACCGTAGACGCCTCATCAAAATATCAAGACAGCCTCCCGATCTCATCAGATGCGATAATTAAACGGCTAGATGATTGGGGCATCACCTACATTCGCTCAGACCATGTCCCTTTAAGAACCGTAGCGGATTCTAAAAAGGTGCAAGGACAGTTCTTATCGTCAGAACAAGGTGGAGGTCATATAAAAAATCTCTATCTGCGCGATAACAAGAAGCGCAATATCCTATTGGTCGCGGAGCAAGATAGGCAGATAGATTTAAAAGCGCTTCATACCAAACTAGGAACTGGACGATTGTCGTTTGGATCTGCAGAAAGGTTAATGGAAAATTTAGGTGTTCGCCCTGGCGCTGTAACACCGCTTTCAATGATCAATGGGGTTAAAGCGGGAGTGCAGCTGTTCATCGACAGCGAATTAAAAAGCTGTCAGCAGATCTATGTCCACCCGTTGGTTAACGATCGGACATTGGGCATGACTGTAAAGGGCCTGGAGCAGTTCTTTACTGAAATCAAGGTAGAACCGGTTTGGGTGGATTTAGAGTAGCTCCACGGCCTCACTTAGCTGCTCTGCGTTGACATCAATATACCTCTGGGTAGTGCTTATATGACTGTGCCCCGCCAATACAGCTAGCAAGCGCACTCCCACGCCTTTGTTTGCCAGTCGCGTGATGTAAGTACGTCTTCCCGAATGGCTTGAAGCGTCCTTGAGCCCTACCGCTTTGTAGATGTCGAGAAACAGCTGGCACATGGTGTTGGCTGAGAAGTGCCCACCTTTTTGGCTCTCAAACAACGCATGATGCGGCTTGGCTGTGCGGATTGATGCGCTGTACTCCAGCAGAGCTTTGCGTAAGCGCTGATTGAGATACACCGTGCGTGTGTGCCCGCCTTTGCTTTGTGCAGCGCTCAGGATGAACTGGGTGCGCACGTCGCCGGCTTCATCAAACACGTTGCCCACGGTGAGCGCGGCAATCTCCTTGGCTCGCAGTCCTGCGTAAAAGCTGACCAGTATGATCGTTTCATCACGAGTTGGATGACGCCTGCTGCGGCAGTACTGTATTACTCTTCGCAGCTGCGCATCGTTCAATGTCTGTGCTTGGCGCATGTGCTGATCCCCTCAAAACCTAAGCATTTGTTAGCTTTGAGCATAAAGTCTGAGATATTGGTCTTCCTACCGGAAATGGCAGTGAATGGTACATCAATGAATTCAATGAGTTACGCAATAATCTCATACTATGTAACTTCTATGAGGTTTTGGGATGTGTGATTGCGCTCAGTACAATTTGCTGTGCCTTGAGCACTTGTATCATCAATCTTTTGCCATAAATCACCACCGCAACCTAATAGGAGGCCCTAAATGTTTGATCAGTCAAAAGTCAGGGCTCTTGTGGAGCCAATACTCAACGCCAGTGATCCAGCAAAAGCATTGCGGAAACACGTGCTCGGTGCAGGAGGCAAATGGGCTGAGCCAGATAGCACGGATCTATTCGAGATTAGCTATGCTGGAATTGCAGGTATTGGCTTTGGCACCGAAGAAGCCGCAGAGCACTGGATTGCAAATGCCATAACTCAATTAAGCATTGAGCAGTTAGAAGCACTGGCATAACCAGCTCTTGCGTGGGCCTGTAGCTCAACTGGTTAGAGCAGAGCGCTCATAACGCTTTGGTTGCGGGTTCAAGTCCTGCCGGGCCTACCACGCATCCTTTCATTCAGCAGCAACGGCGAGAGGCGCTTTCTTCGTGGTTTGACGTGCAGCGCTTTTGGCCTCAGCCTCTTTGATAATCTTTACAAATCTTGGGTGCACAAAGTCAGGTTCAAGCCCTGCCAGCATACAGACTTCGCTAAACTCACGGGTTGGATAGCTCCCACCCCACCTCGCCGCAGTGACAAAATCTTTATAGCCTTCCTGTCCACGGTTTGCGTCACGAATGTCCCGAAGAACTTGGAACAATACTGCCTGCCATAGCAATTGGTGTGAGGAGGAATCGGACATGGCGATAGATTAGCCAGAATGCACAAAGTGTCATCACGATACTTTTGTGCAAAATCAATACTCCTCTGCCAACATGATCGTAAGTACACGCGCCGTGACAGCTGGATCGCTGGGATCTGGCGAATGCATTTGCAGGTCCGCGTCGTAGGTATCGATTTTCCAAAAGATGGTTATATCATGGTGGATGAACGACCCGAAGTCATGTTCTCCGTAAGGATCATTGTTGGGCGTGAAGGCGCTGTATCTGCGCACTTGATCCAGCACTGATGGCACGTCATCTAATGCCTGCACGCCTTGGGTGATGATAACACGGCACCCTGTGAATGAACGCCGTGCGTGATCATTAAGTGCTGCTATTTTAGTTGTGGTTGCATCAGGCATTTGCGGCAGCTTTGGCAGCCCCTGGCTTTAGGCGTGGCTGTCGCTCAGCTACTTTGGTGATGGCTGTGTCCAGCTCTCCTGCCGCCGCTGCATTGAGGAAAGCATCCAGAACACCAGCGACCTCTTCTAGTGTTTTGACCAGTACGGCGTTGTTGGTGCCATCAGCTGCAATCACACGTGCTCCATAACGACACTGCACATACCAGCCACTGTCTTGCGCAAAGAACCACGGACGCACTGTGCGCATGGCTTTGACGGCCACACGTTCACCCATGTCGTTGGTCATCCACTTGTGCCGCTCAACCCGGTGATCTTCCTTCTTGAGCGCTGCAGCGTGCACCAGTTTTTGTTCCTTGAGCCCTGCTACAAGTTTATCACGTCGCGCTATGATGGGATCGCGTTTTGCACTGCGATCTACTGTTTTGAATGTAAGCTTTGCCAGATGTGTCATATCCGCTCCTTGCTGTTTGGTTACAGCTAAAGCGTATGTTCAGACGCCATGACGGACGACCGGAAAGACAGTCAAGTATCTGATTATATGTGATAATATGAGATTTAGAGGGAATTCACCTTAGGTGCCCTAGTAGTCACCTGTATCTGCACAGCATGACCAACATACACATCACAGCGTACGGCACCGAAGCTACGCCCACAAAAAAAGCGTCTAACGGTTTGCTCCGCTGACGCTGCCTTATTGTTAAGTCTCTGTCTGTTTGATCAAGTTCGTTTGAGCCTTTGTTGATGTTCTGTGTTCTTTTGAACCTTCGTTAGTTCGAACACTTGCTCGTGAACAAGGATGTGCCAAGACCTGCGCCTTTGGCATTTACCCTGTTCAAACTGCTCAGGTGTTTGCTGCGCGAAGGGGCTTAGCCACGCTCCATCATCTGCAAATCACCGCTTGCCTCATATTGTGCCTGTTGTGTGTTTAATGCCTGTTGTGCCTGCTGTAGCCAGAGTGGGCTGGCTGCCCGCGTAATGCGATGTGCCTGCTGTGCATGATTATACTGCGCCATGGTATTGGCCGATGTTCTGTCCCAACATAGTTCGTCCAAAAGTGTCTCGCTGCCCATGCGCCAGTATTCGTGAGTGACATAGCTCGCCACAGCTGCACGGTCTTGTACGGGCAAGATCCAGTTCTTTGCTAATGGCGCTGTTTGAGTGTGATGCTGTGCCCACACTGCATTGAGCAAACAGCACAAGTGTTCCGTGTCCTGCAGTGGGCTTGGTAGTACGAAGTGAACATGGAAGTTCTCGTGATCCGCGCCCTCATGTGCAAAGCACCAGCGCGGAATGCGCATGTTCTGACGCTCAGCTGCTTTGCCAAAGAATGTATGGTCTATCTTGTTCCAGTAGCTGCGCAGGAGTTTCTTGGCGCTGTGCCTGCCAATGGTTCTGCCATTCACTAACTTGAGCGTGCCAAACACATTCCAGTTTTGGGCCAGCAAGTGCTGTACCAATGCCTGTCGTTCTTGTTTGCGCTGCTCAAATCCCATGTGGTTCTCCGCATGTATTTATCAACGAACACGCAAAACGGGGCAGTAACGAACAACACGTGGTTGCCATAACCAAGCTCGTGTTGTGTTCACACAGCAAGAGCCGACACTGTGTTACCGACTATGTTGGAGACACAGTGTTGGTAGAGTTTTGGATAAACACAGTTAGGAGCACAAAAAAGCCGCCAGCACGAATGCTGACGGCGATGTTGCTAAAGTAATGAGCCTAGGCGTCAAAATCTCTGTCACGTTCTGGGTCTGGAAGTCCCGCCAGCTCACAAAGATATTTGCGCTGCTGATCTGGCTCTAACTGCGACCACTGCCATCGAAACGCAGAATATTCTTGATCCGACATTTGCGCGAGAGCGGTGCTTTCGACAGCCTGTTTCAACTCCGCTTCAGCAAGTTCGTGCAGCATCGGAAACGGGCTAAAGCCATCGTACCAAGCTTGCAGCTCATCGAGCTGTTCTTGCCGTTCCAACGCCCTCACAACACGCTCGTTAGCCAACTGATCAATGTTAAACAAACGCAACATAGTGTCCCTATACATGATTTTCTCCTGATTATTTGTGAGTGTAATAGTGCCGCCGCGTTGAACAGCGACACTGTTGATCAGCAATGTTCAGATATCCCGAGAACAAGGTTCATTTGATGCTCTGGCGTAAGGCTCTGCCACACTGCTTTGAAACGATCTGATTTTGCTGCAGATAGATATTCATCAGACTTACGCATGATCAAATCTGATATGACTGTCATTGGCGGTGTGATGCTGCTTACATCGAGTTCAAAGACCGAAGCGCAGTCTTCTAACATGTCCCAGCAGTAGAATTGCTGCAACACACGAGAAACTTCATCATCCATCAGTTGCTGGATGTAGCCAATTTCAACTTCTAGCGTTTCCATTACTGCTCTCCTGCATTGCTAATGATTTGAGGCGAGGAGTCTACGGGCACTGAAGGCTGTGCAGTAAGCTGTGCCATCATCCGTTTAAGGCGTAGCACATAGTCCTCAATCCAATCGTCAAGTGTGCGGCCACTGCCCTCAAAACCTTCCAATAACCCGAGAGCTTGCGTTGGCGTAACGGGAATACCTTCAGCGCCCAGCACGGCGACCACACGCGGCACCCATTGCTGCACACTTGGATACTCAACGAACAGCGGCCGAAACCGATCTTTGAGCGGTCCATCAACCAAGTGCAGATTATTGGTCGTCGCGATCACCATGCCCATTTCATACTGGTCAATAAACGCTCGCAGTTTTTGCTGCATTGGTAGGGTAAACTGATCGATTTCATCAAAGACAGAACAGCCCGAGTTCGCACCCAGTGATAGCTGCAAGTTCCATTGCATCATTACAGGATCAAAAGTGTCGTGCGCAGCTTGATAGGCCTTGGCGTTCCAAATGTCGTTTAGGCCAGTTTGGCCCAAGATTGCCATGCGCTCGTTGAGGACAAGCTGTGCAGACACCGACTTGCCAGTACCTTTGGGGCCGTAGAGTAAGAGATGTTTATCACGCTGGTTATTTGCATAATCGTTGAGTGCTTGCTCAACCGCAGCGTCTGCGTAAACCACATCTGCAAGCGTTTGAGGGCGATGTTTTTTATCGAACTTCATCGTCGTTCCTTTCATAATTGTGGAGTAAATGCGCAGGCAGCACAGTGGCTGCCTGCAAGCTGCTGGCACTTAAACAGGTGCCATTTCTGAGATGTTTGCAGCGACATGTGCTTGCGACTGAAAGCCTGCGTTGAGCAGCTCTTGCGTCAAACGTTCAGCATTCTCAGCCCGCTGTTCCGCATCATGTTTTGCAACATTTTGCTCAGCAGTCTGTACAGCGCGGTCTTTGAGTGCTTTGCCAGCAATTGTGAGTACCGTATTAACGGCTGTGACATTGCTTGTGCCAAACACAATAGAGCCTGAGCCATCCTCGTTTTTGCGTACAAGCGCCAAGCTGTAGCGAGCACCATCGACAGGCTGAAGGCTGTCAGACATGATCACGTCACTAATCGCTGTCTCGCTCACCAGCGCTGCATCAGCATAGTCACGAGCACGTTTGGCCTTCTCTGCGTCTGTCTCGCCGTCTTTGTTTTGCCGACGCAGCTCGTCAATGCCGTGATTGTCAGCGATGAACTGGGGTAGCTGTTCTCCAGTGATACCCGCTTCCGTAGCAACTGTGAGAACACGGGCGTAAGTATATGCGCGATTTTCGATCGTCTTCTCACGCCCCTTGCCCACGAACACGAGCCGAACAATCTTCAAAGCCAAGCTTGTGCTGCTGTTGTGCTGAATACTGTAAGTGTTCAACAGATCTGTAACGGCTTTGCTAAGTCCAACGTTGCTGCGAACTTTTAGAAACAGCTCCAATGTGTTGCCAAGCAATGTGTAGAGCTCCGCATTGCTTGCAGCGTATGTGCCTTGTTCCCATTTTTGGCGCTGAGCGATCAGCTCGTCGACGATGTTGCTGAGTTTGAACTTGTTTTCTGTAGTGTTGGTCATGTGAATATCTCCTGTGTTGACCGCGACTGGCTTGATTGCCGTGTCGATGATTAAGTTTTACCATCGCTCAACTTATTGGGATATTTACTGCGCATAATTGACAATTAGCGGATAATGTTATTCCAATTTATCTATGCAAAATGAACGCAAACACTATGATAGCCCTCGTTCCACAGACTTCCGTAAGGACGGTGTATGGGCCGCAAACCTCGGTTTCTATCTTTTGTGGATGGAATACTTGGCAATTAGCCCAAGCTACGAACTAGCGCGGCGCTTTCGTGCGAATGATTTAAGTGAACAAGAGCTGGACACACTGCCTGCTGACTTTGAGGACGTGCTAGCGGTCTATGACGACTTGGGTGACGTGCAGCGGGTTCGCTTCTTGGATTGGTGGAGCGAGCGAGCATTGCCTGTGTTTGGATACAAAGGCAGCAAGCCGCGTGTGCGTAAAGTCGATGTGCTGCGCAGCGACAGACACCGTAAAGCTGCATCCCGTCTACAAGACTTCATTGAAGATGATTGGACAGAACAAGGTCAGCCCAATTCTATGCTTGTGAATATCCCCGTGGGTCTGAGCAAAGCGCAAATAACAAGGCAGTTGGGCAAACTGATCGATGGCTCACTAAAAGAGCGCCGTGTTTTACCAGAACCAGTTGCAAAATATCCTTTACTGGGCACACGTCAGCGCAAGGATACGCTGTTTCGGTATCTGTATGTAGTGTGGGTTCGCAGTGCCATGCCCCGCCAAGCCCTATGGCGTGTTGGAGCTCGCGCAAAGGTCAGCGATACCTATAGCCGTGAACTAGACCCCAAAGTGCGCATACCACGTGGTGAACTCACATATGATCGCTCAGTGCTCTCTGCACTCACAAGCCGTGCTTGGAGCAGAGGTATTGCGCTGGCAGAGAATGCCGCAAGAGGACGGTTTCCCAGTTATGACAAAGTGGAGCATGGATTGGAGCCAAACCTTAATGACAGCTGGACGCTGATCTCAAGTCGCCGCCGCTGGAAGAAAAAGCTTGGACGCAGCGAGAGCTAGGAACTGGGTTCCGACACCGGCACGCACAATTGTGTTGGAACCACTGTGTTGTAGGTTTGTGGTTGCAACATAGTGGTTATCCCACAGTCTCCTGAGAGTTTCCTACAACACAGTCTCGCCCCAAAGCATCGCAAGATGTTTCCGCAACACAGCTTCTGGCTTGGGTGCTGAGCGACACTATCCGCCCTCGTATTTGCTCCAACACAACTGTGTTTTGATAAATACAATGCAAACAACGCATTGGAGGATTGGATGAGCATACGACTATTAGAACACATGCGTGATGAGTTGATCACCACAGGCATCGTGCAGAACACACCAGAGTTCTGTCACAGCTGGCTGGGGCGCAGTGAGGGCTACATCCGCGTACTCCGCTATCACAACACGGAACCCAGTGTAGAAACCCTGAGCATCTGCTCAAGCAAGCTTGGGTATTATGCAGCGCGATTGGCTGCCAGTGATCAGCCACAGCATCAAGCATGGGGCGAGCGCTTGGCAAACCTTAAGGCACTTTGTGACAGGGCCATAGCGCAACAGTCAGAGGCAGTATGGCGTACGCCAGAAAGGATGGCAGTATGAGTGATCATTCGAAATGGGTTCTGCAGCCGCAAAAATCTGCGCTGCGGTTTTTTAGCGGGAAGTACTTACAGAAGCTGAGTGGTGATTTTGCATCTCCCCATTTTGTACATCTGGGTGTTGCGCATGGATGACCGTGATGAACTGCGCAGATTGATAGATGTGATTGAAAAGGCTTCGGCTAGTGTTCAACTGGATCAAGCTATTGAAGACATTAAGACTTTTGCCAACACCACAAGTTTCTTGGTCAACAAGCTGGACACACGGCTCAAAGGTGGCGACATCAAAGCAAAGAAACAGCCAAAGTCGCGTATTGGCAAAGCTATTGCAGCTCCGCCTGCTCCAAAACCAAATGTGCCCAAGCCACAACAAGCTACGCCAGACTCTGCAGGTGGCGGCATGCCTTCCGCTGTAGCAAGTGCAACATCTCAGGCGGACTACGACAGACTTAAGCCGCAAGGCGCGCAGGGACCAATATCAAGCAACTGAACATTGTGGGTGTCACACAGCGTCTGTGCGCAGGCTGTAGGGCCCAGGGTATGCTGCTTTCCTGTCAGTGTAGCGAGCAACTAGGGTTACTGCGTTACGCTGCTTTTTGAACGCTTTTAATGCAAAAAGGGTCGTAACGAAGTACTGCAAAATTCTATTGACCCTTAGGCTGACAGGTATGCCTTAAAAGGTTACTACTGAGACTTTTGCACAGCAGCCGTTGGTCCAAGACGCAGCGAACGGAGAGAAAGAGCCCAACCTGTGAATTCGGTTTTCTTGCTGCGTGCGCTCGCAGCGAAGATCTTGCTGCAATTGTATTGCTAGCTGCACCGCAACGCGGCGTGAAAACCGGTCGTTCAGCCGTCTCTCAGTGCATTTAACTTTGCCAACTCCCAGGTCGCGGACTTGGCTGACCCTGCTTTTTAATGAGCCAATGCCTGCACACTGCTAAAATATTTAAAAGATTGGCCATTCACTTCCTTCTCGGGTCAAAGGAGCTAACGACGTCACTGCTTGCCGCGTATTTGCGGTTTTTGGCACTTGTGCCTTTTGCAGCCCTGACGAAACGAAGGACTAGTCATCGGCAGAAAGCACCTTTCATCAGAAACGGTATTTTCGCAAACGGCGCACCGCAGGGTTTGCAAAGCGCCAA
>JACLAD010002835.1_pt1 | contig 19783 bp, 8 predicted proteins | sample 8027901 | NCBI WGS metagenome assembly JACLAD01 (sample SAMN15725071, study PRJNA655200) | protist metagenome | isolation source: fluorescence activated cell sorting (FACS) single amplified genomes of... | place: Spain: Blaines Bay Microbial Observatory, Mediterranean Sea | collected 2016-07-05 | reverse complement strand
ATACTATATATTGTCTAGATATTTTCGTATCATATAATTTTAGAGTATGCTTTGTATCCGAATGATACTCCATATCATCCAATAACCAACCTTTACCTAACATATCTAACTGATGTTGCTTATTTTCCTCATTATATTTACTACTGACTGAAAATAACATTTTACTTTTGTTAAATTCATTTTCTGTTGGAAAGTGTATCACATCTGGTTGTTCTGTTCCACACCATTTGCCTTCCCATTTCATATTGTTATTTTGTTCATGAAAACTTCCCTCACCTTTCCATACGAATAATGTTTCTCTCCACGACATGGTAGATAGATTGATAGATAAACAGATAGATAGATAGACCGAATTAATATATATGTATACATGTGGTTATCCAAACAAACATCTTCTACAGACAGTATTACCACATCTACTGTATCATTTTTTTGTATAATATTTCTTTTGGTACATGTACCAAATCATATTATAATATTATTTATTGTTCTTCATTTAAGGAGATTATGCATGTTTAATATGTCCCTTAAAAATCGTGCACCTAACCCTAATCCAGACAAGTATAGATTTAGTGTAATAATATAGGTATATTTGATAGCGAGTGTTTAACAGTTGTATAGCACTAAGAAGTGCAGAATAACACCTAAAACCACCACACACCAAGGTAGAAGTCTACCATATATTATACCTTATCCACCGTAAAACAGCAGGCAAATAGTACTATATAAAAACTCAAAATGAAGATTTTTTCCAGCAACGATGATGCACGCGGGCTAAAAAACAATAAAAAAAAGGAGGGGCCAAAGACAATAAAAACATGAAAACATACAAATAGATGTGTACATATATGGTAAATGGAAAAGTGTGTATGTACAATAAAAGAAAATACAAACGAATAAGACAATCATGATACGCTCGACATATTCAATCGTTGCCATTGCAATCATCGCAACAACATGTATGGCATCAAACATCAATAACGATGTTATGCTTCCAAATTTGGATTTAGGATTGTCGATAGATGAACAAAATGTGGAAATGATTCAAGTGAAAGAAAGTGTTAAAAAAGTTGATGGACCTGGTCATGATGCTGAAAGTGATGAGGAATTGTTTAAAGAAGGTGGTCCAACTGGTGGGAAAAATATGCCAACTGGTGCAGCAACAGGTGGAACTGGAGTAACAGGTGCAACCGGTATGACTGGTAAAAATAACAAAGTAGTAGAGAAACCAAAACATGTTGCAGTTGTTTCTTTCCATGGAAAAAAACATAAACCATTTAAATGTAGATCTTGTTTACCACCACCAGATCCAAATATGCCTATCAATTACAAAAAAAGAAAAGCAATGCGCAAAGCAAAACTTATCGTAGCAGATGTATTGAAAGGGTTCCCAGACAAAATTTATTCACATGCATTAACTAAACATGCAAGATGCGTGGATACAGATCCATACTTTGCAGATTATCGCAATCCAATTGGTTTACAAAAACCAACGAAATTAAGACGTATTGTTAGACGTGCAGCTGAGGATAATCGTGAAAGTATGTTGGATGACATGTCTGATATGCATGTTGGTGCGAAAGCAGTATTGAACCATTTAGTTGAACATGGATATAAAGGTGTCGAAACGGAAGCACAAGACGAAGGATTGAAAGATAATAAAGATATGAGCTCTGTAGATTTTGCGCTAAATACAACAGAATATATTCGTGATGCAATATTATCACAAGAATTCGAAGATGCATTAAATGGCAACGACAAATTAAAGAAAAAACAAGAGGAAGCAGAAAAAGCCGACGAAGCTGATGCAGAGAAAGATGAAGAGTAAATGTATGTTTTACGTGTGTGTATAAAAGTTTTTTTTTAAAAAATGTACGAAATATATATATATATTAAAAAGGAAAAAATGTATTAAAAAAATTACACGCGCGAGAGACCGTATGATATCAAAAAATGCACGTTCGTATTTTTTTAAAATCTACTACTTCCACAAAGACCTAAGCTCTCAAATAGATTAAAATCATTTGAATTTTTTTCTGCCTCTTCTTGTTTATCATTTGATTTCTTTCTATGCTTTTTATGCTTTTTATGTTTCCTCTTTTTTTTCGACTTTTTATTAATACGTTCCAACTTATGATGTTGTTCGTTGCTATTATAATTATTATTGTTACTAGCATTATCAACATCAGTAGTATTAATGTTATCATTACTACTATTATTTGTTTCAACTTTACTACCATGTATGGTATTTGCTTCTGCAAATTTATTATCATCATCATCATTATAATCGTTATCATTATAAGTAGTAATATTTTCCTCTTTGCTATCGCTAACATTAGAAGTAGTTCTTGTACTAGATACTTTCTTTTGTTCAACATCCTTTACACTTGGAGATAATGGTGCTGATAATCTACGCGTATGCCCATTCTCCATTGCACTGTTTTCGTCACTTTGTTCTAGTGATCCTTTTTGTTTTGTGTCTTGTTCTTCATTTTGTGGCGATTCAGATTCTGATTCAGACGATGATTCCGATGAGGATGATGATGATGATGAATCGTCATTATTTGCATTTTTTTCTACTTTTGTTTCATCAATATCTTCTGCTGTTTTTCCATATTTTTAACAGATGTTTTTTACAAATGGCCCGTACGACAAAAGCATACATCATCATCATCGACATCAGATTCGAATAACAACAATGTAATGGTAAATATATTAAATACTATTAATTCAATCATGGCAAGTCGACCACACATTGCAATTTCTTTAGTAGATGAAAACAACGTTAAATACATTGATTTAAAGTCTACTAGATCAATTAAAGAGCGTTTTCTTCAAATTTATCCTCAATGCATTGATAAAAATTTAATATTGTGTGATAGAATAAAAATAGAAAATTATACATTTACATTGTTATTTTCTACGGAAAGTATAGAAGAACGTGATCGTGAAAAACAATATCTTTATGTCAATTTTCAACGAGTTACAAATTCAACGTTATCCGATATTATTGAAAAAGTCATTTTTCAAAAATATGCAGATATGTATTTAAATGATCGTGGGTTTCTAAAAATTCATCCATTTGTATTATCCATTAAATGTGAAATGTATCTTTATGAAACAAATTTTGATAGTATTACATGTAATGCGAAGGAGTTAATTTTATGCGAAGAAGAAAAATTTATGAAAGAATTATATGCATACTTACAAGAAATACATTTATATCATCGTGTTTATAATACGAAGGATGTAGATACATTATTTTTATTGCCATCATCGGATGCACAACCACAACAAATGACAAAGCATCATCATCAACAACAAGCATTACATTACCCAAACAAAACAAAAAAGAAAAGTATATCATCTAGGGCTTGGAGACGTCGAGAAAGTAATAGCTATAATCATAACCGTAATAATAATGATAACAATAATGCTAAAAGTAGTTCCATCCATTCATTGTATAAAAATTTCGTAAAAGAACAAATTGTACCACAAAACGCATTAGATGCAGACGATGATAATGGTTCTGCTAATAATAACGAAAATTATGACGATCGTGATAAAAGTTCCAGGTCATCAGCTGATGTAGTTGCATATGATTACTTAAAATTAAAACAGCAATATTACAAATCATTTAAAAACGGTGTGAAATTGAATGTTAATATGAACGATACATTATCGCATACGAATAAAAACGATATGGTCATATTCAACAAAAATAATAACAAGAATATCAGCAACCATGCGACGCAAATACGTATAAGCAAACAAGATATTAAAAGGTTAAAATACATTGGTCAATTTGATAAGAAATTTTTAATTTGCTCTCTTTATATGGTCGATGATGATAATAATAACAATAATGAGAATAATGACAGGAACAATAATAATAATAATAATAATAATAATAATAATAATAATAATATCATGTTTATAAAAAGAAAGCAATTTATTGCAATTGATCAACACGCTGCTGATGAACGCATTCAATTAGAAGCTTTATTTGATTTGTATGACTATCGTAAAAATGACAATAAAAACAATAATACAAATAATAATACTCATGTTGGTAAATTCACATTGGATACAATTATACAAATAAATTTATCAATGATTGATTTCATGGTCGTGAAAGAACATTACAATGTATTTAAATTTTGGAACTTTGATTTTGAAGTGGTGGATGACAATAATAAAGATGATAGTACAAAACGTTTTAGTCATAAAAATGACAATAAGATGAAAATTAATTTAATATCCATTCCAATTATTGAAGGTATTAAAATGAGAATACATTCAGATTTTATTCAATTTATCGATGCATTGAAATCGACACCATCAGTATCTAAATATCGACCACCATTTCTTATACGCACATTACAAAGTAGAGCATGTAGAAGTGCAATTATGTTTGGTGATGAATTAACAAATGCAGAAGGTAAAGCATTGATATCCAGATTAAGCAACTGTTCAATGCCATTTATTTGTGCACACGGAAGACCAACTTTGGCACCTATGTAATTAGCTATATTAAATGTTCGTCGTTAGTGTGTGTGAGAGAGAGAGACACACACACCTGGTATAAGATTTTCAATTTTTTTGGCGATGATTGAATTTTACTTCTTATTTTTTAGGGTTTAAAAATCAACAACAAAAAAACCAACAACAAATCTAACAAATAATAATTAAAAATCAGAGGTATTTTAATTTGAATATTAAAGGTGCAAAGATATATATACTTAAAAAGAGACTGATAAAAAGATATTTATAGTAGATTCTTTTATAACACACACTAAAAGTTATATTAAACAATTGTAAAACTTTTGTCGATAGTATATAATAATAATACTACTAATAATAATCAATATGAAAAGTAATTTATTCAAAACAATACTACTATTGATTCTAATAATATGTTGTGTTGCAAATGTTGATGCATCATTGAAAATATTACCAGCACCATGTGAAGAGTTTTATGTACCATGCAATATTTCATACCATAACGTAGCTACATTAGGTATTGTGCCAAAGGAAGTATTAAAAAAAACACGAGATGAAATGGATATTTTACAATCATTAACAGCAAATGAATATTTTGGTATGAATTTAGGTACAGAAATATTTCCAAAACCAAGTTTTTTGGAACGTATGGAAGATGTACGAAACCAAGTGAGTGAATTTATTGGTTGCTTTAAAAATGAAACAATATTATTTCCTTCAACTACTTTAGCATTAAATGCAATTGCTAACGGCTTAGTGGAAAGCAAATATTTAAAGAAAGGCGATCAAATCTTAACGACAGATCAAGAGCATGCTGGTGGCATTGCTGGATGGGTACATTATAGCAGTGGAGATTATAAAGATTTTCTAACTTTAAATAGAATACCACTGCCAATACCAGATACAAGAAACGTGAAAGATATAGTAAAAAATTTCGAAGAATATTTGGTAGAAAAATTCCCAAAAACGAAAGTTCTTGCAATATCTCAAGTGACAACTACGACAGGTGCAACATTACCTATTAAAGAAATTACATCAATGGCACATTCCCATGGTGTTATTGTTATAATCGATGGAGCGCAAGCATTTGGTATGAATGTTAATGTCACTGATTTAGGTGTCGATGTATATGCTACCTCCGCACATAAATGGATTTTAGCACCTACTGGGAATGGTATCTTATATATCAAAAATAGTTTTCAAGCTAAAATATATGCAACCGTATTAGATGGTGGTGTTGATGTATATACTCGTACAGTAGGGACAAGACCAGCACATAGTATTCTCGGATTAGGGCATGTAATTGACTATCTAAATAGCTATGGCCGAGAAAAAATTGTATCACATAATTTAATATTAGCTAAAAATGCATGGAATGAATTTAATAAAGATTCTAATTTCATTATGTTGTCAAAATGTCCAGATGATTCCTTGCCGTTTAGTAGTGCACCAATTGTATCCATATCTTGGAAAGATGTGAATAAAACTTCAGTAGAAGTTGGTAAAGCTGCATTTCAAAAATATGGTTTAGTTGTAAAAATGACTGGTCGCAGTCAATTCCCAGGTGAATGGCCTTTGGATGGGCCAAAAGAAGCTTTACGATTAACATTTCATATGTTTAATACAAATGAAGATGTTAAAAAGTTAGTAACTAGTTTATCAGAAATCATATCGTCTGATTAGACGGAGTGAGATGGGATAATACTGTAATTTTTCTGGGGTATGGTGCTAAATACACATGCATTATTATATTTAGACGCTTGGTATTATGATGTGTAAATTTATTTATTTTAAATAAAAGTCTTGTCCCTCTTCTTCATATTCTCTTCGCATGGAAGAATCTACTTCAAATTCATTTTTTTCCCGAAAGAAAACATTTCTTGCAACATCTTTATTCTTTTGCATAATTTAGATAAATATCGCTGTGCTGCAGAATCTTTCGATACTTCTCTTGGTCGTACAATGTCACTATTAACATTATGTACTAATTGATGTGGTACATACCAATCATTTAATTCTGATTGTCTAGTGGAAGGTGTCCACACGGCTTTGCTACGTAATGTCGGTCGAGGGCGCAAATACTCATAATTATTCACCCGTTTCGATAACTTTGCCTTGATTGCATTTGTCACCATAATGCCATCTTTCGATTTTGATGCAATCTCATCTGATATAGCAACAGCCATGCTTCTTCGTCTACTTCTACCATCATTATAACCTTCCTTGTTATATATCCTGGTTTTATTCTTTTCTTTATACATGTTACGTCGATTTACATTGGAACGAGATTTAGTTAGTTGATAATAATTTTCATGTAATTGCTCACAATTATCATTAAGTTGTATGTCTAATATTTCTGACTTTTTCAAACGAATACGAGTGCTTTGAGAGGCTCGTCTTCTCTTTTTAAGAAAATTATCATATTCACTTTGTTGTCTAGATGTACCACCTAGCAATGATTGATCATCCCACGCACTTCTACGAAATTGCTCGTCACGACGTTTATTCATATCATTCATTGATTCATATAATACGCCACTATTTATCTCATCAATTAACTTGCTATGCGCTTTTTTCGATACTTTTGCATGATGCGAAACAGTTAAATATCTCGTTTGTCTTGACATTAAACGCTTGTGCTTCAATCTCCATTCTGCTACTTGTTCCCCTATTTCGGGAACACGTTGAATTGCTTGATTCAATTCCCTTTCTAAATCTGTAATTTCATCATAAATCCGTGTGTCTTTCATTCGTTGTTCTTCAATAGTTAACGTGCCGTTTTCATCCAAATTTTTCCTTTGTTGGTGCAATGTATCAATTTCTTTTACAATATCAATGGCATTATTAATTATAGTTGTTTTCTCACCATGTTGGGCTTTTTGTAAGTAAAACGTGCTGTTTTCCAATTTTTTTACTGTCTCTGGTGTTTGAACAATGGCAGATGCACGTCTGCGTTTGATGCGTTTTGTTTGTTCCAGTAAGACATTTGCAACTTTCGTTTCATCTTCCCCTTCCTTTACATGATGTTGAGCCAATGTTTCCATTTTCATTATATCATTATATATCCCTGCAGAAGTTGATAAGGACATGTTGTTTTGTATTAATTCCATTATAACTGGCAATCGATCTATAATAATGGAAAATAGTTGATCTTTAGAGATAATCCGTGTCACCAAATCTTCGCTGATCTTCTTCAATGGAGGTGCATAAATTTGTATAGCACCAATAATTTTTTTAATTGCTTTTTCACCGAATATATCGAGTAATTGCTGATCATGTTTTATTGCTAATATTAAATCTTCCACTTCAACATGATCACATTTTTCTAGATCAATTTTAGTAAATATTTCAACAATAGGCACAATAACATTTTGTATTTCAAAACCTATGTTAATCTTTTCCATTTTGTTTTGTACTCGTTGTCTCTGCTCCTCTTCTTCTTGCAATTGTTGCTGAATTGCTTTTGCCTCTTTCTCTTCTTGTTGTAATACTTTATGTATATCATTAGTCACTTCATATGCCAATTCTGTTAACGTTAACGGGTTGTTACCATCATCAAACTCCGACATTTATCACACACGCACACTATGCTTTTTTTTATTTTAAAAATACTTTAATATAGCGACGATATATGTTTGATATTATATATATATATCTGTGATAATGCGCTTCTCAATATATATTGTATTTTGTTAAATACCTCATTTCCTTGTATAAAGATGTGTACGTATATCTTTATTTATTTATTCAATTTTTGGATATATAATTTCAGTTAATAAAGTGGGATGTGTGTGGAAAGCCATATTGGACGTTTTTAATGCTGTGGCCTTGTTAAATTGAAATTTTGGAGAATTGTAAGGAATAGCAGAGGAGGATAAATGTCCAAAACTATCCTCCTTAAATAGTTTCGGCGTAGCTTATTTAAGGAAAAGTCGTCTGCCCTCTGCCCTCTGACCCTGGAATAGCCAGTTAGAAATAGGGTATTTGAGCCGATCTCGCCATTCATTTTTATTAATATATACTAGTATATTGATTATAAGTTTGATAGTTAACATACTGTGTGAGTGTATATATGTGAGTGTATGTGTATATGTGTGCACAACAAGCAAAAAGTAGAAACAACAATTAAACATCAAAAACTGCATTAAATTATAATAACAAGTATATACCAAATAATAAATACATAATCATGGCAAGCCTCACAACGAACAATGGGGAACAACCAGATAGATTCTGGTTAAATCGATTAACTAATTATTATAAAAAATATAATCCAGATAAAATTGCAAGTTTACCGAATGTTTTAGTAAAGTATAAAGGTAACGAACATAAATTATTTTCTGCTATTATTAAAAAATATGGACCAGAACCAAGTGTCATGGATAATTTCAACGAAGGCGATCTATCAGAGGGAGAAGAGGGCCTTGAACAAGGAGATAATAATGATGTAAATAATAATAATGGGGATGATGAGGTCAAAGGTGAAGAAGAAAATGAAGAATTACAAAAAATGCCAGCTGGAACAATATCAAATGTAGAAGGTACACCAGATGATTGGCCATGCACCGTGCCATTGTGCCCCGTAAATCGATTACCAGCTGAATATTGCGAATATGCAAAGAAATTCGATGTATCGAAACCTTGGTTAATGGAGAATTATCCTGATTTATATTTACAAAAATTTGACAAAACGGTTGCTGAATTATGTAGTGAGGAGGAAGGAAAGCCAAAAGCATCAGATGATGATTTGAAAAAAGGTGTTGAAGAAATGGCAATTGATCCAAATGATCCTCGTGCAGCAAAAAAAGCTGCGAAACGTGAACGAAAAGCAGAAGCGGAACGAAAGAAAGCGTTGAAAAAAAAAGTAGTAGACAAGGCACCAAGCGTAGTAGTTACAATGAAACGTAGGAATAAAAGAAAATTTACTGTAAATATTTATGGTCTTGATAAATTTGGTGTAAAATTAAAAGATGCAGCTAAAAAATTTAGTAAAAAATTCGCATGTAGTTCCACAGTAACAAAAAATGATATGGGAGAAAAAGAAATTAGTATGCAAGGTGATTTTAGTCAAGATTTAGGAAATATAATAGTAACTATGTTTCCAGCAATAACAATTGATAGAATTTTCTTTACTACTAAAAAGGGAACCATTGCAGCATCATCTATCAAGGTTGGTCAAAAGATCGTGTAGGTGATGATGATGAACTATTGATGTATTTGGAGAGGATGCATTTTAAATAATTATATAAAGAGAGAGTTTTAGAATATTTTTAATATTAAGAGAGCGCTAAAAAAAAATCTTCATTTCTCGTTAAAATTGACTTTACACACCTCTCTACTATAGATACTTTTAATACGACACACCACACCTTCGAAATATTTCTGCGATGTATACACAACATAACCTAGATGTTATCTCTCGGCGCTCCATTTTTCACCTTGTCTTTTTCTTAATTGTACCTTTTGATTTTGTTCTTCCTTTTCTAGCTGTTGAACTAGGACTTGTTTTCTTACTTTTCGGCGCATATGTAAAAGGATCAGCAGGACGATTCTTATTTTTTTTATTAATATTATTTTTTGTATTGCTATTGTTACTATTTAATACAAAATATATTCCAATTAACATTACAATACCAGCAATAACCCATGTAAGAAGCCCAGTGGAACTTGAAGTATTACTATAATTATTTGAACTACTTGTATCAAATGGTGTTGATTTTAATAAATTATTACATTCATGCGTGATATGATCATTTTCATCAATACTTAAAATATGTGATAATCGACCTAAATATGCTTCCCCAGTTATTTGTTGATTACCGGTATCATCTGATGTCCATATCTTTTCTAATACTTTACGAAAATCATCACTAGATAAAATCCTTTCATCGTATTGTTTCATGTTTGCATCTTTAAATTCTAATATCCATATGATATTTGTACTTATTTTTGTTTCTCCAAATCTAGTCGTTAAAAATGCTCGTTCACCATTCCAAGGATCGAGAAAAACATTTAATAAAACAAGTGTTGATTTTGTAATACATTTTGCAAAATTTTCAATATATATAATAATACGTTGATCATTTTTAACATTCTTTGAATAACTCATAAATCGATCTTGTATTGCATATTGACTTTTGCCAGATGCTAAATCATTGACATATTCACAAACATCAATGGTATGTTTACGATATTGATCTTCATTATATCCATACCCAAGAGCATTTTGAAAAGTGTGAAGTGTTTTACTTGTACCATGAATTGCTGCGACGAGAGGACGTTTCATTGAATTTGTATTTACACTATCCCATTCATAATCTGCAAAAACATCACTTAAACTAATTGTATTACTACTAGAGGATCGTTTTGATTTAATATCTAAACCACACGTATCGAATGATTCTGCTAATCGTTTTGATATTGTTTTATATTCTTTCATTTTTGTTTTTTTACTTTTATCATATTTTGCATTAACAGTATGAAAAGAAAAGATAGATAATAATAATATGAAACAAATGAATAATATATAATGATGTTTCATTTTTATTATATATATATATATAGTATATCTTCTTATTGTTTTCTTTCTCAAGAACGATGAATTTTTAAAATGACAAGCAACAGCACGAACTAACTAACAAAATAAAAATGAATAACAATTATCTCAAACACAATATCTATATGTATAGTCGTCTATATATCTATATCTATCTATGCGATTCTCTTGTTTTACCAGTTTACTATTTATTATAATTCTAAATTTACTTTTTTGCACGTTGTTTTTACACGTTTTTACGTACCTGGTACTGTACTGTACCTATCGTAGTCTAATGCTTTCTTTTTTTTAATTGATAGGGAAATGTGTAGAAATACCTCGAAAAGTGAAAAATGTTTAATAATTTATTCAACAGAAATAATCCAAATCATACAACACAACAAACTTTTATGGTATTCAAGCGATTCTACCGAAATGTGAAATGTGCAAGGCTGAGGTATTGCCTAGGCAAGTCAATAGGTAAACCAAAATTTACTGCTTTAGATACAATTTTTTTATAATAACCAGGATAATCAGCTTCATATTGTTTTGCCATTTTTTTCAATAATGGTCTTAACAACTCAAAGTATTTAACATTTTTGTCACAATATAGTGGCCTTCATAAATGATTTTGCTGTGTAACCTGTTTTCGTTCCAACATCTATCAGTTGATCATTCTCACTGCACCATAAGAAATTAATATCTTTATGTTCTGATGATTGAATACCCATCTTAAATTATGATTTCCATGTCCACTTTCCAAAAAATATGTGTTTTTTTCATCACAATCATAACTACCTGATTTCCACCTGTGTTGATGTTCATCCAATTCAAATTGGATATGAACCTTGTGATTTACATCTAAAAACAAGACATCTGGTCGGTAATTTTGACATGCTGCACCCCCAACGTGTACATCAACCCATTATTATAAAAATCCCCATATGTCATATCTGCTATTTTAGAGTAGGTCCATTTGTATGATATAGTCTCAATAGAGATGAAAAGTGTCTAAAAACTGCTGTATCTATTTGCAATACTTATAATCTTTCACAAGATTATGCTACAAAGTCAACATATGATGATGTCACTATGGTTTGGTTCAACCAGGACAAGTACAACAAAAACAATTTGGACCGGAACAAGGTGTTTGCTGCATGTGCAAAGTGCATGGCCGAAACGATCCAGCACATTCAACAACACCCACTGCTGGAAAAGATCAGCAAGTTAAAAAAGGGGGGCAAGCACATTGAACAGCAGTACATGCAAATTTTAAACAAGTATATTGATTTTCCAGCTTTTGACAACCAACAAGTTGATGGAGCAGCATGTTACAAGTATCGCCCAGACCGCTTGTATTTAGACGGGAACAAACAGGTGTATATCCACATTGAATGTGACAAAAATGAGCATTGGAGATTATTACACAAAACGGTGTTAAAAATCACAACCACTATGTTCACAATTTGACAAATTGTGGAAGTAGGGGGTTTATACTCAGTTTATACCAAAGGAACAATTTGTTGATAGATTCCATTACAACATTTTGATGCATGAAGCAACAGTTGACAGTAACCCTCGACCGGAAATTTCTGGCGAAATAGAGGAGTATCTTCATGTTACTAGTGAGCGGATGAATACTAATATTTACAAATGTGTTTGATGGTCATGGTGCATTGTACAATTCAAGACAAAAACAGGAATGGTTTTTTCTTTACAGTGTACAGTACAGTACAGTGCTGTATGCCTACCACATTCCCATCACTGTACTATTTTCATGTTGTGTATTAGGGATTACTTATGTATGTTATTTTTGACAGTATTTTACCTTAAAATATTTCTGTGATCAGCCCAGCACAACATATTATACTTTTTTTTTACAGGTACCAGGTATCGATCAAAAGTGGTGCACATTAAGATATTATTATCAAAATATACATGTAAATCGATAAATGGTGCAAATGGATACACAAGCATAGTTTATATATGTATTATAGCGAACAAATAATAGCTTAATCTATATATATATTATATTTATTATTATCTCTTTTGTTTGTTGTTATAATTGCTAGATATATATACATATTCGACATATATCTATAGATATCTCTAAATTTTCACTTTATTAATATATCATATATATATAATAATAACATATCCTTTTGATATACGTGCGTGCGTTTGTGGGTGTGAATAATAATGGATGAATTGATAGTATCCTTACCATCTGGAATTCAAGCGTTATATAGCTCGAAGGAATTACATGATTATGCAAATGCATTTTTAAAAGCTGATGTAGATAATAGTGGAGAATTGGATTTGAATGAATTGAAAGGTGTTGTGGAAACATTACCAAATGACTTAGGGGACGTCATTCCATTAGATGATATGGAAAACATGTTAAAATTAATGGATTTAAATAATGATGGATTAGTATCTTTTGAAGAGATGTTATGTTGCATAGCAGCAATTGTATATGTACAAGATGATCTTATTGCAGAAGCATATAATGCAAGAAATATTGCCTCGTTTGTTGATTCCATATGGGAGGAATATGATGAAAATAACAATGGTGATTTAGATCCATCGGAAATTAAATTATTGTTTCAAGATTATATTACATCAAAAAATAATATAACCAATGAAGAATGTGAATTTTTTGTATCCTCCATTGATGAAGATGACAATGGGACAATTGAGAAAAGCGAATTGATACATTTCATCGCACGTGGTACAAAATTAAGTGACAAACAACGTAATGCATACATGAAACGAGGTGGTGCTCAAAAATATATTATTGAATTTTTTGATTCTATACAAAAGCAAATGAATGTACGTGCATTTCTCTTGGAAATTTGGCCCCAATACGATGATGCAAAAGTTGGGTATTTAACTCCAAAACAAACAAAGCAATTAATTGAACGATTTACAAAATCTGAAATCAGTGAAAAAGATTGTAAACATTTTATTAATTCGATAGATGAAGATCGTAATAATAAAATTGAAAAGAAGGAATTGAGGAAATTTATAGGGAAAGGAATTGATATGGATGAAAGTCAAAGAGAAAGATTTGAAAGTAGAGGCGAATCACAAAAAACTATCGTTAAATTTTTTAATGCATGTGAAAAGCACATGAAACGCAAATTTGATTCCAGTATCTTTGAGAAAAGTTTTTCAAAAACAACATTTGTTCTCCCAAAAAATAAAGCAAACCACCTGTTATTCGACACAAATGATATGCCGAAACAAGAAATGCAAAATCCACATTTATACAAATCTCGTTTTTTCGCAGATTTATACGATCATAACAGTAACCAAAGTAAGAATGTATCAAATTCAAATGACACAAAGATGAAAGTATATTTTCTTGATCGAAGTTATGCTCATGTAAACATTAATGATTTCATGACAGTGAAAAATGTTTGTGTTGCTATGAAAGACAAATTAAAATTGCAGAACGATGAAGATTTTGCGCTTTATTTATATAATTCAACGAATGATGAAATGAATGATGCTACTATGTTAAGAAAATTAAATGATGAGGAGTATATCAATACAATTGCTAAAGATATTTCAGACGGGCCGTTTGATATAGGGGAAAATGTGAATGTCAGCCCTATTGACATTAATGAGAATGTGAACCATTTTGTAACTTCGTTTTTAAAGAAAGAATGGTATAAATTTAACAACAGTTTAAAGCCATTGAAACCCAAGCAATTGAAGGTATTATTTGATTATTACACACAACACGATACGCCGGAAGATATGTGCCATGCATTTGTTGAACATATAGATACGGATCATAATGCAGAATTGTCATTGGAAGAATTAGCGGAATACATCACTAACGGGATAGAAATGTCAATAGCTGATCGTAAGGAATTTGCATCTAGAAATTATGCAAATGAAATCCTAATTTCATTTTTCAATGCCATTGAACTATGTATATATTCAGAAAAAGTTGATGCTGTTATTGTTGAATGTGTCAAAGTTGGGAATAAGCATGTGCGTAATGGAAAATACAAAGTTGAATACTTTGATAAAAAATTGCAAACAAAAGTAAGAAAAGTAATCGCTGAAAGGTGGATTAAGCGATTTGGTAAAATTGTTTATCGTCGTAAAATTGTTTTTATAAGCTCTAATTTTGAAGATGAAGCGACAGGGTACGACAAGGAATATACAGCTGCTCATCGTTTACTATTTGCTGAATATTATGATCGATATTTATGTGATTATTATAAATCAAGCATTGGCGATGCTATAGAATTTGGGACGTTGTTATTGTTAATTGATTTGATTGGTTACCCACATGCAAATTTGACCTCCTCAAATTTATTTTCCTATGGAAATGGCATGGGCCCATACTTACCGAAACGTATTTTAAACCAATTTCGTGAAGTTAAAAAACTTGACGTCTTGGCACAACGTATAAAAACAGAAGCAATGAAAACATTAAATGAAATTCGAAATCATCAACAAAGCAACAATAATAATGATTTGCAATTTAACAATGATAAAATATTTCTTGCAAAAACGGGTAAAGGCGCTGGAAATAGTAACAATGCAATTGATTTTAATGACCTTCAATTTATTGATTTGCAATTCAAAATTGAAAGAATGTTTATCAATAAATGTATGAAATGTTATCCTAAAATTCACGACGATCGTTACTTTCATGTACAAATCCTTGAAAACGATTCACTTATAAGGGGTCAAGAAGATTCTTTATTCGACGTATTGAGCCAACCATCATGGTACAAGGCATCAGTTGGTTTCGGAAAAGAGGCATTGCATATTGTCACATTTAAGGCAAATAGCATGTCAATCGACTACGTATTGAGATATGGAAGTTTATATCGATGGCAAAGAGCTGTGCATGGAACAATTCTACGTGTTTGGTATGGTGATAATCATGGATTAACAATTAAAACGTCTTTGGCAAAGGAGATGGAGGATACTATAAATTCGTATATAACCGAACTTGTAGGCATAAGAGACACTGGGGAGCGTGTGAGTAAAGCACGAAGTTATCATCAAAAAGAACTGAAAATACTATTTGAAAAATTTGATCAAGATAATAGTAACTATCTGGATAGACATGAAGTTCGCCAGATGCTCGTGACGCTTGGGCGCCAATCAACATCTGAAGACATGTTAACCGATGTTATAAATAAAATGGATACGGATCAAAATGGCGAAATTGAGTTTGATGAATTTTGTGCATGGTGGGATTATGGTGGTGCAAATGAAAATGCCGAGTTAACTTCTCGACGGGTCTCGCAGTTAAAAATACAAAAATCTTTGTCATCCTCGCAAGAAACTAGCGGTGATGACGTTGATTGGGTATGTATGAAAATGATTCAACGGCATGATCCAAAGCACACTGGTGAATTAAGTCCAAAACAATTGAAATCATTATTTGAAGATTTAACAAATCAGCATGTATCCAAATCCGATTGTCAAAAATTTATTGCAAGTCTTGATACAGATGGTGATGGAAAAATTCAACGCAATGAATTAATAGATTTCGTACGTAGCGGGATAGCAATGTCCGAACGGGAAAGAGCCGTATATAAATCCAGAGGCGGGGCACAATCGATTATTATTGAATTTTTTGATTCAATCAAGGAAAAAATTAAAGTACGGCATTTTATCCAAAATATTTGGACAAAATATGACATAACAAGTACAGGATATTTGACACCAAGTGAAGTTAAAGTATTTATTCAAGAATTTTCACAGAAAGAAATCACTGAGGAAGAATGCGAATATTTTATCAATTCTATTGATGAAAATCAAGATAGTAAAATTGATCGCGAAGAGTTAATTGAATTTGTATTAACAGGATTAAGTATGAATGAAAAACAAAAGTCTATTTATGCGTCACGAGGTAAAACACAAGTGACGGTAATTGAATTTTTTGAAGCGACACGAAAATATGTAATGAACCCAGATCGTTATCGTGAAGACATGTCAAAGTTAGTTGTGAATAATGGGCAAGAAGAAATTAAGTTAAATGCAAGTCATGATTCTAATACCACTAATAATAATGGACAAGAGGAGAGAAAGTCCAATAATCATTCTAGTACAATACATGGTCATAATGACCTACAAACACAATCTTCAAGAGGAGAAAAAACAGCAGAAGATATTGATGAAACAAAAGTAGAAAAAAATGCAAATAATGACGATTCATCATCATCATCATCCTCATCGGAATCATCGTCTGAATCAGAATCTGAATCGCCACAAAATGAAGAACAAGACACAAAACAAAAAGGATCACTAGAACAAAGTGACGAAAACAGTGCAATGGAGAATGGGCATACGCGTAGATTATCAGCACCATTATCTCCAAGTGTAAAGGATGTTGAACAAAAGAAAGTATCTAGTACAAGAACTACTTCTAATGTTAGCGATAGCAAAGAGGAAAATATTACTACTTATAATGATAACGATTATAATGATGATGATGATAATAAATTTGCAGAAGCAAATACCATACATGGTAGTAAAGTTGAAACAAATAATAGTAGTAATGATAACATTAATACTACTGATGTTGATAATGCTAGTAACAATAATAATTATAATAGCAACGAACAACATCATAAGTTGGAACGTATTAATAAAAAGTCGAAAAAAAAGAGGAAACATAAAAAGCATAAAAAGCATAGAAAGAAATCAAATGATAAACAAGAAGAGGCAGAAAAAAATTCAAATGATTTTAATCTATTTGAGAGCTTAGGTCTTTGTGGAAGTAGTAGATTTTAAAAAAATACGAACGTGCATTTTTTGATATCATACGGTCTCTCGCGCGTGTAATTTTTTTAATACATTTTTTCCTTTTTAATATATATATATATTTCGTACATTTTTTAAAAAAAAACTTTTATACACACACGTAAAACATACATTTACTCTTCATCTTTCTCTGCATCAGCTTCGTCGGCTTTTTCTGCTTCCTCTTGTTTTTTCTTTAATTTGTCGTTGCCATTTAATGCATCTTCGAATTCTTGTGATAATATTGCATCACGAATATATTCTGTTGTATTTAGCGCAAAATCTACAGAGCTCATATCTTTATTATCTTTCAATCCTTCGTCTTGTGCTTCCGTTTCGACACCTTTATATCCATGTTCAACTAAATGGTTCAATACTGCTTTCGCACCAACATGCATATCAGACATGTCATCCAACATACTTTCACGATTATCCTCAGCTGCACGTCTAACAATACGTCTTAATTTCGTTGGTTTTTGTAAACCAATTGGATTGCGATAATCTGCAAAGTATGGATCTGTATCCACGCATCTTGCATGTTTAGTTAATGCATGTGAATAAATTTTGTCTGGGAACCCTTTCAATACATCTGCTACGATAAGTTTTGCTTTGCGCATTGCTTTTCTTTTTTTGTAATTGATAGGCATATTTGGATCTGGTGGTGGTAAACAAGATCTACATTTAAATGGTTTATGTTTTTTTCCATGGAAAGAAACAACTGCAACATGTTTTGGTTTCTCTACTACTTTGTTATTTTTACCAGTCATACCGGTTGCACCTGTTACTCCAGTTCCACCTGTTGCTGCACCAGTTGGCATATTTTTCCCACCAGTTGGACCACCTTCTTTAAACAATTCCTCATCACTTTCAGCATCATGACCAGGTCCATCAACTTTTTTAACACTTTCTTTCACTTGAATCATTTCCACATTTTGTTCATCTATCGACAATCCTAAATCCAAATTTGGAAGCATAACATCGTTATTGATGTTTGATGCCATACATGTTGTTGCGATGATTGCAATGGCAACGATTGAATATGTCGAGCGTATCATGATTGTCTTATTCGTTTGTATTTTCTTTTATTGTACATACACACTTTTCCATTTACCATATATGTACACATCTATTTGTATGTTTTCATGTTTTTATTGTCTTTGGCCCCTCCTTTTTTTTATTGTTTTTTAGCCCGCGTGCATCATCGTTGCTGGAAAAAATCTTCATTTTGAGTTTTTATATAGTACTATTTGCCTGCTGTTTTACGGTGGATAAGGTATAATATATGGTAGACTTCTACCTTGGTGTGTGGTGGTTTTAGGTGTTATTCTGCACTTCTTAGTGCTATACAACTGTTAAACACTCGCTATCAAATATACCTATATTATTACACTAAATCTATACTTGTCTGGATTAGGGTTAGGTGCACGATTTTTAAGGGACATATTAAACATGCATAATCTCCTTAAATGAAGAACAATAAATAATATTATAATATGATTTGGTACATGTACCAAAAGAAATATTATACAAAAAAATGATACAGTAGATGTGGTAATACTGTCTGTAGAAGATGTTTGTTTGGATAACCACATGTATACATATATATTAATTCGGTCTATCTATCTATCTGTTTATCTATCAATCTATCTACCATGTCGTGGAGAGAAACATTATTCGTATGGAAAGGTGAGGGAAGTTTTCATGAACAAAATAACAATATGAAATGGGAAGGCAAATGGTGTGGAACAGAACAACCAGATGTGATACACTTTCCAACAGAAAATGAATTTAACAAAAGTAAAATGTTATTTTCAGTCAGTAGTAAATATAATGAGGAAAATAAGCAACATCAGTTAGATATGTTAGGTAAAGGTTGGTTATTGGATGATATGGAGTATCATTCGGATACAAAGCATACTCTAAAATTATATGATACGAAAATATCTAGACAATATATAGTAT
>JACLAD010014844.1_pt1 | contig 19787 bp, 15 predicted proteins | sample 8027901 | NCBI WGS metagenome assembly JACLAD01 (sample SAMN15725071, study PRJNA655200) | protist metagenome | isolation source: fluorescence activated cell sorting (FACS) single amplified genomes of... | place: Spain: Blaines Bay Microbial Observatory, Mediterranean Sea | collected 2016-07-05 | reverse complement strand
GTAGCTTTCGACCTTCTTTCCGTTCCAGCGTTCAAGCTTTCGAGCTTTCCTATACCCACCTCGCCCAGCGGTGGCGCTTCGGTTCCGAGAACTACGTTCGCCGTGTCCTTCACGCCCGAAGATCGCGTCCGGTGGAGATCCAAACATTTACGCTTGTGGCGGCAGAAAGTAAGGTTGGTGCTGCGTTCCGCTCTGCAGGAGCACGAGCAACCGACTTTCGTAGAAGATGAGCGCCCTGGAAGAGAAGGGAGCAAGCAAGGGCGATGGCGCAGAGGAGGTAAAGGGTAACGTCGAAGACGCTGCTTCAAAAGCTGCACTGATAACCGGCGGAGGTGAGAGAGCAGATGCCAATGCTGTGGCAACAGGTGCCGAGAGTGAGGATCCAGGATTGGAGGACGAGGAGGAAACTTCCGGTGTGATCGGAGACTCGACGCTCTGGCTGCGTGAGCGCATAGGTCTTCGAGGCTACGACCACAAGCTATGGAACGAGGAGCACGAGTCCATCGCGCTCGACTTCCTCACCAACCCGGTGACGAGGAAGCTCTTTGTTGTACTCGTCAATGGGGAACTCACTGTCTCGACGAGGCATCTTCCAAAGAAGATAGGGCGGGACGACCAGTTTACGTTCTTCCTAAAGCTCGTGTCTGCTTCGGAGCAGTTGCAACTTTCTGTCGAGAATATGCGCAAGAAGATACTGCACGGTAGGTTATTGTGTTCAGGTGCTTTGCAAGCGGAGAACGAGGAGGAGCACTTTTGTGGGCTCTATGGCAGTGCTCCCTGCTCTGTGCTCGCTTCAATCGGCTCGTTTCACCTCTTGGCCACCTCGCCTCTTGAGAGAATACAAAGCAACTCACACGACAATTTTCAGGCACGCTGAGTGGCCCACCGATCGAGTCACTTCTAAATCTGATGAAGGGCGTGTACCTCCCGCAGTTTCTGAAAAATAAATCTTGGCCGGAGAGCATGCAGAAGGACTTCACAGCGCAGCTCCACAAGTTCATGGCAAGCCTCACGGAGACAACCTGGGAGGCCCGTGGCAAGACGGTGCTGTACCTTCCTCAGGAAGACCTGGAAGACGTGGAACGCGTCGCATCGGATAAGGATCTCGTGCAGAGGCTGGAGACGACCGTAATCCATTGGACGCGGCAGATTAAGGAGGTTGTCAATAACCAGGATATGTCGCACAGCGCCGAGTCCTCTGGACCCTTACAGGAGATTGAGTTTTGGCGATACCGAACCATTGATCTTTCGGGCATCAGCAAGCAGCTCGATCGGCCAGGGGTCCAGCAGATTGTGAAGGTTTTACAGATGGCCAAGTCAACCTACCTGGCTCCGTTTGAGACGTTGAGCAACATGATCCAGCATGGTTCGCGCGAGGCAAATGACAACCTCAAGTTCTTGAGTTCCCTCCAGGCACCGTGCGAGGCGATGGCCAAAGCAGATCCCAAAAACATCCCAACCATCCTTCCAGGTCTTCTCAACTGCGTGCGCATGATCTGGTCTCTGTCACGCTTTTACAACACGGAGGAAAGGCTGACAGGGTTGGTGTTGGAGCAAAGCGAGGAGGTCTGAGCCTCTGTCTTCTTTCCATTTTCAGCAAAAGCATGTGCTCAACTAACCGAACCGCAACTTTTAACCAACGGTAGTCTTCTCCGCAAGGTAAGCAGCGAGATCATCAACAGGTGCTGCGCGAAGATATCGCTCGAGGAGATCTTCTCAGGAGACGTAGAGGGCAGCATGGTGTGCTTGCAGGATAGTATCCAATGCGGCGTTGCCTGGAAAAACATCTACCAAACGACAAAGGCCGCCATTGAGGCCAACGTTGGTGACACGACGCGCCACTGGGACTTCGACATTGCGAGTATCTTTGCGCAGATCGACGCATTTGTTCAGCGTTGCCGTGATCTCCTCGAGGTTTGCGAGGGCCAGATTCAATTTGCAAGAAAGGTCAAGGGTGGCAAAATGCCCCTCCCTGCTTTTGGCGGAACAAAGGGGTACGTTTCTATGGTCACGCTGCTTGATGCTTTGCGGTTCCCTGCTCCGTTTTCTCACCTCGCTTCTTCCTCTGTGTAGCTCGGAAATTAGCAAATCACTGCTTGACAACGAGGTATCGTTCAACAAGCACATTCAGAGGCTTCGCGACCTTGATTATGACATTCTTGATGTAAAGGCAACGCGATGGCATGATGTGAGTGGATCGCGACTAAGTTCGAGTGGCTGCTTTGCATCCTCACTTACACACACCGTCGTGGTTGTTGCTATACACTACTTTCAGGACTACAACTACTTCAAAAACGGCGTCAAGGATCTAGAGATGATGATGACGAACGTGATCACGGATGCGTTCAAAAGAGTCACCACCGTCAAAGCTGGAATTGAGCTTTTGGAGGCATTCTACAGCCTCGCGAAGCGGGAGACGATCATGGGCTGGGTTGAGAAGAAGACACTTCTTGTCTTTAATCTCTTCCTGAAGGAGCTCACTGGGGTCAAGCGCGAATACGAGCACAACAGGCAGAAACCACCGCTCATGGCGGATGAACCAAAATTTGCAGGGAGTGCGCGATGGGCACAGAGCAAGTTGGATCTCGTCACCTTTGACTGGGAGCTACTCGAGAGCGCCAAGTTCCTCAAGCCGTCTCCAGGCAACGCCTGGTTTGAAAAGCAGCAGGAAGCCAGGGAAGCATATACTACCTTCAAGGCCGTCATCGAGGAGTACGTTCTCAAAGTCTACCGCAACTGGATCATCGAGATTGAGGGCCAGGGTTTAGACCACAACCAGATGCAAAAGCGGCTCGAGCTTCCTCTCCTGCGGCGAAAGCTTCCCGAGGTTGCGGCAGGGGCCGATAGTGGCATAGGCGGCGGTATTGATGGAACCAAGGCTAATGGCGGGGATGGCCCGATGCAGGTACAGAGCAGGTGAGCGTTTAGTGCCAGGCGCAGAAGAAGAAGGATAGCACTTCTACCCGCTGCCATCTCGTTCTTTCCGTTCACGTGAATGTACTGCAACACCATCAACTAATTTCATCCACTGCTACTCTCGTGTCAATGACGGTGACAATGATGTGACAGCGGAGGCAAAGCAGCCCTCAACGAGATCAGCCTGCTTGAGTGCAACTTTGATAAGTCCCTACTTCGACTTTTCAAGGAGGTGCACTACTGGGACAAACAGCGTGGAGACTTCACAATACCTTATGCCGCAACCGAGATGTCTACTGGCGACAAGATGCGAAATCTTATTGCATTGAGGGAGCATGTCATGCTTGTTGTTCGCGACTACAACATCATTCTTGAGGCCCTCGATGCAGACGAGCGCAAGCTGTTTCAGGAGCACATCCGAAAGGTCAACAAGCGCGTCAATGGGGGCCTCTCGCGATTTACGTGGAATGTGAGTTTAGCGTGAGAAGAAAGGTCGTCGTCGTAATGGTTTTCGGCGCCTTTCCCTCTCTATTGCTCTTTGTCTTCGTGTGTCACCTCCATGCAACTCATCGTTTCACTCTATTCTGCACAGTACGGTCACATCAAGGAGTTTTTCGTCAAAGAAAGCCGCAAGGACTGTGCCGAGCTGTACGCTATTGTCGTTGGATTTAAGAAGAAGAAAGAGCTCATTAACAAACTCTGCCGCTCGATCGCGTCCACGGCACTAATTCTAATTGAGAAGAATTTTGTGTATCAAGAAGGTATCTTCGAGTAAGTTTTCAGAAACGGACTGGGGTTACTTGGTAGGATCCTCCCATGTGCCCGATTGCTGACATTTCCTGTTGTCCTGTAGGCTTCGGCAGCACTCGCACCGCAAAGAAGTCGTGGATAAGATGATCAAGGCCCATACGGATATCACGAAAACGATGAAGGACATGTACATGCACTTTGCCAACGACGACCGAAATGTCCAGCATCAGTGGGCGCTTTTCACACGGTCCGTGGACACGAAGATCGAAGACGCGTTGCGCCAGACGGTGAAGAGGAGCCTACAAGAGCTCTCGCGAGCCATCACCGGTGATGCCAAGCAGGAGCCACAGCCCTTGTTTAAGGTCAATGTCGTCTTGGAAAACAACAGGGTTGAGTTCCAGCCGACAATGATTCGCCTCACGCAGTCTGTGAACATCGTCTCAAAGGATGTCATCACGGCTATCAGTGAGATTCGTAGGCTCGAGCAGCTTTTGCCCGAAGAGATTGACGGCTACAGAGGAGGCAGCGACCTGGATATCAATGAAAGGGCAAGCTTCTACGACATCATCTCTAACGACGAGGGCATTCTGGAGATCCTCGTTCAGATTATGAATGGCATGTCCTCCAGCGCGACTGAGCTGCAGAAGAACTTCTCACAATGGGACAAGTACAAACCACTGTGGGACATGGACAAGGATGCTTACATCAGACGGTACGCGAAGGCCAAGCGGCCCTTGCACATGTACAACATTGACATCCAGCGCTATCGAGACCAGCAGGAGGATATCCAGAGCGACGAGCATACGCAAACGATCGACTTCATCAAGATCGACGTTTCCATCCTCAAGGCGACGCTAGTCCGCCATTGCGTGCAGTGGCAAAACCAGCTCACGGGGCTCCTCAACTCTGTTGCTCGCGAGGAGCTGGTCAAGCTTGTCAATGATATGCGTGACAACACCGAGGAGCTAAGCACCAAGCCAAATAACATAGACGAGCTTGCGCGCAAGCTGAATCTTCTCCAGTCCCTCGACACCTCTAAGGAAGATATTGAGGCCTCGTTTGAGCCGCTGGAGGCAAAGTATGCAACCCTGACAAAATTTGACGTCCAAATCTCGGAGGAGGAACAGGCAATGCTTGCAAATCTACATGCAAACTGGACTACGTTTAAGGGGCTGTTGGAGAAGAGCGCAAAAGCCCTGGCCAAGAACAAGATTCAGATGAAGAAGACTCTTGAGGACTCCCTTGACAACTTTACAAAGTTTGTGAAGGATTCGAGGAAGGAGGCAAAGGCAGCTCTTCCATACTCCGGCGACATCAGTATTGATGACGCACGAAAGTTGCTTGAGACGTATACAGGCAAGCTTGAGAGCACGCGCGAGAAGCAGAGAGCACTGAAACCTGGACTTGACATTTTCGAGATCGAGCCACCAACGTACAAGGAAATCCGGGACACGGAGAATGACCTGAAACTGCTGAATAAGATCTGGGACATTACCGCGGAATGGCATGCGAAGTGGCAGGAGTGGAAGGGTATGGTCTTCGCCAGTATTGAGACCAGCAGCATGCAGATCGTCGCCGCACAGTTCAAGAAGTCACTTGTCAAGATAAAGCGCGACATTAACCAGATCACGAAGATCCCGTGGAAGGTTGTGGATTCGATGGAGCAGCGAATCGTGCAGTTTATGGCTACTCTGCCTCTGATCATGAATTTGAAGAACCCGGCGATGAGGCAGAGGCATTGGGACCAGCTTAAGGACGAGATCCACAAGACATTTGACGCGCACGCCGCGGATTTTACCCTCGAAAAGGTCTTCGACCTTGGTCTTCATCTTCACGACCAGTTTATTGGCGAGCTTTCGTCGAATGCAAACAAGGAGCTTGCTATCGAGGAGGCCCTCGCGAACATTGATCAAGTCTGGGACGAACAGGTCATTGACCTCGTCGAATACAAGGAAGTCTACTTCAAGATTAGGAGCACTGAGGATCTCTTCAACCAGCTGGAGGACAATCAGGTACAGCTGTCTACAATGAAGGCGTCTCGCTTCTACCTCTCGTTCGAAGAAGGCATACAGTTCTGGGAGAAGACGCTGTCCCATATCATGGAAGTGATGGAGCTCAGCTTGTCAGTCCAACGCCAGTGGATGTATCTCGAGAGCATTTTTATGAGTTCAGAGGATATCCGAAAGCAGTTGCCTGGGGAGACCAAACTATTCGACCAGGTCAACGAATCCTTCAAGTCCGTCATGGAGACGATGGTGGCCAACCCGAATGCCAAGGAGGCATGCGGAGCAGAGGGAATGCTCGAGAAGCTCAACGAGATGGACCAAAAGCTGGAGACCATCCAGAAGTCGCTTGACCAGTACCTCGAGACGAAGCGGCAGTTCTTTGCGCGCTTCTACTTTCTGTCAAATGACGACTTGCTCGAGATCCTCGGTCAGCAAAAGGACCCGGAGCAGGTGCAAAAGCATATCAAGAAGTGTTTCATTGGAATTAACACCTTGAAGCTCATTCCACCGATGCAGAGGGGCAACCGCACGATACAGTGTATTGGCTTCAACTCGGCGAAGGGCGAGTTCTGCGAGGCTGCAGAGCCAATTGAGGTCGATGGCCCTGTTGAGCGCTGGCTTCTGGAGGTAGAGTCCGTCATGGTAAAGTCAGTCAAGAAGTTCACAGGGGGCGCCGCCGCCAACCTGCGGACGAAGAAGGAAAAGTGGGTCCAAGAGTGGCAAGGCCAGGCACTGATCACGGTCGGCAAGATTGAGTGGACGCGTGAGTGTACGAAAGCGCTTGAGGCCGTAGCCAAGGGAAACAGCAAGGCCCTCCGACAGCTTAAGAAGAAGCAGGTCGGCCTCATCGGTCGCCTCAGCGATATGATCCGAATGCCCGACGTGACTAAGCTTACGCGGCGTAAGCTGCAGGCGTGCATCACCATGGAGCTTCACTCCCGTGACGTGCAGGAGAGGATGATCAAAGCAGGCTGTTCCAAACCGTCTGATTTCGACTGGATGAGTCAGTTGCGGTACTACTGGGAGAAACCTGCTGATGGCGAGGAGTACGGCCGCTGCGACACGAGGCAGACAAATTGCTCTCTGGAATATGGTTATGAGTACCAGGGCAACAATGGTCGGCTCGTCGTGACGCCGTTGACTGACCGCTGTGTCCTTACGCTCACCACAGCGCTCTATCTCCAGCGCGGTGGGAGTCCCCTTGGACCCGCAGGGACTGGCAAGACTGAGACTGTGAAGGATTTAGGGAAAAATTTGGCAAAGTAGGTCACTGTTTCCTGAAGGGTTGGAAGGACGATCTTCATCTCTGTTTTTATCGTAACTTATCCCTAACCAATCACCACGACTCCACACAATTTTCAAGATACGTCGTTGTCTTCAACTGCTCCGACAAAATGGACTATCTTTCTGTCGGACGGATGTTCTCTGGTCTTGTACAGACCGGCGGATGGGGTTGCTTCGACGAATTCAACCGAATTCAGATCGAGGTGCTTTCCGTAATTGGGCAGCAAGTCATGACGATCATGAGTGCCATATCGGCTCGCAAGACCTCCTTCCTCTTCATGGGCGTGGAGATCAGGTGCCGCTGGAGCTGTGGGATTTTCATCACAATGAACCCGGGCTACGCAGGTCGTACTGAGCTGCCTGACAGTCTCAAGAGCCTCTTCCGTCCTGTCGCAATGATGAGGCCGGACCTTGCCCTCATCGCTGAGGTCATGCTCGCCGCCGAGGGTTTCCGGGACAGTCGCGACCTCGCGAAGAAGACAACCACTCTATACGAGCTCATGACGCAGCAACTGTCCAAGCAGAGCCACTATGATTTCGGCCTCCGAAGCATGCGCGGCGTACTTGGATGTGCCGGGCGTCTGAAGCGAGCCGATGCTACAATGAATGAGGAGATAATTGTCCTTCGCGCCCTCCGAGACATGAACGCACCCAAGTTTATTGCAGAAGACATGCAGCTATTTATTCACCTACTCGCTGACCTCTTCCCCGGCCTTGAGCTACCGGTTACAGACTATGGCATAATGCAGACTACAATCGAAGAGGACCTTGTATCTTCTGGGCTTCAGGTCCAGCAAAACATTATCACCAAGGTGATCCAGTTGCACGAGTCCAAGGTGACGCGCCATTGCAACATGCTTGTTGGCATGACTCTCGCAGGCAAATCCACTGCATGGAAGTGTCTAGCAAGCGTGAAAACAAAGTTGTGTAAGCAGCATAAGGAGCCGGGCTTTCTCCCTGTCAAATGTCACATACTCAACCCAAAGACACTGACGCTCGAAGAGCTCTATGGGGCATACGACCTGCAGACCTTTGAGTGGATGGATGGCGTACTGTCCACGGTGTTTCGGAACTGTGCCGTCGACGAGAAGGTAGAGGAAAAGTGGATCATTCTCGACGGCCCGGTCGACACGCTGTGGATCGAGAGTATGAATACGGTGATGGACGACAACAAGACGCTGACCCTGATCAACGGAGATCGTATTGGCATGACAGAGTACATGTCAATGATTTTTGAAGTTCGCGACCTCGCAGTTGCGTCGCCAGCGACGGTGAGCCGCGCGGGTATGATCTATCTGGACGTTAACGATCTCGGGTGGAAGCCGTACGTTCAGAGTTGGGCGGAAAAGGCATTCGAGCCGCAGGACGAGCGTGACTTCTACCTTGGTTTGTTTGCCAAGTACGTAGAACCATTCTTCAAGTTCAAGAGGAAGAACGTATCGGAGCTCATTCCGCAGAGCAACTTTTCCTGCGTGCAGTCGCTGTGCAAGCTCTACGAGGCTATCCACAACAACAAGGCCAACCTTCTGAATAGGGCCGAAGATCCCGAGGGCTACTGGTCGTTCGCGGAAAAGTGGTTTACATATGCCGTCATCTGGTCCTTGTGCGCATCTGCCGACGAGCGAGGGAGGGCCAAGATCGATATCTTCCTCCGCGAGATCGAGGCACAGTTCCCTCATTCGCAGACCGTGTTCGATTACTACATCGAGCCAAAGGTCAAGGACTGGAAGCTCTGGGAAGATAAGATACAGGCCAACTGGAAACCGCCCAAGGATGCCGAGTTCCACACTATTGTCGTTCCCACGGTGGATACGCTGCGGGCGACGACCTGCATGAGCACATTGCTCAGCATCAAGCGCGCCATTATGATCGTAGGCAATACGGGAACCGGGAAGACTGTCCTCATTCAGAAGACCTTGAACTCTCTACCGGATACCCACTCGCAACTCCCCATCTACTTTTCCTCTGCGAGCACTTCCATGGCAACTCAGCACATTGTCGAGGGTGTCATGGAGAAGCGCTCTAAGGACAAGTTTGGGCCTTCCGGAGGCAAGCAGCTTGTCACCTTTGTGGACGACTTCAATATGCCGCAGAAGGATGAGTTCGGCTCACAGCCACCGCTCGAGCTTCTGCGCCAGTGGATCGACTACGGCGGGTGGTATGAGAGAGAAAAGCAGTCGTGGAGAAATATTCTGGACATGCAGCTCATTACGGCAATGGGTCCACCAGGCGGCGGGCGCTCGGTCATTTCGCAGCGCCTTCAGAGCAGATTCCATCTGATTAACCTCACCTTCCCGGCAAACAAGCAGTTGTTGCGCATCTTCCACCTCATCCTCCAACCCAAGCTGAGCGAGTTTGACGAAGAAATTAAGACGCTGCCTCACGGGCTCGCGCAGGGTGTGATTAATGTTTACACAAAGGTTGTGGAGGACTTCTTGCCCACGCCGGCAAAGTGCCACTACCTCTTCAACATGCGCGACATTGCAAAGGTTGTGCAGGGACTTTTGATGGCGGACAAGCACTTTTACGATTCGAAGCAAATGTTCCTGCGCCTTTGGGCGCATGAGTGCCAGCGTGTCATTTCTGATCGCTTTCTGGACCAGCCTGACCTCGACCGCTTCCGCGGGATCGTTGACGGACAGCTGGCCGAGCAGTTTCAGGAGTCGTGGGAGGGTATTATGGACGAGCTACCCAAGGATGAAATCAAGCAGGGCCCGATCTTTTGCGACTTCCTCTCGGAACCGGTTGGCGATAGCCTTCCACCATACGAAGAAGTCACTGATCGCATCAAGTTGAAGTCATACTTGGAGGACATGCTCGAGGATTACAACAGCGAGATCGGTTTTGTTGCCATGCATCTCGTTCTGTTTAAGGATGCGATTAGGCACATCTGCCGCATTTCTAGAATACTGAAGCAGCCGCGCGGAAATGCTATGCTAATCGGAGTTGGTGGGAGTGGGAGGCAGTCTCTAACCCGTCTCTCCGCCTACGTTTGTGGATACAAAGTCTTTATGATCGAGATCACGAAGAACTACCGCTCACTCGAGTTTCACGAGGACCTTAAGATTCTGTACAACCAGGCTGGGGTGGACGCCGTCCCCACCGTCTTCCTCTTCAACGACACGCAGTTAAAGGAAGAGTCGTTCCTCGAGGACATCAACAATATTCTTAGCAGCGGCGAAGTGCCGAACCTCTACGGAAAGGACGAGATTCCCGCAATCCTTGACGGCGTGCGCAACGCCGCTAAGAAAGCCAACGTCGTGGAAACGGCCGACAAACTGTGGGACTTTTTCATCTCTCAGGTTCGAAAGAACCTCCACGTCGTGCTCTGTATGTCCAATATCGGAGATGGGTTCCGCAACCGTTGCAGAATGTACCCTGGGCTTGTTAGTTGCACGACCATGGACTACTTCTTCCCCTGGCCGGCTGAGGCCTTGCAAGAGGTCGCTTTGAAGTTCCTAGATGATGTGAAGACCTCTGCCGGGTCCCTTTCTGAAGAGGTACAGTTGAAGCTAGCCAAGAGCTTTGCTCGGGCCCACACGGACGTGACCGAGGCGTCGGCTAGGATGCTCCTTCGCGACAAGAGGCATAACTACGTAACGCCCACAAGCTTTCTCGAGCTTGTGAAGAGCTACAAGCAGATCTATGTGGAGAAGGACAAAGAGATAGCAGGAAACGCACGTAAGCTGACTCTTGGCCTCGACAAACTTCAGGGTGCAAAAGAGCAAGTCGAAGAGCTCAAGATTGAACTCGCGGCCACAAAGATCACGGTGCAGGAGTCGCAAAAGAATTGCGAGAACCTTTTGGTCGTCATTGTTTCGGAGCGCCGCGTCGCGGATGAGCAGCAGAAGCAGGTTGAGACGGACAGCGAACGGATTGGAAAAGAGGCCGTCGTGTGTGAGCGAATCGCTGCCGACGCAGAGGAAGACCTCAACGTCGCGCTGCCGGCGCTGAACAACGCGCTGAAGGAGGTTGACAAGCTGGAGAAGAAGGACATCACAGAAATTAAGCATTTCACGACGCCGCCACCGCTTGTTGTCACCGTCCTTGCAGCCTGCATGCTCCTCTTTGGCAAAAAGGGGGACTGGAAGACTGCCAAGCTGAAGATTGGCGAGTCGGACTTTCTCAAGCAGGTCAAATCCTACAACAAGGACAATGTCTCGCAGTCTGTGTTGACGAAGTTGAAGAAGTACACTTCGAGAGATGATTTCAACTTCGATGCAGTGAAGAAGGTCTCGACTGCGGCTGCTGCGCTATGCGTCTGGGTCTGTGCGATTGAAATCTATTGCAAGGTTTTCCGAGAGGTTGCGCCGAAGCGTGCGAAACTCAAGGCCGCTATGGATTCTCTAGCCATCGCTGAAGAGGGTCTCGCGGACGCAAAGGCTCGGCTTGACGTGGTCAAGGCTAAAGTCGCCGAGCTCAAGGAAAAATACGATGGCGCCGTCAACGAGAAGAATAGGCTGACAGCCGAGGCTGAGCAGCTCGAGCTCAAGCTCGAGCGGGCGAACAAGCTCGTCGGCGGTTTTGACGGGCAACGCTCAATGTGGGAGACGTCAATCACTTCCTTTAGGAAGGACATAGAGAATCTTGTCGGCGACTGCGTCGTCGCATCCGCCTTCTCTAGCTATTGCGGCCCGTTTGACTCATCATACAGAGACGGGCTGATGTCTGGTTGGATGACTAACGTCAAGTCTCTGGCACTGCCGTACTCGACTGGATTCTCTTTTACGTCAATGCTTGCCAAACCGACGGACATTCGGCAGTGGAACATTGATGGCTTGCCCAAGGACGATTTTTCCTCCCAGAATGGCGTCATGGTAACACGTGGAAGGCGGTGGCCGTTGATGGTTGATCCGCAAGGGCAGGCGAATACTTGGATTAAGGCGATGGTGAGGCAATAAGATCTGTAGCTTCGCTCTTTAGAGAAGTATACTAACCTTTATTATCTTCTCGTTCCCTCTGCAGTACGCCCAAAAACCGGGGGAGAAGAGAACCAGCGCGCTTCAAATATGTGATCTGAAGATGAAAGACTTCCTTCGCAAGATGGAGAGCGCAATCCAGTATGGCATGCCCTATCTCATGCAAGATGTCCTCGAAGAGATGGATCCTAGTCTGGAGCCTGTCCTCGCAAAGGCAATCATCACGGACGGTACACGCAAGATTCTCAAGCTCGGAGATAAGGAGCTGGACTACAGCGAAGACTTCAAGTTCTTTATGACCACGAAGCTATCCAATCCACATTACACGCCCGAGATCTCGACCAAGGTCACGATTGTCAACTTCGCCGTCAAGCAAGAGGGTCTCGAGGCCCAGCTGCTTGGCATCGTCGTCCAAGAGGAAGAGCCCTCCCTCGAGGAGCAGAACACTGCTCTCGTGCTCAAGGTCGCTGCAAACAAAAAGAAGCTGGTAGAACTAGAGGATACCATTCTCGAGCTTCTTTCAAACTCAAGCGGGTCCCTCCTCGACGACGAGGAGCTCGTGAACACACTAAACTCGTCCAAGGTCACTTTTGAGGAGGTGCAGGAGTCTCTCAATATTGCAGAGGCGACCAAGCAAAAGATTGATATTGCTAGGCAGGGATATCGTGGCGTGTCCGTCCGCGCGGCCATGCTCTACTTCGTCCTCTATGATCTCTCAAGAGTGGACCCGATGTACCAGTTCTCCTTGGCCACATATATCGACTTGTTCATCCTCTCTATTCGCAACGCGGATGGGAGCTCGCAGGATGAGAGGGCCGAACGTATTGCGTCGGTCAACGACTACCACACGTTTGCAATCTACAAGTACGCTTGTCGTGGTCTCTTTGAACGCCACAAGCCCTTGCTCTCCTTCCAGATTTGCATCAAGAAGATGCAACTTGAGGGCAAGATTCCTAAAGACGAGTATGACTTCTTCCTTCGTGGCGGAACAGTTCTCGATCGGAGCGAACAACGGCCGAATCCAAACGCATCATGGCTAAATGTCGCGGCGTGGGACAACGTAACAGAGCTCGAGAAGCTTGCAAGCTTCAGTGGATTTGGGAACGCACTCGAGCAGTACTCTCGCGACTGGAAGTTGTGGTTCATGAGCGACGCGCCAGAGAGCAAGCCACTTCCGGGCGAATGGGACAACAAGCTGAATGAGATGCAAAAGATGGTCATTATCCGATCGCTGCGTCCGGACCGTGCGCTCTTTGCAACGAGTACCTTTATTGCGCACAACCTTGGTGCGCAGTTTGTCGATCCGCCACCCTTTGTGCTGAAGGATATTGTCGATACGTCGAATGCAAAGACCCCGCTGGTCTTCATTCTTTCGCCTGGGGTTGACCCCGTGCATCAGGTGCGTGCGCTGGCGAAGTCAGAAGGCGTCGCACTGGAGTCGTGCTCGCTCGGGCAGGGACAGGCTCCCATTGCGACCAAGATGATTGAAACCGGGCTCGCTGAGGGCAACTGGGTCTTCCTCGCCAACTGCCATTTGTCTATCTCGTGGATGCCAGCCCTAGAGAAGATCATCGAGCACTTTTGCGCGATGACTTCGAAGCCAAACCCAGCGTTCCGCCTATGGCTCTCGTCCAAGCCCAATGACAAGTTCCCGATCTCAATCCTCCAGGCTGCGATCAAGATGACCACGGAACCACCACGTGGCCTCCGCCCAAACTTGCTCCGCCTTTACAATCAGCTCACGGAGAGCCACTTTAATAGGGTGCAGCAAAAAGGGAAGTATAGAAAAATGCTCTTTGCGCTTTGCTACTTTCACGCGGTGTTGTTGGAGCGGCGTAAATTCAAGGCGCTTGGGTGGAACATCCCCTACGAGTTCAATGACTCGGACTGGCTGATCTGCGAAGATATTCTTGGAATTTACCTCGACGAGGATCCAGAGAACACGCCGTTTGAAGCGTTGCGGTATCTAGTTGCACAGGCAAACTACGGCGGTCGTGTTACGGATGATTGGGACAGGCGGCTCGTACTCGTCTACATCAACCAATTCTTCTGCGAGGAAACGTTGTCCGTTCCCAACTTCCCGCTTAGCGAGCTCGACAAGTACTTCATCCCCGACGACGGAGAGCTTGGGAGCTACAAGGACTACATCAACAAGCTACCTCCAAACGACCCGCCAGCCGCCTTTGGTCAGCACCCCAACGCCGATATTGCAAGTCAAATTCAGGAGACAAACGACTTTTTGGGAACCATTCTCGGGCTGCAACCCAAAACTGTTGTCGAGGGAGGCGAAACAAACGACGAGAAGGTGCTACGGATCGCGAAGGACCTTAGCAGTAAGGAAATTCCAACCTTTGATCTGGTTGAGATCAAATTGGCGCTCGGGGCTCGCTCAGATCCAGATCCTCTGAAGGTCGTGCTACTCCAGGAAATCGAACGATACAACGCACTCTTTAGCCTCATCACGAAGAGTCTCTCTGATCTCCAAAAGGGAATCCAAGGATTTGTAGTGATCACGCAAGAGCTCGAGGCGGTCTATGATGCCCTCCTGCTAGGGCTTGTTCCTACGAGCTGGTCCTTTTGCTATCCCTCTCTGAAGCCACTTGGAGCGTGGATGCGTGACTTGCTTGAGCGGCACCACCAGATGAAAGCGTGGGCGGCAGAGGCGATGCCAAAGGTATTCTGGATGTCTGGATTTACCTATCCGAGCGGATTTCTCACTGCGCTGCTGCAGACGAGCGCGAGGAAGAATGGAAACAGTATCGATGTGCTCACCTGGGAATTCCCTATCCTGAAGCAAGACCCCGCATCGGTGACGCAGTACCCGAAAGAGGGGGCTTACGTATCTGGTATTTTCCTGGAAGGAGCAAGATGGAACGTCGAGCAGAACTGCCTCGACGACGCTAACCCGATGGAGCTTGTCTGCAAAATGCCTATGGTGCACTTCAAGCCCGTTGACTCAAAGAAGAAGTCCAGCAAGGTATGTTGCCCGCCAGGCAATGAGGTCAACCTAACATGGCAAACGAAACTCACGCATTGCAGTTCATGTATTCTTGCCCATGCTATCTCTACCCCATTCGGACGGGAACGCGAGAACGCCCATCTTTTGTCATCGCGGTAGACCTGTAGGTTTCGAACGAAGCAAGATCTCTGTGCCGGAACTGCGTGCGTGGTACCAATTTGAAACTGACGCAATGACCTCTCGCCTCCACGCAATGCCAAATCAACCATCAGTCGTGGTGGTGTGCATGCATCGGAATTCTGGACGAAGCGTGGGACGGCGCTCTTACTAAGCACTGCGGACTAAACGTTGCGGTAGAGCAAAAATGACTGCATTTCCATCCATTGCATTCGAGCATCTCACGCGACCATCTTCCGTTTCTTCTTCGCCGACGGATCGAAAACAGCCGCGCGATCGTCGTCGCTGTCCGTCTCATCATCGGAGATGTCGATCACCACCACCTTCTCCTCGTTTGCCTTTGATTTGCCTGTGCTAGTCCTCTTCACTTGTCCAAAGCACAGCTTGCTCTGCGTTGCTTTCGCCTTCGGCGGCCCGGAAGCGGAGGCGCTAACATTCGCACCTTCGGCAGCATCGTCATCCCCCTCTTCGACATCATCACCGTCAGCATCACCATCAGCATCGCCTTCTTCTTCGTCGTCGTCGTCATCGTCGTTATCTCCTTCCTCCTCCTCCTCCTCCTCCTCTTCTCCTCCTCCTTCATCACCAGTCTCGTCGTCCTCTTCGATGTTAGAAGACGCGCTGCTCCCACTTGATGGCACTTTGCCCTTTCCTCCTGCTGCCGCGCTTGCCTTTGCCGCCATCTTCTCGGCACGGCGCCTCTGCCCTTCGACGTATACCGCAAAGTCTGCGACCTGGCTCTGTTCATGCCGCTCGACCATTGAAAAGGTGACGCGGGCGGCGTTCTCGGCCTTGGCGCGGGCCCTCGCCTTGGCCTTGGCAATTGCCTTTTCCTGGGCCTCGCTCATGGCGCTGCCACTGTTGCTGCTGCTGCTGCCGCTGCTGCTGCCGCTGCCATTGAGGCTTCCCTTAGCCGTGCTGCTGTTCTCATCTACTCCTTCCTCCTCGTCCTCTCTCTGCAGATCGAGAATAAGGTCGAACGTCCGTGCGGCAGCATTGCCTGCACGACCCGCCTCAATGCCCTCTATCCTCTCGAGCGCGAAAAAGGGATACGGTGATGCCGCGAAGAAGGCTCCGGTCGGCAGGAGGAAGAGCTGGTGAGGGTGAGAAGAGGAGGGGAAGGGATGCGGTTTTGAGTGACGCAAGGATGAACTGCTTTCACACTTCTTTCACACTTCTTGCACAGGCCCCTCGCTGCTTTGGCAACCAGCGTGAGAAGCAACATCTAATCGATCGACAAGCTCACCTCTCCCGACGTCGTGCTCTTGTAGTAACACTTCAGCGAGTGTTCGCCCTCGGAATTCACGAACACGTCCTGTCCCGAACGGGGAAAAAGTTCAAGGTGCAAAAGGTTTTCAAGGAAAAGGTGCACGCGAGGGCGAGAAGGTGCGTGAGATTTTCCCGGACAATGTGGGGTAAGCTTGGAGATCTTCTTGTTACCTTCAAGACCCACCTTGCTCGCTTTCGCGATTGTGGCCATGCCTCCGCCAGCCGCCACACATGGGCATGCATACTTGTGAAGTAGCGTGCCCACAACGTTTGGCGGCGGGCCTCCCATATCCTTAGGCGATCCCTTCACCTTCACTTGTATCTCTGGAAGGTTTGCTTTCATCTGCCAGACGATCGTCGAAGCTCCACCCTTGGTAAATGGAAGCTCCTTGCCGTGCTTCATGCAGAAAACAAAGAGGTGCGCCGTGACCGCACGTTGCCTTGTCGGTGTTGGAGCAAGTAGTTTTAGTGCAGTTAAGAACCGGCGACAAAGGTGAAATATGGGCCAGAAGACCTCTCAAACTCTCTCTCTCCCTCTCTCACCTGTTCTTCATTTTGAGGTAAAGAATAGAGTGGACGTCTTTGAAGTCCGCGCGCACGGCGCCAAAGGGAGCGGAGACGCCCGGGGGGTACGAGACCACACCACGGTCATGCGCCGACTTGTTGAACTTTCCCTGAACCACAATGCAGGTGTCGAAGAGCCGGACGTCATATGACCCCCGCGGACTGAGCAGGCTCTGCTTTCCGAAAACTGAAATGGTCTCCTCATAATCTGGAAGTGGTGGGGCCACCTTGTCACTGGGACGAGCACCAGCGGAAGAGCCCGCGGCATCAGGTGCCGCCTTCGAGCCTAGGTCATACTGGACCAGAACACTGAGGGCGCGGTCAAGATCATTTTTCGTCTGCTGGTCCTCAATCTTATTTCTAAGCGCCAAGAAATGAGGCCCAGAGGCTGGGAGCAAGCTGGTGATATCTTCCAACGACGACATAATGGGTTTTGTTCAGGTCTTTTTAATGATGGTTGTCAACCGTCGAGCTGCCCCGCCATGCCAATTTCCAATTTCAGTAATAGGCCGCCTAGAAGCCTCCCTCCTCTCCACTAATCAACCCCTTCCTTCCTTAAACTTCCTTGAATCTTCCAGTCTTACCTCTACGTAGATATTGCACCACCATGTAAAATTTGAACACTCGGTCATTCCATCATGAGTGAGGGGGAAATGCCAACGCTGTTAAGATTTGCTAACAAAGAGGGGCTAGGCGAGGCGTGTGCCCGTGAGGTTGTCGCTTGTGCGCGAGAGGCCATCGCAGCCAGAGGCAAGTTTGTCGTGGCCTTATCTGGGGGCAGCCAGCCGAAGATCCTTGCCGCCGGTCTCCTAGCCGTCGCGGGGAAGGGCACAATGGACCCTGGCTACGAAAAATGGCACGTGTTCTTTGCCGACGAGCGCTATGTTGCCCCAACGGATAAGGACAGCAACTATGGTGCCTGCCACGAGGCGCTCTTCAGTCGAGAGGGAGTCGACATCCCGCAGGAGCAGATTCAGTAAGTGCTTTCGATGGAGACCCGGGAGGGGTTCTCTTTGTGTGATTCCGTACTCTCCGCTCGAGTGAGATGCGATCGAGTTGGAACTCATGCCCCCAATCATAGCACGGTGAATGTAGAGAAGAGTCTGGAAGAGAACGCGAAGGAGTACGAGAAGGCCGTTTGTGACGCCTGCGGAGCTGCAGCAGGCGGAGCCGCGCGACCTGTCTTCGACCTCATTCTCCTAGGAATGGGCCCAGATGGCCACGTTGCTTCTCTCTTCCCCGGCCACGCGCTCCTCGAGGCCGGCCTAAACGATGGCGCAGTCGTTTTGTCTCTCAGCGACTCGCCAAAGCCCCCCCCCGCGTCGAATCACCCTAACGATGCCCGTGATCTGTGCCGCAAGGCATGCTTTCGTCGTGACGGCAGGAGAGAGCAAGGCTGAGGCTGTCGGATCGGTGAGGCTCTCCTCTATCATTCTGTCTGCCTCTCTGCCTATGCATCCGTCTGTCTATCTATCTATCTATCTATCTATCTGTCTGTCTATCTATTCATTTACCGATCTATCTACCTATCCCACTCTCCGAAAGGTTTTTGCGGGGGATGCTGATCTCCCCGCAGGCCGCGTCCGCGGCGCTGATGTACGCTGGTTTATCGACGAGATGGCGGCGAGCAAGCTCTAGACTGCAAAGAGGTCCAGAGAACGAACGAATGCATTCATTGAATTCATTGAATGAAATGACCGGAGAGGGAAAGAGAACGAGGGAACGAGAGAATGAGAGAAAAACGACTCGTATGAAAAGAGCAACGGCTGTCAGCTGAGTCTCCCAATTCGCCGCTCGCGCCACGCCATCCAGTTCACTGCTGCGCGCACTGCACACCCCTCGGCCCGCCGCTTCCTTCCTCGTCCTCGTCGTACGCGCTGCCGCCGGCGTTGGCGCCGGACTTGCCAAAACCAGAGGACCGGATGTCTACCTCCTGCAGAGTAAGGAGACATTCGTTTTAGTTCCTCTTCCTCTTGTCTCTTCCCCGGCGATAGGCGTTCTCGTCCTACACTCACCGTCAGCTCGTATTCGTCGAGGTGCTCCTCCTCGTCCACATCCATCGTCTTCTCGTCATTATTGGACGCCTTCTTCGCCTTCTTGCGCTTCTTCTTCGCGGCCCTCTTGGCAGAGGCATCCCAGTCCTCGTTCTCACTGTCCTTGCCGAAGATGGACTTGAGCACCTGCTGCTGCTGCTCGGTCAACGAGCCGCTCTCGGGCATACGGATCTTGAAGACAATGTAGAGGTTGCCCCGCTCGTAGCCGCCAGAGCCGGTGATGGGCATGCCTTCGCCCTCGATCATCATCAGCATGTTCTCCTTGATGACAATCCCAGGCGGCGACTTGATCCTGATCTTCCTGTCGTCCAAGTGCATGAGCTTGAAGTCGAGGCCGCACACCGCGTCGATGAACGGGACTTCCTTCTCCATCAGGAGGTCCGCGTTCTTGCGCTTGAATGTTGCGTGCTCCTTCTCCTTGATCACGAAGACGACGTTGCCCGGGATCTTGCCGGGCTCCTCGTCCGCCTGCTCATACTCGACGATCTTGTCGCCGTCCTTCATGCCCTTCTCGACGCGAATCTCGAGTACTTTGCGCTCCTTGCGAACAGTGCACCCGCCCTTGAGGATCTGGCCCGTGCCGCGGCAACTTGCGCACTTTGCGGTAAACTGCTGTATCATTCCGGGGCCCATTTGTCGCATCTTCATGACGGCGCCCTGGCCGCGGCACTCGACGCAGGTCTTCACAGCGTTGTCGCGGTTGAGTCCGTCGGCGTACTCTATTCGGTCACGCGTGATCGCGATCTTGCACGTTCGCCCGTTGTACAGCTGCGCCAGTGTCACCTTCAGGGGGTGCCTGATGTCGTCGCCCTTCCGAGGACCCTGCGGGCGCTGGGAGCGCCGGCGACCACCGCCTCCGAAGAAGGCACTAAAGAGGTCCTCGGGGCCG
>JACLAD010008952.1_pt1 | contig 19799 bp, 3 predicted proteins | sample 8027901 | NCBI WGS metagenome assembly JACLAD01 (sample SAMN15725071, study PRJNA655200) | protist metagenome | isolation source: fluorescence activated cell sorting (FACS) single amplified genomes of... | place: Spain: Blaines Bay Microbial Observatory, Mediterranean Sea | collected 2016-07-05 | reverse complement strand
ATGGCTATGACCAATATAGAAAATCTAGCAAGCTCGCGTGTAAAAATGATAAACTTACCATGCGCATATGCGCATATGCGCAAAAATTGATGGCTTGATCGATCTACTAGCTAGTATGCACTGTACTATATAATTTGTAGTACCTTCCCTTTACCGCAGTACCGGCCGGTATAAGTACAGACCCCCTTACTTATACATATGTACATATAGACAAATTCCACTGGCACATGCCCATATATATGCGCATATTGCTTTTTACTCTGTATGCATGGTAGACTATTCATGAATATTGTTGAGATGCTTTAAAGCTTTGGGAAAGCTGCCTCACGCCCTCACCAGGCGTACCCAGGCCTGGCGGTACGTATGGTGATCCATTGTTGTTGTAAACACATCATTGACAACCCTTGGGATTCCATTCCACGAAAAAAAACGTAATAAGCATTTAAGCATTCCCCATTAATCTAACTCTCTGTTTTGTACAAAAGCGCCAAGCTCCTGCCCCTTTCAGCAAGCTAACACGCATGATAATGGATAGTGGCGAAGGCGTAGATGCGAGTAAGGATAAAAGTCCAAGAGTTTCAGCTTTGCTATCAAAGATATCAAACTTGCAAAAAGAAGTAGTCCGTGAGAGAGATGAAAAAGAACTTTGTCAACTCGAGAACATGAAGTTAAAAAATCAAATTAGTCGGCTTGAAAATATTCTGTCAGGTATTGAATCGTTACTAAAAGGGAGAAATGATCACGGAGAATCGGCTTCACACATTCCACTTCCTCCAAACTTAGAGAGTAAAACAACCATATCACGCCAATGGAGCCTCGATAGTTCCGCCAGCGAACCTAAACCGAAGCGAGATCCTTTAGCCCAACGTAGGCGCCAAGAATCCATCCATCGTTTAATGCGTCAATCTTCCGGAGGTTCTACAGTGAGTATCTCCTCTGAATTCGTTCCTCCCGAACCTCCTGGACCTCTGGCAATGTGTAGGCGTGAAGAATCCATACAAAGGCTATTAAATCGCCACATTTCTAATGAGTCATCATTGAGCACAGCTTCCGATTTTGTTCCTGATCCATTATCGTATTGTCGACGGGAAGAATCAATGCAAAGAATGTTAAAAAGCAACAAGCACGTAGATCAAAGCCCAAGAGATCTTCGCAAAAAAATATTAAAAGGCAAATACAGATTACATAACAATGGCTTTAACGCAACCGTAAGGAAATCAAGTGACCCCTCAAAAAAATTGAACGATCTACAGATTGGGAGATCAAGGGCTGAGAGTTATGACAGTGGCACCATTAGCTATGGAGATTGGGAGTCAGAAAGCTCAGAATACATTTCAAATTCAAGTTCCAGATGATGATAAACACCGTAGATGCACACTCACGCGCGTTGGGGCTGCGTAGATGTGTGGACAACGTATTGATATGTGAACCGTACTTAAATAAATATTTGTCATACATATTTATATCTTGACTTGCTATTGTCTATCATTTGCTCATCAAACTCATAGATAAGCATTCCTGCTCGTAATGACTTCCATCTTTTGCCAAGGATGGCAAAACTCATTACATTTTCTTTGATTTCTGTATTCAAGTAAAATTCAAAATATGTTGAAGATGCTGCTGCGAAAAAAAGAATCACAATGATGAATAAAGCATTAAATATATTTACCGCTCGCATGCTCTGCAACACGACCCACTGAGGCAAGAAGACAAGTGAATTTATAAGTTTCGTAGCACAGAGAACCAGGATAATTTGAATTAGTGAGTAATGTGTGGATAAAATATTGACAACATTGAATTAATCGTCCATACCAGCAAAGTCCGCAGCATCTATGAATTGGTACGCAGCAGTAATTGCACATGCAGCAGCACGGATTCCTACAGCACTAAATAGGTCACAACATCAGGTATCAGTTTGTATGTAACAAAATCTTTGCAGTTAGCAAAATTATAAGAGGCATACATGTATCCATAGCCATTTGAAGAGCTTCACAATTTGCTTTATCAAACAGTATACCAATATCGCACCGGCACAGCCTTTGGCAAAGAAAAGACAGACAAATCATTACTCGCGCGCGAATACAAAGTCATTGCGCAAAAGTGCAAAATCTAGAGAGCTGGAATATTATGTGACATGAAATGCAGAAAGACAAACCAAGTATGACTATTATGAGTAAACTCCCAGCGTTCCACTCCCATTTTTTTACTCCTATAGAAGCAGATTCTCGAAACCTTAGCATTGTTGCTAAACAATTTTTAGGGTATGTGGCTAGATGGAAAGTTATCTATTGCAGAATATATTGTCACTTTCACATATTTAAACTGAAGCGAGGCAAACATGCCAACTTTGTTTTTGAAACCTTTGACAATTCAGTCAGGAGACAATAGATAACAAATGTGCATACCACTATTGCAACATAGGAAGACCAGCTAGCGACGATCCCCCGCGCGCGCACCAATGACAAGATATGAGTGAGCAGCTAACTCCCTTTACACACCCAATTACGAAGGGGAGGGTGTCGTCACATGTACTTCGCATACGCGCTTGACTCTTGTGTGTGTGGCATTCGGTAGGACAGAGGTTGAACTCTCCCCGTTGAATCTTCAATGCTGTTGAAAGTTTGTCATAGGACATAATCTCCTGTGTGAATAGTATCAAAAGTTGAAGTTAAAGTTAAGCCACACCTCGCCATTCCTATCAATCAAGAATTAGTGCTTGGATTGAAACTTTGATGAGGCATTTCCATTTCCATTCATTCATCAGAATTACACTTTCATGATATCCTTTAAGTTAAAGTTAAAGCCACACCTCGCCCGTATTAATACGTAACAGAGGAAAGAAACATGTCTAATGAAATTTCTCAACATTTAAATATTCGAATACTAGCTATTATTCAGAATATTGAGTAAATAAATATTTTATTTTTGTGTTTTTTCATTCGACAGACAAAAATATCTGAATATCTGAATACAATATTTCGTAGACCAAATTCGAATATTCGAATACAATTTTATTCCAATATTTTGTTTCGGAATTCCCCTCATGACTAAATTAGATAGTATTTTATACATAGTATTCAGAATATTCAGAATAATAAAAGACTCATGTTTCCGAAATAAAGAGTTTTCATTATGCACAGCTTGCACACAGTTAAAATTTTTAATCTATTGATTTCACGTATTCAATAATGAATATTCAAATACAACATTGCAATCACGGATAAAGTCATTCATTCATATCATAATCCAGGGCTAACCAAAAGTGAAAAACATAGGGGGGCGATACCCCCTTATACCCCCTGTGTTGGCTACTTCGAGGGCCTGAAATGGGGAAAAGGGGGTATCAACCTCCAAAACATAGGGGGACAATCCCCCTATTCCCCCTATGTTGGTTAGCCCTGTAATCATATGTGAGAGCTTTGCGATATTGAACGCTCGAACGCGTGTAGCATTCATATTCAATGTAACACATTCGAATATTCACGTGATCATCCGTTGAACGCACTTCTCCCCCTTTTTTAGTTTTTTTTTGTTGCATGCCAATCAATTTGTTGATCAATGAATAATTACTCGTAAATCAATGATTAATCAATCAATTGCAATCATATCAACAACTTCTTATTTCTTGAGGTGAGACTGGTTGCATGGTGGAAATCTGGAAAGAGTATTGCATTGCCAAACCTGGTCACGGTACGTCTTTTCGATGGTATACGCGCCAGGGTGTTTGCATGTTCAGCAAGAGAGAGCTCGTGTGTTAGAGACACTGCAGAGACACTGAAGATGCAACATCAACAAATCATCTTCAAGCGTACGCACCGTAAGTTTACACACTCTTGCCTCTATTGTCGTCAATACCAATACCGACTAAACAAATTGATCTTCGACCCAGTACGTTGATCTGCATTCCAACGCTAATATGCCTTCCTCTGGGTTTGCGCGTCGTGATCATACTTTTGCCAGTCTCTTTTTTCCATATTTCATCTTTAGACTCGAGGAAAGAAAAATGTTCAAATGCTTATAAGTATGCCCGAAACACGTGTGTCAGTTGCTTTACTTTTTCATAATCACGAACATCTTTTGTGAGATAATCGCGTCGCTTAACAGGAAGAGATTTTGCATAACGGCCCTCCCTTTCGACCGATGGTACCATTGAATGTGATATACTTAGGATCAGGGTTTGTTCTTTTCTGTTTGCTCTTCCAATTCGCTCATAGTGCTCAAAAAGAACCTTCTTACGAAGAGTTAGTAGCAGCTGGTGCTCCGTGTCGGTCGTTTTCTAAAAATTGCTCTCAGTGTAACCTTCGAACTGACTGTGGATACTGTTGGGATACACAAGAATGTTTTGAGGGTGTGAAGGAAAAGCCTCTGTACACAGCTTGCAAGAACTGGGATTTTGGTTCAATTTGTAAAGATGTTTCTTGCAAGCATAGGGTCAGTTGCAACGATTGCTTGGCCACAGATACTTGCGGCTGGTGTCATGAAAAGGCAGTTTGTTTAGAAGGAACGGGGACTGGTCCAGGGAATGGAGAGTGCAAGTCAAGCAAGTCATGGTATCATGCCCAAAGCGCGCACAGAAGCTGTCCTTTGCCTTCCACAAGCTTGCTTTTGGAGCCACCTGTGCCGAATGCCATGTCTGAAACTCGACTTTCTCTGACAGTACTTCTTGATGATGGGAAAACTTTGACGGAGGATATTTTAAGGCACACTCGTCATCTACTTGGTTCTAAACTAGGCATAAACTCATCGAAAATAAAAATTGATACCAGCCATGACAATACGAATGAATATGCTAAAAAATATGCAGATAAAGAGATCTACATCATGAACATTCTTATTGAGACAAAAAAAGCGAAAGTTTCATCCCTATATGATGAAATAATTCAGTTTGTGAAATGCGGTAACATGACAGATGCATATGATTCAGAAGTGAGATCCTCTGAAAATATTCAAGGTCTGCCTATTTATGATGACAAAAAAGTTGTAAAATCTGGTACAAATGAAAAGATATACCACGTTCAATTTGCGCTGCGCAGTGTTCCATATGTAGAACCTATGGCACAGAATACTAGGAGCATATCAACTGATTTTTATCAACCTATCGAGCAGCGTGTCAATCCACCAATTAGCAGCACAAACGACGACTTGATAATCCATAAAATTGAATCTACAAGTCCGATAGACCGCAAGCACGCAACTTTGAAAAAAGAAAGTACACATCCAGCAATACAGGCATCAGCAGTTGCTGTTAATAAATCTACTGACTGTAAATTTGCACAGAGTATGAAATTTCGTGGCTCAAGGCAGTCCAGTGAAGCGCAGAGCTTGGCGCCGCCATGCCAAAATATCATATCGACTCCCAATAGCAAGGAGGTATTGACCTCTAGTGGCAAGGATGTATCGCTGCAACAGCATGCAGCAACTATTGAGAATAAGTTGCCTTACGGCGATGGTAGGAAGGTTTCTTCCAACGGATTACTTACCCCAAATGTAGGATTTCGAGTTAACACTGTCAAAATTCTTCCGGTGCACACAGTCGAAAATTGGAAAAAAGACTTACTTTTAGAACTTGACAAACAATATGATTCCAAAAAAAACATAGATCCTGAAGGGAAATTAGGCGAGCGCTATGAACACATACAGGTTTTTTTTGACTGCTTTTTGAAAATTGTGTCAATATTATGCGTGTTTTGTGTACGCTTTGCATCTGACAAATTTCTTCTCACTGTGCATATTGATACTCATAGCAATGCATCAAAGCCATAAGTAGTATCCAATATTTATCGAACTGCGCACCGATGAAACTGTAAACAAAAAAAGTATGGTCATCTCTTAAAAGAAACGACTGGAAGACCAAAAGACTGGCGCATTTATTCGCTAGCTAATGAATGTAATTGAAATGAATGTACAGGCGCTATGGAAATTGTATTTAGTTAATCTATGTGTTGGACCTAACTAGCGCTATAGCCAGTACCTCTTGAGAAAAAAATATGTTCGTGTTGTCATTCATTATGCTCTCGCATTCTTTTCATCATTCGCCTACTAGTAGATATACTGTCATTCACTGAAGACGTGCTAAAGCACTATGTTGACGCACGCGATTTAGGACCGACTTAGGATTTACTGAAAAAGGAGTATATTGTTCATATTAGCAACATTACCCTTTCTTATCTTTTTAATAAAATTAACTCAGTAGCTACTAGCTAGCGTTAATATTCATATTTACTTCATATATAAAATGTGTGAGGATATTGTCATTCATTTATGTTCACTCATTTCTTTTCATCATTCAATTTTAATTTCCCGCAATTCTTAATTCGCAATTCGGGAAATTCCAGAACTTTGCACAGAGACCCAACCCTTTGAAAGTGTGCGCACTTTTTATTTTTGTTGTTGCTTACCTGCAAATCGTGTGTTGGCGGCGTAAAACTGTTGTTGCTATTGAATCGATCCATTGACAAGCAAAACTTGCCAAAGCTGCCCAAACACAAAGTTATTATCTGCCGTGTATTTAATCTGTTGAACCATGACCAAGCCAAAAATGGACGTAGAAGATGTACGAACAACCCAGTTGACGGAAGTATTTTCCAAAATCGATAATTTTTTTGCGGAAGGTCTCTTTGAGTTATTGTGACCAATTTCTTCATTAAATGATTTTACTGGCAATCTTTGTTATTTCAAAGTGAAAGAACGAACCAAAGTTACGCCACAAAAATGTCAAGCGAATGTTATGGAAGGCATGCAACGTTTGGCAAGCAAGCTCGTTGTAAGAGAAATTTTGCAACTTTTTATCTTACCAGTCCATCGCTATTATACCTGATATGATACTTCTTTTTTATGTATGTGTGTGTGTATATATATATCTATATATATATATATTGCAATTCTTCAATCAAAGAAAAAATTTGCTGTCATTTTGCAAAAGTCGCAGAGGAAGTCAAAAGAAGTAATTGCACGCACCTCAGCAAACCAATTTTCTTGACACATGTCATGGATTACTCTATATTTTCACATACGCGACACAGCTGAAAACGATTTATTCCAAAATTGACGAATATGAAAATGAAATAAGGTATGGCAGCATCATACCTTAGTTGAATGTGTATATTAAATGTTTTGAACTCCCTTTTTCTACATAACAGATGCCGATTGCGTGATCTCGACAAGCAATATATTGAAGCGCGTAAGTTCCATTGGCGCAGCAGATACTTTTATCAATCATGCGTGTATAAAATTATATATCATTGTACGACGCATCTATTTCTAGAAGCGATTTTCAAGCACAAAAAGACGCTCATTATGCAAGATGTGCAATCAAAATTTCAACAAATGGGATAGAAATAGATATGCACGTCAAGGCATGAATTTTACGATGTCATACTATATCAACGAATCAACTATCTCTCACACTTGACTTGCAAGCTTTAACAAATAAAAATTCGATCTCATACGTATATATATAAATATATGCATACACACATATATACTATCTCTTCTTACTATAAATTCTATTTCTTTGTGTTGTACATTAATTTCATCGCATCTTTTTTCATATATTTCTTGTTAGTACCATCACGCAGGACTACATCATACGTGCCATCTTTTCTGACACGTACAATCTTTCCTATCTTTTTACCTTTAAGCATTTTTACCCTAGAACCTTTTTCAAAGAAAACACTTTCTTCAGATTCTAAAGATGAATTTGAATCACTGGAAGAAGAGGAGGAGGAATCCGAGTCCAAAGAATAATCTGACGAATCCGTAGAAGACAAAACATCGCTTTTCTTCCGTTTTTTCTTTCTCTTTGCTTGCCGATGAGGAACAACTTTCATTCTGATCTTCCCTCCACTCAAACGCTTATGTATCTCTCCATTCTTCAATTCTACATCATAGCTTCCATCTTTTCTTTTGCGAATAATCTTTGCACGTACCCATTTTTTATCGATTTTGATTTCCACCTCATCACCTGATTTAAAAGAAGCATCTATAACTTCCAAGCTTTCATCAGATGAGGAATGTGATATATCATGCGCAGAGTCCTCTTTCTTGCTTGTAAATATTGCTTCTCTAAGTTTTCTAAGTTTACGAGGATTCAGTTGAGCAGGTGACGCAATATTCAAGCGAACTGATTCAGGTTTAATGTTTGTTTGAATATTTCCGTCTGAAAAAATTACGTCATAACGCCCATTTTTATGAACATGTTTAATTCTTCCATCTTTCCAAACTTCGCTATTTTTATATCTCGCTTTAACATAAGCGCCAGAACGTAAATAAAGCTCGGGAATCATAGTGTTGCTTTTTTCATCTGAACCATCTGAATCAAAATTGCTGCTTTCTTCTGAATTGGTGCCATCTTCATCTCCTTTGTGTCGGTCTTTCCTTTTTTGCAGGATATCCTTGAAGTAACCACTCTTTCCTGAACCACCCAAAAAAGAAGGAGGTTTGGTCTTCCTATTAGATGAAATTTTATTCAGTCTTCTCTTGACAGCTTTAACAGGCCTTCTTTTCATGCCTTGCAATTTGATTTTTGAGCTCGCAATAGGCTTCCGATTGGATCCATGTACGATAGGCTGCATTGTTTTTCGTGCATCTTGAACATCTGAGCTAAATCGAAATACCTTCAAAAAAGAAAAAAAATCAACTGTAGCTTGCGGGTTCTTTTTCAATTCTAATCGATATTTTTTTGAGGGACTCTTTGATAATAAAGCCAGCATTTCGACAATTTTAGAAATGAGAACTCGATTGTTGGATTCTGATGCATCATCAAACAACTGCTTCGCGTAAATGATATCTTCCCCAAGATCTGCAATAATCGTTGAAATATCAATTTCATTTGCGTTGGAATCTGTTGGAACGCGTTTACTTTGGGAATTCTTTAAATTAATTTTTTGAACTGTGGAAGTGGATAGCTTCAAACTCTTCGTTGGAAATTCCTTATTTGATTGTATCATTGCATTTGCTTGTTTCTGAAGGTCAGGGTGGTCCCTGGTATCTGGAATTTGGTCATCTAGATCTCCGATTTGTAATATACCTAGCGCGGGCTTTGATTCAGCGCGATTATCTACATTTAGGTCTATTTTCTTTATAATACTTTGAGCAAACGGCTTCGAGCTTTTCTTAGCCGAACAAGTATACATGCATCTCTGCCATCTCTGCTGGCATACAGGCTCATATGCGTATTTCCAGCTAAAGCGGGATCTTTGTCTTGTGTACAACACGACATCAGCTGGAATTCCTATTTCCTGCAATAAGTTATCAGACTGACTAAGATCAAATAAAGATATTGATGTACAAACATGAGAAATTGTTTGAAAAGCAAAATAGTCTTCATGATTCTTCCATAGCAAGTTACAGTCTTGAAGACGTCCAACAGTGAATTTTTTGATCAGCAAGATCATATCTGATTTTTGAATCTCTGTCACAGCCACCAATTGCAAAAGTGTACAGCCCAAACTTAACAAAAAATTCCGATGGTCAGCATGCATAAAATAAGGGTTATTAATATTTTCCGGAAAATCCTCGAGAAGTTTGTATTCATTTCCATCGAGAAGAAAATTGACAATAAATGCACACAATTCGCGTAAATTGATTTCCTCAAAAGTCAATCCTTCAAAAGCTAGAAATGATTTCCAGAATGTGCATATCCCATGTGCATAATAGCGTTGTAGTATTCTATATTCAGCTTTGGTGAGTAGCACTTCATTTTTTTCACAGCATTTGATAATCATGACAAGATCTTTCAAACGTTGCTTCATGGAAACTTCCAAATTCATATTTTCTTGTGGCAAAATCTTATTTTCATTATATATGGACAAAATTGCAGATGTTACTTGTAAAATTGATGTCTGAACAGGAATCAAGTGTGAAAAGCATACACCTAGGTCGCTCTTATTTTCCATAGCTAACGGTGTACAAACAGTGGAAAGCGCAGTTCGTGTAAAGTTATGCAACTGCATACTGAGAGTCGAAATTGCCTCCTCATCTTCGGTGCCAAACAAATCCGAGAAAGCTGATGATGATAATAATTCCAGTGCAGCATTGCATAGCATAAGCATAATTGCGCATGCATTTGCGCGCCTTCCTCTTGAATCCTCAATTATTTCAACCCAGATATTGTCGTACACAAGCGACGCATATTTCCAAAATTTTGATGCAGAGAAAAATGATATCTGAGTTTTCTTAAAATGGTACAAAAAGAACGACAAAGCATGTTGAAGCTCTTGCAAAAGTCCACCGTCAGAAATTACTTGTCTTATGCAATTTCCAGCGTCTTCAAAATTTCCGCTGGTACGGTGATGCCTCCCGTTACTTTGTACTGGAATTGTGTTTTTAATTTTACCCAAATGTAAATGAAAGTCATTTACAAAGACATGCAAGCCGTTGTCCAAAATCATCTGAAATATGTTCCGGATATGTTGCTGATATTCTAACATATGAGAATTTTTCGTTTCTTTTTCATTTACTTTGGATTTCAGTTTCATTAGCACAGCACCAACCTTACTTATACCATTGATAGGAGCCCAACTACGTAGGAGAAGCGGGTTATGAATAGATTTTTGCACAATACATGACAAATATTTCAAGATAAGAATGATCTTTTTCGAGATGACCTCAATTGAAACCAACAGCGAAAAAAATATTTGCAGCAAGGGTTGCGCTGTCAACATCATATCAACCTTTGCTTGTGTTTCATTAACACACTTAGAATCAATTAACAAAATAAATATACCGATAGCTTCAATTGCAGCTGCTTCATTATTGCCATGCAAAATGGGAAATAACTTTTCAATCAAATGTAGATCCATTACAATGTTGCAAAGGTTTGTTATACTTAATGAGGAAAGTAACTTGTGCATTCTTCTCAAGCATTCCACAATCTTGAAATCACCTGCAGGTAAGGTTGTAATTGGGAGGATTTCTATCATTAAGTTGGGCAATGATTCATAATACCTGCGAGTGTAAATTTCGTTGCCAAAGGTTGAATATGGGCAAAAATTTACTTTCTGGAAAAAATCGTATACGATTGGATATACCTCCCTCTTCGAATTTGTGCACGTAAATATATCGACAATTCTTGTGTGACATAAATTCTTTAAAGCAGAGTCATTGCGTAGACTCACAACCAAGGGATCACTTCTAATAGCAAGTCTATCCGAACAAATTGCAATATTACCAGAATATAGCTTGGATAATGCTGTAAAAGTAGATTGGGCGAGACATGCAACATGGTACCCTGAACTACATACTATTTGAAAAAAATCCAGTGTTGTTTCCACAACCTTCTTTGCACAATTTTCACATTGTTGTCCTAAATTTTCGTTGGTATGATTCTGATTCAATGAATAAGATCTCGCACATATCATGTACACCTGGTATAATTTTAGCGCGATTTCACTCATGCTGTTTAAGACGCAAAATTTCTCAAACAGCTTTGCAAAATACTCCTTTTGAGAAAAAATATCTCCGTACATACTTCCATGATCAGTGTTTGATGAGCTTCCTATCAACAAAGCTGATATTTGCATACAATCCAAAAAAGATTTAAATGGATCATTAAAAAGTGATACAGATTTGTCGATTTTTTCATAGGTTGAAGAAAGAGCATCTAAATTTGATTTAATGTCACTAAATGTGTCAAAAAATAAACGTTTAACCAAACTATTTCCTCGAGTTTCATATGATGCATCTTGAAGCATATTTTTTCTCCAATCCACCATTTTCAGTAGTAAAATAGATCTCGCTTCTTTATTGATTGTAGAGACACCAACATTAGCTTTTACACTGGACAAATATGGCATATTCACAATATCAGCAGGACAAGCACGTGCGTGAGGATCTAATTGTAAACATGACAAAATGAGATCAAATAGATACTCAACGGATAATAGGCATTCTTCTACGTTCTCTGAATTTTCTTGGCATATCGTAAACGATACATTTCTCTTAAGTTCAAAGATATAATCATCAATTTGAACTTGTGAACTAATGATATTTAGTGTCTCGATGAAAACCGTATTACCACGCAGGATCTTACACAATACACAACCAAGCATCCAAATATCAAAAGATGGATCAATTTGATATTTATTGTCTCGTCGCGCCTCTGGTGGAAGGTTCAAATGCTTTGCACTCATCATCTTTGACAGGCCGACACTACCAATGTTTTGGGCCAGAGATAATGATATCAAACTAACATCTCCTCTTTGCGGACCAAGAAGCAAATTTTCTACTGATACATTGCAAATGCATCGATGGTTTTGATTCATAACCCCAATAGCGCACAGAATGCCCTGTGCTACCTCTCTACAAATGGCCAACTTTTCCATGGTGCTGAAATGCGATGCGTGTACGTCAATTAAACTTTTCATATTTATATAGGTTTCCCGAAATTCTGTTACTACAAACGTCTCCGGTACGGCTTTGAATGAAATACTGCGATGCATTTTGAGTTCAACATTCTGCAAAGAAGAAGAACCTAATATTTTTGGAAAAAACGTATACTCGTTCAGGCACTCTATTAGATCTTGTGTGATAATTTCTTCATTAATTTCTTCTTTGCTCACATACACTCCATAACCATTTTCATAGTCACCGTGCCACAGCCATCCAACCCAACTTGTCGCGCCCTTTACTGCTTTGTCATGCACAATTACATGTCTTAAAAAGATCTCGCACTGATACTTTTTATTTAAATCACTCGTAGCATCTGAATTCGGGGATGGCGGGCATAAAGGTTCTAAGCAAGAAAAATCATTGCTCCTCTCCAACTTAGATTTATTTACACTTCTCAAAATCGGAATATCCCTCAAATATGAAAACTGAAATGACATACGTCTGCAGAGCACTTTAAATTGATTTGACCAAATTTGCAGCTGGACAGCGTCAGCGTAGAAACGCAACTTTGAAAAGCCATTTCTATTGTCATAATATTTTACAAGAGCCGTGGGATTTAAATTATGCAATAAGGCGCTGGCCGCTGTTTTAGCAACATACAAACAACTGATGCGATGTAGGAGAGACATCAGATCTTGACCACAGTATCCACCTTTCCTATACATTACAAGATCTTTTGAAGGAAGTCCATCCGCCACGTTCCCATAAATGTGAGCACCAAACGCATGTAACTCATCAAAGCTAATGTAACTTAAAGTATATTCTTTTATTTCTGCAACTATAAACTTTTTCAACGCAATTTGTTTGTCTTGATTGCTATGTGCAAGACTTGAAAAAGCGTGCATCAGATATGGCATCTTGCATTGTAAGTAATGTAAAAATGGGAACAAAAAATATTTTGACAGTGAACTCCGGCAAATTTCTACTTTTATTTTTCTCATTATTTCACTGATGCCACAATTCAATAGCTTCGTGTTGCTACCAAAGCAACTTCTCTGCAATAAAAAAATTAACCAATGCGATAAGCCCACATAATTTGAAGATTTTTTGAGAATTCTTAAAAAATCCGGTGATTCAGAATTTTCTGATACCTCATTGTGCTTATACGTTATCAAATCTTCCATAATTTTTGTAAATGTCGATTTTCGCTCTGCGCTACCACTTTGTTCGTTGTAATGTCTATTAGAAGAGCAAGATGTGTTTACAAGGCGGCGCACGGAAGTACGAAAAAATCTTCGCACTTTATTTCCTAAACTCGAAATATCTCTGAACACATTGCAGTCTGAAGCTACAATTTTGAAAAATGCTCGATTAACGGCCCATGTCACGCAATATGTATATCCCTTATTGTCCTGAAAAATCCCACAAACCATATCAAAAGTTTTCTTCTTGTCCAAAGTGGGGAAACATTCTTCATGCAATACCATAATAGTACATCCCACCGCCACATCTGAATTGCATAAAATTTCGTCCTTCTTTACCTTTTTCATAATACCTGTTCCTTTAAAAATTATGTCAAAATAATCATTTTTGTATTTTTTTACAACAATTGCGGGATAGTAATTTCTTCTGTGATCCATTGCTGATTGTTCCATAGCAACAACATCAGGCGAACGTCTAATTTCAGGGCCATCGTTTTTTTGAAAAAATGGTACAATGTTTACATCAAACTTTGAGAGAGCATTTTCTATATCTGAAAAAAGACCAAATGCACACTTTGAGATTATCAACCTATCTTTTATGGCTTCGATATTTGGTAAGTTTCTGACAACAACATAATATATCCTGGAGACATCAGAAGCTTTTGTAACAAGTTTAGCAATATTCACAGGTACATATTCGTCATCATGCTTGAAAGCATCAAATGATAATTTCACGAAACGATCATCAAAAGTAGAACTCATTGCAATGATATCTCCATTTTTAAGGATGTACAAAAACCCACTATCAAATTGATCTTTGCAATCTTTAATTTCCATATCAAGCTTATGACATTGAGATACGCTGTTCTCTGTCAACAAGATATTGGTACCTGAGTTAGGAATGTTAAATTCACTCGCAGATATTGAAACACATGAAAACTTTAGATCTCCAATTTTAGGGGGAGCCAAAATAGATGTTACGTGTTCCTCTGTGTGATTTCGAATCGCATCTTTCTGCAAATTCAGCTGTTTTGTGCTTAATTTTTGCACCAAATTCAAATGAGGATCTATTAAAACAATGCTTCCAGATTTAAACGAAACTGCTACAAGTTTCGCTGTAGGTAAATACGCAATACCGGTTGCAAATAGTGAAACGTTACTGATTTTTCTTAAATCAAAGGTATATGTGCAAAGATTTAAACATTCAGAATCTCGATTTGAATCAGAGATTTTGTCCTTTTGCGAGCTACAAAAATCATAGAGAGCATGAATAAACTTCTCCAAAAAGAAGATGCCCAAAGAATTTTCTAGAGATTGATTTTGAGCACCAGCTTGACCATGTAAACTAATCAGATGTTTCTTGTGGCTGACTTCAAGGTTCCATAAGTCAGATATCCTAAAGAAATCTGCAAGCGATATAACATCAGATTTTGGGATTCCAAATACTGCTAATTTCCATTTTGCGTGGCATGATTCACAAAATTCTTCAATTGTATTGTGCTTATTTGCTTCTAGGTCACTTGCAATAGCAATCTGTTGATAAATTTGGTGTGCTTCAGTCCTTTCAAAGTGCTCAATACCCTCTACAGGATGCTCATGTTTAGAACAAAAATATTCGAGAAATAAATCATAAGAAAAATCTCTAGCGCTATACTGATGCAATGGGTTAATAGAGCTCAGTATTTTACTGAATTCACAAATTAATTCACATTCCTTCTCGGTAAAATCTAAGAAGCAGGTGGTAAACACTTTTTTTAATTGCTCATATGAAATCTTACCTCTGCATTCTGCATCAAGATGCAAAAATATACGCCTGATGTGCACGCTTTTATGTGTTGCATCTTTAAACACACATGCAATATCATCTTCACACATGTACCTATTCAAACGTTGTACTCTTCCCCACCATACATTTTCTTCTATCCTGCCATCATTATATTGCAATTTATACAAATATCCGAAATTTTCGCATGGTGCTCTTTCTAGAATTTTTACTTGATCACATCCGTGATCTTGTTCATCAAATAAAATATATGGATTCAAAAAAACTTGCAATTTTTCCACTAATGCAATCATATCACCCTTCATATAAGTGGAATTCAGTAATCGATGTACATCGTTTTGTGCACGTTTTTTTCTACAAATTGGAGCAATGTTCCACATCTTTATAAAAGAATCAGAACCTTGACCGCAAGTCAAGACCAAAGAATCTATGGGAATATAGGCCAATAATGGTGTACAATTTGAGTGACCATCTAAAGTGGTGACAACGCGACCGGTTCCACAATCGTAGACATGTATCACTGGATTTCCTGATATGCAGCAAACAAGGATATCTAAAGTATCAATTAATTCAAAAGTTTCCACGAAATCTTTTTTGGTACTGCGTGTGAAAATAGTCTCCCTATTCATCTTGATGGTAACGGAGCACATTTCAAGTCCAGATAAAGCATTTAAATCATAAAAATGAAAAGAAGAATCTGCCATAGTTGAATTAATTCCTAGTACTGATGATTTAGCACCGATTGCCATTATTTGCGTTAAGTCATGATGTTCGAGATAAAAGATATCCCCGCGATGAGTATTAGATTCTCCAAAAAAGGATGCAGTTTTAAAGCAGCATTTTAAATTGTTGATTAAAGAGCTCCAGATTTCAACATTTCCATTTTTGTACAAAATTATCACTAAATTTGTATTTGAACAGCTTATCACCTCCCTTACTTGACTTTCACGCTTATTGTTCTTGATGTTTGCAACAAAATTGCTTTTGCGGTTCATGTCAATTGACTCTATATTACCATATTGCTGCAAGGTACTATGATTTCCTGAGTTTAAAGTCAAATTAAATATCTCAGAAACATCATTCCAACTAATTATATCTGATGTTACTTTCATGAATTTGTCGATTAACATTCCCAGGGTATTAGTATTTAAATCCGTAAGAAAATTTCTATATCCAACCATTAAATTCTTTGATAACTTTGGTAAACCATTAATCTGCAATTGTTTGATAAATTCATGTTTTGACACAAACTTATTTGTAGAACCAGAAAAAAATGAGCACTTTTTCGCAGCAATCCATGCGTTGCTCAACACTCTACGCAATTTTTCCTTGGAAGAGACAATCGATTCTAAAGCCTTCTCATCAAAATTTTTCTCATAGCATGCATTACATACATATGCCCTAAAATTTAAGAAATCATGAAAATTTATGTTAATCGTATCTTCATTAACTATATCATCATTTTGATTTTCAGTGTAATTGCTAATCCAGTCTTTAACTCTGATGTGGTAGGGCTCTGACCCATCCATTATAAACATACAGTACATGAGACCACGCAAGCTCACAGGGTATTTCTGGAAGCTATCGTTGGTTTCGCCAACATTCAAGCTAGAGAAGAGCAGCAAAGAATAAAAATAAAATGCAAAATATAATATCTCAGATTTTATATCAACCCACTTAAATTTTGAATTAGTTACAATTGTTAGCAAATCCAATCGTGAAATTTCTTTGCTGTGATTTTCCTTAACTATATTTCTTAAAATTTTGACTATTTGAATGATCGCAGCGCCACATTTTTGGGATTTTACATCGTATAAATTCTCAAGAACAACGACAAATTTCATTAACAAAATTTTATGATTTCCATTGTGATTCACCTCATCAAAAACATTTATGATATGATGGAAGTGAAAATTAGGCGACAATCGCAGCAAATTGTTACCATCCCTTTTATTATTTGAAATATTCCATGCTAGCAGAGAACCATTGTTCCCATGTAAGATCGCACGTGGGGTCTTAGATACGCTATTGTGATTTTCGGCTGCCACAGATAAACGCGCATTAAACATTAAGGTTGTTGGAATGCTTGAGACATTCACAATTCTTCGTTGAAATGCTGCCAATTGCTTGTTTTGGGTTGATTGTATAGTTATATTAGAATCCACTCTTGCCAAAATATCTTGATTTAATATTGCGCTGACAATCTCTATGGCATGATTTCGTGTGAATGTGGAAAATTCAGCGTCAGAAACATTTGAATTACTTATCATTTCATCAACCCCATGGGAATAGGCAAGGTTGCCATTCAGCATAATTTCATTGTTATAGCAAGCAATCACAAAATGAGACTCTTCGTGTTGGGTGCCCCTCCCAACCGTCACTTTTTCACCATATGCATACGGAATTGCTAATGATTTAGTCTTCAAGATAGAATCTCCAATCTTGGCCTCACCACCTAGAACGATCTCAAATTTTCTAAATTTACTATTTCGCTTAATGCTTTTTTTCAACTTCGGTATATTTATTTTTTTTCGACGAGGCAATGATCCTATGTCAATTCCCAATGATTTAGTTAAAGTGGAAATTTTTTTTTGCTGATTTTCCGGCATATTCGTGATTATTGTTGCTTTATGTGAAGGTAGCGCTAGAGTATTTGAAAGTTGATTTTTCAATATTTTTACATCACGTTTAAGCTTATCAATTTTTTTGGACCGCATTTTCAAAAGTTTATTTGACTTCTCTATTTGCATTTTCAATTTTTTATCTTCAATTCTTTGCCCCTTTTTATTTTCAAAATTTTCCTTTCCAATATCACTTGTTTCTGGATTCTCGAGTGATCCAATATTGTTCATTTGCATCATTTTTATAATGTTTAAGGAGATTTCAAGTTCCAGCTCTCGGGCGCTGCAAACTATTTCGTTTGCGTTTGAGCATGTATATGTATTTTCACTTTCTTCCCATCCGATCATATGCATCAATGCTAATGCACCATTAGTTTTTGAAATATTCTCTTGAAACTTACGATTCGATTTTTTGATGCACCTGAATTTTTCCTCATGTGGTGCTTGAATTATATTTCTCAAGTATATCAAAATAAGCTGTATGCATGATATCCACTTCTTTTTACTTTCATTAGCTTTTCTAGCGATTGCCATAGGTATTGCAGTTGCATCAGGAATACTTTCATATTCAAGTGCTTTTAAGTGATGTTTTAGGATAGACAAAGAATGATGAAGTTTTTTCAAAATCAGCTCGGGAACTCTATGCCAAGAGGCAATTTCGAGTTTTTCTTTTGCACTACCAATAAACAGAGCCCCCTCGTAGTGATCATATGTGAAACCAATTGCCCGCAAAAGATATTCACTTCCTTCTACATCCCACACATTTTGCCTGAATCTGGCATTTGCTCTTACATCAATTTTCCATAACTTTGGATTCTGGGGATTCTTTATAATTTGTGATACAAAATCAACAATAGCAGAGGTTGTTAACCGGCATCGAGACCAGTCATTTGATATCCGCAGAATTCCGAACGCAGTAGATATAGACGAAATCTTAGTTACTTGAAAGTTATCAAAATTTGCGAACGGTAAAAGTGCCGACGAAACACTGTACAGAAAATCTTTGAAAGATACGCTACCATCTTGATCTATATCTCGTTCAAGAAACCATGAATCAATAAATTTTGTTGAGATACTTATCGAGGATTTCTTATAAGAATCTAGCAAATCTTTTTTAGATATTTGCCCGTCATTATCAATATCCAAACCATCAAAAGTTTTTCGTATCAACAATATCTGCCTCCTTTGCAAATCTGAAACATCATGTTGTTCAAATAGACCACCAAAATTTGAAGTTTCCAGCATGCTACCTGATTGGTTTAAAACGGAATCATTGCTATGAACATAATTATTTTCAAGATCATGTTCATAAGAAAGAATCATGCGTTCCAATTCCATTCTACGACGTGACAACATGCGTTCTCCTATTGCACTTAAATGAGGCTTTTGATAATCGGTACTTTCCCTAGATGTTTTAGATAACTTTTTAATCAGATTCTGCGTCCTTGTCAATTTTACCTTTTGACCTGATTTTGGATACACAATTCCTTGAAAAACAAAAATTTTAGATTTTGCTTGATTATTGTTGTGCTTCATATTAAAGCCTATTGCTTCCATCAATTCTGATCCACCATTGTGACAGCCAATTAATTTTTGATAAGTCGGATTCTCATAATGAACACGAAGTACACGGATATCCCTCGGATTTTTCAGTGCCCGAGTAACATATGCAAGCGCTTGACTTAATGCACCACGTATCTGTTTCTTGCTCAATCCATTTTTTATGAAAGTATTGCATGCATTTTGAATTGAAAGACCTGCATCAAGAGAGGCTATTTCATCTTCAATTTGCATTTTGCGTCTTATCAAAATTTTTAAGCGAGAAGGTGAAATTTTTCCTTCACTCTTTTCAGTATCAATTGA
>JACLAD010007052.1_pt1 | contig 19801 bp, 16 predicted proteins | sample 8027901 | NCBI WGS metagenome assembly JACLAD01 (sample SAMN15725071, study PRJNA655200) | protist metagenome | isolation source: fluorescence activated cell sorting (FACS) single amplified genomes of... | place: Spain: Blaines Bay Microbial Observatory, Mediterranean Sea | collected 2016-07-05 | reverse complement strand
AGACGTTTGCGCAATTCCAAGCAGGATTGCCTTATACGGATTGTCGATTTGCGTTGTTTGATAATGATAAAGTTTGTGGTGAAAGAAATGTCACTACAAATAGAATCCATTTCATTTGTTGGTTTCCCAACAATTCGAACACGTACAATAAGATGGCATATTCAAGTGAAAAGTCTAAACTGCTCTCTACCTTTACAGGAGTGTTTGAAGTCTCTGTTCGTAGTGCCGATGAGCTGAAGTCTGCCCTGGGACTTGGAACAGCGGAAGAGGAAGAGGAATCAGATTCGGATATTGATATCTAGGTGAAAGAAGAATTGAGTATGTAGTGTGTTCGATAATTGTATATTTATTTATCACCATAATCCAAATTAGTTACATTATGCTCATTACTTATACTTCCTCTTGGGATTGCCTTCATTTCTTACGACCACCTTTATGAGCTAGTAAGATGTCTCGTGGACTGATGAATTCGGAGTACTTTTCATTATTATTCACAATGGTATCTTCATCTGTCATGTAATTGTTGTAAAGATATGGTTCCTCTACACTGACACCGAGATTTTGACTTGTAGAAGGAGATTCTCTGCCATTGACTTTTATTGGACTCACACTCATCATTATTTGCGGAGACGTGGATCTCAGAGAACCACCCATGATTTGTGGACTCGGGGTGCGGAGACTATGACCAAGTAGTTGTCTCATTCTTCGCGCATACGGTCCTTCCCCTCCTCCATGCTCCTCATAGCTACCAGGTACTGCCAAAATACCTGTGGTATCATCATCTGGAGAATATTTTTCTACAGTAGTACTTGAATCCTGTGTTTCTTCCTTTTTCTCTTGTGGAGAGTGAGGTATCTGTTTTGTCTGTGTCATGTGATTTTCTTCACTTAGAGTTGCAGATAAATTCGCTGTCAGACTATTTCGATAACTACTAGAAGCTTGTGAGTTGTCGGAACTGTCCCCACCCGAGTATCGACTATCATTCGTATTCAAGGGGTTGTCCCCACCGCCGTTGCCTTCTAGCACTTCATGCACTCTTGCATCTTCCATGGACAATAGACGAGCATCAAAATCAGGAGGAAGGCCTAGATATACATGATCTTTAGCTTCATATCCGACATTACCATTCATATCTCCATTGAAAATGTCCATTAGCCATCCCCAACAATATTCGCAATCAAAATATATTGAATCCGAATACTCATACTTAGGTCTACTTGTATTTACGCCAATATTGAACAACATGATTAACACTAAAAGACTAGGAATGATTTCTACAAACAGAAAGAATAATAATACGATTACACCGGTAGGAGGATGTGGACCATTATATTCAAGCCTTCCTTGCCATTCGGGTATAGCGTAGAACAATATAGAAAACACACCTCGAAAAATGTATGTGAAAAACAAAACAATGTTGATGTAATTGAAATTCTTCAATGATTGTGAAGACCAAGTAGCCAATAGATTTCCTGAATTATTGAGCGATTGAACTCGGAAATGGTAGCCAAAGTAACCTAGTAAAATCACGATACCGAAATCAATACTAGAAGTATAGATCACGTATAATAGAGTCAGATCACCACCGTCTGTTCTACGATAGCCTTGCAAGCTTTGTGCTGTCAATACGGCAATTGTTACATCCAATGCAAACAAGATAATATTCGCCACTACACAGAGTCGAAAAGGTACACGACTCCAGGGACTTTTTTCCAAGAAACTTGCTGCATAGAATACTAGCAAGAGTGATATCGCCAGGTGTTGTAAGAACAGTGGCAAATAAAATAAGAGCAACATGAAGGTGATGTCCCACATTGTCTCGATGCAAACTTTTATGAAGAAGATTACCCGTAAAAAGGCGCTACATGTCAACGCAAATGTAATCCCGTTGCGTAGCGTCAGTACTTTGTTTCGGCTTTGGAGAGTAGTCACAGATTGAAAGAGGCCTATTGAAAAGACCAAGGTGAAGAAAAGCACCAGCATTATGCCAATGTAATCAGCTACCATCTAAAATTTCACTGACAATTCAAATAATACACACAATAGCAGTATAGAATTCAATATGAGCACTCTGAGGTGTCGGAGCTCTGCGTCCGAAAGGTCTACAGGCTCGTAAAAAGTCAAATGGTGCCCCACCCTGTTTTGATACTGTCACTTCGAAAAATCGAAGTGAGTCGAGTATGAGCTCGTAAAAGCGCTTGTACGATAGAACTCCTTCATATAATTGATTATGAAGGACTGGTATATAATGAAACAAATTTTTCTGTACATGCCGGTATGATGAAACTGTCCAAATTCCTATTGTTTGGATTGGCTTATAACTCCTTCTCTTCTACCTTGGGCTCTGGGTCTAATGCGCTAGTAGTATTGGGTGGAGGGGTTGCTCCTGATGGCACTGTCCCGTTGCATACAGAGTATAGGCTCCGTAAAGCCATTGAGCTGTACACTCGCTACAAGAGTGGTTATCATGATAATGATGTGCATATAATCACTCTTTCAAACGGTACACCCCATAAACCGAATCCTACAGATAGTCAAGGATTCCCCATTTCTGAAAGCAATGCTGCAGTGAAATACTTACTTGCATCCAAACAAGTAGATCCGAATGATAATTTCGAAGAGAACACTTCCTTGGATACACTAGGTAATGCATATTTCCTACGAGCAGTCCATCTTGATCCTGGCCATTATGATAAAGTTTCAATCATCACGTCGTCTTTTCATATACAGCGAGCTAGAGCAATGTTTGAACTTGTTCTCGCATTACCAGCACACAAGGGTGCTTCCTGGTTTGGCTCTCACAATGCGCCTTCATTGGAATTCATTTCCACAGAAGCAGGACTGGCTGAAGATATCTTGAAGTCTCGAATAATACGAGAAGCAGCATCCTTAAAATTCTTTCAATCGGACACTAGACATCAATTCAGTGACTTTGAAAGCTGTAGAAAGTACATTTTCCAAAAACACAAAGCATATCATGCCAGTAGATTACTTGGGGAAGAAGAAAAAGCACTGTCCAAAGCAGAGTTAGCTAGTTATTAATCATATTATGCACTTAGTAGCGTGGTGGAAAAGAAGATGTAGAGATGGACGTGGATCAACAACCCATGATTTCTCGACTTACAAGTATCCATGATTCCTTGTGTTTTGTGTGTTCTATTTATTTGATTATTGTTGCAAAATACTATAACTTTGTTCATTCATTAGATACAGGTTGAATAATATAAGATCTTATCTCTGCGTTTCGATAGCTAGAAAAAGATCCGTTTACCATCAATGGTATAAGATGAGACAGAATAGCGCTGTGCGTACAGACCAATATTTCCCTCTCCTCTTTATCGAACATGAAGTCAAGAAAGTCAAGACATCGTTGTTTCATGTCTTCATCTGGTTCTCGATTGCCACCCCATTTCCAATACAGTGGATCTTCTTCTTCCACTATTTTTTCGAAGTTTATATGACCGAACATTGCATAAGACTCTGTTTTGGTTACCCTTCTGTCGCATGGATGCTGCCCAGTCATTTCTCGACATAACTCACTGGCTTCCCAGCTCACTTTATCGATAAGCATGGGGAATGAATAGCTGGCGGTTTGCAAGCAACGTCGCATCACAGATGTAATGACAACTTCGCTTTGTAGGATACGTGCCTCTGTATTTGTCGTAAGTTGACTAGCGACGTTCCTGCATTGTATCATACCCTTCTCCGATAAGAGGGCATCTTCATACTTGTCATTCTTGTACTCTTCCCAGTCTTTTTCACCTGCTACGTTGTGATGCCCTTCGGCATGGCGTATAAAGTGTACCAACTTTTGACCAGCACTGATTGTCTCGTGTTTGCCGTAATCGGCTACTGGAACAGCTGCATATTTCATGATGGGGCATACACAATGCAAAAAAGGACGTGAGTTCGACCTGGCTGCGTGGCCCCGAAAAAGATCTGACTGTGATTTTGCCTATTCAAATGCAATGAATCTATGCTTGAGAGCTATTATGAGTCCATATGTGTTATAGACGTCTCTCAAAAAAAATTGATAAGTTCTAATGCGTCATTTGGTGCACCTATCACTCTTGCTTCTCTCGTTACTGGAGATAGTTCAGAGCATGCGTTTCATGTTGTCTACGGCCATTCAAGCCCCCAAAGGACGTCGTAGTCGTGATGCAGAGCGCTCACGGGTAAATTTCGACGAGATCGGCAACTTGCCGAACCTTGAAAAAGTCTATACAGATATCGAGACTAATGCCTCTCCTATTGTCGCAATTCGGTTCACATACGATAATAGTGTTGCCGTTGCCGATGATAAAGAGGAGGGGGAGGAGATGAAGAAGAATCGGCGCGGAGGTATCTTATTTGCCTACATTGATAATACCCACGAGGATGGTGATGATGATGGGAATACTACACAAAATAGAGAAATGCGTTTGAATGCTCCCGTTGCGTCAGCATTTGTACAGAATGTCACAAGTAGTTACGACTCAAACAGATATAGTGAAGGTGCTCCTATGGAAATAGGCCGCCAATGTCTCTTGGTGACAGGCTATGTTGGTGATTGTAGAGCCGTAGCGCACAAGGCGGTGATGATCCATTACAATCATACGAATGAGTTTGATGGCCCCGCTTCAGGCAAGTACTTATCTGAGAAATTGAGTCAATTTCTGACTATCAAGTCAATGGGGAACGCTGACGGTATCATGCGCGTACATGCATTCATCGCTAGTGCAATATCTCCTCATAAGTTATCTCTTTATTCCATTGATGCTGGAGGTAACAGTGTGGAAGTGTATGCTGGTATGTCTGGCCGCAACATGAAACAAGGCATGAAGATCCTCGAAGAGGAGTATGATGCGTTTAATACTACTTTGAAGGACGCCAAGCTCATTGCGGAGAGAATGATCGCCGCCCCTACTGATAGATCATTACATGATGATTTGAAGCAACTCGATGTTGAACGAGAGCGGAAGACACGGATGGAGAGAGTATGCAATGAATTGAACGAGGAGGGAAGAGGTAATAAGGTAGATCTGGAGCCTGTCGAGGTGAAAGTTAACTTCACTGTCTTATATGACTACTACAATAGATAGAAGTGGGGGGAGAGAACAGTTGTGTTTATTATTCTGTGTTGTAGCTCATGTAAGCTGTTGTTGATTAACAATTCACTGTTTACTCTACTGTAGTTTCACACTTTGGACAAATATATATATACATTATTTTGGTGCTTATGAGCGAAGTAGAAAATCATAAGTGATTTATGTTCGGATCTCTACTCTCTACTCATTGCTTTTTGCCCCATTCCGATCTGTTCTACTACTCTTCTTCTTCTTCTTCTTCTTCAAACATACAGGATAGAATATCCGATAACAAAATGGGGCCCATATTTGGCTCGAAATCAATGGCATCACGCAGATAATCCGGGAACTTTTCGATATTGGCCAAGGGTACAAACTGGCAGGATGTGCCGTCGTCACGCATGGCATCTTCGTCGTCGTCCGCGTCTTTCTCCTCTTCCAAAGACTTTAGTAAAGAGAAGCGAATGGCGCTTCTTTGTATTTTGTTCTTGACTGTACAGAGAAACAACCCCATGTCTTCTCCGCTACTTTTGGCATTAGCATTACCTGTGTTGGCCGACTCGAGTTTCACAGAAACGCCAGTCATAAGTTCATATAATCGTAACAATTTCCTCTGTTCTTCCAATTTGGTAGACAATGCCGTCGTTGATTCTGTATTATTGTTATTATTATTAGATTGTTTGGTATCTCTTTGATTTTGATTGCCATGTAATGGATCAATGATGGAATCAATCTTTCTCTCCAATAAACGCGCATACGCTAACAATTGTGTTTCTCTGTCCAACGTAAGTTTCAACAATTCCTCTACATTCTTAATTTCTTGATGTTGTTCTCGTTTCATTTCCATGTATGTATTACGCCAGTATTTAGCTTCATTGCTCAATTCCCCTTTACCCGTACTTTGATCACTAGTCTTGTCTCCACTCTTGTCACTGGTACCACTTTTAGGTACACTACGGTTGAACAACTCTTTGCCTGTACTAACTTTGGCAAGGCGACCCTTCTTTCGCGAAGCAAACACAGAACGTTCGATAATGATCTCGTCTTTAGATTTGGTGATCTTCAGGGCCGCGGCAGCACGCATGGCAGCCTCCAGAGATAATGCCATTTCAGTTCACACAAACAAATATCACAATTCTACTGCAAGCTAAACGATGCTGTCCACTTCACTATCGTAAAGGCAAAATGACCACGTTCGGTTCAAAATTTTTAGGAGTGCCAATGACGGGGTGGGTGAGGTCACAGGGGTTTTTTTGGAATTGTTTCTAAGGTATATTACGTTTCAATCAATCTACTCATCCTAAATCTCGCAGCTGCATTGAAGTCAGCAATAAGTCTTTCCCTCTGTGCCTTTTGTGTGTGTGTGCGTGTGTGTGTTCCTAAGTCGTCTTCACTCCTTTGTGTACCTATCCCACTTCGTCTCCTCGTGTATCTATCTTTCATCAGCAGTCCCTTCTACAGCAATGAGTGATTGCATTCCATCTGCATATTCTGGATGCAGACCCAATATTTGTCCTGTCAACATGAGCGAGGTGTCACTCAACAAGAACATGACCATGGAGCTGACATCCCTAGGACGAATGATTCTACCCAATGGCACACCGGCATCTGCTTTATCGATCCATCTTTTATCTCCATTATTGTTCTTTATTTGCAATGCATCTTCATTGTCTGTATAGCACCAGCCCATATTTACACCATTGACTCTAATGCCATAAGGAGCTAATTCAGCACCATTGTTCTTTGTCAAACAACAGAGCGCTGCTTTGGAAGCACAATAAGCCATAATGAAAGGCGCCCCACCAGTCGATGCAACGCTGCATATGTTGACAATACTTCCTCTGACATTGTTCTCAATCATATGTTTGGAAATCGCTTGTGTCAACAACATGGGTGCCTTGGCATTGATATTCATCATGCGATCGAATTCTGAACCAGTTGTTGTCATCAAATTGCCTCTCATCGTCAATGCTGCTGCATTTACTAGTCCACTTATGTGTCCAAGATCTTTAAACTTGTCGATGCTTTCATTCACTACACGTGCAGGAGCTTCTTCATTACCCATGTCACCTTGGACAAACACCACTCGACATGATGATTCGTCATGCAATAGCGCACAGACTTCTTCACCAAGAGAAACATTGCGACTGACCACTGATATCCCACGCGCTCCACACTCTTTTAGACACTTGGTTATCTCCAAGCCCAGCCCTTGTGTCCCACCTGTGACGATAAATATGCGATCAGTAACATCGAAGGTCAAGGACGATAATACGGGTAAAAGGGATGACATATTTACAGATTCTAGTACTTTTAATAGCGTTGTTATCAATAGCGTGTACGTCACAAAGACTAGGCGTCAGAAATACCCCATGAGTTTGATCCATGACACTCTTGCAGGGTGGGATGGAAGTCTAGACGGGACACGTGTGAAAAGAAAAGCCGTCTATTTGTTAGTTTGGGACAATAATCAGTTCATCGAGACCTTCCATTGTCTATCAAGATAAATTCCTTGCTTTATTTGTACAAGAGACAGATAGTGTCGTTTAATAGCAACGAAATTGGTCATAAGTTAAAATACAAAAAGGAATGACAAGTTTTGTATCGAATCGATACAACACCTTACCTGACTGCGATGAATTTAGCGCCAAGGTGGTTTCCCTACATTATGAGCACACGGAATTCACGAGTCCTTCTCTTGAATTGATCATTGACAAGACTCCTTTCCCCAAAGGTCGTACAGAGTTTTCTACGATTCACATCATTGCTCCATTTGAAGGTAGTGGCGAGTTACGTGCAGAGAGTGCACTGGCATCTCTTCGTGCCCAATGTGTTGCTATGAGCAAAGAGTTTACCATTCATCGACTGAACACGGTGGATGCGAATTTAAATCGTGGTGATGCATTATGGGAGTTCAATGCCATTTTCGAAGTTTCTTCTTCTCTGCTCTTGAAGGGAGCCGATAGAGCTTCTCTTGTCATTTATATCGGTAGTAATTCTGCAAGTTTTGATTCATTTGCTGCTTTTATAGGTATGTTGCCCTTCAGAGGTATCTCGATGGCTTTGTTAACACAACGTGTCATTTTGGGAGATATCAGCAAACATGTGACACCAAGTGGAGTCTTTCGTTGCAGTGCTGGAGATAGTCAACGTATGGGTATGTTCCCCATATATGCTGTTTTTGGAGACCTAGAATCAGCTTCTTTTGAAATACCCGTAACGAAATGGGAACCAATTCATACAGATTCCACGGTTGAGGAGAATCCTGAAGAGGCAATCCCTTTGTCTTTCAAGATTGGTGGTCTAGTATTACCTATGTTGAATCATAATGCAGGGTACTATACTGCAATCGCTGCGCTCGCTAATTTAATCGAAAGATATTATGCGGCCAAGTCTGAAGGAGGTGGTGAATTCTATCCCATCATCTCATGTGGCGAAACATGCGATGCACTGGGGTATGGTAGTGATATCTTGAGTGCACTGACTGGTGTTGATAGTGTTAAAAGAGAAGGCTTCTACTTCACACACAAGTCTGGTGAAAATAATAAATGTGCTGACAATTATGCTGACCCTGATTTGTTCGGCGTGTTAATCAAGGCTCGAGCCAGGAATAAGATTCCATTGATTATCGCTGTAGGTGGCGGTGTGAATGGCAATTCTATTGGTCTAATGGCGGCGTTGACAGGTAGTGATTTCATTGAGGTTCCAACGACGCCGATGCACTTTAATGATGCGACCACTTCGGCCAAAAAGGCATTCTCCTTGGTCAAGAACAATGTCATTCTATCAAAGAACATCTTGGGTGCTTTCTATTTGCCTTCTTTAGTATTTTGTGTGTCCGAGATGATTTTGACCATCAATACTGCAAATGCACATGCCACAGTAGGTGAAGCCACCAAGACGATGAATATGTTGGGAAATAGTCTCACTCCCGTGGGTGCCGATGATTATAGCAACATTCTTGGTGCTTCTGAGTTTGCTAGTGATTTTACCAAGATTTTGACTCAAGTATCAGGTTTTGAGAAGTTGGTAACTTACATTCAATCATCTAAGACAGAGTTTCGCTTCAAACAGATTCTTCGGGTTGGCAAGGCCATCAAAGAGTTGCGAAAAGAGCTTGCATTAGAAGAGCGATGGGAACAAGAGGCAAGTCATAGTGCGAGTCTTGGAGGTCGTGGTAGAGGTCTTTCTAATACTGCATTGCCTGCTTTATTGGAAGATGATGAACAAATTGACTTTTCGAACGTTGCAGTAGTAGACTCACCTCGAGGAGATACGAATCGCGTAGGACCCGTGGACTTTACGAATCTGCAAGAAGGTGAAGGAATCTCTCTCAATACCAAGAAAGGTATGATGAGATCGTCTGTGAGCTACAATGGCTTTACTGGGTCTGGTTTTACTTCTAATGCATCTTTGAGTTCTCTTGATAGTCTGGGTAGATCTCGTGGTACTTCCAGTGCTTCTGAAGAAGATTTGGCCTTCCTTCAACTGGACACTCAAAGATCGAGAGCGACTTCAAATGCTGGTAGCGATGATGGGTTCGGATTTGGTACTGGTGTCGATATTTCCGCTGAAGATGATGAGGTGTCTTCGAAATTGGAGAAACAGCTGCTTTTGAGAAGCCAACTAATGAATGCTTATAGAGACTCCTACTATCAAGAAGTAGCTGATGAAGACAAACTCAATATCAAGGCTTTTTTAACTACTATTAATACAGAAATTGTCAAGGCTAAAGCCATGTTTCTCGCCTACGAAGATCCATTTGAGAAGTATAGAGCATTATTATTCGAATATGCGCACACGCTAGGGCACGGCATTGAAGCATTTGCTAATGCTTTGTACGCTCGTGCTGAGAAGAAGAAAGTTGAAGTACCTTCATCAGCACAGAGATTACATGGACAATGTGTAGGTATGGCTGTCATCATGGCTGGGCAAATGAGTTCCGATCTAGGTGTGTTGCAGAACAAAGGCTTGCAATTGCATCAGTCACTTGTGTTTCTCTTTAATAGATTTGGAGGATTCACATTTGCTCCTATTCGCGAGTTGTGTGAGAAGCTACAAGTTGAACTGAATGAATTGGTCGAAGGGGTGCTCAAGGTAGTGAGAAGAGACAACAAGAGAGGTTACTGTCAATGCTCTGATACTGCTAGTGTAGACCAACTAGTTGTTGGTAGATGTGGCAAGATGCTTCGAAGCAGAGATACCAATGCAGAATTGAGATATCTTGTGCAAGTTCCCGAAACTATGCAGGAAGAGATGCTACGTAGAGCCTGGAATGGTGATTTTGACTTGTGCGCAGATCTCGTGGACGAAGAATTAGTTTTCGTGCCATACCGAGAAGACAATCGGTATGCTTCGAGTAGTGATGAAGTGGCTTCATACATTCATGAAAGTATTGCTGATATATATGCCAACCCTGAAGAGATTCCTGAGGATATGCTGTATTGCCAACCCTGCAATTAGATATGTCACCGTAGTGATCGTGATTACATCTTGTTATGACATTACCTAACGGATTACATCAGGAAGAAAAAGAAATAGAAGAGAATGATAATGCCGTAATAAGTATATCAGAAACATATGCAATATTAATTTAATATAATCTAAAAGTTCAAGTATTTTATTTTCCTCTTCAGTGATCCCGAATTCCGTGAACATAAGACAGAGCTGGGTCGGATCCCCATCCTACGATTAGATTTGATTGTGAGTAACATTTGTTACTCTATAATTCGCTTTTGATACGCTCACTTTGAGATACCAAATGTTTTCGTTAAATCTTTGGTTTGCTAATGAAGACCATTCAGCGTTGTAGCTCGTGCTCTGCCGTCTTTTGGAGCGATGCCCTGGCACGATTCTGTATCGATTGTCATTCTACCAAGAAGAGGAAGCTGTTTGGTGCCCCACAATGCACGTATGGCAACTCTACTCAAAACTCCATTCTGTCTATCGACGACGCCGGGGTGGATTCGAAGCTTGGTGTCGAATCCTCTTTGTATGACAAAGAAGGCGAAGAGACTAGTGAGTGTGTCGTATGTGGACAGAACTTGGATGAATTATGTGGTGAGGATGTGGAAGCAAAAGAAGCACATCTTGAAACGTGTTCTACTCAAATGGCATTGCAGTCTGTGTACGAGAGCTGTGTCACCGGTGGTATTAGTTTGTCTCAAGAAGAGATGGAAGAGAAAGCCATGAGTCAAGCCAGTCAAGGGCTGAATTCGACGTACTTTTCGTGTCTCATTTGTTCGATGGATTTGAGTTCTAAGAAACTAGTGCAACGATGTTCCCATCTCAAGAAATGTGCCAAGATAAATCAAGTGCACATTCGTACTGTCTTGCAATTAATCTATCCGAGAGAAGAGAACATGACCGAGAACAAAAATAACAATAGAAAGGAGGAGGATAGAGAGGAGGTGATACATGCAATTGAGAATGTGCTAGACAACACCAATACTTTGGATATTGTCGATATTCATTGTGGCAATGAAGAGGAGCGTGTAGAGGAATCCCTGCAAGACTCTGCCTTGATTATAGATCTGTGCAACAGCAGTGATGATGAAGACCCTGATCAAGAGAATGGTAATAGAGAAAAAGAGAATGTTAGTCGCCGTCGCACTACTTCCTGTAAACGGGGTGCCAATAGCCTTAATAGCGGTAGATCAACAACGGATAATGTTTACCCTATCTTCAGGCCGAAGAGTCCCGAGGTGATCAATATCCACAGCACGCAGTCTCAATCACCTCCTCATGGGTCTGCGGTTATGGAATCCTCAGAATCTAAAAAAGATGAAGTGAATAAACCAAATAGAAACGCTTTCAGTCTCCTCATGAAGAATGCGAGAACAAAGGCAGTGGAGCAGGAGCTCGTGGACAATGTTATCAGCAGCAAAGACAGAAAGAAAGGCAATCGTAGCCGTAAGACTGGTTCTACCGGTACGTGGAATAAGAAGCGTGAGAATGCACCTCGAGGATGGGCACCAGCTTACAAAAAGATCTCTGTGGATGGCATGTCTTGTCCCATTGTAGTAGATGGTTTCCAATTCGCGTGTCCAGAGCTCAGCAATGTATACTTCTTAACTCATTTCCATGCCGATCATTATATTGGACTCACTCAAGAATTTGATGCTGGTTTCATCTACTGTACGCAGACCACTGCTTCTCTGGTTAGTCTGCGTCTCCGGATAGATAAGTCGCGTCTGAAAGTGTTGGATTTGGAGAAGGAGTATTTGCTAGAGTTTGGTGGACGACCAGTTAAGGTGTTTGTCACAGATGCTAATCATTGCCCTGGAGCTGCGCTATTCCTCTTTCTCTTTGAAAACGGAAGACAAGTGCTGCACACTGGAGATTTCAGGTGGCACTCAAGACTCGTGACCAAGAGCAAGGTGTTGCGCAAGTTAGCGTCCTGTGCACTTCCAAGGAACGGCGCCTCGTCTTCTTCTGTATCGTCTAGTACGCCGTCTGTGGTTATCAATAAATCATTGAGTGTCTATCTGGACACCACATATTGCGCCAAGGTCCATGTATTCCCCCCACAAGAACTGACCATTGGTGCTGTGGCCGATTGTGTAAAGAAGGAGTATCGTACAGCACAACAAAAGGGTAAGAAAGTGTTCTTCTTATTTGGTTCCTATCAAATTGGCAAGGAGAAAATCTTCATGTCAGCAGCCAAAGCGATTGGGCAGAAGGTGTATGTTGAAAGCAACAAGATGAAGGCAATGAAATGTTACAGTGATTGGGAACCAGCTGACTTGTCGCTATTGACTACCAATAAGGAAGAGACATGCATCCATGTATGTTCCATGGGATCGCTCAATTTTGAAGCATTAGAAGACGTACAGAAAGAAAGAGAGAGTATCCTAAATGTGGATAAGGTGTATGTTATGGCCTTCCAACCCACGGGGTGGAGCTTCACGCGACAATCAAAGGGGACCAAACGAGCCAAGGGATCAGCCAAGCTAGACACATTTTTTACAGAGAGTGAAGTCAATAAACTGCAAAACGAAGAGAACGTCTTTCAGCGGACATGGAATGGAGAACCTTTACTGAAGGAACGCAAAAACGGTACTCGTGACATCTCTATTGTGTCTACGGCCTACTCGGAGCACAGTAGCTTTGATGAGCTGATTGACTTTGTTAGAGTAATGAAGCCAGCGTTTGTAGTACCCACAGTGAACACCAATAATGTGAAGGAGCAGATTTCACTCATCAAAGAAGAGAGCGGGGTGTACAAGCGAAGCGCCAAAAAGTAAGTGTTATGTATACTGTGGACGGTGAGCTTATTGAGATGAATCTAGTAGAAACGATTAGATCGGCCTCGTTTAATGTTTATTACACTCCAAATTAAATAGACGTACAAATAAATACATAGGAACTTCTCCTTTTATTCTTATCCTTATCCTTTTATCCTATCCTTGTCTTACCCACAATAAAATCAAGGTTTTCTACATCTCCTTCTCTTCTAATAAAATCCAGACGGACTGGTCATCATCTCACTAATAGTAACTAAGACATTCTCTCAGAGCACTAGTGGTGGGAGGACAGAACTGGATCTTTGCGTCGAGTTGTTGGAATAAATCGCACGTTCCCGTGATTCGTTTATCGATCAAAGTGCTCTCAGGTCCATTTCGGTCCATCAAGTAGGCCGATAACAAATTCATGTTGGGATGGTGCAATGGCAATACAACACGAGTCTGTTCCTTCAAAACAGTTTTTTGTATGTCAAAGTAGTTGCGTATCTTTTGCCAAATCTGTAGAACGGATCTTGGTGTTTCCACAATGTCTTCATTAGCAGATTTGTTGCAATCAAATAACAGCATAATAACATCTGCTCCGCCTACAAGAGAGTCCAACATCACGTTCGATTTGGTAGGATCACGCAGGGCATCTTCCATCTCTTGGGTGGGGATTGCAGTCACTTCCATGAATCCTACACCACGCTCAGAATAATTGACACAACGAATTCCTGTCCGTGAAACATTATTGACACTATTTTCAAACCGCCCCCCTGTACATAACAACAAGTCTTGAAGGATCGCATTGTCACGATTCTGTTCACCAATAATCATAACCTTTTTCGTGAGAACAGCAGGTGCACTGTCGCGGCCTTTAGTGTCGAACTTCACGAACAACTTGCTTTTATTAGGTTCAATCGAGACACGTTCCTCGGACATCAGTTCGCCGGACGCATGGGCTTCCAATAAATTTTGGAAATTCTCAGTACTGATATGAGATCTTAACATTGTTATAATGGGGGATAGAGGGTAAACTGATGCAGCCAAATCCAGATCGTATTTGCGAGACGACCAAGTGCAACTGAGTATTGACAGTGAATTGAGCAATGGCTAGGTGGACAAGTGTCAAGCGATACTGATCAAGAGGTGGGATCGTGTGTCACCAGCAAGGGTGGTTTCGGTGATCTTTTTTCGGCTTTGCTGGCAAATCATGTCGTACCGGGTCGGAATCAAAATGCTTGAACCTTCCGCACCCCCGGACCCCCGGACGCCCGGAGACCGAAGTGAGAGCAGATACGTGTATTAAAGAATAAAATGCATGTTTATGCAAAAAATAGTCGATGTGATATTATAAGTATATACGTGATCTCTAAATTAATGCAATATCTTGATAGTACATGTATGAATACTAGTCATAATAGAAACTATTGGGATATGTAATATTGTTGGGATTAATGACTCAAATAATGTCATAATCAAGGGTCATTCACACCCTCGTAATAAATTCATTTTTACGAGATGTCAGTCATACTGCCTCTCCATTATCACTCATGCACTCTGCAAATATCTGAGTAGCGCCGGTGGACGAAACCTTGACCTTAAAGTCCACTCTACAGGTAATGGTCTTGTTGCAAATGACGAGACGGTTCGCCAAGGCGGGTCCAAATACAATACGTGCGAAGTAGTAACATGCAAGTGCGGCATTAGAGCGTAGGTAAACGTTATCCGCCTTCTCTTGTCCGTCGACAAGTATCACTTTCGCGTACGACTTGTTGGGCATCAACCACAAACATGCTTTGTTTAGTGAGTGCCTTGGACCAGAATCCATGCCACCATTCTCTTTCTCATTAATACTCTCCATGTATTTATCGTAATTGGAAATCATACGTTTCAACTTACTGATGATCATCGTCTCCAAATCTGGGTCCACGTCCACACAGAATGTTGACTCGATAGCAAGGACTTTTCCCTCTTGCGAAGCCTTGCGCACCGCGCGTTTTATGTTCTCCTTCACGTCCGCTTCCATCGAGCCAGTATACTTGACTTCTATGGAATCATTCAGATACACGCGCTCATGAAAGTCCAGTGTATCAATTCCGGCTTGGGTGTCCGAGCCACCTTCACTGTGCCAACTCTCCACTGCAAGCAAAGGTGCGCATTGACCCTCTTTCACAATAGGTTTAGACTGGATGTTGCGGATGTATGCCATCACGTCTAAATCACCTTCTAGTGAAACTTTCGAGCCCAGGAAAAACCTGTATTTAGTCTTATCAATGAACAGTGATAAGAAAGGCAAAAAGATAAATATTACAAGAAAGTAGTATTCGTACGTAATCAAGGCCCAGAGTCCACCTATGAAAAGAATACGCACAAAGAGGTCTTCAAAAAGCTCATTAAAAAAATTTCCTCCACAAAATGAGAGGGGTTGCGGTTCGTTGTGGGGTACAATCGGATGATACAACTCGCTATCACCACAGAATTCAAGTGCATCCTCTGTCACAATGGGCTGTGATCGTTGCCATAGTGCACCCACGACACGTGAGAATGTGCTTACAGGCGGTTTAGGTTCTCCCACACATTCGAAAGAGTAAACTTCCGCGAACCTACTGCCCACCAACCAAGGATCCCCGGTATATAGTCTCTGTTCTTGTACACCAGTATATAGTCTCTGTTCTTGTACACCCGTATATAGTCTCTGTACACCCGTATCGCCAGCAATGCTATCTTCCAGGTCTTCATCTTCATCTGTCGCTTCGATGCCTTCGGACATTATTCGCTTCTGTTCGACAAGATCACCGGTGTCTGTTGGGATCCAGGATCAAAGGTTGGTCCTGGATGAAGAGCTTTTAATTGGGTCGAGCATCAAATTTGTTGTCCCAATATTGGCTGGCCGTTTATTCGCAGAAGGGACGTTGTAAGCCATTATTAATGTGATAATTGGGTAATATATGATCAGTATGATGGGATCAATAGTATTTTTGTGTTTGATATGCCAATAATGGAATAGAACTCAGTATAGTAAAGAAATTGCTGCAAAAGTGGTGAAATGCTTGTGCAGAATCTCTGTATAGAGTTATGAACCAATGAATATCACTTATATGATGTTTGTGAAGAAGGAATCTAATATTAGACAGTCCAGTCACCTCCAATTTTGTTGGACGCAACACGTTTGCGGTGGGCTCCATCATTTATCCAATATCGTTTCAAAGAAGCAAGGGCAGCATGTTCTAAGCAGTAGGATTGAATAACTTTGACATACTTGACATCATTGAAGAGGAGATCAAGATTTGTCTTGAGCTCTTTTATCTTGCAGTGAAAATATAGTGAACCAACTTTGGCTGCACTACCTCGATGACTGAGGACTTCAATTGGTGTTATCTCATTACAATCTCTTCGAGCATATTCAATTGCTTCAGCATCATTGGAACATGGGCATGTGATTAGTCGAGATCGATGTACATGATCTTGACGGATAATATCTTGTACGACATCAAATAGGATATAGATGTCTGGGCGTAATACTTTATGGATTTTATAAGGGCCAAACCATTTCACACTTGCCTTACCAAGATTATGAGACTCTACCAGTTTGAGAACATATGTACCTTCATCTAATGGTTCTAAACAGTCTTGATCCATAGATTGGGCCCTATTCTCAATTGCCATCTTGTCTAAATGCCGATTGGCTTCAGTGTGAAGCAGTTTTAAAAGGGTTGATTTGTCTCGTACGAATTTGCCGCTGTTTGTCGGAGCAGGTGGCAACATTTCATAGTATCTAGAGTCTTCCATGTGAGTAGTACCAAAAACTAAGGTTGCTGGTGCGAAGCCTGTGCTGAGATGTCCGCCTCGACAGTAAGTTGAGCTTCTTCGCCTGAAGTGCTCATTATGGTTGAGTGGTTAAAATTTTGGTTGTAAAATACGACGTATCGCAGTTACAATAAGCTTATTGTGCTATATCGATATACTTCAAGACAGAACTTGTAGAGAAGTGTACGATTTAGGCGAATGTTATATAGATTACAGGTTCAACATATGATCTACCCGGATATGGCACAAATCATGAGTCCTGTAATATAAATAGTTGATATGATGTTATAAGTATATATGTGATCTCTAAATAAGTTTAATATGTTGATAGTACGTGTATGAATATTAGTCATAACTAGAACTATCGGAATTATGTAATATTGTTGCGATAATGACTCAAATAATGTCAAAATCTGAAGTATCGACCCCGCACAATAACTTACTTCGTAGGCACGGTTAGGGCGGGGGTCTTATTTGGGTATGAGCTTACTAAGGATGAAGTCGATGCTATGCAGCGGCAGGGGTTTGTTCGGGGGGGTGCCGCGCGTGCAACAAAATCGGATCGATCGACCCATAGTTATACTCCCAAAAAATTATTTGGCGGCTAGTTTTCGCGCCGAGTTAGCAACACATCACACGTTCCTAACTACTATACATCTCGAGCAGATTCTTCTGTACCGTTATCTTTCTTTTAGTGAGTTTTGTTCGCTTTTGATTGCATAGAGCACGCCTTTCCTAACGATTAAAATACGTATCTTAGAGAGATGGCATGGTTTGGTCGCAACCTCGCTTTTGCATGTACTGCTTGTGGTAAATGTTGTCGTCGCTCTTCTTCTCAGAACATGAATGTGTTTTTGAATGTGGCAGAGATTGATCAGATTGCATCCTATATGGGTATTGACCGGCGGGTGTTCATGTCAGAATTCACGAAAGAACGCATTACTTCAGATAGACAAGTGTTGATTGATTTGAAGAAGACCGAGCAGGATCGATGTGTATTGCTGGCTGCGGATGGCAAGACGTGCAGTGTACATGATGTCAAACCTACAGTGTGCGCTAGTTATCCCTTTACGCCTGCCGCGACAATCGGTCCGAGAGAGTGGGCAGTGGAAGCTACACGCTGTGAAGGCATTCTTCTGAATAATAATAACCATGATTATAATAATAATAATAATAATAATAATAATAATAATAATAAAGGAGAAGTAGAAGATCCGAAGCATTCTGTGCATTTGAATGAGATTGCCAAAGATCTCATTATTCAGGATATCCATGGCAGAGGAGTAGGAACCGAGGATTGGACCTACACTGAAGCTTCCCAAAGACTAGATATGGCTGAGCTGGAATCTCCCGGTATGATCAATGACTTTGCCACAGACTATTTTACTAATCATTTCTCTACTATTATACATGAAGACAGTGGTATCTATGTGGGTGACTACTTGCAGCCAGTAGAAGAGGAGAATGTTATGAACATGAATGGAGAATCTACTCTGGTGAACTTTGTAAAGAGACGCAAACTGCGATTCGCAAACTCTTTTGATTATGCACAGACCGAGATGGAAGTCAACAATGGAAAATTGGTGTACTCCAAACTCATCACAGGCATCCAGCAGGCATTAGCTAGTGGTATACTGATGGCCTATAGACAGGGAGCTTGTCGTAACATAGCCATAATTGGTGGTGGAGGTTGTAGTCTGCCTTCCCATCTCCTCCATAAATTGGGTAAGAATATTTCAATCGATGTCATTGAGCCCTCTGCTAGAGTGCTTCGGGTGGCCAAAAAACACTTTGGCTTTACAGACGTGAGTGAAGGTCTAGATGTGACTGAGTTCGTGATGACAGGAGAGCAGTACTTGTCTGATCTCTGTAGTAATGAAGAGAGTGCTGTGTTAGATGTCGTCTGCTGTGATGCCATGCAGACCATCCATCTGGAAATCGATGCAGACGATGATGGCACTGGCTATAGTGAAGCCAAGGAGACAGTCTCACTGGACTTATCTCCCCCGCCCACCCTTCTGGGCAAGATACCACAGATGTTTGATCTATTATCATCTGGGGGTTATCTCTTTTTGAACGTGGTAGGTCCCGCATACTACATCCAAGAGGCTTATGCTCGAGTGGTTGCAGCCAGCTCTGGATTCGAATCGACGCTGTTGTACAAAGTCAAGCAGGGTCTAGCCACAAACTACTTGGTGGTTGCCCGTAAAGGATCAGGGATAGATATGGAGAAGGAAAATAAGGAACTACAGGGAATCTTCAATGAGTACGCCGTGGAGTCCATAGAAAGAGTGGAATTAGAGTAGAGCAATTACTGTAGCCGTATATAACAATCTTACTCTTGCTTCACTGTTTACACAATAAACATAAATTCAACATTATTTTCATCATCTACTCTTAAAATGGCTTCTGGCTCTTGCTCTCCAATCGTAGACTTGCAATGGTGCTAGACAATGCCTTCACCTCAGATACTTGCATCTTGGCTAGTGGGTCCGAAGTATAAGTTGCAGATCCGAAGGCTGCCATTCTTGACAATTGGGCCACTGTGGCTCTCTTGCCTCGACTACTCTTGCTATCTGCCTTATACTTGGCCATACGCGAAACTGCAGCAGACTCCTTGTCATTGTTGGATAGATCATTTATCTCTGCTTGCAAGTCAGCAAAGTAATCATCCACATTGACATCCTTACCGCCACTAGT
>JACLAD010004321.1_pt1 | contig 19813 bp, 11 predicted proteins | sample 8027901 | NCBI WGS metagenome assembly JACLAD01 (sample SAMN15725071, study PRJNA655200) | protist metagenome | isolation source: fluorescence activated cell sorting (FACS) single amplified genomes of... | place: Spain: Blaines Bay Microbial Observatory, Mediterranean Sea | collected 2016-07-05 | reverse complement strand
GTCACTCAGACAACAAAGTGCGAACTAGTCTTCTATTTATGAAGGCTTCAAGACGATCTAAGGCATAATTGCAATCTCTTGGTTCTGCGTTAAGCTTATCATAATTTTAGCTGAAAAATGGATCGTTTATATGAGTTTCGAGGCGAGATTTCCATCGCCCTGTCGTCGTCTTGCTTCGGTCTTGCACTTGTATGGCAGAAAACTGACACGATGACCCCTGTGGTTCTATCTGGCTTCCGACAGCTGACTAGTTTTTTGTGTATCTTAATACTAAAGCCCATCGTGGATCGATTGCCTATCGAGACACAAGACAAGAATGCAGTGGATGATGATTTTGGAAATCGTAAATTTCGATGGGGGGTATTCTTTGCTGTATTGTCTGGCATTGGTACAGTCTTTGGTGGTGGTTTCCAGCAAGTAGCTTTAAGTGGTACTACTGTCACTAAAGTAGCATTTCTTCAAGCATTCACAGTATTTGCGGTACCTATAATCGATGCTCTTATCTTTTGTTCAGCTCGAACTACATCATTTAAGGATATATTGGCAGCATCTCTTGCTGTTATTGCCATGTACTTTTTAAGTAATGGACCTTCCAATTGGAATGATATCAATATTTATGACATTTTCGTCATTATTTGTGATTTTGGATGGGCGATAAACATATGTTTCTTAAACTTGGCATCAACTAAAATTAATAATATGACGTTAGCAATATATGATTTCGCCACAGCAGCACTTGGTTTATTTTTATGGGCATTATGTATCGAATCCGAACGACAACAGTTATTAGGTAATTTTTTAACACAATCATTAATCGATTCTGCCAATGTCATTCTTTGGACATCCTTTGCACAAGCTATTGGTGCTATATTTTGTAACATTGGAATGATGACAGTGTCGTCATCCAAATCTATCATCATTATGACAACAGAAGCATTATGGTCAGCAGCAGGAGCATATGTATTTCTAGGGGAGAGATTGACTACAATGGAGGTTATTGGTTGTGTCATTATGATCGTTGCCCAAATTATGGTTGTCACTAAAGTGGATTCTTGTGAGTTGGAAATAGAGAATGAGTTAAATGATGATGAAGAAGATGAACCATACCGCATGGTTCATGAAGGAAAGAAGGAGAAGATGGATGTGGAGATGATACAACATAGTCAGAGTAATAGTGGTAATCTCAGTGCTACACATGTCATCAATTACCACTCTATTACTCAGAATGGAGTTTAAAAAGGGTGTTATCAGCAAAAGAACATCATAGTTAGGGTTAGGGATAGGGTTAGTTACAGAGTGAACATAGTGTAAGCTGTAGTAAATTGAGTGTGAAAGTGATGTATTGACTGTAACATGAAGATAGTAAGACGAGTACAAATACCATCTAACTCTAATTCTAACTCTAACCCTAACCCTAAGCCTAACTCATACTTTCCTTCCGTCTTCCGTCTATTCTCGCCGAACCCAAGTAAGAAGTGCTCCATTTTTATAACAAATCCTTTCATACGCTCTTGTATTTTCATCTCGCTTCTTGCTTTCCCTTGTCCAATCTTTCTTTCGCCAATATCAATCTTATCTTCTTATAGCTGTAGCCACAGGAATGGCGTCTCTTAATTGATAGGGCTTACCACCGCCACCACCGCCACCATCGCCGTCATCATCATCATCATCATCATCATCATCATCATCATCATCATCATCGTACATGATAAAAATACTTACATGTTGTTGCCGTTATTATCGAATTGCGTATGATTAATAGGCAAAGTTCTTCTACCGAACATGTTGGTGTCATCTCCGACAGATTCACTGGCATTCGGGTACTCTCTCAAAGACACATACTCTCCTATTCCCAATACACATTGGTTTCCCAAGGCAGAAATAGACATGGTTGTAATTCCATCTTCTACTACATCCATAGCATTGCCTGTATTCACATGCAGCAATTGACCCATCTCGTTGCCACACACCAAATTCTTTTCGCTATCGCAGCACAGCCGAGTAGTCAGCTTGGCCACTTTGTCAACATCTACATCTTCAATTGTGTAACTCATCGTTGAACTACACAAAACTCCAACTCTTAAATCTCAGGGAACCAATTCAAATGCCAAGCACGATATCGAAACCTACTGAATTAATTTCTACACGAGAACTTAAATGTAGCGAAGAACAACGACCTGATCAGCTACAACGTTAAGTGTTGTGTAGATAAAAGGTATGCAAGGTATGAAATGCACGAGTAAATCTCTTTTCGAAAATCTTGAATTTATCATCCCACCCGGCCATGTGCCTCTGATCGCGGTTGAAAGTTCATTACTTTATGCGCCAAGATCGTTGCCATTGATGCATTCATCTTCATCAAAGATGTCTCATCCAGGAAGTAGGGTAGGTTCAGCTTCTCAGAAGCCTGGATCTGGCGAAGGAAAACGTGATAATGTGCAGATGTTGAACCACTTACGAAGTATGCAGCAAATGGAAAAGGACACTCAAGAAACGTTGAGTAAGTTTATGAATGTGTTGAATACGCACCAACAAACTGACTACGCGGGTCTACTAGAGGAAAAGATTCAAGAATTGCAAGCAGCAGATACTGAAATCAAGCAATTACGTAGTGAAATCAATGAATATGAATTGCGTATAAAAGATATGACCTTGAATGAAGAAAAAGTGATTGCTGAGAAAGGTAAGATCATCGAGGAAAAAGTTCGAGCAGGAAAAGCTGCAGCGCAAGCAGATCAGATCATCAAGAATTTACAGAATCAGATGAAGTCTATGGAAGTGAAACATAAAGATGAGATGGAGACGAAAGGCAACATATTGAAGAATGTGGAGGAAGAGTTGATCAAATCCAAGACGTTGAGCGAAGAAGCGTACTCCAAATTACATTCCATGGAACTAGAAACAGCAGAACTGCATTCTGCCATGAGTTCTCTGCATGCTGAGATAGCTGCCCAACAGCGAGAAATTGAAGATGGTAAAGAGAAAGAACAGAGATATATCCGTCAAAAGAAAGAGGCTTCTGTGCGTATGGACGAAAAAGATACCGAGCTTTCACGTGTGAGAACAGAGCGCAGAAATGCAGAGTGTCGAGTGACGGATCTCGAAAAACAACTTGCCGATGCGAACATGAGCAGTAGTAGAAAAGACGAAGAAGGCAAGACACAAATGGAACAAATTGCTCGTGAGAGAGATGGAGTGCAAGGGTCTTTAGCCAAGTTGAGTCATAAGCTGAAACAGCAATCGGAGACTTCCAAAGAGCTGAATCAAGCTCTAGGTCGTATGCGAGTGGAGTTGTCTAACGCTAACGAGACCGTGGTCCAGGAGCGGAGCAAATGCCAAGCTTTGGAGAGGGAAATCGACTCCTTGAGAATCGTCACCAAGTCGTTGGAACAGAATAAAGTGGAAAGCACCTTGTTGGGTCAAAAGACTCTCAATGACAAGGAGAATTTAGCCAAGGACCTGACTGCAGCGAATGAGAGAATCACCTCATTGAATGCCGAGCACCAGAAGTTGACTTCCAAGGTCGAGTCACTGGAGAGACAACGTACCGAACTCACTGTTGATCTATCTTGTAGAGTCAAAGATCACGAAGTGGTTAAAAAGAAGCTTGAGTCGAATACCATCGAGTTGGAAGAGGCACAAGCTGCTTTCTTGAAGGAAAAGACTGCTAAAGAGAAAGCATTGGAAAGAGCCGGACACTTGGAGGCGGAATCAGAGAGAATGAGATACGATCTCAGGGAGAACACTGAGAACGAAGAATCTTTGGCAAGACAACTGAGAGAATCTGAGCGTATGCGCGAACAAGCCATTGAGAGTAGTCGTACACAACAGAGAGAGAATGCGAATCGCATCATCGAGTATAGCCAGAAGAATGCCAAGTTGTCATCTGAACTTTCTTCTAAAGAGGACGAGTTGCAAGCACTTCGCAGAACCAGAGAAGAGAATAGCAACACAGTTAATCAGAGTATCAAGGACCGAGATGAGATCAAGAACCAATTGTTGAGCACCAAAGTGCGACTACAGGCCGTGGAAGATCAATACGAGGAAGCACAAGCTAGATATGAGTCTAGTAAGAGTGAAGTGGAAGAAGTGCGTGGTCAACTGAAGTCTGAAATCATCAGTCGAGAGAAGGCCATCGCTATGCTCAATGAGAAGCATGACGAAGCCATCACTACGTTGATGGAGCAACTAGAGAAGGAGACGGAAGACAAATGTATCATCGCCGAAGCAGCACGCAAATCTGCAGAGGAGAAGATGTCACGCATGTTAGCGACTGAGAAAGAGAAGTTCAACCAACAGCTCGGAGAGTCCAATGTCAAGAGGGAAGAAGAGGCCGAGATACAGAAAGGCAGACTCGCAACCCTTGCCAAGGCGATGGAAGGCTTGCAAGCAGAGTTGAGAGAAGAATCGAAGAAGAATGCTACTTTGTCGCAAGAGCTCAATGTATTGAAGGATCTGTCCGAAGTGGGTAATACAGAGATGCAAGAGAAGGTGAGCTATATCGAAAGAGAGCGCACACGAGAGAGGTCGAGACTAGAAGGGCAACTGTCCGATGCTAAGGAGCAATTGCGCCAAATGGTGGAGCAACGTCAACAGAGAGACCAGCTGATGCTTACCACTGAACAACAACTCAATCGAGAGAGAGAAGCGAGATTCACTGCATTACAGAAGCTACGAACAGCGGAAGACGAGGCCAATAGTATGTCCAGCCAAGTGGATGGTCTCACAGAGGAGTTAAATGCTGCCAAGAAAGAGGTCAAGGCACATGAGAGGAAACTGTTGCTGGCAGTACAGTCCAAAGATGCTGAGCTGGCTAGACTTACCCGCCGCAATGAAGTGTTAGGAGAGGCAGTCACTCGTCTCACCAGTTCAGGAGGTAGTGATGATGGCAAACTATTGTATGTCATGAGCGAGCTAGTGAAGACGCAGAGTCCCGTGGCAGACAATAATCCTAGAGATGACGACTCGATCTCCCCGAGCAATGCTTTGCAACCGGTCAGAGCGAGCACTGTCCCTGACATGTCCAATACTCACAAATTATCAGATGGATTTTCTCATAATGATGGTGATCTACTGAATCTTTTCATCGATGACTCGCGCATGCAAAGCAACGACGAGGAGGAATGCATGGAGAGAGCGAGTACCGCTCCTCTGTCCACCACAAATAGCGTCGCGAGCCAGAAGTCCAAGTTGTTCTTCACACCCAGGGGTGATTCTTTGACGCTTAATTCAGAAACACAAGAGATGACATCTTTGTTTGCCACCGATGGTGATGATGGTAAGCATGACGGCGATTGCGATGATGGAAGCTCCCTCTTTGATATTGCCTCATTGCATTCGTCTTCGTTAACCCAGGACAAGCACATGGGGATGATCTCCCCAAACGAGAGCATAGGCCCCATCACTCCAGAACAAGACAAGAACCAAAACATTGCGCCTAACTCTAATGGAAGTGATGCTAGCAAGAGCAGTGGAATGAGCCTTCCAGATAAGATCCGCACTGATGTCGAGTTGAGCAAGACACGTGAGCTTCCCCTCAGCCCCAAGAAGAGAGGCAACCAAGCGCTCGCTGAGATGAACAGTAATGTGCAGAGGGAGACAAGTACCAACAGTAACGTGAAAGCCAGAGCCAAAGACAGGCTGTCAAGAGCAAAGAAGTTTCTGGATAGTAGAAAGGCGAAAGAGAATGTTTAACTAGGTAGATAAATTTAAGATCATGTAGAGGAATTGTAGCAGCAGTAAACAAGTGAATATTTCAAAATTGTAAAACACATTTGAGTAACAAGATTCGAATACCCTCGTTCTTCAACCAAAAATACCTATCAGCACGAAATTCATCACCAACAAAAAAAGTCTAACACAACATGCATATCCATCACTGCGACTTAAACAGTGTAAATCTGGACTGTGTTGGAGGCTCCTGGAGTGTTGTCTTTGCTTCCATAGACGGCAACACACATATCTCCAGTATTTAACAGACCACTGGCAGCAGCCTCTCGAATGGCGGCATTGACAATACCACTCGCATCGTCGAGAGAAGAGATTACCTTGGCACGGCAGTTCTTCAGGTAACCCGTACATTGGCGAGCTACATGTTCCTCGGCAGTGATGACTGCAATGGGGCACCCGGGCTTGTACTTGGCTATCATTCGGGCAGTACTGCCAGTTTGGGTCAAGACAAAGATACATTTGGCTCCGACGTCGTACGCAGAAGAGCACGCAGAGAAGGCAACACTTTCACTACTAGTGACATGATGAGAACTTTTTAAGACATGTTGTCTTACTGACGTGGAAGCGGCATCGTAGTCGATGATACTCTCTGCCTCTAGACAAGTGTGAGCCATCATTGCCACTGCTTCTTGCGAATAATCACCATTGGCAGTCTCTCCAGACAACATCACAGCACAAGTGCCATCCAGTACTGCATTCGCTACATCAGCACATTCAGCACGGGTGGGACGAGGAGCATTAATCATACTCTCGAGCATTTGTGTTGCAGTCACTACAGGCACACCAGCAATATTTGATTTAGCAATCATCATCTTTTGCGCTAAGAATACCTTTTCGATAGGAATTTCCATACCTAGATCACCTCTAGCAACCATGATACCATCTGTGACTTCGAGGATATCATCGAAGTTTTCTAGACCCTCTTGGTTCTCTATTTTGGCGATAATCTTAATGTGCTTGCCCTTCTCCCCCAATGTCTCTCGGATGAAGGTGATATCACTCGCTTTTCTCACGAAGCTGGCTGCAACGAAGTCTATATTGTTCACCACACCGAAGTTCTGAAGATCATCAATATCCTTCTCCGTCAAAGTGGGCAAGTCTACAATGGCGCCAGGCAAGTTCATGTTCTTTTTGTCACCCAAAGTGGCCTTGTTCATGACCTTTGCCATGACAGATTCTTCTTTGATCTCAGTCACTTGCAAAGACAAGGAACCATCAGCCACTAGAATCATACTGCCAACTTGTACAGACTTGGGCAAGGATTTATAAGAACAAGCCAAGTAATCGGGGGTGCACTTCTTTTCGTAATCAGTACCCACTTCGATAATGGCATTTTTCTCTAATGACAATTTGTTCAAAGCAGGATCTATGAATCCAGTACGGATCTCAGGGCCTTTAGTATCTAGCAAAATAGCGACGTTGCACCCAGGACGGGCAGCAATGGCTTCTCTTAGTCTAGCAAGACATTCTCCATGCGCTTTGTGATCACCATGACTGAAATTGAAACGAGCCACATTCATTCCTTGGTCGATCAAAGCAATCAAACCTTCTACAGACCAACACGCAGGACCCAAAGTACAGAAAATCTTCGTTTTACGAAGAGTACCCTATGATAAAGACAAAAGGGCACAAAAAGAGGCAAATCAGTCCATTTGTAAGAAATAAAGAGAATAAGGAGTACCCAAGAAAAGCTAATTAGAAGAACATTAACAGCTTAAAGAGTTATCGTATAAAATAAGAATAGAAAACCATCACAAAGCGCTTGTATCTCTAGCAAATGGCCGGTTCAAGACACATGCGTATCGTGGCTCAGATATCCTTATGGTGCCATTGGAGCGAATTAGAAACAACACTTACATCATGAACCTTCCGCACGTCTGCTAGATTGATATTCATCCTCCTCAAATCAACGATGGCAAGATGGAGTGGATAGCTATTTTTCACGCTATAGAAAACTGGAGTGCCACGGTAGGGTCGGTAGATAACTTACACAAATTAAAACAGTTAATTACATTGAAAACATCATATATATTCATAAAACTTGTTTAATACATTCCATTCAATTCGAAGACAGCATAGTTTGGGTTGTTGACCTTCATGATCCGAGACTTCCACTGCTGTTGTTTCTGGTCTTCTTTGCTCTGCAGACTGATGATATCCTTGACATTGGGTGCTTTGGATTGGGGATATCTTTGAGAATAATCTTCATCATATTCATCGTAATCGTCATCATCTACAACAGCGTCAATACTGACTGCGTCTTCACTGTCAGTGGTCTCACCATAATCCTGTACGACACCCGCAGATTCATCATCTCTCTCTCTCTGTTTTGCCCGTCTCACTTTCTCATCCCGCTCTTCGATACGTTTCATCTTCTTCTCTTCACGCATCTTCCGTTTAGATGCATCAACTTTCCGCATCAAATACTCTGCTTTCCGAATGAGATTCTGTCTTTCTCTTCTCTGATGCTCCTTTACCTTGATCTGGGATCTGAAGGCAGACGGCAAACTTGGCACGGAGTAGTGCTTGTCGTTTTTGCCACGAAGAATGTACGACTTATCTGGGAGATGATCTGACAACTCATCCATCTCTTCTCTCCATCGATGTCCTCCAAAATGCAGATTCTTTAGATCTTGGGACAGATGTAGATGGTAAGGAATACGCTTGTTGTAAATGCTCTTATCTTCATTAGAAGGTGGTTCTAGTGGATCTTCGTAGTGTGAGTTCTCATTGTCGACCACCAAGTCGATGACAGCAACGGGTAAAAGGTCCCGATTGCCCTCGCGAGACACATAGGCTTCTTGAGTGTCACTGATATCGTCCGTCCATTCATCTTCTGCAACATGTACATGTGCATCAGAGGCACCATACTCACTCTCAAGCCCTAGGTTCATGTCTGATGGTGAGCTCTCTCCATCCAAGATCTGATTGAAGTTGTTCTCAGTTAGTCCCCCCGAGGAAACCGTCAATGTGGAAGCAGCAGAGAACCCCTTGGTGAGTACAGGCGGCACGGCCAGATCTTGATCGGTATGCAAGCGCTCGATCACACTGTCGTAGATCTTATCAATTGCATTTCGCTCTCCATTATTGATGTATTCCTGCCGCCTCACCTTAAGACCACCACCAATGGGCATCATTAGCAAAGAATCGGGCCTCTCTTCATGATCAGCCACTCTCTCCACAGAGATGGTGTCATCAGTAGAGACAGCGACACTATCTTCCTTCTCCTTCTCCTTCTTTATAACCACAATGCCATCTGATCGATCTCCAACGACTCTTCGCCTTTGTGTCACGTCCACTGTCATTGAAGGCACACCAAGCGGCTTCTCATTGTCACCCTCCAAAGTACTAGTGTCCATGAAGGAAGCGTCTACGCCACTCAGACTAATGTCGGAGCCAACTTCGTCGACATTGGACACAGTATCTAGAGCACTAAAAGGAGGATCTTTGCTGACTTTTCCATCCTTGACTGCTTCGACACCCTTAGGAATGCTACAAGTCTTCTTACTATTTGGATCACTCTCGAGATCATTCATTACGATCTGAGCCTCAGCGATTACATCCATTGTATTCTTTGCTTCCAACAATGGGACCTGTGTCGTTGTATCGTTTGTACCCTCTGTACCCTCTGCACCTTCCGGGATCGTGCCACTTTGCTTGTTGAAACTGCTCTTTTTGGATGTAAAGGAAATGGTATTCCTCGTCTTCTTCTTGGACTGGTTCCGTAACTGCACCAGTTCCTTATTCTTCTCATCAATGGCATCTCTCACAATACCAATCTCCTTTTTGAGATCAATGACTCGCCGGGATAGAAACTCAGTCTCTTTGCCACGGGCATAGATGGTCTTGGGCATATCACCCCATTCGTTGATGATATTGAGGAACTTGGTCCTCATGGCGTCTCGCTTCTCCTTGATACCATCCAGACCCTTGTTCGTCTTCTTGTTCTTTTTCTCAATCTTACGAATCGCTATATACTCCTCTTGGATACTCAGGATAATATCTGCTAGACTAGTGCGTAGAGAGATTCCATCCGATCCGATTGCCTCGATCTTGGCGGCTTCGATATGCTTGCGGCTGCCGTCTCTAAGCAGGTTCTCCAACACTACCAGTTGCTCTGCACACATTTGGAGCCCATAATCCTCCAGTAAGTCCTCTTGTTCATCATCCACTGACTGCGTGCTCATGAAGGATAACAACGAGTCGGCATGCATCTGGTCGTTCTGGCCACGATTGCTAGTATTAATCGTATTTTTCACGATACTTGTCTCGTTAATAGAAGACTTGGCAGCAAACAATGTGGATTGCATTTGTCGGTCCTCAGCAGAGATCAGTTCAGTATGAGACGGTTTACTGGCTTTAGTCAAGAATGATGAGATCTGCATAGCACTATTTAGTTCCGACTCGTTCAGATAGCGCACTGCCCTCGAAATCTTGACCTCTTTCTTCCCCTTTAGAACTGGATTGAACATTGCATCCAACATTTTCTTCTTGCTTTCCAATATCATTCCCTCACGCACTTCTCGCCTACGCATCAACTCCGCGATCTGAGACTTGGTGCCTGCACATTCAAAGTCGTGCACTCCAAACTCCCCATCGAGACGTCTCATGACAATGCGTATCTTCTCCTTGTTGGACTTGAGACGCTCTTCGATGTTACTGCATGCCATCTTAAGTCTCTGTAGCGCCTTATTTTCGTCACTAAGCAACAGCTTCTCAATTTCATCGCGAATGATTATGGTGCGTTGCTCCACTCCAACAATCTTTGTCGCTGTCTCACTGGTATTTGTGATCATCTTTTCAATAACTTCCTGTTGGTCATGGTATTCCTTTTCGACTTCACTGCGATCATCATAGAGGAGATCATGGGCCAATGGATCCCCATCAAACATGATATTGCCTTCTTTATCGAAACCCACCGCCTTTTTGCGGTCTGTTCTTGACCGCTTCTCAACCTTCTTCTTTAGATCGTGCACCAATTGGGCCAGCTGTGTTTTAGTATCACGCACATCATCATCGATACGCTGTCGTTCACTCACAGTCTCGTTTATCTCGTGTTTCTGTTGCTCAATATGCAGAATCAGGTCCTTGACTTGCTTGGCAATATACTGCTGCTCGTATTTAGCACGCACTTGTTCTGGTGTCAGTGTCTCTTCATATTTTTTCTCCGCCAGTATGCGCATCTTTTTGCGCAAATCATCCTTCATTTTGGATAACATGTCTTTCTTCTTGTTCAATTTCGCAACTACGGCATCATACCCCAAGTCTGCAATCAACATTTTCCGCTGCTTCTTGACATTACAGATCGCGTCCTCTCGAAAGTGGTTGAATCCAATCAGGAGTTTGCCCATCCAACGAGAACCATGAATGCCAGCAATCTGTAATTGCGATTCTCTAAAGCGCTTGTCATGATCGCTCGACATCTTGGTAATATCTTTCTCCAAACTGGTTTCACCTTCGACATCTAAATCGATCAACATGTCTCCAAGCGATTTATCAATGGTCTCAAAGTCAGCAGTGGGCCACCAGCTCTGCTTGCTTACATCGACTTCTTCGAGTTCAGCTACTTTCTCTACTTTCTTCACCTCTTTGAGCCAGAACTCGCCTTCTTCTAGCAAAGAGGAGAGACCATCTATCCCAGTTTCAAGGATAGACAGCTCTTCTTGGACTTTCTCACTAGAACTATCCATCGAACAGGAGTCTAATGTGTTCTCAACCGACTGCAAAAGTTAGCTCTCAATTCGTGCCGTATTATCTTCTGACTATGGCTTATATCGTAATTCGGCTTGACTGCGACTATTCAAAGCATCCATTTCGATGAGCGATCATTCAAGCATCATCCACAGAGAGGTTTTTCGAGTTTGGTGTGAGTGACTGCCGCAGGGTGGTGAGCATGAACCACGTTTTTGTTAATTGCAAATCCTTTCTTTTACCGAGTAAAATGATAATACAGTAATGTTACATATACAATTTATGAAATGATAAAATTCTATTTAAATTAATAGTCAGCAGCTCTCGCTCCTCTGGCTTGCACTAGTAGTCTATCTAGCTGATCTCCCGAGATGATATCAACCTCTTCTCCGCCGATTTTGAGATACTCGCTCTCTCCATTCAACTCAACCGAGGCTCTCCCTCTGCTTCCACCACGAGGTCCAGGAGGTGGCTCACGGCCCTCGTCATCGTAGGATACGATTACGGGCTCGCCTTTGACCTTGGTCTTTTGCGCCAATCGTTGGAAGCCTCCACCTCCTCGTGGTCCAGCAGGTGGCACATCGTAGTCATCATCATCCATGGGTCTTCGACCAGCCTTGGGAACATTTCGACCGCTCCCTTTGAATAACGGAGGAACTTTTCTGGACGCCTGTGCGCCTCGTGCTCCAACAGATTCACCCCCTCTCACCTTGGCGACTCCGCCTCCTTTCGATGCAAGCTCTTGTCTCTTGGAAGGTGCACTCGGTACAATGGCTCTCCCAAATGCGACTTTCCCTCCACCTTTCTTGACGGTACTAGCAGCAGATCCACCTCGATTGTTTTCGCGTGTCTCACGAGCAGACGTTGTTGGATTGGATCGTGTTGATTGGCTCGATCGAGTACGACTGGAACCGAAAGTACCAGGTCCATTCTGTTTAGGACGTGCTTGTTCTCTGTGTAATTGTTGCTGAGACCTAGCCCTTGGATTATTATTTGTATTGGTAACTCCGCGTCTGGCCGCAGCAGGTCCTCCGCGAGCTCCTCCTTTTGCATGTTTGACATTTACTAGCTCACTTTGTAGCTCGTCTTGTTGTCTAAGTAAATTATCACACAATGCCGACAACTCGTCGTATTCGCTTTGAGGTACCCACTTCTTGTGGAAATTCTTGTCACGAGCACTACTTGGCATAGACGCATCATCATCCTCATCGTCTCGGGGTGCTCTTCTAATACCTGGTGACCTGGCAGACGATCTTCGTGGAGCTATGGGTGGATCATCAAAGGCTCTATCGCGATCATCCTCAGGACTGTAATCTCTTGGTACACGGCGCCCTGGACGAGCACCTCTTCCTCCTCCGGAACCAACAACATCGTCTAATACTAGAGATTTCCCTTTGTCACCGCCACCACTACTACTAGTGAAGGAGCTACCGAAGTCGTTATCGTCATAATCACTGAGACGATTTAACTTCTTCTCTCTATCTTGTAGCTCTTGACGCTGCTTTCTAACCTTGCTGGAGACATGGGAAGGCACGGACCCTTTATAGTGCACAGTGAGATACTCTTCTAGCTCCTTCTGCTTCAGCTGGTCTAGTTTCAATTGTTCCATATCCTTCTTTCGTTGCTTCTCCTCAATTTGCGCCTTTAACTCGTTCTGATAACTAAGTTCCTTCTTCGTTCGCATTTCTCGATGTTCAGGCAGCTCACTCTTGTACATTTCACGAATGGCTTGGCCAACAGGCTTGCCTTGACCATTCGGAGACCCACGATCAATGGGTGAAGTGTGTCTATTCGGACTACTCCTGTTCATACTATTACGACGACTGGTTCTAGGTTCATGATAATCATCATAGTCGTTATTGCGACGAGGGGCATTTCTCCGCCCTCCACGTCTATTACCACCACTACCATATATATCTTGCTCGTTATCATCACCACCATCATCTTGAAAGCGTAATCGACGTGGTTTCTCTCCTCTATTATTGCGAGGCATATCATTGTAATCATCATCGTAACCTCCTCGTGGTGTGCGACCATTCGATCTACGGTATTGGCCCCGTGGTTCATCATCATATTCATCAAAATCCATACCACCACCACCACCACGACCACCACGACCTCCTCCTGTTCCTTGCAAGGCAAAGGGATCTTTATTGGGACTATGAGATGGAGAATGATCAGGTTCCACATCGCCTTGAATCACTAATTTCAAATTCGTGATGGCTTTACCAGACCTATCTTTCAGAGGAGCACCACCACCGCCGCGGCTACTACCCCAAATCCAACCATCATCCAGTTCAGCGGCCGTATCGCGGATGTTACCTCCAAAACTCATTAAGCCAAATCACCACCAGGTACGAACAATATTACAAGCCTTTGAAAGAATCAGCAGGCAATCAGGACCAGTGAGGATTGGGCCGGATTATGAAGTATTTAATAGCCTATAACGTCTCATATAGAGATCGAATCGATTCGGTTTTCAAACCGGGGTCTCCCGACCCCGCAGCCTATCGCTCCCCTCTATAGACAAACAAAAAAAGACTGTTAACAAGACGCGTATCCACCGTTCAATTACTTAATTTGTACTGGAGTATCACAAACCTGCTATAAGAATGAGTTTTGACCTAGCAGAGGGTTTAGGCAAAGTACGCCAACTGGTTCAGGGCATACCAATGGTAGATGGCATTTTGGGCACTCTATCGAGCAAAGTAGGCCTAAAGAAGGAGTATTTAGCCCTTGCTGTTATCGTACTTCCGTTCCTACTAATGATTAGTCTGGGCGGGGCGCATTTCATTATCGATTTGATCGCATATTTATATCCTGCGTATGCATCTGTAAGAGCAATTGAGACGGAAGGCACTGATGATGATACACAATGGCTGACTTACTGGTTGGTCTTCAGTCTATTTAAATTGGTGGAAGGTATTGCTGACAAGCTACTGCACTACATTCCATTCTACTTCATCGCTAAGTGTGCCTTTTTGATCTGGTGCTTTTATCCAGGAACAGATGGTGCCAAAGTCATCTATATGAACTTCATCAAACCACAAATAGTGCCTCTGATTGGATCCGTAGATGCCAACAAGAAGAAGGACCAATAAAAAGACTTCTGGAGAAGATTAGTGTATCAAACCGCGAACAAATAGCCTTGGACAAGTGTATACAGATTTAATAACGCGAGTAGGATCTGGATTTTTGGAAGGAAAATGTACATAGGTAATCGATTTCAGTATCTATACTACTTCTACATAGGTACAATCTCAATCTATACAAAACAATATAATTGATTTATTTCCAGTTGTTAGGAGAGGAAACCTCGAGCGTCTCAAATGGAAGCTTGGCCTTCTCGTGGAAGACCAGTCTCATACATTTCAACTGTATGGCATCTGGTTCCTCTCCGAAGACATCCTCTGAATCTACGTCCAAAGTACCAAGCTGTCCCGTGACCGGCGCGTAACGAGTATCGCCGACAATGGGATTCCCCAGCGCGCTACATTGTAGTCGAATTTGGTGGGTCCGTCCGGTGACCAAATTGATGTTTACCAGAGTCGTACTTTCCCGCGGCTCTAACGAGAGAATTTCCATTTCTGCTCTCTGATACCTAGCATTCTGCCCACTCACAGTATCTTCATCAAACGCTCGCAACATACCAGGTTTCTTAGACTTTGTCTTCTTGGTATATGCATGAAGGACTCGTCCCGTGGCTACAGTCATGCTTCCTTGGCAATTGGCCAGGTATTGTTTCTGAACCATCCTATCACGAAATGCCTGATTGATATGACTAATCGCTTGCTGTGTCTTCGCATAGATGATGAGCCCCTCAGTACAGGCATCAAGTCGACTAGCCAACTTGAGCTGTGTGTGATGGCAGTCTGTCAAGAAGGGGCCTAAGGCAAAGGCAACATTCTCCTTGTAATTGTCAAGCGTAGGGCCTACAGGAAGACCTGCACATTTGTCTATTGCGATAAAGTGATCATCATTGTATATAATCCGCGCATTCCAATCGACACTGTCAGTGGTACTATACCTGCGAGGGTTCACATGCACCCTGAAATATGTATCCTCTGGGACCTTGACTTCATTCACTTGATCAAAGGCTATCTCTCTAGAACCATCCACATCATCTACAATCAGTCGTCGAGGTTTAGGAGGTCTCGCTGACTTTAAGGATGTATACACAGCGCCAAACCTGATGAGCTCTTGCAGGTATGTGGTATCAATGATATCTCTGGGGTACATTTCAGACAAAATAGCATCTAAGATAGAGCCATACTCTTTCTCTGTCCTGATATGAACCACTAAAGACGGCAAAGAGTCCCTCATGGAAGTGCTAGAGGGAAGATTCAGACTACCGTGTCTCTGCAGCTGATCAGGAGGCATTGAACTCACTACGTCTACTCCAAACATCCTAGTTGTTTGCAAACACTTCTTCTTGGCATTTCCTAAAGCATGGAAGCCCTTCAAGCAAACAACTCGACTTATCATGAACACGAGAAGGATTAGGATGGACCAGTTGGAGGACATTCACACACGGTCTCCGTGTTGGACCTTGATATCCAAACAAGCACTGTACGCAGTAAGTGACACGATGACTGAGTGAGGTCGGACACAAAGGCAACACGTGAAAACGTGTCAGGCGAAGCAAAGACATTGTAATCTGCAGAACCTACTTGTCTCTAGATATCATCGGCCGCTCTTTTGTTGAGACGCACATCTTTATAATCCAAAAACCATATCGTTGGGTGGACCACCGGAGGACGTCATGGTCCTTAGAATGATATCTAAGTGGTCTATAGTGGTTCTCTTCATCTCGGTCTATGTGACAAGTTTAAGATTCAATACGCGCCCACGGTTTAGATTAGGCTCCAATTCCTTGGATAAGATGACGCAAAGGAGGAGCAGTCATTTGCAAGCGAGCACTGATGATTACGACGATATGATGTTGTCGTTCTCTAGCAAGATGGACATTACGATGGAACTGCCCACGACCAATCATAGCTTGGCTGGCACCTTTTTAGAGAATGAGCGGAAAATATTGGATGAGACATGGAGTCGTAGTAACTATGTGCTGTTGGACCGGGATAAGAAGAAGTATCGCTTAACTTTTCCTCCTATCGTATTGCCTGGTGTGGATACAATATTGACGACAATTGATGTGCGATTCGAGTATCAAGATGGTAAGATCACATTGGCTAGTGACAATTGGACATTGAAGGGTAAAAGTGGAGCCATATTGAAAGATTCTCGTTTCGTGCAATCGTTCAACGTGGAGATTAAAGGAGAACTGTCTGTGAAAGAGGCGCCAGTGATACAGGCGAGTGCTATCAAAGCAGAACAGTTACGGGTACCTGCTCCGCCTGTGACGGCCCATGGATGGGTCAAGTATGCGGTAGAGGGCAAGAAGCCGAAGATATTCCAACAAGCACCAGACATCGTACTGAACACATCCATCAAGCTAATTAAGGAGACAGTACGAGAATTCGCATCCAATCAGTTCAGAAAGAAGTTTCTGACGGCCTTTCGCTCCTATTTGATCGACGTGATGAACAAGCAAGCCATTGCTAAGAGGAGGGAGATGATGCTGGAGAAGAAGAAGAAGGCACAGGGACAGAAGATGGAAAAGTAACCACTTTCGACGGGGAGATAAGAATAACAGAGAGAGAGTTACAACATATTATGAACATTGTGCTTGACTGTGAGTATGCTGTAAACGAAAGAAGATTCATCTGCTGTGTATATGCACATTCTATACGATATATCACACTATCTGCAATAATTAAACATCATCTGCTCTATTCCTATTTATTAGATAAGAACTTCTCCATCTCCTTGTTCTCAAAGGAGGGGAGGTTCATGTCGATAGTATACGATTCGTAGTCATCATCATCATCATCATCCATACCTGGACCACCAGGAACAGAATCGAGCGGTTTATTGAGAAGCGCAGCCATGGCAAAGCCTGCTGACGAACCGGCAGTGCCAACGCCACCTCCGCTGCCTAGCTTTTTCTCCAGTCGCAGACGCAATAGATCACATTCTGCTTCCAGCTTGCGCTCCTCTTCCGTCATGGCGTCTTCTTTGTTTGTCTCCGTAATGGACTCCGAAGCTGGGTTCACGTCCTCATCATCCAGACCAATGAGCTGTTCATGAGGACCGAGAGAGTCAGTGCTGGCAAAGTAGTAGTCACACAGCGATCCAGACACGCTGTCCTGGTCATCCTCGTCTTTGAGACCCGCTAGAGGCTCATCGTAATCAAGATAGTCATCAACGCTTTCAGACTCTACACGTGGCACGGGCGCACCGGGAGTCCCTTTTCGTGGCTTGGACATCTCCTTACCGATCTTATCACTGAGTTCCAGTCTGTCAAAGGATAAGTCAATGGGTGGTGGAGGATCGGGCATGCCCTGTACAAGGTGAGAAGGAGAGAAAACAGAGCCATCTGCCTTACTACCAGGACTCTCCCTGTCCTTCATCTCCTTTCTCGTTGCCTCTTCCGCCTCCTTTGCGGCGGCCTCCTTCATCTGTGTCTTCTTCTTAGACATAATATTCGCCTTTCTGGCTTTGGCCACCATGTTCAAAAGAGAAGCCACCTTCTTGCTCTTGCCTCGCGCTCCCCCACCTTTCACACCAGTAGCCCCCAAAGCTGACTCGGAAGCTGATGTCGTCAGGTTGACAGATTGGTTGTTGACAACATCTTCTGCCTTCTTGACAGCCTTGTAGGATTTGAAATAAGGCGTGTCTTTGAGAGAAACGGGGATCTTGACACTTTTCACGTGAGAACCAGCGATCTCGGCTACAGTAGGGAGCTTCTTCGCCTTCTTGCTCTTGCTTTTCTTACCTTTGGTTTTGCCATTGGAAGATATTTTCTTCGTCTCTTCATTCTCACCATTGGCGACATTTTCATCATTGTCATTATTATTATCGCAATCCCCGTCTTTCTTGGAATCACCCTCAGCTACAAAGCCGTCATCATACATGCTATCGAAGTTGCATAAATCGTCTTCATCATTTGACTCCTCTCCAAAGGGCCAGTAGTCTTCAGACATGTCCACCACTTCGCTCAATTTAAGCGGATCGGAGGCATTATTGATGAAGGCATCCAAGTCCTCCTTGTCGAACGGGCTCAACTTCTCCTGTTCGAGAGACAAAGAAGGTTGCATATCATAGTTCCATTCCTTCACGGACGGATCTCGCACTGGAATCTTACTGGACATAGAATCGATACGCATACCACCTTTCTTGGACTTCTTGGCACTCTTGCTGCCCTTCTGAGACTCATCCTTCTCTGGTTGCGTGAAACCTTTCAGAATCGGCTTACCAGAAGAATTGTGTGTACGACCTTTATTGATCTTGTCTTCAGCGTCAATAGCTGCCAGTTCTTTTTGTTTCTGCTTCTCATGCATATCCTTGATACGCTTGATTTCCATCGCCTTGGCCAGAGATTGCTGTGCCGCTACAAGGACAGCCTCTTTACGCTCCTTTTTTATTCGCGCTTGCTCCTCCATTTCTTCAAGTTTTTTCTTGCGTTGCTCTTCCCGCTCTTTTAACCGCTTCTCTGTCATCTCCTTGTTCGTCTCAAACAGCTTCTTAGCATACGCTTCCTTCTTTTCAGCCTCTTCTTGCTCTTCCAACGCCTTCATTTCCAGTTCAAATTCGGTTAGCGCTCTCTCTTTCTTTTTCTTCTGTCTGGGAATCTCTCCAATTACCACCTTAGGCTTGGAAAGCATCAAAATGTCCTCAGCAGCCATCTGCACCAATTCTCTGGAAATGCGTTTTCCTTCTTTCTCTTTGAATTTCCTCTTCTTCGAGATGAATTGCGCCTTGGAAGCATGCTTGTACTCTTGCTTAGCCAGCCACTCCAATCGAGCATTTTCTCTGGCTTCACGCTTGACGCGTTCAATCTCAGCCAGGCGAGCAGCTTCTTCTAGTTTTTCCTTCTTCAAACGCTCAATATTCCTCAAACGAATTTCTCTCTCCCTTTCTACTTCACGTTGTCGTTCTTCATGCATTTCTTTCAAGATAGCCTGTCGTTCGGCCTCAAGCTCTGCATCTTCATCATAGCCATCATCATCTAGCTCGAAGCTTAAATCCAAGTCCACATGTGCATTCATGTCAAGCAACAAATCATTCACTGCAGGGACAGTACTCGACACCGAAGTGACAGAAGATGTGGCATCTAGGGAAGGCACATTGCTGGCATTGACAAATTGTTGTGCCCTTTTTGCACTAGGGCTCGACTCACTTTGTTGCGAGGAATTATCACTACCAGGTGAAGACAGAGCAGATGATACACTACCTTCTGTCATGAAAGACTTGTCTCGCCCTGGAGAGCGTGAAGTGGGAGACAACGAAGAGGACGGAGAGGTAGATTTGGTAGAGCTTCTTTGCACAC
>JACLAD010004320.1_pt1 | contig 19817 bp, 6 predicted proteins | sample 8027901 | NCBI WGS metagenome assembly JACLAD01 (sample SAMN15725071, study PRJNA655200) | protist metagenome | isolation source: fluorescence activated cell sorting (FACS) single amplified genomes of... | place: Spain: Blaines Bay Microbial Observatory, Mediterranean Sea | collected 2016-07-05 | reverse complement strand
AATCATCCCCTAAATCTTTCATATCACACATTTCTTCGAGTTTCCATCTGCCTGTCAATTTAGATAGAGGCAATGGCATACGATCACAATCGCCACTTGTAGTCACAATTTGATCTAGAGGGCTATACTTTTCTGATTTCTCCAGATAGGGTAATATCAAAAAGCGCATATCGATCTTATTCGCCAAAAAGAAATGCGTATCGCTAGAAACTTTGTTGTTAATGAAGAAGCTTCCATATTTCTCAGGACAGATGGTCTGAAGCTCATATATGGTGTCATCATGGCCATGCAAGTAAGATACTTCGGCACCATCGCCTTTGGGGTGGGGCAGCACGATCACTTTCAATTCATTGCTGTTGGGGACCGCACTGATCGTGCTGGCGCCATTCACCAAAAAGATCATTTGCTTGGGAGCACTCATTTCTTCTCTCACTCACTTTTTTCGAACTCCGAATGCAGAGATTAACCTCGAGATTCAGAAAGATTTGATTTGAATCCAATATGTGTTTCCACAGATCCAAAAAAGATGTCTCAGCGATTTCCAACGATTACGCTGCAAATCAAGACTTATGAAGGGTCTGTATATACCTGAATTAGCGCCAAAGTCACGATCTGAGAGGTAATGACAGCGCCAGTCCAATCTTGGAAGTGACGTACACGGGTGGATGGGGGGCTTCACGTTTCTCAGCACTACATTTACAACAACAAATACATCTCGTTAAATACTAACTATTTACTTCGATTTGACATTCAACAAGTAATCTACCAGCATCTTGACTCCATAGCCTGTCGGCTTGGAAGATGCATTATCCCACACAGGTCCGGCCATATCAATGTGTGCCCATTTAGCCTTTTCCACGAACTCTTCCAAGAACAATGCGGCAGTGATACTACCACCAGCACGTCCACCAATATTCTTTAGATCACCCAAAGTGCCCTTGATCATTTCCTTGTATTCTGGATGTAAAGGCATGTTCCAAATACCTTCATTACTACGCTTAGCAGCTTCTAGCAAATCTGATTGCAAAGCTTCATCACTAGTATACAAACCAGCAAGTTTATCACCCAAACCAACAATACAAGCACCTGTCAAAGTTGCTAGATCTACAATTGTATCTACTCCTAATTTATCTGCATATACCAATGCATCAGCTAATGTCAATCTACCTTCCGCATCTGTATTCAATACTTCAATAGTCTTACCATTACTAGCCACAAGAATATCACCTGGTCGCATAGCATCTTCACTGATCATATTCTCACACAGTGCTGTGATAAAATGCACTTCTACATTCTTAGGTCTTAATTGAGCAATTGCTTTGGCAGTACCCAACACAGCAGCACATCCTCCCATATCAAACTTCATGAGCTCAATCATGGATCCAGCACCAGCTTTTAAGTTGTATCCTCCACTATCAAAAGTCAATCCTTTACCAACAAGGGCTACTTTGGGAGTATTAATCGTCGCTCCTTCTGGTTTGTAAGTCATATGCACAAATTGAGGAGGAAATTTGCTACCTTGTTGCACACCCAAGTACGCACCCATACCCAGTTCCTCACACTCCTTGGCACCTAACACTTTGCATTCAATATTGTAATCCGAAGCAAGTTTCTTGCTCAAATTAGCAATTTCAATAGGTGTCTTACTATTGGATGGTGCACCTACAAGATCTCTGGCGAAATCAACTCCACTATTGATCATAGTAGTCAGTTTGTATGTGAGCTCAGCATCGCTGACTACTTGATCGCTACACCCTAATAGAGTGATGGAGGATAATGGATGAGGTTTGAACCCATCTTTGGGCACTTTTCGATATCTATTATCATTATAAGAAGCATCACTGACTCCCAAAAACATTTGTGTTAATCCTGCATTAGCAACACCAGACGGCATAGAAATGCCAACAGAACTAGCTTTCACATCTTTACTAATGGTAGATACGAGTTTGCCCAATCTGTTTGCACTCGTAACTTCCAAGTCTTTACCTTTCTTGTCCTTAGGATTAGGTCCTAGACCAACTAATGCCAACGATTTGAAAGGAGTACTTCCAGAAAAGACACGTGTAGTATACTTGCTCATAGGATCAGCCTTGAAGGAGCCTTCATCCAAAATCTTACCAATCATATCAACAGTGTTCTCATCCAAACCAGATGGAATAGACTTCTTCATTTCAGTAGCAATACTCGCATCATCGGTCACATCCTTAGGCATATCCGGTTTGTAGAAGGGAACAATCAACAAATCGCCAGAAAAGGATTGGCCAGATTGAGCACTTACGCTCAGGGGTTGCTGAGATAAGTCGAGACTGTCACTAAAGGGTGATAAGCCATTGTTAAAGTCAGAGACAGAAGCAGATAATACACTCAGCACAGGACGAAAACGAGAGAATGAAAAAGCATTTGTACGCACAAGACAGAGCATAACTATCACACAGAGCAGTATCACGCTTTTCAAAAGCATCCTTTGTCTAACAGAGTGCAGAAGATGCTTACGTAAGTGGCAGGTAGGTTCGGCGCGGTCGGAAAATCATGCTGATGCTGTCAAGCCAGTTTTCCATTTGGATCTCCTTGCGGCATCGCTGACTTTGACCCCGATTCACTTTCCTCATTTCTATAGATCGCCATAGGAGACGGTATGCCTGCCATTGAGCTCGTTGATAAGAGTTCGTACCAAGTCACACATGGAGAGGATTTAGATATGGATGCCAAGACGGACGTGGAAGCTAATGTGAAGGATGAAGAGAAGACTCCAGGGTCGTTTTCCGAATTGTTGCAATTTGCTGATGGTTGGGATTACCTTCTGATGTTTGGTGGGTCCATTGGCGGTCTAGTCACTGGTTGTTCCATTCCATTCTTCAACGTCTTGTTCGGACGCATGTTGGATACTTTGAATGAAGATCCAAATTCATTCAGTCGACAAATCAATGCTTTGGCTCTGATCTTTGTCTATACGGCTATTGTGAACCTATTTAGTGGCTTTCTACAAGTAGCTTGTTGGTCTCATGCAGGTGAACGTATGTCTCAGAAATTGAGAGAACGATATGTCAAAGCTATCTTATCTCAAGAGATTGGTTGGTTTGATTTGAACGGCCCTGGAGAGATGGCTACGAAAGTAGCGGATCTTTCTGGTTATGTACAAGACGGTACTACTCGTAAAGTAGGCGACATGTTTCAATATGTAGGTCAATTCTTGGCATCCTTTGTAGTGGGATTCTACCTCTGCTGGGAGCTTACACTGGTACTACTTGCAGCATTCCCATTGATTGGAGGTGCAGGGGCGTTCATGATCAATGCTATTACCAGTGCTGTACAAGGAGCCGGTGAGAATTATGCTTCTGCAGGCAGTCTTGCTTCAGAAGCTCTCAACAACATCAGAACAGTCACTGCTCTTAACGCCCAGCCAGATATCATCAGTCGATATAGACTATTCTTGATTGATGCTATGCATATCGGCATCAGTAAAGGAAGGGATGTTGGTTTAGGCAATGGTGCTGTCTTTGGTGCTGCTTTTTTGACTTATGGCCTTGGATTCTGGTATGGAGCCAAGTTGATTGCAGAAGATAAAGATGGTGGATGTACTGATGATTGTATTACTGGTGGCACGATTCTAGCAGTATTCTTTGCAGTGATTATGGGAAGTATTGCTTTGGGTCAAATCGTGCCTCCTCTGAATTCAATCTTCACTGCCAGAGCTTCTGTAGGCCCTATGATGAAGGTTATCAATAGACTCCCTGAGATTGATGGTTTCAGTGACAAGGGCAAGAAACCTGCCCAGAAGAGCCAGGGTAACTTCGAAATCAAAGAATTGAGCTTCGCTTACCCTTCTAGACCCGATATCCAAGTCTGCACCAATTACAATGTCAAGATTAATGCTGGAGAGACTGTGGCTCTTGTAGGCGCTTCAGGTAGTGGTAAATCTACCATTGTTAACCTACTTTTGAGATTCTATGACCCACATATGGGTGCTATTGAGCTAGATGGTACCAATATTAAGGATCTGAATGTCAAATGGCTGAGATCACAGATCGGATATGTAGGTCAAGAGCCAGTGCTTTTTAGTGGCTCTATTCGTGATAATATTGCCTACGGGTTACCAGAAGAGTCTTTAGCGAAAGGAGAGCCTTTCGTGACAGAAGCTATTGAAAAGGCTGCTCGTACTGCCAATGCATACGAATTCATCAAGGCCTTTCCTGAAGGTTTCGATACCAATGTTGGAACCGGAGGTATTGCAATGAGTGGCGGTCAGAAGCAAAGAATAGCTATAGCGAGAGCACTGGTCAAGAATCCATCTATTCTGCTGCTTGACGAAGCCACATCTGCCTTGGATGCGACATCTGAAAGAGTTGTACAGAGAAGTATCGATGAATTGCAGAAAAACAAATCTCAAACAGTTGTTGTTATTGCTCATAGACTTTCTACAATTCGCGGTGCAGATAAAATCTGTGTAGTGAATAGAGGTGCCATTGCTGAGACTGGTAATCATGACGATTTGATGGCCAAGAATGGCTTGTATGCTGACTTGATCAGACTACAAACCATTGATGAAGTAGACGAAGGAGATGTCGCTGTGGAAGAAGAAGAAGTATTGGCTGTAGCCTTGAAGAGCGCTTCTGTTGATTCCAATGACGGCAAGTTGAAGTCTGTCAAGAGTAAAAATGGCGAAGAGAAAGAAGAGGAAGAAGAGCTTGATGCTGCGACTGAGGCTAATTTACGTCAACAGGTGTTTAACAAGTTGAGACAACACTGGGCTTGGGGCCTTCTAGCCATTGCTGGTGCTGCCACCTTCGGAGCTATATTCCCTTGTTGGGGACTACTCCTTGCTAAGACGCAAGATATGTTCTATTACGAAGACACAAATAAGATGCAAGATGAAGCGGAGATATTGTCTTTACTATATGTCGCCATGGCCTTTATTGCTCTCACTTCCTCCACCTTTCAATTTTGGGGCAGCGCACAAGTCTGTGAAGCTGTGTCAATGGAGTTCCGATCTGATCTCTTCCAAGCCATTTTGAGAAGAGAAATCGCTTTTTTTGACAAGGAAGAGAACGATGCTGGTTCGTTGACAACTCGCTTATCGGATGACAGTCGTACTGTCACCAAGGCCCTAGGAGAGAGTATTCCTCGCCAGTTACAAGCTATGTTTACACTTTTAATTGGTCTGGGCATTGGCTTATCTGCCAGTTGGAAACTAGCACTTGTGGTTATTGCCACTTTTCCAGTTTCAATTGTGGCCAGTGCTATTCAAATGCAAGCCATTGCTGGACAACAATATGGTGATAGTGATAGTGGAGAGAGTGCAGGTGGTATTATTGGTATTGCTTTCACCAATATGAGAACGGTATGTGCATTCTCCATGCAATATACTGTGAGCTCAGAATACGATAGATTGACACGAGTTCAGTCTAAAGACAGACAAGATAGATCCATCATGGGTGGTGTGGGTCACGGTGCCGCACAAGCCAGTATGTTTTGTACATATGCACTACTGTTCTGGTATGGAGCTCAACTGATTGAAAAAGGAGAGATCAAGTTTGAGGCCATGATGACTGCCATTCTTTCTCTCATGTTGGGAGCATTAGGATTAGGTCAAGCATTGACCGACCTTGGTGATCAGAAGAATGGACTAAAGATTGCAAAGAAGATTTTCGATGCTTGTGAAGAAGGAGCCAATAGCCCTATTGATGGTCTCAGTATTGCTGGTAAAAAGCCAGAGCAAGGAAGTAATGGTGAAGTTGTTTTAGAACTAGTCAATTTCAGATACCCTACTAGACCTAATGTGCAAGTATGCCACGACTACAGTCTCACCATCAAGAAAGGCGAGGTAGTGGCTTTGGTTGGGCCTAGTGGTGGTGGCAAGTCGACAATCATGAATCTCTTATTAAGATTCTACGATCCAGCCAGTGGTGAGATTAGGTTAGACGGAGTGCCTCTCAAGGATCTAAATGTTCGATGGTTGAGGTCCCAAATTGGTTATGTTGGTCAAGAACCAGTCCTTTTTTCTGGGAGTGTGAGTAGCAATATCGCCAAAGGTCGCGTCTCTTTCGGTGATAAGCCTTTGATCCCTCTTGTAGATAGTGTCAAAAAGTACAATGCTCAGAAGGAAAGAGAAGCAAAAGGAGAGTGTGACCCCATCTCCACTGAGGTAGATGGAGAACAAGATATCATTGAAGCAGCTACCGCATCCAATGCCCATGAATTCATTTCTGACTTCACGGAAGGATACAACACCGACGTTGGCGAAGGTTCTATTATGGTGAGTGGTGGCCAGAAGCAGAGAATTGCCATCGCAAGAGCATTGATTCGCAAGCCTGCCATCTTGTTGCTTGATGAAGCCACATCTGCCCTCGACGCCCAATCCGAGAGACTCGTACAGGCATCCATTGACAAATTACAAGAGAGCAAGGCACAAACCACCATTGTCATTGCACATAGACTGACCACCATTCGTAATGCGACCAAAATCGCTGTCATTGATAAGGGACATGTGGTGCAAGTAGGAGACCACGACACACTATTGCAAGACGAAAATGGATTGTATCACGAGCTGTGGAGTAAGCAACAGGGCAACAAGGGGAAAGGATCCAGTGCGAATCTTGCCGCTTTGAATAAGGAATAAGTAGGAACGATTTTGTCTGTAACTAATTGTAGAAAATAAAGAAAACATCAAGCTATCAAGAGTCGTGATTCAATTCAAATGCATAATGGACAGGAAGCGATTGCCCAGGTCGGGACCATGGGACCTCGGTCAATCAATTTCCCGTAAATATCGCGTGTTGGACAGATCTTCAGTGAGCCGCCTTTGACGGACATTTCGATACAATTGAAGACCTTCTGCCCTTAAATCTGGCCATTTTTTTGGCAAAGAGGCCTACTTTACTACTTGGACTCGCAATCAGAGATGGGTTGCACGATTCCTGCGGAATTCGAGCACATATCACCGGGTCCTCTCCTCGGCATCGACTACCTTGACGCTTATTGTCATGTGGACGAGACAGTGTTTATCATTCTGTTAATGATTTGGATATTTGTGCTACTGAACACTTTGGGCAGCACTGCTGCGAGTTACTTGTCTCCCACCTTGGCTCGTATTAGTGAGCAATTGAACTTGTCTTACGATGTCGCTGGCGTCACTTTCTTGGCCTTTGGCAACGGCAGTCCTGATATCTTTAGTTCTCTTATCAGTTTCAGTGAAAGTGAAGCTACACGCTTGATTGGCTTGAATGCCATGCTGGGCGGCAGTATCTTTGTATGCACAGTGGTTGTGTCATCAGTAGCCATTCTGAGTCCATGTGATGTCAATAAGAACTTGTTTGTACGGGATATCTCCTTCTATCTTTTATCAGTACTGATACTTACCATTATATCCTTCATCAACAACTTGTACTTGTTGTCAAGCGCCATCTTGCTGTTGATATACTTGTTCTATGTGTTCATGGTGTTAGTATCTTCCCATCTAGAGAAACAAAACTTGAAAGTTGGGATGGAGAAGAAGAGCAAGAAAGTACCCGTGTTTACTGTACATAGTCTAGGTGACAGAAATATTCGAGAAATAGAGGACGCATTACCAGAAATGAAAAGCACCATGCCTAAAGCAGATGTGCAGCAAGCGTTTTGGTATCGATTGGATGAGGTGGATAGACATCGTAGAGCGAAGAAGAGTAGTCCAAGTAATAGTAATGGAAAGAAGGTATCTCCTGATAAGAGTGTTTCGGATATATTCGCGGAGGTAGACAGTAGTGAAGGATACAAGTTCCTATTGTTAGATGAGGAGGACGAAGACAATAATCGCAAGAATGGTAGTAGTGGTAAGGATAGTAATGGTACTGCCATTGCAAATGGTGATGTCAGCGAGATTTTGCGCCAACGCAACCAGAATATGCAAGCATTGAAGAGAGGAGACTTCACCAGTAATACTACTGACACGGACAAAGAGAAGGAGGACGATGAAGAAGAGGGGACCACCATCAACTTGTCTGGGCTGGGCAGTTCCTTCAATGGGACCATCATCGCAGACTATATCCCTAGGCCAGATTTCAAAGCATACCAGCAATTTGTAGATTTGGGAAGCATTGATGAGGATGAGATGGAGCGACTGGGAGGAGGCACGGACAGAGATATGGACTTTGCCCCTTCTTTAATGTGGCATTTGTTCACTCTGCTATATCCTGCTAGTAGTAATAATAATAGATTGAGTACGAGTAGACCAGGATGGAGGGCTGTACCTACTCAATCACCACTGGTTGATTCTTTACTGGATGAACATGACATCGAAAACGCAGAGTTTGATAGAGATATAGATGTGAACAGCACCATGTTATCAATGGAACATGGAGACATGATGGAGATGAAAAGCAGTACTCGCTTTAGTGCAGCTCCTGGAAGTGCCTTAGAAGCCGAGATGAATACTTCTCGCCATAAATCGACTCTGGATGCTTCTCTATATTGGCAGCAATGGTTCTATCAGAGACGTATTCGCAGACAGATGGCTGCATCACATTTCTTCAATTTACCATGGCACATGCGCATCGCCTTTCTCCTAGAATGGCCTACAGTGTTTCTAAGAGATATTAGTATCCCTACACTAGAAAATGCCAACTGGTACAAACCCTATGCCATCGTACACCCTTTGGGTATTGCTATACTAGTAATGTGGGTGTTTATGGAAATCAGTTGGCAATCATTCTTCACCGCTATACTTATTAGTATTCTTCCTTCTATTGGTCTTTACTTGATCACTCACAATAGAAAGCCCCCCTCTGCTTACATATTAAAGACCCTATGGGTCTTAGCGGCCTTTTTTACTTGCATATTGTGGATTTATTTGTTAGCTGGAGAGTTGATTACTTGTCTTGAAGTGCTAGGCTTTGTATGGAGTGTACCTTCTGCTTATTTAGGGTTGACTATACTAGCATGGGGACTCTGTGTAGGTGATTTGTTTAGTATAAGCTCTCTGGCCAAGAAAGGGCTGGGTGAAATGGCTTTGGCAGGATGCTATGGTGGACCGGTATTCAACCTTCTGTTCGGCTTCTCACTGGCTGTTGGCTATGCTTGTCTCAACATCTACCCACATCCTTTCCACATACGATTCAATGCGTCTGCTTATGTGAGTTTGCTTTTCTTATTCATCACGTTACTAAGCTCTCTAGTTGTGGTCTATCTACGGAACTGGAGGTTAGACAAAGCCTTCGGGTACTTCTTGTTGTCACTCTACGTGGTGTATATGGCCATTCAAGCCATTCTAGTGGCAAATGGATGGTGATTTAAATCACCATGACAGTTTTTGATGTATTGATAATAATGTATTTCTATAAACTCTGTAAAAAGTACTGTTAAGAGTGTTAGTGAATCTTTAGATTAAATAAAATAACTATACTCTAAATTTGTTGATGCCATACATCAAGGCTATTTCTATGTTCAGATATGATATGTACTAGCGATATATACAGTCAACTTAGACCTCTATATTAGCTCAAGAGATAGATGACATGATGCGCAATATTTATGCTAGGGTGATCTTCATGGACACGAGATTGACCACTTCATCGAAGTTGTCATCGTTGCACATTGGCGTATCACTGGATGGAATCACCCAGAAGTCCTTGCCTTCTAAATTACTAATGGCTGGCATGTCAATAGCTTTGCTATCTACACCCTTCTTAGCCTTCTCTGCCATTTTGTTCAAGATTTGGGCCAAGGTAGTATCTCCAGTTATGGCATCCCCAGCATCAGAAGGACCTTCCGGAATCACTCCATTCTCCTTACATTCTGACCACAAGGCAATATATTGTTGTAACGGCTTAGCCTTCTGATTCCGCATCAGCTGTTGAGTAGCTTGTGCTTTGGACAGATCTAAAGTGGGCAATAGAGTATAGTCTAACACTGGTTTAGGAGGATATACAGAAGTCGTGACTGGAGTCTTCTCCTTTTTACCATCCTTTTCGATATTTTTGTACCCATAAATGAAATTCCAAGTATCCATTGCCAAATTATGTTTCTCAAACAAAAAGGTATGGAATGCATTAAGAGTGATACTACCATCAATCACCATCTTATCCCAGCAAGTATGCTCTTCAGGGTATGCTACTTTCGTCTCTTCTGTGATATATTCCTCTAAGATCTTTCCACTCTCATCGAAAGCTGATTCAGGCACATCACCGGGTTGAGGAATAATTCTCTCTACAAAAGTCTTGAACTTCTTGGGAGGCTCTTGCTCGAAAGAAGTGTAGATGTTAGTACCGAGACCAATCTGTCGGTTCATGAGCTTTTCTGTAGGGTGGTCTAGGACTAATTTGAACAATTCTAAGATGACAAGACCACATACTGCAGCAGTAGTAGTAGCAATAGCTGCAATGATCTTACCAGCAATCACTTTACAAGCTTGGAAATCTGTTCGTTTGATGCTGTAATTATCACACCTCAAATTGGCAGCGGCAGTAATAAAAGCGATGTGAAAGTTCATATCGTCGTCTTTCTCGAAATCTGCTAATTCGTATTTAGGCAGTGTCAAAGAAGCAGCAGCCTCATCTAAAGCAGTGAATAACTTGGCTAGAATTCCATCAATATTGTCTTCCATGTCCTTGGGTCCTTCAATACCAGCACCACTTACAGGAGCTTGTACGTATTCAATGAGAGATAAACCTTTGACTACACTGACTACAAACTCTGTAGTTCTATAGTCTGCACACCATGTATCATCATCTTCTTGTTTTGGCGGCACGACTCCCAAAAGAGAAGCAAAGAGACAAGTGGCTGACATCATGAAGTTGATGTGACTCTCATCTTCAGCATTGAAGACCACAACAGTAGGATATCTCTTCTTTTCTGACCAGAAAGGGCCAATATCATTACCATTATCATCAGTCATTCGTGCATCTCTTGGAAAAGCAGCTTGTAAATCCAAAATACGATCACGGAACAAGTATTGGAAGATATCAAAGGCCATCTGAGCAGCACTTTCGATAGATGGGTTGTTACTTGCACGCAACAAAGAAGTCAGACAACGGCTTTCGAAGAAAGCTACACCTGGTTCACTGCCAGCAAGATCGCGGACCTTGTCTTGAAATGCTTGAGGGTTCTCGATATACTTCTCTGCACTCTTGGATAGCTTGACAAACATCAACTCGAATTGATCCCGCGCCCACTCAATACAATGGTCTGTCAAGTGAGGGAAATTCCTCAATGTACACATAGGTACACCTCCTCCCTCGGCTGCATTACCACCTTCAGCATAGGTGCGTGTCTTGAAAGGGGCAATCGTATCTACATTGCCACTAGTACCCATAGTACCACTTTCTAACAAAGACTTCTCGTACTTGACACACTGCTCATCTACATATAAACGAGCTTCCATATTATCCAAGGCGTTACACACACCACTCAGACTGGACCAAAAGGCATCGTTAAAAATGTCTTCGCTTTTTACTCCTACAAAGTGTTCCATAGACTCAACTTTCATGTCTGGATTCATCACTTGAGCCATCACACCAGCTGCTTTGGATTTAGGTTGACCCACATTGTGTTCACGGAACAAGAATTGTCTCGACAAATTTGACAACTCAATACGATCTGCGTCAGTAACGTACAATTTACCTTGAGGCCCACAGAAAATTCCATTGAGAGCAAAGTTTTTCATAAATTCACACCCCAAAGCTCCACAACCTACCATGAAGTAATTTAAGTTACCCAAAGTCTCTACGAAGCTCCAGCCATAGATAGCTGCAAGCTCGTCGTTGCGATGATTCCGAGGAATGACATCATCTTTGGAAGGGGTGACAGCAGGCAATGATTCGATGGCTGCGAAGTGTAGAAAGCCAGGAATAGGGGTGAATTTGCCAGTACATTTGACGACTTCTTGAGCCAACACACCTCCTAGAAAAGCAGAGATGGGCTGTAGTTCTGCTGAGCAGATCATTGCAGCATCACGTACATAATCTTCATCAACTTCAAATCCTTCTAGATTTAACACCTTGTTACTGAGCAAAGTTTTGGCTGTATCGACTACAGCTTGCGCATCCTCTTCATCATACATCTTAGGCAAGGAACCTTTCTCAGTAGCGAAAGTCAGAATAGCTACCATGGTGACATGTTGTAATGTCTCACTGAATTTCAATAGATCTGTCATGGTAAGCATACCTGGATCAGCTAATAACTTGGTAAAGCTTTCCATAGGATACTTGTTTGGCATTTTCTTCTCAGTCAACAGACCTCCAATACGGTAAGGAGGCAACTCAGTGATATCCATTGGAATGCGGATAGTCTTAACGGGATCTTTCCAGCTGTGAGAGATAGGGAAAAGATTACCATTGATACCATCGACTCCTTCCACTTCTGTGATCTCAAAGTGACCATCATCCAAGCCAACCGGTACTTGACCTTCAGGCGTATCATATCGCACAAGAGCTGCTGGACCTTCATCAGTAGTGAAAGGAGAGATATCAGTGATCAATTTTTGAATAGGTCTCTCACCATCAGCATCAACGATTACATGGTCTGGGCCATGATTAACGAATAGGGTAGAGCTAGCACCACCTTGGAAACAATAAAAGAAAGACACGCCGTTAGCAGTACACAAACTATCCAACTCTTTGATTCTGTCCAAATTGGTTTCCTGAGTCATAATCAATGCACTGTGTGCTTTGATAATCTCTTCAGTAACACTAGCAGCTGTAGTGACTTCACAAATAGGATTCAATTCTTGTAATCGAGGCGCACAGGCTGCACTACGTGTGACGCCACCAGTAACATCCTCTTCAAAGATAAAAAAATTACTACCAGTGTCTTGCATGGTACAAGCAGCGGAATCGATCAATGTGATGGCCCCAGCACCTTGTAAAGCTAAATTCTTCGCCGTCTCAATACCGACACCACGCAAACCAGCCACAATGACACGCATCTTGATTAATTTCGCGGTAGTCTCCGCACCTATAGTCATTAAAGGAAAGAAAAAAAAACAAAGATTGCGTGCAAAGCATGTTAGTTTAGACGGAATAAATAACTCAATTTTCTTTTCATTAAAGTGAAAGTGAAAGGCTTTTCTTTTGTACAAAGTGTCAAATAGATATCACCCTTGCATTCAATCACTTTAACAAAACCGTATTCTATGAGAGATATGCAACTTACCTAATGCTGCATTTTGTCGAGAAAATCTATCCAGTTGCTTGCTCGTAAGAGCAGGAGAGCCTTCTTGATTATGATCCATCTTTAATTTCTTCGCCGTGTGGTCGGAAGCAGACATATAAAATCGAATGAAATCGAACTAATGGACTCACAGAATACCAATCGAATACTCGAATCCAACAAATCACCAATAACGTGTGTTAAAAGGAGCGGACTGAAATTATTAGTGTTGATTTTTTGGGACTCGGGGGGCACGGAAGCGGCGACGGGGTCGGATGAGAAACCGGTTTTGGCGAGGTAAACAAAAGAGGCGCGAGAACTTTCGTTCTTGATTTGGTTGTGTCACTTTGTGCGTTTCAAGAGAAGGTTATGAACTTAGACGATAATTGGGGTTGGAAACAGCGCAAGCTAACTTGTCGTGTGGCTCCTGAGTCTGGCAATCCTGCGGGCGATGAGTTACGCGCTCGTTTTGCTGAATTAGCAGGCAAGAATCTTGATGAGATGCACAAGATGTACGACACCTTAGACATGATGAAGCAGACGAAGCAAAAGAAGGAGAAGGAGCACAAAGGCGTGTTTATTGACCACAAAGCGAACAAGAAGTTTAATCAAGTGTTATCCCGTAGTCATATTTTAGGTGGTACACGTCTTGCTTTGGATACCATTGACACCAAAGAGGAATTTAATGCGACCACGGTGACTCAAAAGAATCTGAAGAAGCAATTTAATCGTTTGCCTGTCGCTCCACCTTCACGTATTTTATTAGAAATTCAACGAGAACGAAGTAAACCCGCGACTACGATTGATACGGAAGATATTCTTGCGAAACAAGCCAAATTAGAAAAACGCTTGGAGAAACAACGACAAAAACGTCTATTAAAAATGCAAGCGGAAGAGAATGGCGATGCTGGTGATGCGGAATTGGCGAGTCGTTTTACAAAAGAATTGATGGCAGAAACTTTTACACCCATGCACAATGGTGATTTGTTTAGCACACATGGCGATTATATGCAATCCATGTTGTACTTGTCTAGAATGACGGGCTCTCTGGAGAAATCTGATCGTATCCGCAATAAAGACGAAGAAACTGTATTCGACACATATATCTCCAAAAAGAAGGAAAAATCGAGCAATGTGAAGAAAGATGAAGAAGATGAGAACCGCACTACTTTCACCAATGAAGGCACTTCTATAGACATGAATGCTAAGGTTTATTGCGCAGTGAGCCTGTGTAATTGGAGTAGAAACCCAGCTAATTCTGAACGATTGTCACAAGAAGGAGGTGTGCGTGCTATCATGCAATTGCTTGGTGAACATAACTCAAAATTACTACGATTTTGTAGTGCTGCTTTCCGATTTATGTCTGAGCATACAGTATTAGCCAATAGTATGATCGAAGAAGGGGCTGTGAGTGCGATTAGTGATGTAGTCAAAGTGCCTGTAGATGACTTCGCTTCTACCAATTTGGCTGTGGCATTAGTGAATCTTACACGTATTAATGGCAAAGAGGCATATTTAGTAGAAGGAAGCACTGTATTGGCTTTACACAATTTGATCCTGAACAAACCAGATTTGTCCAGCCTATGTGCACGTGGTCTATACAATTTGACTTGTGTGGATTCGATTTATCCACTGATGGAGAGATTGATTCGTGTCATTATCACGATTAGCGGTAGCAATAATAGTACTGTTAGACACACTTGTGCTGCTGCATTGTGTAATTTATCAGATCTCAAACTAATGAGAACACGTCTGGTAGAAGAAGGTACAGTAGCAGTATTGGGTTCCATTGCTAGACATGCATCTACTAGAACACGCAGAGTGTGTGCCGTAATTTTGCAAAACTTGTCTGCAACCAAGTCTTGTCGTGTAGAAATGGTGTTGCGTAGTAGTGTGCACGTGGCTCATAATTTATCTTCGGACAGAGATCCCATTATTCTGAGGTGTGTAGGCCTAACCTTGGCCAGATTGAGTACTGAAAGTGCCAACAGTGCTCGTATCGTCCAAGAGTTCGGTGTCAGTGCACTATGTAACATTGCTATGAAATTCCCAGGAGTACCTGGCATTTCTCAGCCAGTGTCTACCGCTTTCCAGTTATTAGCAAATCAGCCTACTGCTCGTGTACAAGTGGTACAAGAAGGTTGTGTGACAAGTCTGGCTCAGTTCTTACATACGAGTGAAGACCCCTTCACATTGCAGAACTCATTGTATGCTCTTGCCAATTTATTATTGGAGTCAGAAAATCACTTACCCATTGTGCAACAGGGTCTTATTCTGACTTTGGTCAACATGTCTACTAATGAGGATGATGTATTGAAAGATCTATGTGCGTTAGCACTTTTCAACTTGTCCTGCTCGGAAGAGTCTAGAAAGCATGTAGTAAATGCTGGAGCCATATCTTCTTTGATTGCTTTGACTTCTCAGAATAGTCCCATCACCAAGCAACGATGTGCTCATGCATTGTGTAATGTGTGTGCATACGAACAAGGAGTAGCTCGTATGGTAAATGAAGGCATTATTCCTGCTCTGGTCAAGTTATTGAGTGAAGATGATGTCACTATCCACTACTCTTGTGCAGCATTGAGTAGATTGTGTACTTCTGTTGAAAATAGTAAAATCATTTTAGAAAGCGGTGGAGTTCCTTCTCTTGTAGAAGGTACCATCAAGGGAGATACTACAACCAAGCAATTCTGTGGAAGTGTATTGTCAGCTTTGTCTAGCTTCGATGCTTGTAAAGCACCCTTGTGTGATTTAGGAGCTATTAGTGCCCTCAAGTCACTTGCTGAATTGAATGATGATGTCTCACAGCAGAGATGTTTAGTAGCTTTTGCTAACATGTCTTACGAAGAATCTGTACGTGTACGTATGGTCGAAGAAGGAGTGGTTGCGTGTGTAGCTGCTTTGATTGGAAATAGTTACCAAGAGAAGAACTACGTATGTTGTGCTAAGGCATTGTGCAATTTAGCTTGCTCGGAAGGAACTCGTTCCAAGGTAGCTGAAGAGGGAGGTGTACACGCTTTACTAATGATCAGTATGGTGCACTCTGTAGATAGACACACCAAGCTCTTATGTGTGATGGCTTTGTATAACTTACTTGATGAACACACGATCGATTTCATGATTGAGCAGAATATTAGTAGTTCCATTGCAAATCTATGCAAATTAGATGATGATAAAGTTGTCCATATCTGTAGTCGTATGTACAATTACTTGTCCAAGTTCAACTCAGCCATGGAGAACATGACCAGTAAAGTGAGTGTTACTTTCAATGCGATTGCGACTATGCGATGGAATGAAAATGAAGAGACAAAGATGATTGCGGCTAGAACTACTGCCAATCTGTCTCTATGCGATAACAGAGAAGTAGCCAATGCTATCAATAATGCCGGAGCATTGGAAATTCTAACCATTGGTGCAGGTCTTGATGATTATGATGCCGCCATGCAGTGTGTTGCTGCCATTTTTAGTTCTTGCTCTGAAGCTAAATTCCGTATTTTCATTGCAGAAAAGGCTATGGCCAACACTTTCTTGAAAATCGCTCAACAACGCATTTATACGGAAGCCATGGGACCGCTTTGTATTTTGTTATGTAAAGTGATTGCCATCGTAACAGCAGACGAAGAGGCACGCAAACCTATGCAAAACAGTATCACTATGAGTCTATTGGCATCATTTGCCGATGTTTGCAGAAATGTCGAGTGTGGCAAATGGATTGCTGTCGCTTTAAGCTTTTTGGTAGAGGGATACACTGAAATCAGTCCTCTATTGGAGATTATCACACCTTCATTGTTTGTAAGCTTGTATGAACTGGATGATACTAGTGGAGTGATTAGCAAATGTCTTGTTCAGACATTGTTTACTCTCATTTCCATCTCTGATTTGTTTGCAGAATGTCTTGCATCACGTGAGATGATTTCAGTGTTACGTAAAGCATTGGATCAATGTAAAGTCAGCGGAGATGAACAAGTCTACTACAATGTTAGTTATGTTCTGTTCAAGCTCAGTGACAGCACTCCTATTGTACGAAATGCGATTTCTTGCGAATTATGTGCAGAGATTCTTACAGAGCTTTTGACTAAGCCTGCTTGCTACGAAATCGCGACGGCCACAGTGAATAATTTCTACAATGATCGTGCAGTACGCAAATCCTATGCTTTGCCCAAAATTGGCGAAGCATTAGTGAGAATCATTGATAGCAAGCCTGTACTTGATTGTATATTCAATTGCGTGAGTTGTATCTATGTTCTCAGTAAGATTCCTGAGACGAGAGACTGGCTGACTCAAAGTCCTATTAATGCAGATCAGACTTTGTTAATACATGCAAATAGTGATGATGCCAAGCTTAAAGCGAATGTCAGTCGAACTATGAAGAATCTCGCTTCTGATGGCAATGAAGCCATCGAAGAAGGTACTGTTGCAGCATTGATTGCTATTAGTCTAGAAGGTAAAGCACAACGCACCAAAGTAGGGGACGAGGTGCGCACACCAGTAATAAAACAACCACCACCTCGTGAATTACCAGATACTGGTATTGCTACTTTCGATACTTCACAATATCATTGGTATTGTGACAAGGAAGTAACAATTGGTGGAGAAGTAGGTGATGGTCCTGATCACCCTGCTCCTCCTCAAATGAACCAAGAGTCAGATAGTAGTACATATGGTAGAGCTAGCTTGGAAGAACTAGATAGCAGTGAAGTCGAAGGAAAGGCGAAAATGTCATTTGCTAAGATGCAGATTCCACGTGAAATTAAGTCCATGTTTCTGTTGGCTGATGATGATTTCAATGTCAAGGAAGATGATGAGACCACTTATGATGATAACACGATGGCTGGTGAAGGTGTAGTGCCTGGGGGTGTCATGGAAGGTAGTATTACTTCTGGATTGGGAGAGGACAGCCAGATATTCAATGCAAGTGGTATTGATGGTGGTGCATCTGTCGAGTCAAAACAAGATAATGAGAACTCGGCAATAGAAGAAAATGGATCAGTCGTGTCGGGTGCGGAATCGGGTGACAAGTCGAATAAGGATACCAAGAAGAAGACAAAGAAGACCAAGATGAACAAAGCCAAAGCCAAAACATTGGAAGGAGGTGCACGTAAAAAAGCTTCTTCTCCACAAAATAAAACTAAACCAGGCACTGCTGGAGAGATGAAGACAGAAGAAGGCACAGATATGGTGGGCAAGGCACAACAGTTGGGGCTATACACGTAAAACCATTATAATTAGAGAATGTATATATTCGAAGAACAATTCACACATGTAAATTTATGCTGATAGAGAAAATCGATTTGAAGCCAAATTGGACAAAAGGAACTATGCTGTTCAAAGGAAACTACTGTTACACTTCAATCATCACTACTTCTACATTATTGACATTATCATTAGCCAACACCGCCTGTCATACGATGCCCTTTCTAAATACAATGATACCATACTACCCCTCTCTTCTACCAGACATCCAGTGGCCTCTCCTTCGTACTCATTTCTTGGATGATGCCTCGTTCTCTTCTTTTAGCCTTCTCTCATAAGCCATCGCTTGACGCTGTTGAGACGACAAGTTCCCAAACCTCCAGCGCGTACTGATCGTAGAGGTACTACGACCATGTGTATAGACCGCACTGGACTCTTCTCCTTGGAGATCCATTCCTTCTTGAGCGTCCTCCACGTGATATCCATCATGGGTACTACCGTCATTACCCTTATCAGCGCATTTAGAGTTTCCTCTTCTGTTGCGATTTGCTTCTCTCAAGAGGTACAATTGACCCAGGTAAGCATTCGCATTTTGGTATCGTGTATTCGTATGGCGGTTGCGAGACTTGCTGCATTTATTTCCTGATTTGATACCTGGTGAAGAGGATGAAAAACTCAGAGAGTTATGACTATTATTGCCGAGCCCTTCACTTTCCTTTTCCCCATCTTCTCGATTCGATGATTCATTGCGATTGCGTTTCGGTTTGGGAGACATATTCACATATTCCTCGAGATCCATCGCCAGTTGAGATTCAAAACCATTGCTAATTCTATGCTCATCTAAATGCCCATCTGGGTCGATTCCACTGTTACCAAAGCTTCTTTTGCGTCCGTGCGACATTCTAATCACTTCAGACTCAATATTGTTCTGATGATTGACATTATTCTCCGCCACTGCTGCGATTCTAGGGCTCGAAGAATGTGTAGAAGTAGAACGGTGTCTTTTATATGCTTGAGCGTCCAACCCCAATAAAAGGCCTGTACGGACTCTAATCGGCATAAATAATCGCGAAAGTAAGAAGAAAGCTCTCACGTACCCAATTGTTCGAAAAACATGCGAAGACCATTATAACACACACACAATGGAACCCGTCGCATAAAGTGGGGTGTCAGAGCGTGGTCGGTCGCAACAAGGTCCGAAAAAGCGAAAGAGATTAGGCGAGAGATAGTAGTTCGTGTGCTCACTGGATGCGTGCGATTTGCTGCTATTAAGATCGTTAGTGAGCATTGCTCGTGACTTGAAATTGACAGATCTAAGATAGGTAGAGTAGAGGAGTTAGGTATCCAAGTATTTGGTATGTTTAGACGTGCAAGCGACGTGAACATCGAGGACGTTCGCGTAAGCGATTCTGGACCAGCGTTTGCCTCTGAGTGGAGCAGCAAAGGTTTTATTTTTTCTGCCTTGATCGTACTTTGTTTAAGTCTCGCCGGGTTGAGTATATACTGGC
>JACLAD010000034.1_pt1 | contig 19825 bp, 16 predicted proteins | sample 8027901 | NCBI WGS metagenome assembly JACLAD01 (sample SAMN15725071, study PRJNA655200) | protist metagenome | isolation source: fluorescence activated cell sorting (FACS) single amplified genomes of... | place: Spain: Blaines Bay Microbial Observatory, Mediterranean Sea | collected 2016-07-05 | reverse complement strand
ATTTGTTGTATTTGTGTGGTTTTGTAGTTTTTTTCTTCTTTTTTGTAGTAAATTTGGTTAAAAAAGACCTGCTTCGGTTTTGCCACAGATGAATTGTTATTACTCAGCCTGCGGGCGGCAGGTTTTGGCACCTGAAAGGTAACATTCAAAATTTAAAAAATACTATGAATATCATGAAAAAAATAGTAAAAAGACTTTCTAACACTACCTAAATGCAGTCATTCGATTAATTTTCGTTGCTCTAACGTTGGGTTGGTTTATATTCGACGATGGCGCCATGGGGACAGGCGTGCCACCAACTTCTCGGAGGGACGTTTGAGTACCTAACAATAATTTATTTAAAATACAAAAAAATTGTTGCGTGTTTCTAATTTTGTTGAAAAACACTTTTAAAAAAGTAACTACGTAAGGAGGGCTTCTTTCGAACATTGAGGTTGGCGCTTTTTCCTGTCAATGTAGCGGTAGGCCTTCTCACTGGCCCTTCGTCAGGTGGAGCACTACCACTTCTCGATTGCGCCTCAGCTTCTTCCTCCTCTAACTTTTTTCTTTCCTATTCAAGGGATGAAAGATACATTGAAAACCAAAATTAAAAAAACTGAAACTGGAAATAAAAAATGGAAACTTTTCATCAAAGCAACCGCGTTTTTGATTGTTTTTTGATTGCAATTTTCATTTTTTTTTATTTACTGTTTGATTAAATTTTTTATTTTGGTTTCCAATCTAGACGGCGTACCTGTTCGAGCTTGTCCATCTTGACCTTGCGCCTGACGAAAATAGTCTTCGCCTTTGCCAGTTCCTTTCTAAAACTATCTAACTTTCGTAAAATATCGCCTAGGGGTGTTTTTGGACGCTCTACAAACATCTCGATCATTTTTTCTTGCAGTGCTAGGACAGTCGCCAATGTAGTTTGTAAGCCGTCTACCTTCTTTGTGGCGGTGGTGAGGAACTTCGTCATGATATTGCTGAAATGTTCTCCATGCTTTGTAGGATCCGACAGTTCGTTCTCGATTTTCACCATAGAAGCGTTTAATTTATTAACTTTTCCTTGCACTTCTTCAAGATCGATTTTTGCGGCCAATTCACACTTTGCAAAATCTAACCAAATAAAACAGTACAACATTTAACAAAAAATAAGACATTACATGCAGAAACATACGATTTTGTACAGAATCGTTGTCAAAAATAGAAGATTGTAGTAAAAAGTACCTTCTAAGAATTTCGTAGCGATATGAGGTCCTCCGTGGTCGTGTAACTCTTCTATCATAAACACTAGTAGGGAGTATTCCGCCCCTGTCTCTTCATTGACTGATTTAGTACGTGCCACCTGTTCTAAACTATCTAAAGAAAAACCACATGCGGCACCGCGTCGCGTACCTATAGTGTGACATTCAAAATTTCGTAGATGAAAAAGAAAAACCATTGATTTAGTAACGTTTCTGCATTCAAACACGCGATTTGTAGTCTCCAACACCATCTGCGTGCAGTAATTTTATTTTTGGTAAATTGCTTTTCTCCAACCATAGTTCATAAAATTGCCAATAGCTACTAGCATGCCAAATATAGCAGGTAGGGTTTGTGTATTTTGTATAGCCGTACAGCATTGCAGTACGAGCTCTAAATCAATTTTTGTTGATTTTGCCTCCTCATCAAAAGAACTGAATATATGTACGCAATCAGCTCTTTCCTTAAAGAACGCAATCTTCATGAGGCCTATCAAGAATGCATCAGCTTTCGCCAAAGGGTATTGTGGGGGCGTTTCTGGATTCGTGAGCGGCTGTAGTAGTACAATTTCCTCCGGCGTGGGATATAAATCCATCACAGACCTTAGTAAATCGTTGGTCATGGTCTCCCTCTTCATTTTGACAACCCTGTCTTCTACCTGGCTAAGCTTGACACTCCTCGCGTTCAAGAAGATTTCTATAGTTTGTATACGGTTTTGGTCCAGTACCGACGTAAATTGCTTACTCATCTTGGTATTCAGTACCTTACCTGATCTATTTTTGCTATTGTCGGCGTTCTTTTCTTTAAAGAATAGCTTCGCAAGCCTGTTCAAATTGGGTTGTATCTTCTTTGTATTTGATCTTTTGGGAGGGGCGTTCTTTTTCGAGACTAATGCGGCTGTGGCGAAGATAGATTTTTCAAAGCGTGCGGCAGGTACGGGTACCCACATAAAACCTCGCCTTTCTACATCCTTGGGCGGTGCTGGACCTGCTTCAAATTGAGATACTTGGCCCTTTCCTTTGCCCTTGCCCTTCACACCTTTGCCAACGGGTGGGGCGGGTGTTCCCTTCCCTCCAGCTTTTCCAGGGGCAGCGGGAACCCCCTTGCCAGGAGCTGGTGGCGCACCCTTATTTTTCCCCTTGCTACCAGGAGCAGTAGGTACGTTTTTACCCTTACCTCCACCTTTTGGAACATTACTACTAGTCGCTCCTGAGTCCGGTAATATTGGTGGGGGAACACTACTCTTTCCCTTCCCCTTACTTATACTTGAACTAGTACCCGGCGCTAGTGGAATACTCTTCCCTTTACCCTTACCTTTTCCTTTGCTCACCGTACTTGCTGCATTACTCGAACTTGCTGTATTTGAGTTTGTTGCATCAGTAGTAGTAGTAGTGCTGCTAGTAGCGTTAGTAGGTGTTTTGGTATTGCCTTGATTTATAGGTGTTGTAGAGCTAGAAGCAGTAACCCCAGGAGCAGGTGGAATGTTAGACTTACCCTTACCTGTAGTGTAAAATTCACAATTTCATAGGAGAAAAGAAAAATGACGATTTTTACGTCAAAAAAACGAATTTTGGAGCGAAAAAGACGTCAATCGGCATCTAGAAAACGAGATCTCTTCATCTAGAAAAAAATCAGAAAACGAGCACGAAAGGAAAAGTCCAAAATCGACGTCTTTCGATCTTGAGCAAAAACGATTTTTTCGAATTTCTGTAACGGTTCGAAAATCATCGATTTCGATCAAATCTTCAAACCTCGATTTTGAGATCTGCATTCGTTTTATTGAACGTGCCTAAAATTTTCGAAAACATGACGGTTATACAGAAAAATCGCGTAAAAACCTTCTCCAACACCATCTACGTGCAGTAATTTCGTTAAACTCAATTTCTTTGCTCCCACCTCTAGATCTACATGGCGCAGGAGGTATTACACCTTTTCCCTTGGCCTTAGAACAACTACTTACCACACTACCACTGACAACACTGTTACTACTTTCTTCCTTTGGTATTACAGGTGTCGGCTCTTCTTTTTCTTTACTGGTTTCCGTGTTTTCAGGCGTTACAAAATCATTACTGTAGTTGTCCAAATCACTAGGTCGAGATAAATGCGATTCCCTAGAGTTACCGTGTTGTTGTTCTATGGAATTCATCAGGGCGTGGACTGATTGTAAACTTGGGACTGGCATAGGACTAGCAGTGACGCTAAGATCGTCAATGCCAATTGTGCCAACGCTAGAAGGTGCTCGACTTGACGTACAAGGCGACCCACTAGGTGGTGAAATTTGGGTTGCACCGGCCTCCAGCAGCTTGATTTTGGCTTCAAACTCCGCTGCCCGAGCTAATTGCTGGGAGTACTGCTCCATAAGGTTGTCATTTTCTTCTCGTAATTCCTCTGCCTTGTTTTGTAATGCTAATACACTCATACTTCTAACCCTAGCGAAAGGTTCTCTTAATGACTCATTTTGTAGTGAATTCATAACTCTATCTACATTCCGCCAACTTTTCGATTTGGTAAAGGTATCCAAAGCCATACCTATCTGCTGGCATTGCTCACTAATAGCATGAATCACCTGTACCATATGGTTACTTCTAAAGAAGCATTGTTCTAGATAACTACATTCTTCTACCAAACACTCCAATAAAGGCCCTGGGCTATTAGCATCATTCCCCATACTTAAAAACAAAAATTTCAAGAAAAAATACAAATTTGGAATTAGAACAAACTTTTCAAAAAGTCTAAAAAAAGTAAGAAAAATTCATTGGTATGCTTTTATAATGTTGTGTTTGACGTTTTTTATCATGTGTTTTTTGATTTTTTGATTTTATTTTTTTGTTTATTAGTCAACCTTAAAAACGCTGTGGCAAGTTTGCTAGGTAGGTCCGTTACTCTATGGTGTGTGGCTTGGATGAGCTCCTGGGTACGTACCACAGCGTCGGCGAAATGCGCAAATACTACATCCGTCCTGTCTAAGAGTATGCCAGCGTCAGGTGTTTCATTGCTTTCGAATGTCGGAGAAGCCGCACCATCACTACTAATATTTGTGCCATAGTCATCCTCCCACACAAAATCAATCTCCTTGTCACGTTCTAGCGCAAGATCGAAAATTGGCCATTGGAATTCTTGAAGGACCGTCGCTATCATTGGCGGTAGTTGCGTACTAGTTGCAGTATTGTCTGTATTTTCCCTAGTTGTACTACATTGGCTAGAATGCCGACCAGGAGAACTATGCCTAGAGCGTGGTACGGACTCGCGTTGAACAGACCTAGACAAACTAATACTACTACGCGGTATGCCAAATTGCTCTTGTAAATCTCCATACGCCTCAAATATAAATAAAACAACAACAAAGATAAAAAACAAAAAATACATTTAAAAACCGAAAATCAAAATCAAAACAGTTGAACAAAAAACACGGAAAATGATGATAAAAACGTTTTTTATGCAACTGTTTTGATTTTCGGTTTTGTTTATTTTTTATGTTTGTTGGTTTATCAATTTGGTTTCGGAGTACCTCATGCAGATTAGCCAGCTCAAACTGTTTCTCCTCAATCTTTTCTAAATACAGTATTTTATCACTCTCTAGTTCCTTGAGTTGGCTTGTTATTCTAGTCTTGTCCTTTTCTAATGTCGTATTATTATCTTCTAGCTCTTGTATTTTAGTAGATAATGTAGCCTTGTCGTTTATCAACCTGTAGTGTGACATTCAAAATTTCGTAGAAGAAAAGAAAAATAAACAGTTTTTAAATTATTAAAACATGACGATTACATTGAAAATTCGCGTTAAAATACTTTCTAACACCATCTACTTGAAGTAATTTCGTTGAATTTCTTTTCTCCAACGTTTTGTTATCGTCCTCAAGGTGGTCTATCTTTTGATTTAGGAGTAACAAAGCTGTTTTATGCTCTTTATCTAGGGAGGACATGTCATGTCTAGCACCAGTCCTCGCATCTACCTAAAAAATGAAAAATGAAAACCAAAAACACAAAATTTCAGAAAAAATAAAATCGACAATACTAAAAGTAATTCGAAAACAGTTTTTGACGTATTTTTCTAGTGATTTGTATGTTTTTTTGCAATCATTTTGTGCATTTCCTTTTTGTCTAACGATTTGTTTTGTCATCTCGCAATATATCAGACCGAAGTTGCTGCCTATTGCGCTCTCGCTTTGCGTTTTCAAAACAACTGGCCGCGCTTTATTCTCAGCTTCTAACGATCTATTCATTGCTTCCATGACCTGATAAAAATTTTAAATCCAAAACAAATTCACATTTGGAAAAAATGTTTGATAAAAAAAATATTCTCGCAGATCTCATGAACTTTTTGGTTTTTACATTTTTGTTTTTGAAATGTTTTGTATTTAGAATAGTAAAAAAACGTACCTCACGATTTTGTCTAAATTCTGAAATTTGTTTGTTGGCTTCGTCAAGGTCGTTCTTAAGATGATCCCGCTGCGACGTAACTTCTTTCAATTCTTTCCGTACCTCTTTCACTTTGTTAAACAAATCTACATTCGTATTGGACATATTTGTAGTGCCACCGGTAAGTTTCAAGTCCTCTATTTCAGTTTTTAGCTCTTGGTTCTGTACGCGCATGCTAATGGAAGCCTGCTCCGCATGTTCTGCAAGCTCTTTGTAATGTCTAGAAACATATAAGAAATCAAAAAAATGAAATGTATAAATGATTTTGAAACGCGATTTTGGGCTAGGGTTTACGGTTCACGACTTCAAGAAGACATTTTGGACGCTAGGGTTTACGACTCCAAAATGTTGGTACTAGGGTTGAAAATCAAAAATGTCGAAATGCTATCTCAAAACTCCAAAATCTGAAAATTTTCATCAAAATCGTTATCTTAAGCTGCAATTACACCTTAAGTTTGTTCAAATCTTATAATGTTCTGAATATTACTCTATCTTGCTCTGTAACTGCCTAGTATCGTGCTCCAAGACCTCTTTGTGTTTTTTCTCGGACTGTCGTAGTTCCTGTCGCATCTCTGATAACTGGGATTGCATTTCTTCAAACCTATTTTCATTTTTACAAAATTTGGAAATTGTAAAACAAACAAAAATACTTGAAAATACGAAATTGTATGTACAATTTCAACATTTTTGTATTTTTCTTTTTCGTTTGAATTTCTGTGTTTGAGTTGGTGAATATGTGTTGAAAAACGTACACGAATGTTTTTTTGGAATAGCCGTCATCGCCAAGGTCAGCCCGTAGAACTTCCAATTCTCGCTTGTGATCCTCGCGTAACTCTTTTAGTGTCTTTTCGGAAACTAGAAAACATACAAAACATTGATGGCCAAACATCGAACTTGTATGCAAAACTAAATTGTAATGTGTATTGTATGTTTGATTTGTTCAAATTTGGTGTGGTTACTTTTTAGGTCATAGCGGGCATTATCGCGCTGGCGGCGGAATTCTTCACTTTCTGCCTTGAGCGTTTCTAGATTCACATGCAGGCCCGATACATTTTCCTGTATTACAAAAAACAAAATGTTGATTAGATCACGAACAAAAACGAAAATTCGACGGCGATTTTGTGCATTTGCTACAGGCTTTCTAAACAAGCATAACATCAAAATAAAAAATGGACCAATCGGGGTTTGAACCCGAGACCTTCTCAATGCAAATGAGACGTGATACCACTACACCATTAGCCCGATGTGTTGAAGACCAAATTCTCACTTGATGCACTGAGAAAGGCTTGTATATGTACTTGTTTGGTAGTACAAATAATGTTTGTAAACGTTAATGAGTATACCTCAGCTTCAACAGCCCGCAACGTCTGGATCTCTAGCGCTTGCTCAAGATCAGCCACCTGAATTTTCATCACCTCAATACTAGTTTGGTTTTGCAAAAAATGTTTTTACAACAAAACATACCATAAAAAATAAAAATCCATACAAAAACATTAATATCGTTGAAGTTTTTGTTAGTTTTGAGGTTTGTAAAAATACTCTTCTCGCAGGTCCGCAGTCTGTTCGTTTTCTGCTACCGATACTTTTTGACTTTCCATGAACTCATTATAGCCCTCGCGTATTAGATCTAATTGAGATTGGTAATCACCCTCAAGCTTCGTCCACATTTTTTCCATCTCTCTTTTCAATCTACCTAGGTTACTATCTTTTGCCACAGCGCGGGTGAAGATATCGATTGTAAGGGTTTTGCTATCCATGGCCGCTTGCATGTGAAGGATGGTAGACTGCTTAGTTTTCTTATCCAACTCATCATATTTACGCTGCTCTTCACTTTTTTTCTAAATACAAAATTTGAAAACAAATCAAAAACAATTAACCAAAAATGAAAAAACGCACGCTAAAACAATGCAAAACTATGATTTTGTAGGTTCAAAAGTTGTTGTTTGTTTTTTGTCAAGGTTGTACTAATTTTCGCTGGCAGTCTTCCAATTGCGTTTGTAACGTCTGCACAAAAAAACAAAAATCACAAAAATAAAAATTTCTACTTTTGGGAGGGAAATTTATTGTTTTGGCTAAATTTGCGTACATTTTTACACAAAAATATTTTTTGTTTTTACATTTTTGTGTAAATGTGTGGTTTTTGTTTTTTCTGAATTTTGGGTTTTTACCTGAGCTAGAGCGCGCTGCTGCTCGAGCTCGCGTTCTATATCTTCGTAGTCGTCCATGGCTAAATCTGATAGGTTTTTAAATGATTTTAGTACGTTTTGTGATTATCGTATCATGGATCGGCGATAGTCATACTACGTTTGTGTAATGTGAAGACGTAGCAAACTCGATTTTTACAAAAAACTCGTGTTAGATTTGCATGGCTGGATCAATTTTGTAAGATGCCAATTTTGAAAATTGCGAAGTTATCCTGTTTTATCTTGTAGTATAAATTAATGTTTTAAAGGATCGTTGTGTAACTTTGTTTTGTAACGTCAAATGATTTGTTTTTCTTGTCAAATAATTCAAATTTTACAAATATGTAATGTACGCTGTTGTTATGGTACAGACGGGGGGCATTTCAACTTTTTACCTTCAAAATTCAAATTAATTTTTACAATCCAATTACTCTGTACATATATTTTTTACGAAGGCATTGAAAAAAAGGTTTTGGTTGGCAATTGGCTTACACAACTGTTTTGACTGTACACACAAAATTACCTGCTGTGATTTGTAACTTTTTGTTGTTATATCAACTTTAGTTTGTTGTAATAATTTATAATCTTGTAGGTCATGTAACTGCACAAACGCTGTTGTTTACTGCTCTGAAAAACTTGTTGGGAATGTTTTCAAAATGTAGATCTTACTTTTTCAAACTGCTGTACTGTGGTAATTCCTAATTTAGTATTTCAAAATTTATATGGTACTAATTGTTGTTATAGTACCGCGTGCTGTAATGTACTTATTTTGTCGATAAAAGATCTACCTCAGCTCGATCTTCAAGTAGTGTCCTGAGGAATATGTTTTCTGACTTTCTGTTAAATGTGTAGTGATGCTGTCCCTGAAGTAATAGTGTAACAAATTTAGTCGCACGTTGTTTGAAAATGTTGCAAAATTTTGATATTTTGTTTGGTTTGATATTGTTGTTGTTAATGTGATGAGCCAAAAATTTTGAAATGAATGAATGTTAAATGTTTTGGCCAGATGGACACACAGACGAATATTTCCACTTACAAACATACTTACAAATATTAACATCAAAACACTTACAACAACAACGACATGCATGTGTGAAATGTGTTTTGGTCAATGTGTAAATAAGTGCTACAAACCGATCGTAAACAAAATACATAAATATGATATATCTTAGGTCAAAAACTGCTGCAATACAACACAGCTGTGAATCTAGATTTCCAGATGCACTAAAAAAAATAATTTACTGTACAAATATAGTGAAAACATTAATCAAAAACTTAAAGAAAAATTAGACGGCAGTAACCTCATATCTGTCGTTCTGTATATACGAAGGCCCTTTCCTAAAAATACAAAAAAAAATACATTTCACAAAAAAATCAAAACAACACAAAATACCGCAAAAATCTAATGAATCTTACGTTTTGGAAAGTATTTTCGTTGTTCTTTATAGTTTTTTCAAGTTTTGAACGTTATTGCATTTTTTGAAAAAAAATAAAAAGGTACCGAAGCCCTCGTGGCGTTTGATTGCTATACTCTCCCTCTGGAATCAGGCTCGGTGCATCCTGGAAAACAATTCAACAACAAAAAATGAAATGTCAATAAAAATCATTGATGCTTTTTGCTAATTTGTAGTAGTGATTTGTTGTTTTGTTTAGTAAAAAGTTAAAAAGTACCGCGCTCCTAGAACGTGGCGTCTTCGATGTCCATAATCCGTCGAATAGACTGGCTATTTCTGGAACACCTAAAAATACAAAAAGTTAGAAAAAACTAAATTCGACAGCAAAACAAATGCAAAAACATTTTTCTGACGTATTTTTCGTGCAATTTGTACGTTTTTTGATGTTTTTATTTTTTGTTTGTACCTGTCTCTGTTTTGTCTTCTAATATGTTGCCCTCGCGCTCGATGAACTTCTTCGATTTTCTGTATTAACGTTTTCAAAAAATAAATCAATGCAGCAGAAATATTTTAAGAATTATCAAGATTTGAAAAATAATTTGTGTGAAAAAGCATTGAAAATCATGTTTGGACGTCATTTTTCAATCGTATACATTTTGCTGATATAAAGGGCTTACCTGCAGTATGATAGGATGATCAAGCCCATGACCGTTAGCAACGCCACCGCCCTAATAATTTACACACAAAACCATAAAATACATACAAATTTGATTTGTTTTGTTAAATGTTTGTTTGATTTTGTATAAAATACCCTAAAATGCCGCCGACTTCCGCCAGCGACAAACTATGTCCATCATCATCGTCATCCCCCTCAAAATTGCAAAAATAAAAATACCAAAAAATAAATTATCATATAAGAATAAGACAATTAGATTTAGCAAAAACATACCAAAAACAATTTTTTTCAACGTTTTTGGTGTGTCTTTACTTTTTGTTTTCATTTTATAAATTTACCTTCCGTGGGGGCATTGATGAGATTACTGGCTCGAACACCTCTTTTACCTAACAACAAAATATCAAAATTTAACAAAAAATAATTTCAAATTTACAACGAATTCGTTAAGAAATACATGTTTTCAAAAAATTGTTTTGTAGGTGATTATCTGTTGTTTTGATTTTTGTGTAAGAAGGTCATTACTTCTAATTGGCTAGGGGTGTAGTCGGAAGGCAGTCCCACGCTGGCGAATTTGTCCTCTAATATCGCTATTAATCTTAATGCACAAAAAACATAATTACTTTTTTAGCAAAATTATGTACGAAAGGTATAAATATTTGATTTTCTTTTGTATTTTACCTAGGTTTTCCTGCATAGCGCGCGTCGGCCAAATCGCTTGAAACTGATGTCAGAGATTGAGCCACCCCGGGCCCGCCCTTACTTGCAAACATCGCTGTTACTGACAGCATCACCTTTTTACAAAACCAACAAAAATTTCAAAACGTATTTAAACATCAAAAAAAATCAAATTTGAATAATTTTTCGAAATAAAATAGTAAAATTTGTAGTTGTGATTTTTTTTTTGTAAGTACGGATCCGTCCGGCATTGGTTTCACCTTGTCATTAAGTTCATCAAGGGCTAGGTCAAATCCAACTATCTGTTTCAACGCTTCCTCATATGCCCTAAACGTTTCTGGCAAGTTTACAAAAGTCGATAACCATTCTTCATCAGTTTGATCCGCCGGGGCCTCTTGCAATCTTCTTGCAATAAGCGGCCGTTCCACAGCTGTTTCAACCCCTGTGTATACAACTACTTCCGTCCAGTCTATGCTTTTGTTATTTGCTAATGCGATAAAATCATCAGAATCTGTTAATATATTGCTTTCCTTGGTGATTTCCACACACCTGGGGTACCCCCAATGACTTCCCGCAGTGCAAGTATAGGTATCTGTCTGGAATGGTTGGTACCCATCGTGACATTTGACTTTACATGTGTCTCCGTGGTACATGTAGTTACAATGGCTCACATCACCATGTTCTACTAGTGGCGCGGCAGGGCAGGGTTGTAACTTACCTATAGTGTGAAATTCAAATTTTTCGTAGGAAAAAAGCAAAAACAAGTGAGTTAGCAATCGTTGTTCAGTCTCCAACACCATCTGCGTGCAGTCATTTTGTTAAATTCCTTTTCTCCAACATTGGGGTTCAAATTCCAACTCTGCTACCGCATTTGGTAGTGGGCAATTTGGATCAATGACCTGTGCATCTGTAATTGTAGTATTACTACTTGTATCTCCGTCATTTTGATCATCAGTTACTACAGACGTTGTTGGAGTGCACTTCTTAACGCTGTTACTAGGAATGTTGTTACATTTTGACGCCGGCCATTGGGGTGTCGCTAGTGTATAACCATAGTCGCATGCTAGCTTACACTCTGTCCCGCCAAAAGGAGTGACGCAATCGCTGCCGTCATCGTGTACGAACTTGCCGAATGAAGGGTTTGTGGGCGTACGGCACATTTGCCTCGTACAATTCGGCATGTCTACATAATGGCCATCAGGCCCACACATCAATCCAACCTCTGACGTAGGCGAAATGTCTACGTACCCCTCGTCACAAGTAACTCTACACCTATCTTCAAAAAGTCTGTCGTAGCAATAAGAAGGATTTACAACTGCATTTTGCATAGGGGCAAAGATCTTATGGTAGATAATCTCTGTAGAAAACTGGACTTGTTCTTCTTCAATACGTACGAGTACCTGTGGACCTCCAGGGCAGACAACACGTTGGCAAGCTGGTATAACACCGTCAAATCCTACGTGGGACACGGCATTGCCGCCACTAGTAGTACATACCCATTTCATGGGGTTGTCAGCAACAGGTTCCCAACCTGGTGCACACTTAGCCTCGCATACGTCGGTATACGTAGAGTTGATGCATTCTTCTGGGAAGACGAGGCCATCTGGAGTGGTCACATCTGGGCAAGTACGTCTTATACATTCCGGCCTGTTGATGTAGTCTCCAAACTGACATTCGTAATACTGCTTACCTGGCGACGTGCTTTCATTGAATTCAAAACCCGGATCGCATATCAAATCACATACATCGCCTGTTTCCATGCGACCATCGCCGTCGTCGTTGCAAGATTTACTTGCATTTAGTGACAATTCGTTAGGGAAGTTTTCCACCCAACATGGATTACCCTTGCAGTCCACATCTGCCCAGTCGTACATTTGACGTAAGTATTGAGGTTCATCAGAGATCAAACACTGTAAGGGTCCTGTAGCAGTAGCGCCAATACGAATTGTTCTACCAATTTCATCCATGACCTCTCCCTCGCAGTTTAGTTGACGAGATGTGCCTACGGGTGTTTGGTGATACAAATCCGTATGCTGGGTCAATGTAAAATTATCAAGGAAGGAATATTCAAAATCCGGCATGGGACAGCGTAAACATGGGCATTCGTCATAATCAAAACCACTGTAGTCACCTACATGCGCATATGCGAAGGTGCTTTCTGGGTAGTTATCATGTGTACTCTCACACCTCTTACCATCTCTCGTGCTACCATATGCTACGTATCGTTCTGCAGACCTTTCTTCACCACAATTACAAGCACTCCAAGGTCTTGTAGAAGGATAACAATACTCCTCACGCTTGTGCAAGTCAGAAACAGTATTAATCTGGGCTGGCGGCGACGACTTCCATTCATCCCCTTCTTCACCAACTGGTAGATTAGCACCACCAACATGATATGCCTTATTTCCTCTACTATTGACAGGTACCATAAAATCCCTCGTAGCAAAGCCAACCAACGTATGAGATTCTCGGAACAAGTAAGAAGGCTTTACAAAAATGTCAATTACAGTTTCGCCAACGTACTGGTAATAAGCATCATGGAACATATCCGCAGGAATAGTCAACTTGTAGTTGTCGCCTGCTTTCATGCCGCTTTGTGACCATGCTAGGAGATCTGTTACTGCCTCGTTATCTACAGGCAAGGTAGTAGACAATCCCGTAAATTCTCCCTCTACGGTAACTTCAAGATTTGTATTTTTTACTAGATGTACACCTGTGGAAAATTGAAGTAAAATGGGGGATCCTTCACTTACTGTGATCGTTGAATCTATCGCCATGGAATTGACATTACTAACTGTAGGTAAGGTCCTAGCTGTAAGACTATATTCCCATGTTAGCGACCCTAACCCACCAGAAGCACCATTTTGGAAGGGGATTTCATGTGTATCTTGAATACTTTCCATTTCTAACCTATAAACACCTACCGTACTAGTATAATCTGTCAGCCCAGAAATAACCACACTAGCCTTGTCAAACACCACACCTTTTGTACTAATCCTATATACCTCAACATTATCCCTATACAAGGTAATGTTTCCAACAACAGCGTTGTAAGTAGTTTGGGTAGTAGTAACGTCGACTAAATTAGTAGTTGTTGTAGTAACATTGATTGTAGTATTGGTTTCAGCGTCAAATACTTCTTCTGTAGTTTCTGTAATTACTTCCTCTTGTGTAACGACATCAATACTAGTAGAAATGTTCATATCACCATATTGTACATGCCTGTCGAAAATCATTTCAACGCTTTCTACAGGTTCCCCAAGGATTTGGTTATTCGTAGGTGTAGTTATATGTAATAGCGGTCCTGTTTTTTGGCCGGGATTAGCCTCATCACTGCCATCTACCACAGTGAAGTAGACGGCTACAGATGCAGTCGTATTGGCTTTATTTTGCGATTCATCAGGGCAGTAAAACTTGCCATCCGCCACACTAAGATAATAATTTCCTGGTGGGAAGGTACCACCATTACTAACCTTGATTTTCGCATAATAAATAGATCTAAAGGCGCTCAATGCAGATACGTAAGACAACCTCCTAAACAAAGGCGTTGCTGAAGAAGAATAACTATCTTGGTCTATGTCAGCAGTAAATGCAGTAATTTCACCGGTAAATTCGATATCTACGTTTCTGTAAAAAGGAACTGCTTCTAGGGAGCCATCGGCGTTAGTACCTGTTACGTTATAAACCATGACCTCATACACAGTTGAGTAGATGGCAGCCTTGCAGTTAAACGCAAGATAGAATGTAGGATCGTGTCCTACATCGGTAGAGCCAGTGGATGGGAAAGTAGCTACGATTTGAGCATTTTCGGCGTTGATTGCATTTGCCATGTGGATTTTGAAAACATCACGGTTTTCAGCATCTAATACCGAAGGGGGGAGGAGGTAGCCTGGTTGAATTTCATAAGGGTTAGGGTCAATATCGTCGATTTGCATAGTGGTAAATGAGATTGACTTTTCCTTGGAATTTCCGCCGATGCCGACAAAAGCTCCTTCTTGAACTGTAAGGGTGTAGTCCGTGGCGCGCATGAGCTGGTAGGAAGAAGGCAGGTAAACTTCTGAGTATTCGCCATCCTTGTGCAAATATTTGGATTTTTTGCCAACGAAAACAAAAGCATGAAGAAACAAAATAAGGTAAACGTGACAAAACACACTGGCAATACCCGAGGGAAGCTAACAAATTTCTTTATTTGGAAAACGCCGCGCCGCATTCTTGTAGTCGATGAGGTAATCCACCAACTCTTTTCTAACATTTTCATAACTCAACGGTATTTTTGCTGACCAGCCGAATGCACAGCGCGAAGGTGGTTAGCGCGCCTGGGAGGAACTCATATATGTTATAAATACCATCACAGCATGACATAACCGTCCCTGTCGGCCCGTATTCGTCCACTACGGTCTCGCAATCGCTGATAAACGGCGAATTGTTTCGTATCGTCCCAGCAGGCTGGTTGTGGGCCGCTTTGCCGTGTCCAAAACAAATCACGTACACGTTACACGCAACCTAGACAATTGAATAAGTAAATTCTGATGCAACTTTTAAAAAGAAATTTCCTACCTCATTGATGACATGTCGAATGTCCAAATAAGCTGCGCTATATCTTACCATAGCCCCATTACTCGCCTGGATCGCAATATACCTGAAATCATGACCCTTTACAATCCTACCGCTCTTTACGCCACCCATACTTCTCCAAACCTTAAGGTAGATGGTAGCCTGCCTCGGCACAACTGTGCTACTATCCGTTGGCAAGATCACATCAACTTCATAAGGCACAGGCTCCCCAATAGGCGTAAAACTAATAGCTGTATTGTCTAATATATTTCCTGCGTTATCAACAAAAGTACCTTTAGCAATCCTAAGCGTATATTCTACGTTTTTCCACTGGGATTTAGGTACAATCCTTAAGGCGCTAGAATCCCTTAAATCAAAGTCTATATCCATTTGAATACTTTCCTCAGAATTTGGTTCTGTGACTCGTACACTATTCTCAAGCACATATAGGTCGTTGACAGTTAGCGGTTCTGTGAAAAATACTTCTAGTTCGTCAGTTCCTGTAAGCCCATCATCCTTATTACTATACATAACGCTTGGTGGCGTAGTATCTGATAAGGGGTACATAAGCATGGAATAGCCATTAGTAATGATTTGATTTTGTGGTACTTCTACATCTTGTACGCCTGATAGTAACAAGGTGTCGTCGGAGAGAACTTGCAAGCGATAGCCAGGTAGGAAGGGTACATGCGTAGAAACGGATATGCCTGTGAATAAAGAACCAGAGGCTTGGGTCCAGATTACGCCTTCCTTACTTGTCCATACGTCTGTCAATGCTTGGCCTTGGGTGGACCAACCACCTACTAGTACTAGACTACCATCAGACATGACCCCTGCGGTGGGGTTGTACCTTGCACCAAATTGAGCGTCCTCCGTGGCCTCCGTCCATAAGGAAAGTTCTGCGTTAAGGGCCATCCAGATTGATGTCTGGCCACCTCCAAGAATTATTAGCTGCCAATCAAATCTAGTAAGCACGACATGTCCAGCTAATGCAGTCCATGGCTTGCTAGGTGTACTTTGATCAGGCAGATTCGCAGGAGGTAACGGCGCAATCTTTCTATAAATCTGTCTGGAAGGTACGTACACGTCCGGTAACCCTGGTGTGTTCGGCGATTCTACAGCCTCGCAACCAGTTCCACAAGTAGTAACACAAATAGTCCTTGCAATGTAATAGTAGGGGAAGTCATCATCACACATACTAGACTCTTTGGCACGGCCGCAACTAGTACCAAGGTACTTCCTTGCCATTACATCATCATCTTCACATTTCTCTTGGTCAATAACGTCGTTTTCGTCAACACTAATAGGCCAAAGTACCTTAGGGTCTTGTCTTGGTGCATAATCTGGGATGGGCATGTTAGACCAGGTCTTACCGCCGTCACTACTTTTCTTAAATTCGTAGATAGGATTTCCGTCAATGTCCGTACCGCCGATTGTGTAAAGGGTTTGACCACTGTCAGTAACTGCAAAGACCTGTCCACCTGACTTAGCCGTAAAACCATTAATCGACACCTGCTCCCATTGACCCGTACTTGGATCAATTGCACTAACTTCACTGGTAGCCGTGATCCCATCCCTAGAACCACCTAAAACTAGTAGCTTGTCTTGTACATAAAGCATAGTAGCATTATAAACCTTGGGATTGCCTAAATAATTTGTAGTACTTGGTGACGGATCTGACACGCTGAAAGAAAAGGTTTTCGTAGGCATAGGTAGTGTTCCGTATACACTTACAAAAGCACCGGTGTTGATAGTTACGCTGACACTGCCAGTTTGGGAGAGGGGTCCGGCTGGTTGAATCTGTGCCATGGTCCCTGCTTGGCTCACAGTTACACTCCCTTCTGCGGGGTTAGAATTATCTGCTGGAATGTTATAAATACCCCCGTCTTTACTAATTTCTATAGTAGCGCCACGAGCTTGCACAACAGGTACGTCAAAGAACAATGTAATAACCGGCCTTCCACTAGCAATAACGTTCGTATCACCATTTTGTGGGTTTGTATCAGCTAGGTCTGGCACCACAGGTTTTGTGGATAGTACGAAGGTCTGGAAAGGTACTTGGTTAGCGTTCAAACTGTTGCCTCGTTTGTCACGTACGACATCGTCTAAGAACCTCACTACTAACGGTTGGAGCGTAGGTAGATGTGTGTAACAATCCACAGGCGGTACAACACGCAATGCATTTGGCTGTTCATCGCTGATAATCATGTAATTGGAATTCATATCACATTGGGCTATCCTTGTGCCACCATTTTCTGGGTTAATAATTTGTATCTTACCACTACCTGGACTAATCGGCTCCGTAAATTGAAAGGACAACACTACCTGCTGTAATAAGGACCCTGTCTCAAGAAATTCATTACACTCATAATTGCTATTCGCCTGGAATTCACTTAAATACCGAGGCGTAGACAAATCTGTTGGCGCCATATACAGGGGATAGATACCTGTTTTGTCAGCTTGACGTCTTTCCAACAAAATAAGCGATTCTGTAAGAACCCCCGCGCCGTACACTTCTCGTACCAATCTTGTATGTATGTCCTCCCAGGAATTTGTAAACTTAGCGACGTTATATTCTGGAATCGTATCTAGGAACTGCCTTGCTGAATCGTATAGTACACGTGCTTTTAGGCCTATAGTGTCGAAATTAGTAAGGCGGGCTTGAGCAAAATTTTCTGCCAGGTTGATAGCCACATCTTGTAACGGATAAGGAGAGGGTGTGTAGCCTTGGCTGGAACATACATCAAAATGAGGCGGTTCATATTCTGTGTTTACGCAGGAAAATCTAAACTTTTTGTTCACATTGTCTAATGTATACTGCGTTCCTGCCAATAAATAGTGGTTGCCAGAGTCTTCCCTAAAATTCCAAGGAGGAAGAACAACGTCCAAAAATTCCAAAGTAGGCCAGCCAGTCTTAGGGCGTAAGAATACTTGTGTACGATCCTTACTCAAACTGATCATACTTCTTGTCACTGTATAGGACCCAATGCTAATATCAGTCCAATTACCATAATCTGTGATGAACACAGGCTTGTCGAAGGTAAGAACAATAACTTGAGTTGGATTGGCGTCGATTTGTAATGTTGCTACGGAAAGATCATCCGCCGCCCCAGCCACTTGGATTGTTAGCAAACTTGGCGCTGTCTGATCATAAGCATAAATCGTTTCTGCCGCAGCGACACCTTCATATTTACTTGTAACGCTTCCAATAGTAACAAGAACCTCATCAGTAGTAACAAATTCCCCAGCTACTGTAATCCTAGTATGTCCACCTGACTTTGTGACTGTATGGGTTACAGGATTACCACTACTTTCATATACCAACGTTGGATCAGCAAGATCTTCATTAAGAGTAGAATAGACATCGATAGTCAGGTCTTCAGAAAGCGGTACGCTGTTGTAATCAGAATCTGCTACATATCCCCCATCGCCATTGTACTGTACAAACAATACAGTATTTGTAGTACTAGAAGACGTTAGAGTTGCCTGAAATACTGCATTTTGATTTGGATTCCAATGCCTATCACCAGAGGGAGTAATAAAAATAGATCGCGTTTCAGAAGGTACCAAGGTGAAATACCTGCCGCTTTTCCAAGAGGTTTGGGTAGGTTTTATCCATGCCCTGGCTTTTGTTGCAGACACCATTTTTACAGCTACATTGTCGTCATTGTGTACATCAAGTGTATCAATTAATGATCTCGCATTACTTGCACATGTAGAGTCATCGCAGACGAACAAGTCGAAAGATCCAAAGCCCTTACGCACACTGCCAGAATGTTCAAAATCTAATACCAACACCTGGCCGTCGATTAAATAAGGGTCGTAGGTCATTTGAGTAAACATAGCCCCTCCTTTCGCCCAACAATAAACACCATTATTGGTATATGCATCTACAAAATTATTACCATATGAATCGCTCAAAACACCATCATGGAAGTTAAAATTCAATGTGTAACAAACCTTTTCAGTATCACTAACAAAATCATTTTCTAGAAGAGCTCCCATTTGAAATCTTAAATTAGGCCCTGTTGTAGTAACATACCCGCTTTCCCCAAGATCTACAGTGTTACTTGTAGAAAAACTACAATTAGCCACAGGACTTGCTGTAATAGCACCAGGGGCAGACGAAAAAGCAACGTATTCGCTGAAAAAGAATTCTAGCCATGGGGTTTGGTCCATAACTAGGGTAGGTAGATTTTCGCAGGATACGTCACTAGTTTCTTGTCTAGCTTCTAGTAACCTTGGGGGCACCGTATCAGTAGCTTGAATTGTAAGAGTAGTACTTGGGGACGTACAAGGCGCATCGTACTTGCCACCAATAAGTGCGCCATTATCTACGATAAATTCAAATTGACGACTTTGGGGCAACTTAAAGTCACCGTCATCGGCGGTTACTCTAATGATTCTGTCGTAAATTTCCATGCCGATGGTAAATTCTAGGTAACCGCTTTCAGGGACTCTCGTGGACAAGCGATTAACCGTACCTTCGCATTGGGGGTTGGTGTCGGGAAAATCAAAATTCAAAAATAAGCAAAATCAATCATAAAAAAATGTTTCGCAACAAAATTTTAATCTAAATCGCTTTTTAGCATGTAAAATAACATTTTGTGACAAGATTTTTGACGACGTTAATTTTTTTTGATTTTTTTGGATAGCGATGTGAAACATGGTAAACGACATCGTTTTTGAACTTTTCTCGAAAATCA
>JACLAD010006356.1_pt1 | contig 19827 bp, 11 predicted proteins | sample 8027901 | NCBI WGS metagenome assembly JACLAD01 (sample SAMN15725071, study PRJNA655200) | protist metagenome | isolation source: fluorescence activated cell sorting (FACS) single amplified genomes of... | place: Spain: Blaines Bay Microbial Observatory, Mediterranean Sea | collected 2016-07-05 | reverse complement strand
ATGATCTACACGGTTTTTTCCTCTAAAAGACAGCAGCATTTGTTGACGGACATTCAACATACCCTCTTCGCGATCTTTCAACAGACTCGCATGAGTGTAACGAGACTCATTGTTTAAGAAAATGACGAAGCAGATGAAATATGCCGAAAACAATTGTTTCCACGGCCTCATCTTACTTTTCCTCTAAAGGTCCTTTGTTCTAATACCCTGACCTTGCGATGTGTAAATTTTGGGGAATTTCAAGGATTTTTTTTTTTGGGACAGGAAAATCGTAGAGTTTTTTCCTATTGACCCCTATATAGACCACTCGTTTTTCCATCTTTTCTTTTTTTTTTTTGGTCTCTTCGTTTTTTTGGGGCCCAATAACCTCTCTCTGTCATCTTTTTTTTTTATCTTTGGGCCCCATAATAAGTTAAAGAGGTTTTACGGCAAGCTACGAAACGGCTGAAAAGAGTCAGTAGAAAAGAGTCAGTGAAGCCCACGTGACCAATGCCAGGTCGCTAAGCTTGTTTGGGACCAAGGTCACCCAAGTGACCAAACTTTGGGTGGATCACATGAGGCAACTGTTGTTTGGATAGGTTCTTTAGATCGGCTACCGATTCTATGCGCAGAAGTGGTTGAGTGTGCAACAGGTCCTTGAACCCCGGTCACATGATCCGGATAATCGATTTTCCGCGAATTCACGTTAGAGAGAATTACGACAAGGAAGCTACCAGCCACAGCTCGAGCAATCATAAATCGATGAGAGGTATGGTGAACTAGGCCAAGAGAGAGATATCCTTGTGTGCCTTGCTAACGATTTATGCTTGAAACTTTTGTACGCCTTGGAGCGAGCTTTCTCCCTGCTTGGAGGAACACAAAAACCCTGCGCGATAGAAATTTCTATTTTATTTCTTCACAACGTGACTGCTCCATCCAAGTCTTGCGAGCTCCTAGCGAGCAGCTCGCCCTTGGTGACGTACTGGTCATCTTGTGCCAATCCTACTGCTACAGCGTCCGAATTGTCGAAACGGCTCCTCACTGTTTGCACTAATGTTAAGAAAATGACGCGAGAAAGCTCGCCGTCAAGTTCATTCCTCTCTGTTCATGCCAACGAAACAAAAAAAGAACGAAGAACTCCCTTATAGTTTGTAAGACAAGGTTCGGAAACTTTTGAGAATTAGTTCCGGTCGTTGTCGATAGGAGGAAACAAGGAACTTGCAAAATCTTCAAAACTGGCAACTTCTTCGTGAAAGAGGGAGCCAAAGTATAACCTATTTTTAAAATGAAATATAGGTTGGACGATGTCTTGGAACTAGTGTTTCTCTGTGGGGAGTTCAAAGAGGAAGGTGTAAGACCGGCTCGCTCATGCCTTTTTGATCAATTAACGTTGCATTCACTTGCTTGCGTGTGTAAAAAGTTCGAAGTACTAGTTAAAAAGCTTTTCGAGTCTTTGCGACATTTGTATACAGGCAAGAATTGGTTTGACGGAAAAAGTGCTAGAGTGATTCTTCCTGACGGGGTCAAAATTGATAGAATCCTGATCCCATTGATTATAACGAACGTGGTTTCAATAGATATCGTATCTGAAACTTGGGAATCGGACGGTGGGTTTTCAGATACAATCCGTAGTAGAAGGTTATTACTTCCGCTTTGGTACTCGATGAAATCCAAAGGACAAATAAGGGGTAGCGGAACTCTTAAACCAGAGGCTGATTTACTAAATTTTATAACTTCTGGGTCGAAGCAGGAGCTTGCGACACTATCTTGTGGGTCCCTTTGGGGAATGTTCTTAGGTACTCTAGGAGAACAATCCTTTTGGTCACTGCGACTAAGAGGTAACTTCCATGGGGGATTGTCTTCGCTTTACGGCCTGTGCCGCATCAGCGACGATTTTGACGGCACCGTGAATCGACCTAGTCGTATCAGAAGCATTGGAGCATCTAGGGGATCATCATCATCATTCCGAACTGCCAAGGAACAATGGAATATTTGCTGGTGGTTGTATCAACAAGGTGTCGTAAAACGTAATCGCAATGTTCAAAAGTTGTTAGCCTTAAGTCAAAGCCAGGAAAATAGCCTATATACAATCACCGGCGAAACCGTTGATTTGCTTGTAGGCACTGTTCAGGGCCGCCTTGCTTTGTCGGATGAAATAATTACTCTTGATGAAGTCATTCAGGTATATCTTATGTGCGGCCTTGGTCACGTTCGTGAACTCTTGACCAAGAAAGGGTTAGACTACGTTCGACAAGGAAAGGCGACAATTCGAGAATTAATGAGAATCCAGAAACATAGTATCTTAAGACTACTGTTTGAAAACCCTAGTTTGATAAATGCCCAAGACGTGTCCACCATGGTTTGCCCTCCTGAAGAGCGATACCCGATGGTCAAGAAAGTACTTGGTTTGAAAATTGGTAACGTTACTCCATTTACCCGTTCCCGTTTATTACGTATACCATCACTGCCGCTTCTGCAATTTGTCCTCTCGGATGCAGGACGCGCTGGCTTGTCCGCGAACCTTTACAGTTTGGACGACCTTGATGCCGTTTTGGACAATTCAAGCCAACAACGGCAAGCTTCGGTTCCAAAATTACTGGAGGTTTTGTTGCGCTCGAAGGCAGGAATAGAATCACTTCAAGCAAAATTGTTTACGGTGCCTGAGGCCATCAGATATATCGTCAATGAAGAGATTCTCTCTGTATTGCTTTCTCCCCAGGGTCTTGATTCTCTTCGTCAAGGATCAATCCGAATAATCGATTTTTCGCCAATTCACAGTAAAAAGCAAGCTCTCTTAATGGTTTCCCTGGGGTCCAGGAGAAATCGAGAGAATGTATACAATGGCGACAAGGAAGCAGCTACCAGCCACACCTCGAGCACTCATAAAATCGACAAGAGGTACGGTGAACCAGGCCGAGAAAGAGAAATCCGTGTTCACCTTGTTAACAAACTTATGGTTGAAACTATGTGTACTCGAGAGGATGCCCTGCACGCCTTAGAGAAACATGAATGGCATTTAAACCCTGCTTTGGCGGAAATTTCGGGCCAAAGCTTTCACAACGTGTCCACTTTATCAAAGTCTTGCTCGCCGTTGGTGGTACAGGCACCCGTGGTATCTTGTGCAAACCCCACTGCCACGGCATCCGAATCGTCGAAACGGCTCCTTACTGTTTGCACTAACACTTATCCTTCTGATAGGGAAGAATCTAGTCCAAAACGAACATGTTTGATTGACTCCCCGAATCCCCCGGTCCGGGCTCTTGTGGATCGCCCAGATGATTTTAATTTGGATGCAGACGCATCACCTTCTGGTGAGGCACCCACCTCTGAACAACTGTGGGTTTTGCTAGACTTTTTGAAAATTACCAATGTCAAGACAGAAAAATATGCCGTAGCCATGCTGCGCATGTGTGGATGGAACCTTGAAGCTGCAGTCCAAACATATTTTGCCACCAAGGATGCTTCTTAAATCTGTTGTAAATATTCACTATTCAAAGTACCATGTTTGTTTTTGTTTCTAACAACGCCCATAATTTAGCGGCGTCATCCGTGTCGTACACAGGTAGAGCCTGCTTCAAATTGGTACAATGCTCAAACCAACCTCCGGTGATACCTTCAACCTCTTGACTTGCTGCAACGTGCACCGTAGTGTAGCTTCCTGTTTTGGCTGTCTTGTTGATTGGCTGAATGAGCCAGTGAAACTTGTTCAAAAACGATGGGAAATCTCGAGAAATATTCGACACAATGGTCCCTGGGTTGAGTGAGTTCACCTGAATGTTGATTCCTTTTAATTCGAGGCGCCGAACGAGCTCCTTCTTCAGCAACTCCAACCCCAATTTACTCTGTCCGTAAAACCGAACCATGGAAAACACGTCTTCGCCTTTTGCACTAAAGTTGTTTTCGAAATCAAAGCCCCCTTGTTCCAAGCATGCTCTCTTATGCATGTTACTCCCAACAAGAGTTATGCGAGGACCACCCGGGATTTTCGATTTGCACAATAGCGGTATCAAACCCATCAACAAAAGATAAACGGAAACGCAATTCACTTGCATCATAGTTTCCAGTCTATCAACTGTTTCCGTATATCCTAGTTTCATGACACCAGCATTGCTTATTACACCATCAATTGATTCAAACCTTTTGTGAATCTCCTCGGTAAACTTTCGCACTGACGCGAAACTTCCCAAATCAAGTTCAACCACCTCAACCCTTGAATTACCCGTACTGGCAATAATATCCCTTGCTACAGGATCCGCAGTCTTTCTTGTTCTACATGCCATAATTACATGTGCCCCTCGGTCAGCAATACTGCGTGCTGTTTCAACGCCAATTCCCGAATTGCACCCAGTTATGACAAAAACTTGATCTTGAAGTTCCAGTAGTTTTCTTGGTTTTGGCCCACGTACCTGAATGCGCCAGAAGGTGTAAAGTAATACGCAGATGAGACCAGGAAATAGAATGTGGCAAGAGGGCTTTACGCTACTATATAGTAAAAGAGCGGCTAGGGAAAATAACATTACGGCTTCACCTTTTGGAAACCATTCAAACGTCAACCATCGAAAAAGGGTAACAACAGCTGTAAAAGCGAGTAAAGAAGCACTCAAGAAGATATTTAGCTGCCTAAATTGAAATGCAAAGGGGGAAATCCCATAAAAGACCTTGAAAAAAGGGGAAAATCCACAAACAAACAACAAAACTGCAAACGACCTTCGAGTGAGCATTTTATTTTTGTTTTGTTTTTTGTTTCAATCATTGTTTCGAAGAAGAGGAAAGTTCACGCAAACTTTTCATTGGAGGACGTGCGAGGGCACTGGCACTCCCATTTTCCAGATGCTATGGATACGTAATATTTACCACTAAAGCAAGTACTTTACCAATATGTGTACGTACACGTACACATGGACGGTATTTCGTTAGAGTTAAACCAGTAGCATTGACTCGAATCAGCCGTGGACGCCAAACGCTCACTTCGTTTGTGTTTGATTGCGAGGAGCTTTTTGTTCTGTTCTTCGATTTTTTTTTGTAGAATATAATATTCTGGTAATTATAATGAGTTAAGAATACTAAAATCAGTAGAAGTGTCATAAGACATTCAACCATCATGATTGACTTTTCTATTCAAAATTAATCTTGTAATAACAAATATTCACAATTTATCGCTGCAAACTTTTCACCCAAGTGTAGATTAAGGTGTGGATAAAACTTTTTGGATAGTGAGAAAAAGATCAAGAAAGATGCTTCTCACGTTTTCAGAACTTGAACGCGTATCTAGGTATGGGACTGTTGTAATGGATAAATCTGTTACGAGACGTGTTTTCGAACCGTTTTGGGACTATGTTGTGAAATGGGTACCAGAAGAGGTTGCACCGAACATGGTTTCACTTGCAGGTTTGCTGTGCCTGGTACAAGCGTGGTATCTCAGTTATACACAAGGGTCAGAATATCCATACGAGACGACAACAATTGCGATAATTTTGATCTTTTTATTTTGGACCCTTGACTCGATTGACCAAAAGCACGCGGTTCGCATTCGTAACGACAACACTTTGACAGAGTTCTTTGATCATATGTGCAGCTCTATTGGAACGATTTTCCTCGTACTTACAGTCTGCGAATGCTATGGTTTAAAAGACATGCAAAGTATATGGCACTATGTTCAGATTGGTCAGCTTTTAATTCTGAACAAGCACCTTGGTGCGCTACGTAAGGACTATGTGTCGTACCGTTTGTTCACGGGCCCAGGGGAAGGGGTCACGGTTTTCATTTTGTTGCTTGCTGTTCGTGCTAGTTTCCCGCTGCAGTGGTTTGACGAAACAGCGGCGTGGGCGCTGGATCATTTACATGTGAGGATTCCTGCGTCATGGCTTGACGCGCAGCCAGATCTTTTGGACAATCCTGGTGCCAAGCTGTCGCGGACGCTGTTTTTTTGGATGTGGTTGTTTACGTTTATGATGACTTTCCGTTTGGATGCTGTGCATAGGGTGACTCAAGTTTCACTGATTCTGTGCTTACTGTACTTACTGGTGCCGTCGGGAATATTAATGTTTACGTTTGATTTGAGCTTACCTGACGTGATATCTCGCGGTCTTGTAACGGCCATCATAGGAAGCGACCTTGTTGTGGCGCGTATGGCGGGTAGAGAAATTCACCCGTGGGTGGTGATAATCAACATGGCTGCAGTTGTGAGTAACCTTTTTAGTTTCGTTTTAGTGCCCTTTTACTACGTAGGTATTTTGTTTCTCATCAGTCACCACACGCGTTTACCAATTCTGACACGAGTCACAAATGTGTACTTTGATGGAGTTTTCGACATGCCGCACATTGGTCACATGATGGCCTTTAAAAACGCTGCTAAGTTTGGTACACGGCTATTTGTTGGCGTTGTGAATGATGAAGATGCTACACCATACAAGAGACGGCCTGTAATGACTGCTCAAGAACGGTACGATGTTGTTGCCGCTTGTAAGCACGTTTACGAAGTGATACCGGATGCTCCTTGCACCAAAGGGGCGCTTGATGAAGAATTCCTGAACAAGCATCGTATTCACGTTGTTGCTCACGGTGAAGAATATGACAAACCAGAAGATGAATGGTATGGTGTCCCCCGTAAGCTTGGTATGTGCAGAATTTTGCCCCGCCATGATGGAATGAGTACCTCGGAGCTTATCCGTCGCATCGAATTACGTGGTGACGACCTCAAACGCAAATCTGCAGCGGAAGGAGTGAAAGGGAAGAAGACTGTGTGACCATAGAGTTTAATGAAAGGAATGTAGAACATATTGCTCGATCATATAAAATAGTTAAAAAAATTGCCACCACCTTTTCTTGACGGTGTTACTAGTACCAGCCCCTTCTTCCTTGCAAAACCTTAATAACGTCGTGGTATGAAAAACAAACGTATCAAACATTCTTCCTCATAACGCAACTCCCCCTCAACTCGGTGGCTTTAAAAGTTGTTATTTCAAAACTTCCTTGGTTACTTGGAGGTGGCGACAAGTCCTGCGTCACCCTCCAAAGTCTCCAGTTGAAGGTGCTTTTGTTTGTCAAAAGTGAGGATTCCATGGTAGCGTTTCCGATGTACCTCCTCTGTGTATGCCAGTTTAATGGCTTTTTCTTGGTACCCAAGGTCCTTGATCTCTAAACACAAGCACGCTTCGCCACCGGCTTTCTTCGACGCCAACAAACCGTGCACACCACACCCACGAGGAAACTTTATTTTGACCAGACGGCTGCCTGCCAACCTTTCAATATCCTTCCCCTTTTCGTGACACTAAAGAAGGAAGGCACTTACTTCACTTCTGCAAAAAAGAACACCAAAAAAACAAAAACCTTCTCAAACGCACCCAAATCCAAATTCCACCACTCCTCAACGAAATTGTGCACTCAACTCACTAGCATGCCCATTTCTCGGTTTCAGGACTTATGCTACCAATCACACTCACATATATAACTGTTTTATTTTATTCTCTACGGCTCGATAATTCTCAATTGAGAGAGGAGATCGAACCCTCAAATCTCAATTGAGTTCCCAAAAACTCATTCTCAACTGAGACGGTAGGGAAAATCTCAACTGAATTTTGATTTTTTTAAGTTCAATCGAATCTCAGGGTTTTTCCTCAACTGCGTTCTTCCCCTAAATTGTCCAAATGAGATTTTTTGAAATACCCCCCTTTTTAGGTCGCGAAGAACCGTTGCTCGGGCAACATCTATAATTCACTTTGTTGGAATATCGCATATTGGGTTTTGAGGCTATCAAAAACGGATTTGGCAATATATTTCACTCTCAACGAAGCGTTTTTGTCTATTTTGTCCGGATGAACAACCCGAACTGCTTTCATGTACGCCTTTTTGACGTCTGCCGGCCGAACGACCGCAACAGGGGTCCATTTTGCACCTTCCCATAATACCGTCTGAAGTGTACCGAGAAGAGCGCGAATATTTTTTAAATTCCCTTCTGGTCCCGACCAAGCAACAATTTTCGGTTTCAACTCGCTAGCGAGTCGAAGCATTTCCTCGTCATCTGCTGCTTTTTGTTCTAACTGGTTACGATAAAGCTCTTGTGCTTTTTTTTCTTTTTCAGCTTCAGCTTCCTTACGCTTTTTAATCTTGTATGCTGCTCTCTGTTCCGTGCTCATGCCCCTTGTCGCTGGGTCGTCGTCCCGTGTAGGTGACGGATTCAGCTCTGCTCTTTTCATCACCGCAGCTAGATCACTTTTTTGTTGATTATCTCCGTCTCCTGTACTATCAAATCCCCATACGTCGTCACTTTTTTTCTTTTCAGCCCGTGCTTTACGACTCTTGGTTATATTTGTATTGTTTACGGTAGCCTGTGACCTCGACACACCTGCTTGCTTTAGCTTGATGGGCGTTCCGTGCGTGCGTAACGTGTTAAGTGGTAATAATTTTGCAAATACATTGCCCCCGTATACAGGAACAATTTGGCTTTCGGACTTGACATCCATCCACACGTATCCCGATTTGGAACCGCTCGAGCCTGATTCTTTATCCCCACTAGCACAACGGAATCTCCAGTGATAATCATCTGCACATGATCTTCCCCCAATTGAGAACGTTTTTTTTATGACACCAAACGTCAATTTTTGCGAAGAATGAACTTGAAAAACGTTTGGACGGGACATATCTTCACCTGGAAGACCTTGAAGAGTATAAAATACAAGCTGTGTCTTTGCTACCGCCATAGTACAAATCTATTTTGTGGGAAGTTTTTTTCTTTTCTTTTCTTTTCTTTTCTTTCTTTTTTCACAAGCGCTACTAGTCAGACTTTAGCTTCATCGTATTTCAATGTCCCTTGATTTCACAGACGTCTTCATTTCGTTCGATTGCAAGCAAGCAAGCGTGAAAAGGACATGAGAGAGCAAAGGGAAAATGATATACACACTAACAAACGTACAAATGGAACAATTTTCAGAGAGGAAAAGACGAACCCTGGGCAGGCGATCGATCAGAAAGGTCTCCTCTCCTATCTCTTCTATTGGTAGACCCCGACACAAACAAACAAGAGAAAGAAATACAACAACCCACCCAAGACCAGGGAGAAAACCAAAATACAAAAAATTTAAGGAGGAGTGAAATCACAACGAAGAAAGAAACAAACAAATAGATACGTATACTTGAAGCTAGATAAATAAGGAAAGTATGGCTTTGAAAGCGAGTGAAGACTATGACTATCTTTTCAAGGTAGTTCTCATTGGGGACTCTGGAGTTGGTAAATCGATGCTTCTCTCAAGGTTCACTCGAGACGAATTTAACCTTGATAGTAAGTCGACAATCGGCGTAGAATTCGCTAACAAAAGTATCAAAACAGATGGTAAAACTATCAAAGCACAGATTTGGGATACTGCCGGACAGGAGCGATACCGTGCAATCACAAGCGCGTATTATCGTGGAGCTGTGGGAGCGCTCCTTATTTACGATATTTCCAAGCATGTTACTTTTGGTAACGTAGAACGTTGGTTAAAAGAACTTCGAGATCATGCTGATGATAACATCGTCATTATGCTCGTAGGTAATAAAAGCGATTTGAGGCATCTTCGTGCAGTCTCTACTGAAGAAGCGATGGCCTTTGCAGAGTCGAACGGAATTGCTTTCATTGAAACATCTGCACTTGATTCAACAGGCGTGGAGTCGGCGTTCCACCGCATTTTGACGGAGATTTATCACAAGATGAGTCGAAAGTCTATAGCTGCTGGAGGAAGTAATGTAGATGAGAATGCGCAAGCGCCTGTTGGAGAAACAATCGATATTAGTAACGAGACAGTTGAAAAACCAAACGGATGCTGTTAAAAATCTCCACCTGCCTTTATGAAAGAAAGAAGCAAGCAACCCACCGCACGATGCTAAATAATATTTGAAATGACATAACACCTACCAAATATATTTTTTCTTTACATTTATTTAAAGGAATAAGAATGACTGGAGAAGTGCGACAACTTTTATGTTGGCCGTTTCTTTCATCAAGTTGGTTATCTGTGCCTCTGTAGTAGCTCGAAGTATTGCTGGGCCTCTATACTGAAAAATTGCGGCAGCTAGCACAGGTAAAATTAGTAACGAATCAAACCCTAGTATACGATCCCAAAGTGAAAGAAGTTCTTCGACAGGCAAAGCGTTGGAAAACGCGAGATGGATCCATGGAAATGCTATTTCCAAGGGCGAGACATTCAGAGAGAGCATGTGTAACAAGACTTCAGGGCACTGTGTACTCATAAGGCGTTCAAATTGACTGCATAGATTTGGTAAAAGTGTCAAATTGGAATTCGGCGGGGAGTTGCGAACGACGTTGAGCTGGCACCAATATCTCGCAAACATACTGCGCAAAGCATTGATAATTTCTTCTTCGCTGCGATACAAATAAGCAAGAGGGGCTGCCTTTAAGGCAAAACCGTAGTATGGAACTGCCCTCATATGTGACAACCGTGATACGACTCGTGAATGAGTTTCGAGCCATTCCATATGGTCGCGAAACATCCTAGGCAGTACATTCTTTAAAAGATCTTCAAACACAAAGTAGTTGTCATTGTTTCGAATAAGCTCCAAATCGAGCGCGTGCAAACGATCAACCACGGTAGAATTATAGATCTTGTGAGAATCTGGACCTTCCCTTCCCGCGGGCTCCTCCTCATCCGAGGTGCTCACGGAGTCTTCCTGATTTGTATTGTTATCCAATTTCTGGGTCACAGCCCCAGCTGCTGAAACACTTGCTGCGAAATTTCTCCCCTTTTGCACGGAAGCATGTGTTTGTGAGCGGCTAGCGAACGTTTGCTTTGACCGCTGGTGGCTCGCAAACCTAACTTCGTCCGAAAGCACTACTTTGTATAAACGTGGCCGTAAAGCCGGAGCACAGCCTTGACGAAGATAGACTTCCATTTCCGTAATCGTTCCTTGTTTCAGTAGCTTCTGCCCGTATTCCTCATGCTTTCGCATGAATTGCGAGCCCGGGTCCTCCACACCTACGTGAGGCTGCCTTGGGTCCAATTCTGGAAAGGCATCACGGAGCTGTTGCAAAGAGAGCGTTTTTAGGCCTAGTGGGCACGTTTCCCAAAGGTAATCTCGGGAAGGGCCCCTACTCTGTCCTGGGTCAAAAAACGCCTCGCTAATACTTTTGAGCGACTCAAGCAGGTCGTTTGAATCATACAAGAACCTTTGACAATCATCGTCCTTTAACGGAAAACGCTTTTTCTTCCGAGGTGTTTGCAATAAATCTTCGCCTCCGTGGATAGGTACACCATACTCTTTCGACATTTTCGAGAGTTCTTTGAACACACTCCGATCCCAAAGATCTTGTTTCTTTTCAAAACTTTCTAAGCTAGCAAGTGAACTGCCATTAATAGCATCGATCACGCGCTCAGCACGTAAGCAATGGTTTTTCAAAGCAGTTTCAACTACAACTTTGGTTTTTTCGTTCTTACTATTAAGCCCTGCCATTCTTAGTCTTTTCTTTAAAACAAAAGTATTCAACTGTCGACTACATGCTACCTGAATAGCTTTACGATTACCTCTTGCACGATTCTCATCGTCAATATGAAAAGAACTTTGTTCAAGCATTTCGGGTTGGTTGTTGTTGTTGTTTGTTTTTTTTTTTTTTCCATCAACTTTGTGCTACCAGTGAAAGAAAGAGCCGTTAGGACCCCAAAAAACTTGAAACTTTGAACTTGAAGTTGAATTATTGACCAAAACGAAAAAGAGAAGATCGATTCAAAGTTTTAAAAGAAATGTCGGTAGCTGCTGGTAGCCACTATAAACCTATACCGTTTGAGGATGGATGGTCTCTAGTAAAGCGAGAAGGGGTTGAAAGGGCTTTAGAACGACTAAGTAAGACGTTTTCAAAAAAACCTCTTAAAAATGACGAAGTATCCAAACTTTATACTGTAGTGTATCAAATGTGTACACAAGACACACCGAATAATTGGTCTGGGAAACTTTACTACACGGTTCTTGATGAACTTCGAAGCATTTGTGAGAATATTATTGAACCTAGGCTTAAACGAGCTGGCGATCAGGAACTCCTCCAGGTGTTCCTCGACGAGTGGAACAAATTTTTGATACTTATCAAATGCTTCCGCAGCATTCTCGGTTATTTAGACCGTTATTATGTCAAACGTTTAGCTTTGCTGTCACTTGAAGGGATGGGAATTAAGGCATTTCATGAGTGCGTTTTTGAGCAGAACAAAACCCGATTAACCCGGGCATTTCTTCTTCATGTGGCTCGGGACCGTCGTGAACCAACACCTTCATTCCACGGTCTTTTGAAAAAAGTGATGGAAATCTACGTCATAGTCGGTCAGAGCACGATGGATGTTTACGAAAAAGAGCTCGAGATACCATTAATCGATGCGACCGAAAAGTACATGGCTGAAGAAGCTGCCAGATGGGCCAAAGCTTCAAGATGCGAGCGATACCTCGCCAAGGTAAAAGCTCAACTCGAGGCAGAAAATACCCGAGTTGATAACTACCTTCATCCAGATAGCCGAGCGAAGCTCATTAAGGAATGTGAAAAGCAGCTTATTGGGGTTCACCTGGAGACCGTGCTGAATCTACCAGATTCAGGTTGTCGATGGATGCTCCAAAATGAAAATTACGACGACTTACGCGAGATGTTTTTACTTTTCCGCAGAATACCGAATGGTTTAGCCCCAATGGGCATCGTTTTCAGAAAATATCTTCAAGAGATTGGTGCCAACTTGTTGTCCAACCCGCGATACGAGAATCAGTGGAACAACAAACTGGACAATTGTCTCGTAGCGGACATAGTTGCAATGCACCAAAAGTACAGAGGACTATTAAAAAATATTTTCCAAGAGCACAACACGTTTCACCGCGCCTTGAAAGAAGCGTTTGAGTATTTCATTAATTTGCCCCTACCTGCGCCATCTTCGGCAGCAGAACTAACTTGTGATGAACACCAAGGTGGTAGCAGCAAGCGAAGACGGCGGCGAGTTTTCCGACCGCGCGAGGAGATTCACATTTCGGAGCTGCTATCGGATTTTTTGGATCGCAAGTTACGTAAGGGGCCGAGCGAAATGGCCCCGAAATCTCCAACGCTGAACGATTCAGAATGGGCCTCGTTTCTAACCCCGCGGACGGAAGCAGAACTAGAACGGTCTTTGGCAATCACCGTCGACATATTTGGGTTTGTCAATGACAAGGACGTCTTTGGAGAATTTTATCGAAAACATCTTGCCAAACGACTCATTCTTGGTCGCTCAACAAGTCAAGACGCCGAAAATGTTGTGATTCGAAGACTGCAACAAGTGTGTGGTAATCCATTTGTATCAAAGTTTCATGGAATGATGCGGGATCTTATGGCAGCAAAGGCGTTACAAGCTTCTTATCAGGAGTTCTTGATGACAGAAGGACTACAGGAAGATTTGGGCGCCACAGAATTCAATATCATGGTTTTGACTTCAGGGTTTTGGCCGACCTACAAGGAAGAACGAATGCAAAAAATTCCCACCCAATTGCAGACGATGGCAAATTCTTTTCAGCAATTTTATGCCAAGCAGACCGCCTACCGCCTTCTCACATTTGTCCACACTCTAGGGTCAATCACCTTGTCTACTGTCCTTGAATCGAGCGGAAACAAACTTGATCTTATCGTCAGTATGTTCCAGGGCTGTGCTCTTTTGCTGTTTAACGAGGCCGACGAATTGTCACTGTCGGAAATGGGAACAAAGCTGGGTACCACAGATGCAGTCCTCCAGAAGCACCTTTATGCCCTTGTTAAGGGGAAACAAAAAATTCTCTTGCAAAATCCAGAGAATGGTAAATACCGCGTCAATAGAGACTTTGACACGAAACTGCGCCGTCTCCGGATTCCACTCTTACCCTCGGAAAAGTCTTCAAAAACAAAACAAGAGCGGGAGCAAACTATTCTTAAGATATCCGAAGAGAGAAGGTATGCTGTTGAGGCGGCAATAATTCGAATCATGAAAAAGATGAAAACTGTCTCATACGACGAACTTGTCAAAGAAATCGAGGGAGTCCTCTCGCATGTTTTCAAGCCCCATCCGCAAACCATCAAAACACGCGTGGACGACCTTGTACGCAGAGATTATATCAAACGAGATGGCAAAAATGAAAACATGCTCAGATACGTTCCTTAATTAACTTGATTAGCTTTTTCATTTAAATAATTTTTTTAACATCACTTCCCTTGTACTGTACCAACCTTGGCAACGCGAAGAACACCGTCCTTGTACATGTAACCTTTTTCAATCACTTGTGCTATCGTGTTTGGCTCATATTCGTCGTGGGGCATCTGAAACATTGCTTCGTGCTTATGCGGGTCAAAGGCGTCCCCTTCTTCACCGAACGCCTTTACGCCATTTGCAGTGAAAACTTTCGACAGTTCTGTTTCAGTCATTGCCACACCTTCGTACAGGGTTGCTACCTCTGGATTATTGTCACCGGTACGCAATTCTTCAGGAACGGACGCCAATGCCCGCTCAAGATTATCCAAAACACCTAAAAGGGACTTTGCAAACTTTTTGTTCGCATCGCGTTTTCCGTTGTCAATATCCCTTCTCGCGCGTTGACGAACGTTTTCCATCTCCGCATACGCTCGCAATCGATCATCTTTTGCTTCAGCTAGTTCTTCCTCTAGAGCCTGTAACTTTTCTTGTAATTGTTCCGTCTCGCTCTTTTCTTCCACAACTTGTTCCTCTTTTGTTTCTTCTGTAGTTTCTTCTTTTCCCTCTTCTTCCTGTGTTTTTTTGCTTTCAGTATCCTCCGTTGAAAGCATTCTAAATCCAACAGACATATTGGGTGACAAACCATTCTTCTTCAAAGTCAACATACGCAAAGGGGTAGGTTCCCTCTGGAACAATCCCCGAGCAAGACCTTTTTGTCTGCCAATCAATCGTAGAGATGCTCTTATATTCGCCATTGTTCCTCCAAGAAATGGGAATTCTATTGTATAGTATCCACCTTTTAAAAACGATAGATTATATCAATAACGTTCAATTAAAAATCAACAATCTTTGCTTTCGAACAAGACCAGACTATTCAAACCAGGTTACTCTTTTTGTTTGTCTGTCTTCACCATTCTTTTTTGCGGAGGTGATTGGTAGCGCTGTTGCATCGAAAAAAAAGGAAAAGCCGCCGGCAGGCAACGAGCCCCCATGGCAGTGGCCCCCGGGAGGGTTGTCGTGAAACTATGACATTCCCTCGAGGGGGCCACTGCGTGGGGCTATTTTCGCCCTGCCGGGCGGGCTTGTCACAGCCATATATATATTTTTTTTCCTCTCGGTTGGGGGAAATTTTGTATATTATTTGGGTTTTAAAAGTTCACTTGAAAGGGGGCTGCGTAATAAAGTTGGCCAAGGTGGTGTTCTTGGTAAGAATTGTTGGTCGATAGTTTTCTGTGCAGCATTCCATGAGCATCTTTTCCACTTTGGCATGATTCATGTCTTTTCCGATGACTACAATCTCAGTACAACGGTCGCCTTTTTCTGGGTCTGTCCACGTGCTTTCGAACATGTCCATAATCTCATGTGGTCGCTCTTCCTCTGGGATGGTGATCCACCAAGGCATCCCATAATCCAATGACACACGATGACCTGCGATGTTAAACGGCATTGACTTCGCCTCACCTTCCAGTGTTGCCACATAGAGAGCTCCTTTGGCGCGAACGATGGTTTTCAAATGCGGGTGTGTGTCCAACTTGGAAAACAGGTCACCCAATAAATCGGCGTCAAGGGGCTTTGGGGATTTAAATACGAAACTCGATATCCCATATTCTTCTGTTTCTGGTGTATGGGTCCCTCGTAACTCTCTCAACCAGCCAGGATTTTCCTGTGCATGTTCAAAATCGAACAGTCTTGTGTCCAAGACTTGCTTGATCGAGCCCAACTTTCCGTAGGTTGTCTCAATGATCTTTGCCGTCGGGTTGAGCTTCTTGAGGAGGCCCATAATTGCATTCTTATCAGAGACTTTTGTGACCAAGTCAAGCTTGTTGACGATTATCACGTTAGCAAACTCCACCTGATCTGTGAGTAGGTCAGCTAACGTCCGCTTATCATCAGGCTCAGCCTGGGCATCCCTTGTAGATATATGCTGCATACCTTGCATATCGCGTAGAAAACTTGAAGCATCAACCACAGTTACTAATGTGTCCAATTGCGCCAGTTCATTTAGGCTGGTTGCAGCGGTGGGGTCAAAAAAGGTAAACGTCTCTGCGACAGGTAGCGGTTCTGAAATACCGCTACTCTCAATAAGCACACAGTCCAGAGTTTTATCGGACCGCGCAATACGTGAAACTTCTTGCAGCAAATCCTCTCGCAACGTACAGCAAATGCATCCATTACTTAGTTCAACAATCTCATCCTTTCGATGAACGACTTTGATGCGATCGGCGTCAACATTTACTTTTGACATATCATTAACAAGTACCGCGACACGCAGTCCCTCCAAATTGGTAAGTATGTGTGTCAAAAGTGTCGTTTTACCTGCTCCCAAGAATCCTGATAGCACCGTCACAGGGAGAGGCTTTCTGAGATTTTCCAAAGGGATTGCCTTTGTTATCGTGCTAGAAGGAGATGAAGTGAATGCCTTGCCAAAGCTTTTCTCTACAAATCCGTGAATTCGAGCAGCAAGTAAATTGTCTGCAGCACAACAAAGAACTCTCTTTTCCTCCTCGCTTTGAAGCAAACTGAAAGCTTCGGAAAATGTCTTCCATACATACTCAACCGCTTCCTCCTCCTCCTCCTCGTTCTCCTCGCAACTTGGCTCGTCAGCAGGGCTCGTACTCAAGTTTGTGGCGTATGCTACAAACATGGTTGCAACTGATGTGCGGTTAGTCTTGAGGCATGGCAAGTAAAATGATACTGGAGCTACCGTGCTTAGAATTCTAAATTCAGTAGGCGATACCTCTAATTCTTCGTCAACACAACGATATGCAGTTTCCATGTAATCCTCGGTGCCCTTACATTGGGACACAGGAAACGTCCACCTCTTCACGTGATTGTGCTTATCTTCCTCAGGATCATCAGGGACGCAGCCTTTTTCTGAGCAAGCATTTGATTTTGCCTCTGATAACAGGATTTTATCCCCTTTGATGATGAAAACGCCCGCATTTCTACTCCACCGTGAAACTGCCCCTTGATCCGCACTCTCGAACCATTCATCTTTTGATTCCTTCAATTCCTCTGCTTCATCAATAACAACAACTAACCGACCAAATTCATCGATTTCTACCTCGGCTTGTTTTATCAAAAGTCTCTTTCCCACCTTCTTGACCCCTACAGGGGTTCCAACCTTGCTCTTTTTCTTTCTTGGTTCCCCTTCTTCTTCTGGCTGTGCTTCAGATTCTAAATGGGACCTAAAAAAGACCAGCACTGTACCATGAGCGTCCTTTGCTAAAAACACATCCTTATTCTCTTGAGAAACTAATTCCAATGCAAATTCCTCGTCGATTTGATGTCCTGGTGAAAATGATGCACTCATTCTTTAATGTTCTTTCTTTCTTTCTTGAGTCCTAGTTTTTCTCCCTGGTTTTCTTTTTACATTTTTTTTTTTTTTTTTTTTTTTTTTTTTTTTTTTTTTTTTTTCTTTCAGAGTGAGAATCTACATCAAATTCTTTCTCCGATGGTTGGTTGGTGGTGGCGGTGATCGACCTGAATGTTGAGAGCGTCTCAGAGGCGTGTTGACAGGTCGCTCCCCGGTGTTGAGAAGCGTCTATTCCCCCTCTCCTCCACCGTAGTGGAGGATAAATTGAGTGAAAGCCAGGGGCAATCACGAAATATTGCTTAGTTAACTGGGTTACTACTTTAAATAGGTGCATAAGAAAGACCAATTTATAGCAGTAGACACTTGTTTTGTACTACTGAATTTATGTCGAGATCCGTCATGAACTTAAGTTTGGAGTCTTTGGACGAACAGAAGTGATTCGAGGTCGGAACGTGCCTAACTTCAGATCATCCGACAGACGTCGCTGAATGATTATTTTTCTCTCACGGAGAGTTTGACAGTGAAATAAAAAAAGAAAGAAAAGAAGGAAGAATTTGACATAGAATTTAAGGAGGTTAAATTTTGACTTCTATAGAGCTTTTGCAAAAGTCGAAAACCTCTCTCTCTCTAACGGGGAGCGACCAGATCGCTTCCGTTCCAATAAGTAGGAATTGAATTGACAAATCACGGTTTTTAGACCTGTTATTTTTTGTGCGCTACCAGTACATATGTACTCCCATTTCAAACATGGAGCATTTCGGCTATAGATTTTGAACAACTATTTCAAAACTCATCAAAATAACAGTGTGATGCATTTGACTAATAGCTAATTATTCAATCGAAACGATTTTGCAAATTCGATATTCTTTTCAAGTAAAATTGTTTGAATTTGCTTAATCTTAATCAAAACGAAAGTTCCCCTTAAAGAATCACCCAAACTAGGACTTGTTTCATACGTGCCCAGAAAGAAGCTCTAGTGAAAGGTACGGAACTCAGCTGAGTACTCGCCAAGGAAGGAGGCCCGGAACTAAGCTGCGTACTCGTCCAATCGCTAAATCGCCTCGCCTTGTATTTCCCTTTCCCTCTTTCTTTTTTGAAACTTCTTTTTCTCTTTTTCACAGTCAATTAACCTTTGGAAAATAAGGATCAAGATGAAACCTACGAAATCTATCACCGGTCGGTCACCCGTGGTCTAAATCACCGTTCTAAATTTAGAGTGTCAATTCCTACTAATGAGGTCCGTAAAAAAAACAAGAGCGCTTGAAAATCAAATTTGAGGCAGTTGACATTTGTCTTTCTCCCTGATGTCATTCATGTGATGAGTCCATTTTTTTTCCTTCTTTTTTTTTTCGTTTTTTTTTTATCCTTTATAGGATTGCTGTGCCCCTTTTTGCTTTTGAGACTCTTCTAGCTCTTCTCTCTCTCTAGCTCATATTAAATTAAAATGCAAAAGGAGACCAGTCGTACATTTTTGCAAAGGCATAGGCTCCCATTTGCGCTATTTCTGTGTCCAGATCTATGGAGGAAGCTTCATGCCTAAAATTATTACGCGTCAGCACAAGCCCCGCGCGGAAATTTGCAGTGATCGGAAAGGGAAAAAAATCGTCAAAAGGGTCCTCCTTGTGCACACATGCTTTGTCCAAACTTGTGTTTTGTACAATACCACATACGTGTGGTCATGAAGTCTCCGGACAGGGCACACAGGTATTTAGTCTATGTACAGGTCTGTCTGGAGCCACATTTGTACAAATTTAATACGTGTGTCCAGTGAAGAAAATCTTTGTGTAATTCGGAAAAGTGCGGTTGAGATTAAAAAGGTTTGCTTACTAGAGTCTTAGTAGTTTTTGCTAATGGTTGTTGAAAAGATTTTTTTCCAAACCGGAAAGGCAAAAAATCAATACGGGGTCGGGTTGTAAACAGGAAGGTTCGTCAAATCAACGATTGTGTATCTTGTGAATTCGAGGAAGAAAGTGTAGAACTGTAGGTATCTTTTTCAGTGGTGTCACAAGACGGAAAGTGGTGTATTTAAATACGCAAGGTTTATTCTGGTAAGGTTTTCTAGATAACGGGATCAGAAAGAAATCAAGAAAGAGCATCATTAAAGAAACGATCAAGTGTGTGTGTGCGTTTTCTTGTTTCGTTTTGGATACCAAACCGGAGCAAAAAAGGGAGAAATTCAAAGAATAAACGTGTTGAAGACTAGGTGGTAACCGACTATAGCAGCTAAGGTAACGATTTAGAATTGTTCCTCCGGGTTACCTGCTCTTGAATAAGATATTGCGCAAGGTGTGTTGCAATTTTGTTTATTGATTCGAAGAAGGAAAGAAATTGGCGGCCTGTTGCGTAAATAGTTTAAAACTTAAGAGGAAGAGGTATCCGATGTTT
>JACLAD010012539.1_pt1 | contig 19830 bp, 17 predicted proteins | sample 8027901 | NCBI WGS metagenome assembly JACLAD01 (sample SAMN15725071, study PRJNA655200) | protist metagenome | isolation source: fluorescence activated cell sorting (FACS) single amplified genomes of... | place: Spain: Blaines Bay Microbial Observatory, Mediterranean Sea | collected 2016-07-05 | reverse complement strand
AAGCTCGCCTCGAGATCGAGTCGCTCTTTGACGGCGTCGACTTTTCCGAAACGCTCACGCGCGCTCGCTTCGAAGAGCTCAACATGGACCTCTTCAAGAAGACCCTGACCCCTGTGGCCAAGGTGCTGCAAGACGCTGGCATGAAGAAGGGCGAAGTCGACGAGGTCGTGCTCGTGGGCGGCAGTACGCGTATCCCCAAGGTACAGGAAATGATCAAGGACTTTTTCAACGGCAAGGAGCCTTCGCGCAGCATCAACCCCGACGAGGCTGTGGCTTACGGCGCAGCCGTGCAGGGCGGTATCCTTGGCGGACAAAAAGACTCGTCCGAGATTCTCCTCCTCGATGTGGCCCCGCTCTCCCTCGGTATCGAGACCGTGGGCGGCGTCATGACCAAGCTCATCAACCGCAACAGCGTTATTCCAACAAAAAAGTCCCAGGTCTTTTCAACTTACCAGGACAACCAGCCCGCCGTGAGCATTCAAGTGTTTGAAGGCGAGCGCTCCATGACCAAGGACAACCACCCGCTCGGCAAGTTTGAGCTCACTGGAATCCCGCCTGCACCACGCGGCGTTCCGCAGATCGAAGTCGAGTTCTCCGTCGACGCAAACTCCATCCTGCAGGTCAGCGCCCAGGACAAAGCGACCGGCAAGAGCGAAAAGATTACTATTACTGCCGAGAAGGGCCGCTTGACGGAGGAGGAGATCGAGCGCATGATCAACGAGGCAGAAATGTACAAGGACCAAGACGAGCTCGCCAAAAAGCTCATTGACGCGCGCAACGGGCTCGAGGGCTACTGCTACCAGATGAAGAACACCTTGAACGACGCAGAGAAGGGCATCAAGGACAAGCTTGACGCATCTCAGGTGGAAGAAATCGAAAACGCGATCGACGCTGCTCTTGAGTTCCTCGATGAAAACTCCGAGGCAGAGCTGGAAGAGCTGGAAGCCAAGAAAGAGGAGCTTGAGGGCATCATCAACCCTATCATGCAATCTGTGTACCAGTCGATGGGAGGCGAGGGCGCAGGCGGCGACGATTTTGGCGATGATTTTGATGATGACGAATTTGGCGACCACGACGAGTTGTAAACGCTATTACACAAACGTACGTGCGCCGCCGGCGTTAGAGGTGACAGAAAAAAAAACGTACATTATACAAGCAAGAAAAAAAATAAAAAATTAAAGAAGACATTCTAGTAAACACAAGAATACAAAGGAAAAGGAGAATGACATGAGCAGAAAGAAACCTCCCCTTTCCTCTCCTCTCTCCTCTCTCCTCGTCCCCATCTCTTCCTAACTACTAACTAGAGGTGGAGGTCAAAAAAAAAAAAGAGGAACGCAAGCACGCAACAACGACTTTCGATGCGGCGAAGGCAGCGCCAAGGGGCGGGCGCACCAGAGGCAGCGGGCAAAGATGGCACAAAGGCCCCGGCAGACGCATCAATCGAGTATAAGACGTTTTTCCGCAACTGCCTGATCCTCGCCGTGGTGATCGTAGGGCCATACTTTGCGTTTCTGGCATGGCGCTGGCTGCGCCTTCAATCTGGGCTAGAAAGGCGTGTTGTGACCATGGACGATCCAAGGCAGGTGCTGATCGTGGGGACACAGAGCTCTGGAACAGTAGCGACGAGCCAGGCACTCAACGAGCTTGGGATTGAAATTTGTCACGAGTGCACGGACGCTCTGAATCATTATGCCAGGGATGGAACCTTGGGTTGGGCACAGGCCATTCGATTCCTCCCCAGGGTCGACTGGGCGGATGAAAAACAGCTGAAAAAGTTTGCAGAGATGTGCCGTAGCCCGCGTTTCAACCTCATTCACTCGACGCAGTTCGAGCCATCGTTCAACTGTAGTTACCGCGTGTCTTGGGACAGGTGCTGGCAAACGGCTTGCTTGGAGGTGTTTAAGCGACAGCTGGGCTGCGCGCATAGTCCAGAAGGATGCAGTCGCCCGCCTGCTTTTAGGAAAACGCTGCTTCAAGTCAGGCACCCTGTGCATACGATAGCCTCGCTTATAGTGAAATACTGCACTGACGCAAAGGAAGGAACGCTACCGCACCCGGACAAGCTCGCTGTGCTAGATGGTTTTTTGCCTCGCATTGATTGGAGGAGTATGGAAGGAGGTTGCATCCAAGTCTTCACACATTATTGGTGTGAATACAACGAAAACGTGCTAGAGGCTGTTGGGCCAGAAAATTTCTATAGAGTGGAAGATACTCAGCCGTGCGAGATTGCTACAATGGCTGGATTTTTCTCTGCAGACAACCAATTTTTTCCTCGGGCCAATTTAGGGCATTTGCAATTGCAATGTGGCAAGCGAAATGCAGCGGCACAAGCAGAGCACCAAGGCGGCATGACGGCGCATAGAGAGCATGGCACCGTCAATCGTGGTAACACCGGTAAACTAAAGTTGCTATGGCAACGCGACTTCGTTGACAATAAACTGATGCCTCGGGAACTGGTCAAACGCGTCGAGCATTTGGCTAAAATATTTGGTTATACGTTGTAGTGATCAAAGTTGAGTATTAGTATTACAGTTCAAGTATATTCTAAAGAATCGTCCCTGTCGTTTCTATCGATAGAGAGGTAAAACGAAAACTTCAAGCGGCGGGAGGCACAGCTTTCGCAACAGTCAAATCGGTCTTTTCTTTCGCTGGGTCTGTTTTTCCATCTTTTTTGTTTGGCCCCTCCTCGTCGCCGACAACAGCTTTGCAAAACGGGCATAGCCTAGAACGCTCCAACAACCAGGTGTCGACGCATTCTTTATGGAAAGTGTGACCGCACTCCAGTCGGCGAGCCACTTGATCCGCCACAAAGGCTTCAATGCATATAGAACACTCGGCCTGGCACATTTGGTCTCCTTCTGTACATACAATTTGTTTTGTGTGGCTTTCCAGCTCCCTTTCCGTGGCTGGCCGCTCTATAATGAGCAACCTTGATGCCCGCATGTTTTGAGCAAGCTCTGCGAAATAGGTGGACCGGCTCCACCGAATAAACATCACAGCCACCACCAACAGCCCAGCAGCGACCATGACTACTTTCCCGAACGCGTCAACCACCTCCGTCCCCGTCCTTGACTTTTCCTCCAACACTCTCACCGCGGCATCCAGCACCAGCGGTTGCATCCCATCCGATTGCGCGCCTCCCCTGAGCATCGCCTCCATCCAACCGCACGCGCACGCGCACGCGGCCAGCCCAACCAACAGACACTCTTACAAAGGCTGTAACCGGGGAGCGACCTGCTGAATGAAACCCTCTTGCTATTTCTTTCCCCCCTCTTTCCTTTTCTTTGCAAGAATGTGGCCCCCACAGTCAGGCTTCCCGGCGCGTGCGAGTTCTCGACAAAAATTTGCATCGAAAATCTTCCGCCATAGAGGCGCCTCTATGGTTCCGCGGTTAGTGTTAGCATTCGAAGCGTGTACCGTCATTACTTCAAATTTCTTCAATCTGCGGGTGGGACAAAAGGTTGTTCATCAACTTGTTCATTCGCTTCCAAATACGCTTTCCAGATTTCTCTTGCGAGCTTTTTCCTGCTGCCTGTGCTTGCTCTCTCTCTAGCTCTAGCTTGTAGAGAGAGAGTAAGCGAGTAGGGAGTATGTTTCACAAAATATGAAATCAGTCAGCACCCAACTAATTGACAGGCAAAACGGCAAAAGGGTTGAGCGTCGGGTCGCTCGATTCTTCGCTGCGCTTGAGATCAAATAGCCTTTCACGTCATGAGCGCGAGAACACGCACGTTCCCTTTATATAAGTTGCTTCAACGCAAAGTGTCTCTCGGTCGAGGAGAACAACATCACCGTCGGCACCAGTTCCTAACGTGCCTTTTGTTTCTTCGATCCCCAAAACACGCGCCGGGTGGAGTGTTGCGGCCTCGAGTGCTACAGCTGTAGAGCAACCTGTAAAACTTTTGAAATTTTGCACACACTCGGCCATTGAAACGATTGCTCCGGCAAGAGTGTCTGTTCCAGCGATCACGGCTTTTTTGGCTGCACGACGCTTACCCCACGGAGCAGGTTTAACCTCCACCTCGCTGTCCCCGAGCTTGTGAACGCCCTCAGGGAGTCCAAGAGCAGACATGGCGTCTGTAACCAGCACAAGCCCCTTGGGGTGACTATTGAAAGCAATTGATACGGAGGTTGGGTGCGCGTGAAGTCCGTCCGCAATTATGCCGTAAAACAGAGAGGGGTGCAATTCATGGCGTCCAAGCAGGCCTACGATGCCCGGGTCTCGGTGGTGAAAGCCTCCCATGGCATTGAATAGATGGGTGATCATCGTTGCGCCGCTCGATACGCCTCTGCCTGCGTCTGAAATTGTCGCATTGCTGTGCCCGATCGATATTATGCGCTTACCCGGTCCTTTTGCGTAGGACATATCGGTAAACCGTTGGATCATTTCCTCAGCGCCATCTAGTTCTGGGGCGCAGGTGATAATACGCACGTGCTCGAGGTTTGCAGCCCCGCCGTAAACTTTTTCAAGTGGGATTTGTTTTGGTGTGCGGATGTGTTGAGGCGGGTGCGCGCCAACCTTTTTGGTTGAAAAATACGGCCCTTCCAGATGGAGTCCGAGGATGGATGCCGCTTTGGTGTCCCGCCCGTCCGTTGCTGAAAACAAGGGTATCAGTTTTGTGTAATCTTTGGTGTCACAGCTTATAAGCGTGGGACAGAATGATGTCACACCTGTAGATGGCAGTTGGGCAGCACACTCGTGAAGTGCCTCGGGGCTCATTTCTTTGGTGTTTGAAAAGTCTACGCCAAACCCGCCTTGTAAGTAACAACCAACGGAAGGAAAGTAAATCACAAAAATTTGAATGTTGAAAAAACATCAAAAAAAAATACACCAAAGTAGAACAAAACTTGGGTCAGTCCACATTCCCCCCACCTACCTTGCCTTGCGCCCGTCACTCACCATTAAACTGCAGGTCGATAAACCCTGGCGATACAATCTTGCCCTTGCAGTCCACCACGCCCACCTGCCGGGTGAGCTCGCCGCTCGATTGGCACCCGTAGAACAACTCGAGCGGGTCAATCACCTTGCCGCTGGCCGTATCCACCCACAAGTCGTCTTCCACCAGCTCACCGCCCCGGAGCACGAGGCCATTGCAGAACCGCAGCATCGCGCCCTCAATGCGTCAATGCCCGCTGAGCGCAAGCAGTGCCCGCGGTTCAGCGAGAGAAACACTACTAATTACTTTTTTTTTTTTTTTTTTGAACTTTGAATCTCATTTGCATCTGCATCTGCATCAAACAAAGGCCACTTTCTTCTCATCGAGGGGGAACCACTTCGGTTCAACTGTTTTTGGCGGTGACTTCCGTACATGCAGTTCCGTTGTGAGGGAGAGAAGACCCGGCCAAGTCGAAGGAGAGAGAAGAGAGGACGAGTGGGTGCTGTGTAAGGGTGCAGAAGCGCGCTGGGATTTTGTGCCATCTTATTGGTCTGAGCGCAACTTGAACCTCGCTACAAGAACCGAACGAATCGTGGTTTGTGGACAAACAAAAGGAAAGAAAGGGCGCGGGGTCATACGAAATGGAGCATTTCAACTGCTCCGTATCGTCGGATTGCCCGTGGCCTATGATGTGCTACGCAAACGTTTCTGGGTCGTGGGAGGACATCAACTGTTATTGCAACGTGTATTACGGGCACGAATGGGATTCAACACGCCAAAAGTGTCTCTTTAAGGGACCGATCGCAAACTCAATGCTAGTTTTTTCCGTTGCCTGCTTGGTGGTGACAGGTGCGTGCTTACCACGAAGCTTTGCCAATGTTGTTCGACTGACAAATGCAGTAAGAACAAGGAGTAGCAGCGATCCTGGTCGCGGCCTCAAAGTAGTTTCTAATCTCTCCCTCGCGGCGTTTGCTTCACTCCTCACGGGCGTTGCGATGCAAGTAGCCTACCTGTTAGAAAGGGTCTGGGTTGACGGGATGACCTTTCATTACGACACACCCACCGACTTGATCCAAAGTGACGTGCTGCTCTACCGAAACGTTGCAAATCTCCTTTTTACATTCTCAATAATGTGGCTTTTGTGCCAAATCGTCGACCTATGGATTTGTCAGGTAGAAGCAGCTGGAACAGCATCTAGTAAGAAGGACTGGGAACTCCGTGTCGCAAAAAGCTCCTTATTCTGGCTTTCAAGGGGTGCCACGATTCTATTTGGCGTTCTTGTGTTCATTAGCCTCGATTTTCTCATCCTTGCAGTAATGCCATTCGCAGTGATTTGTGTTTTGGCCATCCTCGTCCTTGGAAGTAGGCTGCTTGCCATACTTAATCGCACACGGAGATTCCAAGCATCATTTGGTAATAAAGAAAAGGCCCGCATAGAGCAATTTGATCGATCAATTAGGATGATCAAACGGCACATTTCATATTTGGTCGGTATATTACTGGTGCTTGTTGTTTTATTCGTGCTTTTTTTGACGTCGCCGTATCCTTCAAAGGACCCAAATGACTCACGCATCAAGATCCATTTTTCTTACATTATGAATGGATGCTTTACGCTTCTTCCCGTGTCTGGTTTTTTGGTTGCCAAAGAATTAGCTGAGAATGTCATGACGCGACGCAACAGCCGCCTCACCCGCGTTGGGGCTGATAATAGAAGAGAGTCAAAAGCTGTTTCCACCACCAAAAGAAGCACCATGACCGTGACCGAATCGGTCCTCCAAAGCGGTGTGAGCCCGGGATGATCACTACCTTGAAATAAAGCTTGAAATAACATTATCTTCAAATAGATAGATACGTAGATATATCAAAAGATAATCTTCAAATAAAAGTTTTATGTTAGTCCTCTGAAAAGAGGGGGGAAGAGGTAACGGTTACTCAATCCTTTTGGTGTGTGTTTTTTCAATTACAACATCATTACAAAAAATAAATTCTCTATTGGAGCTTGACGACGATCAAGCCGTATTCTTGGCTTGAGATCAGAACGTTGCCAGACGCAAGGTACGGGTAAGAGGACCAAACGCCATCCCAAGTGGTTCTGCGCTCAGATTGTGGCCATGTGTCAAAGTATGCAGTTTCGGCAATGCTGTTTACGTTGTTGTTGATTTGAGAGACGTCCCGAATGCGCAGCCCCGTTTGATAGTTTGAAGAGTAGACAAGACCGCCCTTGACGTACAGGTTGTGGTCGATGGTGGTGTCCGAGGTGCCAAAAGTGGTCTCGTACACTGGGTTGGCCAGATTGGCGATGTTGAAAACTATCATGCGAGATGTAGCTCTCGTGTTTGAGTTTCCTTCGTCACCTACAAGCAAGAAGGATTGGTCTTCTGTCGTCCATCCTTGGTGAGTGTAAATCGTTCCTGGGTACGCTGCCTGAGAGATCTCGTTAAAGTTGACGAATTGACCACCCGACACTGTCTTGTCAGTCACATCGAGTATCTGGACGTGATCTTCATTGTAGCAAAAGCACACCTCGCGACCGGCGAAAGTTGAGTCTGGGCCATTGTAAACTACGCACTGAACGTCGTGGACGTAGCCGTCTGCTTGATAACACCCAACAAAGGTCGGGTTGAGTGGATTCGAGTTGGCATCAAAAATGTGCAAGCCACCGCCACACGTGTCACTGCCAACGATGTACCCAAAACCAGTGTCTTCGTTCACAAATACGTTGTGTGCGGACCCAACCTCGGTGTACACCAGGTCTGCACCCATAGCCAGAGGTGCTTGTCCGCGTGCAATGTCTCTGACTTTTTCCAGGTTGAAAACTTGCATGCCGTGGTTCCCAACAGAATCAGCTACGATATACGCGGCATTTCGGTACGTCTTGACGTCTCTCCAATAGCTTGTTTGGCCGTTTTGACTTGGAATGAATAGCAGAGTCGATGGTGACACAGGGTCAGTGACGTCAACCACTCCAAAGCCGTCCATGAACGTGGTCAACGCATACTCTTTCCCATCAGTGTCCGTCCAGCCCCAAATGTCGCTCCCCAAGCTCGCGCTGCTCCCTTGGTCTGACAAAGACGTGACCGACACCAAGTCAATGCCTTGACATGGAAAGCCGCCAGCCTCGCCATTTACACATGGGGCGTTTGTCACCGGGTCACCACCGCCGCCGTTAGGACCGCCCTTTTTTGGCTTCTGGCCACGAAGGCCGGACTTTCCACGCTTGCTAAAGTCTTTCAATTTCAGCTTGCCGCTTTTGATCTCGCGTACTTTCTGATCAAAGTACTTGAGCTTTTCTTTCATTTTCTGCTCGCGAGTTGTCACCGGGCTTGCAGCTCCATTGGCCAGGCACGCGATCGCCGCAGCGAAAGCGAGCACCACTGATGCCCTTACTCTCATCGTTCCTCCTCTTCCTTGGCTTGGTTACCTTTTAAATAATCTGTGTTTCTGGTTCTGGTTCTAGTTTTGATTTTCTTCGAGTTTTTGGGTTTTGAGAAAAAAATTCGCCGAAGACAAAGGGAACTCCCAAAAAGCCGGAGATTGGAAAGGCGTACCCACAACTCGTACACGCACGACATAAGAACTTCAAGGACGGTCGCCGTTCGACCCCCGGATTTTAGCCGGGATGTGGACTCAATGTGCTCCGAATGAGACCCCACACTGTAGTTGCCAAAATTGATCCCACCCCGAAAGCTTCCCTGAGATGGCAAGGTACTAACGAGGAGGCTCTCTCCGGTCCCAACCAACCGGCATCATCATGAATGATTGCTCACGAAATGGCACGAAGCATGGCCAATCCGCCGAGTTGAGGCAAAACTTGCGTGCACCGAGGCGCAAACGGGACCATTGACCGCCCATTTCCTTTGTTCCTACTATACTCAAAGAAAAACAAAAGAAAAAAAAAGAAGATCGTCCGACACCCAACACCCCCAAACGTGTACACATTTTCTGAGAAAAAAAGAAAATCATTTGGTTTGGATAACGCCAGCAGCGATAAGAGTGTTGATTTTTTCCGCGATTTCCGGGTTGCTCAAGTGCTGCTGCGCAGAGGCAGGGTTGTTGGACATGTCTTGCAACACCTGCTGCATGACAGGGTCCGTCATAATGTTGCGAATCTCCGGGTCTTCCATAGCACGTGCACCACGCTCTCTGTCGTTGGTTCCTTGAGACGTTTGGATCGCATAGCGTGTCTTTTGGAGTCCCTGCTGCGCCTCTGCGTTTTGCGGATCTAGATCCAGCGCAGCTTGATAGGACCGCAAGCACTTGTGGTACTCTTTCAAGAAAAAGTGCACGTTTGCCTTCTTGATGTGTATTTTGACGTACTTTGGGTCGAGCTCCAGGGCCTTTTCACAGTCTTCCATCGCACGTCCGAAATCCATAATTTTCGTCGCAGCACTGGCTCTATTTCCATAATAAACCGCGTTTGTCGGATCACGCTTGATAGCCTCGGTGTAGGCCTCCATCGCGCCACTAAAGTCCCCGGCCTTGAACTTTTCATTGCCACGCTCCTTGGCCTCCGCGGCCTTTGCAGGATCGAGGTATGCTTCTGCCTCGGCCTTCTTTTTGGCAACTTGGCATTTTTTCAACTTGTTGGCCACCGCAGAGGTCTGGTTTTCCAGCTGCGCAAACTCGAACGCCTCGATTGCCTTTTCGTACATTTTGTGCTTCATGTAGGCGTTGCCCTTGCGCTCGTGGGCCTTGGCCATGTTGGCAAACGTTGCGTTTACCTCGCGACCGAGCTCGAGCGCTTTGTCACACTGCTCTACGCACGCCTCTAGGTCGCCTTGCTCCAGCTTGACAGAGGCAATATTGAGGAGGAAAACCATGTTTTCTGGATCGAGCTCGATGGCCTTTTCATAGCATGCGATGGCTTGATCAAACTCCTTTTTCTTGTAGTGTGCATTGCCCTCGTCCTTGGCTTTGATCGACTTCTCCTGCGCCTCGCGCTTGGCCTTTTCCTCGGGCGTCTCGTTTTCACGGCGAATGCGCTCCTCCTCTTCCAGCCGCTTGCGCTCTGCCTCGGCTTCCTCCTCCTTGCGCTTCTTTTCGCGTTCGCGCTCGAGCTCGCGCTGCTGTTGCGTCTCCTCTGGACTAGGGCCCATCTGAAATTTGATGCCCAAAATCTCAGAAAACACCTCTTGGATGCGCGGGTCCTGCGCCGCAACCTGGAGCATGTTGGGATTTGTCTGACACATGGTAAGGAGCTGCGTAAACGTCGGGTCTTCCAGGTACTTGCTCAATTTAGGGTGCGCGCGCACCTTTTCCATAAAGTTTGCACCAAAAATACTACCCATGCCACCACCGGCGGGGCCAGCCTTGGCGGCTTGTACGGCTTCTAAGCCCTGCTTGAGACCTCCATTTTGCGGGTCGACCTCCAGGCCCTTGTTGTACGCTTCGATCGCCTCGTCATACCTGTTGAGCTTGTGCAGCGCGGCACCCTTCCTCGAATACCCTTTGGCAAAGGACGGGTTGATCTCGATGCACTTTTCAGCGTCCTTGAGCGCCGACTCTCCGAGACCCTTTGACAGGTACGCCGCAGATCGGTTCGAGTAGTACACGTGGCCCTCGTGCAGCTTGATCGCCTTGGTGTACCACTCGATTGCGCCTTCGTAATCCTTCGAGCTAAGACATGCGTTGCCCTTGCCTTTGCACTCTTCTGCTAGCGCTGCGTGCTCCCCGTCGCCCATCCTCCCGCCACTCCTTTCTCTCTCTCTCTCTCTCTCTCTCTCTCTCTCTCTTTTTTTCGAGAAATCTAAACAACGAACCTAGTCGTTACGCACCGTGCCTCAGAAAACTGCGAGAAAACTGCATGATATCATTAAATTGCGAAAACAAACTGCTCTTCTTCTTTTTTTTCCAAAGCAAAACAGATACAAATTACGAATCAAGAGACAAGAGAAGGAGACAGACAGAGGAGCAAGAAAAAACAAAAGGTTCAGACAGACAGACAGACAAACAAACAAACAAACTAGGGAAACAAGCAAGAAGGGTAAAAAGTTTTGACGTATATGGGCGTGACCAAAGTAATTCCTGGCGTAAAGAACTGCAACAAGAAAAAGGCGAAAAAAGGAGGGATCAATGAAAAAATGTTGCAGGAGGATCCTTGTGAGGCACTCCGCCTCGCCTTGGGAAAACCAAAGACGTACAAAAAGAAATCACAGGACTCTGGAGCAGCAACCTCGGGAAAGAAAAGGATTAAGAGCCGGGGAAAGAAATGACTACAAGTTTTCAACCATAAAGAAATTTATTTTTATACAATACAACAATAACATCAACAAAACGAGCAAGGCCGAACTTGGGCGCATATCAAAAACTCACGCCCAACCGAGAGACTTTCGAATACATTCATCCGCTTTCTTTTTGAAAGCCTCTTGGTCATTTCTCCACATTTTGGCAGCATCAATATTTGCAGGGCTCTCTGCGTTTGGTTCTGCAAGCATGGAGGTCACAGACAGAATCACCTTTTCGATGGACTGCACCGGAGACCACCGCTCGCAACTCTGTTCGTAGCCGGTCTTGTCCTCAACGGGAGGATGCAAGATGGAAATGCACACGGTCCCGTCTGGGTAGACGTTTGGGTGCCACAATGGCGCTGAAAACTTCATCACCGGTGGATTCATCGGGTAATCCTTGGGAAAGCTCAACGTGGCATGGAAGCACCCACCGTCATACACAGTTTCCTCCGGCCCCGCGAACAGGCACTCCCACTCGAACAGGTTGCTCTCATCCACCGGACCCGCGCACACGCCGGGAGGCGGTCGCAGCGCTAGCTCCTTGTACTCGCCCATTAGCCGCTTGAACGCCAGCATCCTCTCCGACCCTCGACCGCCCCGTGCGTGTGTCCCTTCTCTCTTCCCTTTTCTCTCCCTCTCTCTCTCTCTCTCTCTCTCCTGACCCAGCAGTCTATCACATCTGACCCAGCAGTCAATACAAGAGAGACCTCTGACCCAGCAGTCAATACAAGAGAGACTCCTGACCCAGCAGTCAATACATCCTGACCCAGCAGTCTATCACAGAGGCTCGACAGAGGCAGTGAGGCTTTCCCTCTTCTTTCCTCTTTGAGGGTTTTGATTCCATTGGGCTCGTAACATTTTTTGTGGATTCCTCGCATTCTTCAAGTCATCTCCCTCGCGGCTAGCCGGCCTTTGCTTGGCGGACTTTGTTGCATTGTTCGTAAAATTCTGTGGCTCGAATGTAAAGTGAAAAGAAATAAATGCAAGCGTCGCCCGACTATGACGCGCGGTATGCGCGAGGGTGGGCGTACGGAAAAACTGCTAGCCAAGTCGTCCGTGCATTCGCGGCCAACCCAGAATGGTACCCGGATACTGCCAAGCCAATGTGCCATCAACGGGTGCTCTCATTGGGAGAAGGGCAGGGTCGCAACGTGACATTTTTAGCGCAGACACTAGGAGTGACTTGTGTGGCACTTGACAAGTCACAAGTTGGACTGTCCAAGGCTGCCAAACTAGCTCAAGATCGCTCTGTTGGGCACCTCGTCGAGACCATTGCGTGTAATGTGGCCGACTTTCCTTTCGACTCAAACCCACAATGGGATGTAATTTTGGCTGTATATTGCCCAATGGACAAGGAATCGAGAGCAAAGGCGCTGCGCCAGTGTGGCAATGCGTTGAATCCAGGTGGCGTGGTTGTTGTGGAAGAGTTTAGCCCACTTCATGCTCAGGTTTCTTGTGGACAACGGGGCCTGGGGCCGCAGGTGGAAAACCTCCTTTCGCTCGATGATCTGCATGATGCCTTTCCAACCTTTCAAGTCCTGTTTGAAGAAGAAATTGAATCTTCTCTTTTCGAAGGAGCATTTCATCGCATGCCACGTGCTGGTCTGACTCGATTTATAGCTCGAAAGCCATCGAGTAGAACCACGACAGAGTTTCCAGATCCCAAGTTCAAAAGCACCATGCACGCCATTTACTCGTGTTTCTCAACGCGGCAGGAGCAATTGTCTGTCTTAGATCAAAGAGCTCCTCCGCCGCCGCCACCATCGTCCTTTGAAAACTCGGTATCCGCCGATTTCTATCTCGATAATGCAGATTGCATCCTGAAGCACACCGTTCAAGCTGCTGGTGAGCTTGGCGTATGTATGTATTGCTGGTTTTCTTGCTGTGTTTGTAGTCGTTGGCGGTTGCCCTCTCTCGATACCAGCGACGTTCGCGCAACAACCTCCAATGTTTTCCCTGATTTTGCAAAAGTTCACTTTTTCGTTCTAGTTCATCCCTGCGAATTCATTCGAGGGTCGTCCACCGCTAAACTGCTTCCGTGGATCCTAAATGCGCTGGGTCATCAACAAATATCGTGCGACATCTTGTTTTATGGCTCGGAAGACACACAAACGCGCCTTAAGAAACTTGCGATTGCCGCCAAGGCACCTGGAAACGTTACGAAAATCTTCTATCCAGATCAAGGTGATGACAAAGCTGTGTTAGTGGACACATTTTTTACTCGATGCCAAGAAACAGGCGTGGTTGCATCAAGTGATATTGCGGAAAAGAGGGGCGGCGAGGGGGCAGTAAAAGTAGGTGGACCGACAGGGCAGCAAGTACTCACAGTCATTGTTCCAGACGGATCGTGGGCTTGTACGAAGGCGATGATAGATAGACTAGATTGTATCTCTGGAATTGTAAGCGATCAGCGACGTCCTTTTTTGGCGCTCCCTCAGAGCTCTGTTGACCAGTTTAAAAGCCCTTTAATTGAAAGCCTGAACACAGGCAGCGGCACGGGGAGGCTTTCAACAGCCGAGGCTGTCAGCCTGCTGTTTGATCAGGTTTCTGCGAGCGATGTGGCAGAGATTATCCAAAATGCCGTGGCTGTCACAGCAACAGTCTTTGATCAACGCAAGATGCATGTTCGTTCTTTGGAACATGGTTGGGCTAACAACAAATTTGCAAAATCATTCCCAAAGCAATTCCGGGCGTGGGTCAACGCTGTAAGTGCATGCTCGAAAGCCGACAAAACCGCACGATGGCCAAGAGGGATGCGCTGGTGCCCCGTTTGTGGTGCTGTTCTTGCAAGTGCCAAAAGAATGCCCGCACACTTGCAAGGCAAGCGGCATTGCGAGGCAATTGTGCATCGATTGTTCCAAGTTGAAGGCAAAGACGTGCCCATGGATCAAGTGGGCCGTGTTTTGAAATCTTACAGCCAAGATGTTATGTTTGCCGAGCTTGCATGGGCTGCTCCAGATCCTGTCGACGTTGCTCTTTCTTCTATTTCCAACTGGTAGCTGAAATGTCCGTTGCCGAGTCTGTGACTCGGTAGCGGAGTGAGTGCTGGCCGGGGCACGTTCTCGCCGAGAGGCTCGAGCGGCGCCATCGCCATTTGCGCATCAATGGAGGTGCCGGACTTACTGCCGGAAGAGCTGGTGAGATGCCGTCATGTACGTTTTGGATGGGAAATGAGAACATGTGCCTTTCTTTTTAAAACTGACTTTTGTGGTAATTTTTGTTTGCAAGTGTGGTTGTTTACCCAAGCACTGGGTGCCGTTTGATGGGCAAAACACCTGTTGCGGAGCCAAGGATTCCATTAAGGCATTTGAGACGGAGAGGCGGAGGAATTATCCCAAACAAACAGACCAGACAGTGTGCCATCACTTTATTCGAAATGGGTTTTGTCCTGCAGAACGTACGGGGACGATTTGCAAATTCAACCACCCTGACATCTTGTCCATTCGTCGGCTTCCATCCATCCGGGGAAAAAGATGTCAAGTTTGCACGCTTCCATTACCCTGCACGACGCACTTTCCAACCATGGGACAAATTATATCAAACCCTCGTGAACTCAAAACTTTGGAACCTTTGTTGGCTCGATATATCAACAAGACAGAGGACGACAACAACAGTAAAAAAAGTGGCGACGGAAGTTTTCAAGGCGGCGAGGTGAACAGAGATCCTAAGTTTGACTGGCAAACCACGATTGATCAACCCTTTGAAGAAGAATTTTTATCTAGAGAAATCGTTGCCGCAGTTTTCCGCGACGAAATCCGCTATTGCTACGTTACGAGAGACAACATAGACGCAAATGTGGTTTCAGTCATGATAAGTGCTCCTGAGCTCAAGGTCTCTTACCGGGAAATAACTTTGTCAAGAAACAAAGTCCAACCAATCAACAGATTGCTTTACCGGGGCAAAATCCTGAAAGAGGACCAACGCAATGATCACTAAATGAACTATTGTACTGTATATACTATTTCTCAATTTTTCTTTTCAGTTTCATCTCCCTATGCCTGGGTTATACGCGTTCCAAGACCGCTTCCGGCTTCTTCTTCTTCACACCGGTCTTGACCGTAGTTGTCTTCACTTGCTCTTGCTCGGATTCCATCAACCTCTTCGTAAATCTTTTTGGCAAATATAGGGTAGCAGCCACATCTGAGCATTAGTACTGCCCCTTCTAAAATAGGAGCTTCCACAAAACCGTGCGCCAAGCTTGGAGGCGCGTTAAATTTTTCAAAAAGCCAATGCCCAGTGAGCTGGCAAATAAACGAGGCCAGAATGATAGCAACTCCAACCAAGGCAATGTAGCCTTTCGAAAAGCCCTTTTCATGTTCGAGTACTTGGACGGTGGCGAGCCCAGCAACACAAATAAACAGCCAAGAAATTAAAAATGGGCAAACAAGCAATGCGGTTCGTAACTTCCTCGACTCGTCAGTGCAGTTGACACAGTACGTTAAAATAGGATTCACGAAGACTAAGGAACACAATACCGCGTAGATGTTGTACACTTGCGCTAAATTGAAAATGAGAGCCCAACCGAACATGTATGTTTGGAGGAAAATTAGGTGGTTGATGTGAATCCCCAAGGAGTAGTGGTAAACGAGATGGTAAACGAGTCGTCGCTCAAGCCTACGTTCGCCTCCCCGTGGGAAAGCGGTGATCTCGGTGGGTTTTTTGGCGCATAAGCATGTGCGGTGCTCGCTCATATCAATTGTGTCTATTCAAGGTCCATGAAAGGTTGGGCATTGTTGGCAATTTGTTGCTGAATGAATGCCTTATTTTTAACTGGTAGTTTCAAAGAATCACTGCCGCACAATGGCACGGATATCATTGTTTTTGTTGGCATTGTGTACACTGCGTAAAAGCAAGTGTACACTGCCCACCCTTACAAAGAATGGGGAAAAAAACATTCACAGTTTATTTTTACAGGCTCGGTGGGCAAACTCCAGCGCCATTGGAAAATAAATTTTCCCCAACCTGGGCTACAGGGTTCTTATTCCCAACTTGATAAACGATCTGCTTGCTCTCGTTGCCACGAGAGAGGCTTAGGACAAAAACCCAGAGTAAGCCTGCGCTGGATATAAATGGCTGACGCCAGTGTAGGGGGAGGAACGTAAAGTTTATGAGGTTTAGCGGGAACCACACCTTGCAGCATGATATTGCGTCCTCTTTCAGGTTGGTTTTGTATTTTTGTAGTGCATTCCGAGCTACTTGATCTAGTGGTCGGTGGTCCTCGTTCAACTTTGAGTAAATGCCCTCTTTCGCCAAGTAAAAGGTGGGAAAGTAAATCAGTGGGCAGTTTATCAAAACATCAAAAGCGGCGGTCAACACCGGACGGTGGTTTCCGAAAACATACGGATAAAACTTGTTATACATCGCAAACCCCGCGGTCCCGCCGTACAAAGCCCCGAACAAGGAAAACGCGAGCGACCTCTTTACATCGTGCACGAACGGCTCCGTCGAGTTTGCTGATGTGCGATGCTCCACACGCTGGCCGATCGTATCACCGATGGCGTACCTGATCGCCAGGCCCGCGCTGCTTACCGCGAGCGGGAACCGTACCGCGAAACTGTTCACGCGCTGCCATATCATCGCGACTGAGCGTGCGTCCAACGCCCGCTCGCCGAATGACAGAATCGATTGACAGAATCAGCCTGCAGTTGAAAAACAGCGATTCCGAGATTCGAGACACGGCGCCTCCTCGTTTTCTTTTCTGAAGTTTTTGTTTTCTCAGTTTTCTCTTTTCTCTCTCTGAAAAGAATGAATCAATCAATGAATCACAACTCTGAAAAGAATGAATGAATGAATAAACAACGAATGCAAGAAGACACGGACAAGTTTGGAAAAAGTGAAAAAGGTTGTGCGTACATTGCTAGATTCGAGACACGGTGCATGTTTTAGTTTCCCAATTTCTCAAGTTTTCGTTTCCTCTCTTGATGCCTGACTCATTTCATCAGCTGAATAAACGGATGCAAGAAGACATGGACAAGTTTGGATAAGGTGAAAAAGGTTGTGCGTACATTGCTAGATTCGAGACACGGTGCATGTTTTAGTTTCCCAATTTCTCAAGTTTTCGTTTCCTCTCTTGATGCCGGCTTTCACTCACTCACTCCCCGAAGCAAACGGTCTAACAATCCGTGCATGAGTCGAGTGGAAACGTTGTGCTTTTCTTTTTGGTTAAATAAAATTAAATGAGAGGAGGGTTTAGAGCTTGGCTTTGACTGGGGGGTTTTCCCGGAGCAAACGGAACACATCGCGCATGGATTGCTTGATGGTCTCCGAGAAACGCACTGCGTCCTTGCCCCCGCCAGTGTGCTTTCTTGAAGCCACCGTCGCACAGATGGTGTTTGCGTGCGTAAACCGGTAGCAGCATGCATACGCCACGTTATCATATGCCCCAAATCCTGGACAATCGTTCACAGCCCACGGCATTTGAGAAGTGGACAACGTGAAACGTGTAGACTTTGTGTATGCCTTGTCCGTAAAAATATCGGGCATCACCATTCCATTCTCCGCTGCGAGGATCCGCATTGCTAGCAAGTGGCGGTCAACTCCCTTGCCCACCATGCAGTGCCGGGTGTAATTTCTATGGTGGTTTCCAGCTTTACGCACGAGGTCTGCGAGCTGCGCGCGGCTCAGAGCACCGTGTTCAAAGTTCTCTATGAACTCTCGCATTTCAAGGCTCTGCGGGCGGATAGTCTCCGTACGTCCGTGAAGAAAGCCGCGCGTGGTGGCCGTCTCGTACGTGACAGGAAGTTCTTTTTGGTCACGAAAGTAAGCGAGAGCGAGACTGACTTGCATGAACGAGTCGCTCGAGATGCCTTTGCATTCTTTTGAGATCGACTTGGCGCCGAAATCGGGAAACATGAGGCAGGTGACAATGTTGTCGTCAGCGAGCTTGGCCAACGTCTCCTTGGATGCAACAAGCGCTTTGCCAAGGCCTGCGTCAAGAACAAATTCTACCCGCTTGGGAGCGGCGATCTTGGCGTCGTCTAGCGCCCCGTTGTCGTGTTTAAAGTTGCTTTCTCTCGGTATCGGGAACCCCGTTACACCCATTTTGTACTCGCTTGGAGGCGCCGCGAGATATGGAGCGTTACGCTGGATGTACTCGTCCATGGCCACGAACACTTTGGCGGGGCACACTGCATCCGCTGCGCTGTGCTCCAGGTTTGTGATGGTCATCCCGTTGTCACACACAATATTTGTGTGGCTCTTGTCAAACCAGATTTCTCCATTGGCGCTTCCACACTGCCCGATCGTATGTAGCTCGTCCCTCGTTTTAGGAGTGGCTTCGCTTAGCACGAGGTGGAAGACAGCAGACTCGAGCAACCGCAGCGCCCGAGCGTTTTCTTCTGGCGCGACGGCTAACAGCCGGGCCCTGTTGGCTGCCCACACGTCGCGCTCTGTCGCGGTAAAAGCACCCACTCCAGGACCCCGACTTTGCCGGGTTTCCGCGTCACGCTTGATAAACTCGAGTTGATCAAGGATTTGGGCAACGGAGAGCGTATCTACGTCCTCAATGACATACCAGTAGCCACGTCGTTCGATGCACGCGTGCCGCGATCCCTTCCAGGTGTGCAAGCGGTCGACGGCTGGCCCAGGAACGCGAGTAGTAGAAAAGAAACGCAGGTACTGGGCGCTGCATTGCACAGATTTACCGGCTGAGTCGGGTGGCAAGTCTCCCGCTAGCAGAGCTTTATGAAAGTGCATCTCTGCTTTTATCAGCCACGCTGCGCGCAGCAGCGGGGCATGCTCGCACGGTGTGGCGTGAAAGTGGGACTGGAAGCAGTTGATGTTTACTGCGACAGAGGTTCGGTCCGATTGATACGCAAGTCTTTCCCACCACTCTTCGAGCCAGTGCGTGTTGGGAAACCTCGACCCCTCACCTTCTGGGTGGAGGCTGGAACCGTCGTCAGGGTATGCGTTTGGCTCATTGTCTACAGGAGCCACATACGTGCCTTGATCAATAGCATTTGCTTTGGCGACCAGCATGGCGTGCAGCTTTGGTCCATCGCCTTGCGCAAAGGATCGTACTTTGGCCTCGGTCTCCTTCCGTTCCTGCTCACTCAACAAGGGGCGAACTGTCTGCACGTAAAGGCTTAGCGTTTCTTCCAATTCAGGCACTGGGAGCTGCTTGAGCTGACCCTGGTGCTCAAACAGCGACGACGTTCCACCCTGCCGAGCCATACTTTGCCTCACGCTTCCAAGGTTGGATGCAGGGGTTGGATTGACGACACCACACCACCCAAACGCCTCGCGCGTGCGCTACCGCCCCTCGCTTCCCCGTCGACGCCCACAATCCCCAGCCCACCGCCCACTACGCCCACACCAACACGCGCCGGACCAATAACACGAAAAAAGGCACCACCTAGTTGCTTTTCCTCTCCACGCACGCGGTGCTTCCCCTTTTCCCCTCCTCTCTCTCTCTCTTCTCTCTCTCCTCTCTCTCTCTCTCTCTCACTAATAAGAAATTTTCAACCGTAAGGAAGATCAAAAAGAGCAAAAAGAACTGAAGAAAAAAAACTGAAAACAACTGAAATTGACAGATCAAAAAGAGCAAAAAGAGCTTTAGAAGAAAAAAACTGAAAACAACTTTCCACTTGGGTCCTACAGCCTTTTTTGGAAAGAAGGTCAAAACAGGGGGTGCAAAAAAGGCTGGGGTCAGACAAAAAAAGACATAAGGAAAAGACAGACGAAATACCAAAACTTACTTTTTGCAGGCTGCCTGCCCCACCGACTTC
>JACLAD010016314.1_pt1 | contig 19840 bp, 11 predicted proteins | sample 8027901 | NCBI WGS metagenome assembly JACLAD01 (sample SAMN15725071, study PRJNA655200) | protist metagenome | isolation source: fluorescence activated cell sorting (FACS) single amplified genomes of... | place: Spain: Blaines Bay Microbial Observatory, Mediterranean Sea | collected 2016-07-05 | reverse complement strand
ACACACACTTTTTTCTTCTACGATTCCATCTCCCCGTCTCCTACAGCTGTAGATTCGTAATTTGGTGGGTTTAATGGTGCTGGAGCAACATCTAATGGCATTCCATTTAATTGTTTTTTCACTTCCGCTTCTGGTTGCCACCATTTTTCAGGACCCGACTTTTGTGCCATAGGCACACCAACATCATATAAACTTGGTTTATTATGTTTCCATATCCCTTTTACACTTGCTGGTATGTACACCTCTGAATCGCGCTCTAAATCACTTCTATGATATTTATATACTTCAACACCACCCCAAAGGTGATCTTCATGTGGTTTCCCATTACGTACATGTTTAACATCTTTACCAAGTGGAATTTTAAACCCTCCTCCTAGGCCATTACCATTGTTACTTTTACTACCGCTTTCAGGATTTTGATGCGTTATTTTATATGCAGTTTCCGCTTCCCAAAGTGTAAATTTAGCTTTATCTTCTCCTTTTTTTATTTTTTCAGATAGACTACCACCTCCTTTCGATGATGACTTGGATGATTTTTTTGATGCTTTGGCTGCTTTATCACTAGACTTTTTTGATGATTTAGCTTTGGCATCTGATGATTTTTTATTTGCCTTAGCTGCTTTATCACTAGATTTTTTTGCTTGTGCTGCACTTTTTTTTGCTTTATCGGACGACTTCTTTGCAGATTTTGCTGCTTTATCAGAAGACTTCTTTGCAGACTTTGCTGCTTTATCACTAGATTTTTTTGAAGCTTTGGCTGCTTTATCACTAGACTTTTTTGATGATTTAGCTGCTTTATCACTAGACTTTTTTGATGATTTAGCTTTGGCATCTGATGATTTTTTATTTGCCTTAGCTGCTTTATCACTAGATTTTTTCGATTGTGCTGCACTTTTTTTTGCTTTTGATGCCGCAGCTTTTTTATTAGATCCAGATTTTGATGATGCACCTGATTTATTATTTCCTTTGGTGTTACCACCTTTAGAAGATCCACCGCTTTTAGAGGATCCACCACTACTACTGGTACCGCTTTTGGAGGATCCGCTGCTACCACTTTTAGAGGTTCCACCACTACCAGATTTACTTCCACTACTACCACCACCAGATTTACTGGACGAGGCACTTGCAGTTGTTTGAGATGCACTACCACTACTTCCCCCTTTTCCACCTTTTCTATGTGTAATTTGCTCTTTTCGTTGTAAAAAGGAAACCGATGCAACATCTTGCAATGATTCTAGTTCCTTATCATTAGCAGCATTTAACAAATTGCTTCGCTTCATTCTTCGTTCCTCGTTATCAAATTGAAACTTGTTCTTTTCACCTTTTTTACGAGAATATCTCTGTCTATTATTGTCATTCCTTTTATATCGTTGTCTATTTGTCTTATCATCTGCATTATATTCTATCACATGATTATTATTTTTCTTGTTATTACTATTATTTAATATTTTTCCATTGCTTAATATCACATTTGTAATAAATACAACAATTATACATAAAAGAAATAATAATAAATTCATTTTACTTTATATATATATATATATATCTGTACTTTCTCTTTAAATGTTATACATATACCCATGTAAATTGTATTGTATATTTCTCCTTTTGTATTGATTTGATTAATCTGTACATATTTTTGATTAAATTAATGTGATAAATCTAAATCCCCCTGTTTTTGTTTGTGTGTTGACGACGAGGTCAATCATGCCTGACTGTGTGAGCTTAGGTTGAGTGATATGGCCATACTGTAGCAATAATTCCATTAGCCATACTGTATAGCTGTTGGAAACTGAAGGAACAGTATGTCGCCTTGTAAATACCTGCTATGTCGTCTGGAGCATGCCCAGCATGCCTTAGCTATCCATCTCATCATTCAAAATATTATTCAAATATCACCATATATTATATCACCATCAGGAGGTATAAACCACCTGGTAAACTGTTTTGTATGTGGATGGTGGTAATATATATATATAATATAATAATATATTCATACCACACAAAAGCAAATGGAAAAATAATAGAAACGAAAGCATTTCTTTGTTAAATTAAATTTTAAGATACAAATAGTACATATCAAAATAAAAAAAAAATAAATGGCTGATACAAAATATGAAGTTGGCTTATCCTTACCTGGTGGAAGTGAAAATGTGGTAAATACAACAGAAACAATTACAACATATATGTCTATGAAGAATGCGGGGCTTATTCCAAGAAGTGTTAGACTGGAAATAACAAAGAAAAAAAGACTCCCGGATGCTCCAAGTAAAGAGCTTGTAGAAGCATGTTTGTTACTCGCTGACATTTCTGGATTTACTGCATTAGGGGAAAAGCTTACAAAGGAGTATGGCGATGCAAAAGGTGCAGAAGAATTTGCTGCACAAATGTCAACTGCAATATCTGCATTAGTCAATGTTACACACCGTTATGAAGGTGAAGTGGTGAAAATAGCTGGTGATTGCTTAATATGCGTTTTTGGTGCCATACCAACAGATCCAGAAGATCGAGGCGATGAAAAATCATTTGAACGTGCAAAAGAATGTTCACTTGAAATGTTAAAAATTATTAAGACTTGTAATGAAGACCTTGATCTCCACGGTGGATTAGCTGGCTCTGGAACTTTGCAACGGTTGCATTTAAAAGAATTGCGTGGGTCATCTCCCAGATCAAATACAGCCAGGCAACGCATGAAGAAACATGATGAAACAACCATGTCAAGAGCTGAGTTTGAAAGACGTAAACAACGGTGGTTTTTAATTGCTGGAAGACCATTGAAAATTGCTGCTGGGCTACTTGATAGAGCAAAAGCTGGAACTATTAAAGTTTATGGGGGACTTACATTAACTCGAGAAACAAATTACGAAGATATTAATGATGAGGAAGAGAATGAAGAGCAAATGCAAAAACGCGTATCAAAGCGTGGAACTATGATTGATACATATACATCAGAACTTGCGCAATGTCCTGAAATAGCATCCGCATATCTGCCACCAATTGTACGTGCTAAAGGCGGTAATGCAAGATTCGAAAACGAGCGGAGACGAGTAGTAATAGTCTTTCTATCATTGCCGAACCTTGCCAAAGAATCGACAACATCACAAGGTGTAAATGAATCCAACTTAAACGATGTATATTCTGCATTACGTTCTGTCCTTGCTAAATTTGAAGGCCAAATGCGTGATTTTTTATTTGAAGATAAAGGATGTACATTAATAGCATGCTTTGGTATAACACGTATCACTGAAGTAGATGCTTTAAGAGCGGTGCTATTTGCATTAGAAGCCTCCTCTGCATGTTCCTCTCTTAGTACCCCTTGTAAAATTGGTATTTCAATGGGACAATGTTTTACAGGCATATGTGGTCATCCATCACGTTGTGATTTTGTGGTGATGGGTGCTGAGACAAATATGGCAGCTCGATTGATGGGAAAAGCTGCACTTGGTAAAATATTAGTCAGTGAACGTGTATACAATGCTACGCAGAATTATATAGGTTATGATATGTCGAATCCGATTGAAGTGAAAGGAAAAGATGGCGTATTTCGCGCGTTATGTCCATATGGAAGAAGAGCTGGTGCGGTGCGTCATAAAAATCAAGACGAATTAGATAAAGGTGTATTTGTCGGTCGGGAAAATGAGATGACAAAACTTCGTGCTGGTTTAAAAGCAATGTTAGAGGAAAAAAAAGGCAGTGCTTATATTTTAGAAGGTTTAGCTGGTATGGGTAAAAGTGCCATTGTATGGCAATTGCAACGAGAGGCGATTGATGACAATGTTCGTTTTTTAATGGGAACCGGATCTGCAATTGAAAAACAAACTCCATATTTTGCATTTAGTCAAATTTTAACAGCTGCAGCAAATTTATCCACGTCCCCATCGTACGGTGAAGTTCTTGCCCTGAAGTTTAATCATGGATTGGAAGAGGAAGATTTAAATGCACTTGGTATCATTTTACCGCAATTGGCCAAGCTTGATGCTACTGGAAAACAAATTGACCATGGGCGCCTCGAAGCACGCGCTGCACAAGTTTGTTTGAAGATTTTTCAATCTTTGGAAAATACAATATTTGTATTTGAAGATGCACATTGGATTGATTCACAATCGTGGCTTATGCTGCAAATGGTTTTGCCCCAATTGAGTATCAACAGCATTGTTATGATTGTAACGCGTCCACCAAATATGATTTCTCAACAAAAAGCTGGAGGTGCAGATGCAGCACTGAAATCAAAGGAGGAAAAAATTGAAGAAGAATGGTTAGAAGATGATGATCGAATCAAATTTTCCAGAATTCTTGCAGCGTTGAAGGAAAATAGTAATATCACTTTAATGGAATTAGGAACAATGGATCACGAGACAATGAAGACATTGATTGGTAAAACATTAGATGTTGATGTTGATAAAATTAGTGATGATTTTGTCAAATTAATGGATCAAAAAGCTGGAGGTATTCCTATGTATTTATCCTCCATGACTAATTGGTTAAAAGAACGTGATTTGGTAAATAGAGATGAAAATGGAAACATATTATTTACTGGTGATATTAAGCAAATTAAATTTCCAAGTTCAATTATGGATACAGTACATGAACGAATTGATAGCCTAGATGAAGAAGCAAAAGTATTAATAAAAGTATGTGCATGTTTTGGATTTGAATTTCGCCAAGCCCATTTGGTAAATGTTGCACCGCAATTTCTATCATCTCAAGATTTAACTCATTTACATAGTACATTGGAAACATTAGCAGCACGTGGTTTAGTTGTTGCTGTGACTGGTGAATCTGTTAGCAAAATGATGAAATTTACGCATCAAATTATCACAGAATGTGCACATAATTTAATGTTGGAATCCCAAAGACAACAGGTACATCGAGCAATTGTTGAGGAATATGAAAATTCATCAGTTAAATATGAAATGGATGTACTAGCTTTTCATTGGTTACGTAGTGGTGATGTTGAACGTGGATGTGATATGTTGACCAATGCGGCAATTAAAGCTCTGTAAGTAAAATTCTATTCCCTTACAGTAGATATATTTTCTAACATATTCCCTCTTACAAATTTATGCCATACCTCATAATATAGGGATATTGGGGCATTTAAGGAATGTGTAAACTCATTAAGTCAAGCAATAGCTTATAGTAAGGAAAAAGGGTCTAAGCGTACTCCATATTGGACGGCATTGTTAGGGTATGCCAGGTATTCATACGGTGATAGAATGGTTGCTGCTCGTACAATGTGGGAAGCATTGCATCAATTGAATGATCCAGAATTCCTTCCTACAAAAAAATCACAAATATCGTTAGATAAAATGATGCGGGAATATGGAGAGCTTGGTGATATTCCAACAAAAGTTGATGGGGCATTTTCTGAGATAGATAAAACAAAAGTATTAATCACGGTTTGTCTTATTGATCAAATGGAGTGGATTCCAGAAATTAGATCTGGATTGAAAGACAAATATGGAATTGAAACACCCGAAGATCTAGCACATATATCAGAATGGTATCGTTACTATGGACTACTAAATGCGTATAAGCAAAATGATATTGACAGCTGGACATTGCTCCATATCTTCTGGCCCATGGCGAATAACATGAAGATGCTGTTTAATCACCCAGAGCAAGTACAACGAACATTTCGTCGTTGCACTCTTTTAAGTGAATCTACAAGACTAAGGCCCCAATATCGCTCCACATCATTAAGAAATGCATTTACATCTTATTTAACATTAGCCCCAGAAGCAGTGCAAACTTCTTTAGAAAGATTTAAAGACATCTTGCCAATGATTGATGGTAACTTGAAATTTGCATTTGATATAACACATCATATCAATCACTTATCTTTACAAATGCTTTCATTAACGGATGTAAAAAGTTATTTGTTTTTTGTAGATCGTGTCAGTAAAGTGCGTTTTGACAGTGAAGCTCTCATTGATCAAAAAGCTACTGCATTTGAAATTCAAACGGTTGCACGGCTTTTTTCAGGTGTTGTCCGTGCAGATGTGGAGCTGATGCGGAAATCATATGAAGATTTGCAAAATATGGGCGAGTTGTTTCCAAATACGCAACAAAAATTTCCAACAAATCAAATGGGGTATTTGGGCCTAAGTAGAGGCGCAATGTATTCGGCATATGTTGAAAGTGATTGGAACAAAGTAAAGACATATATGGAAACGCTCATGCAAATGCCTGCTGGGTATCCAATAATGATGCCATTTATGACACATATAGAGATATATCATTCTCCAGTTATAATTGCACTTTTGGGTCTTGATGTACATGAACCGAGTGAAGCGACGAAGAAGTTGCTAATTACAATCCGTGCAAATATTAATTCATTTGCAAATATGAATCCAGGGGTGTATCGATGTTCAATGCAAGCATATGTTGCAAGAATTACACTTCACTTAGCTGATCGTTCATTTGCGGCAACATTTAAAACATTAGAAGAATCACTTCAATATGCTACAGAATTAGAATGTTTACCTATGGATGTTTTAATTCTTAAATGTGAAATTGCTAGATGGAAAGGTGATATCGAGACAATTGTCAATGTTATTTCGGAATTTGAAAAATTAGGTTATCAATATCAAGTACGAGAACAAAATATTATTTTAGAAAAGTTAAAAAGTGGTGAATATAAAACAGTCGATTTGAGCTTTGAGCCTGCTAAACCAGAAGAAGAGGAGTTGAGTGATGAGGATAAATTAGCTGAGATTGAAAAAGCAATTATGGATATCAAAAATGTAATGAGAGTCGCATCTTCAAATAATGATAATGCTGGAGTGATGGCAGCACGTACACAAGCAAAAACATTGAAAAAACAAAAGAAAGCATTGATCAAAACCATAGAAGAAAAGAAAAAGGAAAGTGAAGCAGGGAAAGTTGATCAAGCGGTCATTGATGAGTTGCGTGCAAAAATTGCTGAAGCTAATGAAAGGGCAATACAAGCATTTGATGATGATGATGATGAAGCAGAAGAAGCTGCAACAAATGAAGCAGCTGAACTGAGGAACCAATTAGAGGCTTTGATTGGGCCTTCAATACCAAAGAAGAAATTACAAGATGCTCAAAATACAGATGCTGCTTTAAATTAAAACACCAGATCTCATATAAATATTAATACTTCGTATATTTTTTTCATCATGGTGCATTTGTGTGTGTGTGTATTTAGATGGAAGAATTATGGGAAGAGAAAGAATGTTGAGAGGTGCATAATAATCCGAGGGTGAGATATATTTATAATATTTTGATTTTTGGCACTTTGTATCTCAAATTTTTTAATCCCAATCTCTGCAGTAAACACAACCACCACACTCATCACCATAAACTCCTTTGTGACCACATCTTCCACAGTTTTGTTCTTGGTTTATTCTTCTTCGTTTCTGATTCTGGTACCCTTTTTGTGTATTACTTCTGCTTTTTAAAACTGACATATGATTATCATTTACACTATGAAAACCAAATATGTTTCTGATAATCACTTTATTTTCCTCTCTTAAATTATCAAATCCACCAATATCTCCACCTTTTATTGCTAATAATTGCATATTTTTTATATGCATAATGCAACTTATGCAACACCATTTCCCCCCTATCCGTATACGCATTTCTCCAAGGTTGAATATTTTTCCACAATTTCTGCAATGACTGTGACAATTGATGTGGTTTGGTAAATTTTTAGCTTTACAATTGCATGATTTTCTTGTAGCTTTCAATTTGTAAATTCCAATATTAAAACTATGTGCTGGGTGATAATAATTTCTTCTATTTCTGAAACCTATCACACTAACAGCAACACCAGCTGGTGATAATCGACATATACATGGTGCATTATCATTAAATCCATTACAAGCTGCCATTCCATTATATGCTTTTATGATTTCAATTTCCATATTATTATTACCATTATTATTTGTAGTAGAAGTGGTGGTTGTAGTAGTAGTTGATGATGAGGATGAGGAGGATGATGCTCCATCATGGTGAAATTTTCTTTTTGCCATGATTCTGTTTTTGCAAAATATTTGTTAAAATATAAAAAAGTGTAATATCTGGTAATGGTTAAATATGATTCATAAATAAATTTATATTATTTTATAATAAATATATCAGAAGATTTTTTTGTCAATAAAAAAATCGACGACTCTCAGGGTGTGTGTTTATTAGAGGCCGTTGTTTTTGTGAATTTAGGTGTTTTTACATATTATTAAGCACTTTAGCTATGCATACTTCGTATATCTATATCTCTCTATACACACACACACATACAGTCTACAAAACAAAAAACGAACTTTTACATTTTAGATCTTGTACTAATTGCATCATCCTCCAACCTCTCTACCATTAAATTAATATTTTCATTTGCATCAAAAACTTCTTTAAAATCCACTTTTAATATTCGATCATATGTCATCAATCCATTTATTTCTTCCTCAACATCTGTAGTTTGTGTATAAATACATCCACATAAACCACCTTTTGCTAACTCTGACATCGTACCATTGATTGCTGTGACATATTTTTTCGTTAATTCTTCTTTTGATTTCAACTTTGCATATCCCCATCCTTGTTCAGATGCTAATTTATCCCATGAATGTTCTACTACATTAGGAATTTGAAACCCACCCCATTCGCCAATAAATTTAGCTCGATTACCAAACTTTGCATTTACTAATGGTTGTGTTGTTAATGCATTTTGTGGTGGTTCTGGATATGTATGAGTGTCAACAAAGTCACCAGTATAATAAAAATCATTTCCTCCACTTGCTGAATTTATAATGCGTTCATTACTATCTAATTGTTTTACTAAATGAGTTAAATATTTTGTATCATGCTGTGACCAACCTTCATTTAATGGAACCCAAGTTAAAATACATGGGTGAAATCTCAAGGTATAAATTAATTCTATCAATTCATTTTTAAATATATCCTTCGCATTTTTCGTGACAAAATTAAGATCTAAATTATCATAATTAGTTTCATCATTAGTTGGCATTCCTGGTTTCCATTCTACATGACCAGCGGCATTTGGCATATCCTGCATGATATATATACCATTAATGTCACAATATGTATAATAAATAGATGGTTCCGTTTTGACATGTTTCCGAATGGTATTGAATCCTAATTTTTTCGTCATATCAATGTCATATACTAATGCATTAAATGTTGGTGCTGTGTAAAGACCATCTGGCCACCATCCTTGATCTAAAAGTCCATTTAAAAAAATGTTCTTATTGTTTAGCTTTATACGACCATTTACAACTTGAACGGAACGAAATCCATGATATGTATAACATTCATCGTCCCCAATTTCTACTTTAATGGAATATAAATGTGGAGTCGTGGAATTCCATTGAACAAGCTTATCTTGTACATCATTCAAATCAATAGCAATTTCAATCATGTTTGTAGTAGTATTTATAAAATGCATATGGTTGTTCCTAATACTACTTGACGATTCATATTGCACTAATATTTTTGGTATGATCCCATCATTGTATGTATTATAATTATTTGTTGCGCATGGAAAGTAGTCTTGCACTTCATTTGCAATACCTGACATCATCGTGACTTTCACACTTTGTTTTGCTTCATTAACATTATTATTCATTTGCACGTATAATTTTAAACCATTGTCATTTAAATTTTTCCCGCTTGTACATTTAATTGATTTGATATAGCTTTCTGGAATACTATGTTCCAGCCAAACTGATTGCCATAATCCTGTCACTGCTGTATACCAAATATTTGACTCCATAACTGTTTGTTTTCCTCGTGGTTGAGAACCTAAATCAGTTGAATCAAATACTTGTATATCAAGTTGTACAACACTATTCTTACGAACATGCTTTAAAGCATTTGTTATATCAATTGTAAATGGTGAGTATCCACCTTGATGTATGCCTACTATTTCCTTATTTATATAAACGATAGATTCCCAGTCGCATGCACCAAAATGCATTAATGTTCGTTTATTATTAACGACTTCAGGTTTTTTAAATGACTTATGATAAAATAGATATTTACGTGGATGCAAATATTTATTAACATGGGATAATTTACTTTCCAATGGATATGGAACGATAATATCACCATCGTATTGCTCTATTGTCGGTATCTTTGTACATAATGATTTAATCTTGTTTTGTTGAGCTAATTTATACCTTTGTTCAGGATCGCTTGAATGTCCTCTTGGCATTTTGACAATAGTGTATTTCCAAAGACCATTAAGGCAGGTCCAATCAATTTTATTACGTATTAAAATAGGCCTTGGGTAATATGAATGTGGCGTTTTCTGAGCATGAACATCATCACTCCACCTGGTAATCAAGTCTCCGCGAGGGGTTCGCCTCGCCTCGTTATCCTCAATTGATATGTCATCATATTTATTTTCAAATTGAAAATTTCTTCTACCTAAATCTTCTTGTTTAGCGGATCCTTTGATTACTTTTATTTTCGGGGCATCTATCAAATTAATAGGAATCAAGCCTGCAGTTTGACCAATAGCTGTTATAACTTGTGTAGGTGATGAAGCCAATGCAATATAATATTTTGTTGCGCCGTCTGATGATGCGGTGATGGTTGGAACAACAATGAATGTTGCTCTTTTATTAAAAAAATCATCAGTGGAAGCAACGTTTGTTGTTGTAAAACGTAACGAATTACCATTTAAATTTACTAAATAATAATTCTCCCTCCCAAACAATTGAATGGAAAATCCATTTTGAACAGAACTATCTAATGGTTTTGTAAAGGTAAACGTTGAAAATGATCTAATTGTAGAAGATTTTAACATATTATCAAACTTTGGAAAAAATCGTACAGATCCAGCTGATCCGGTTCTATTACAAAAGAGTAATGCATTTGTTTCAATGATACAAATTGAATACGAACCATTATAATTGAAATCAAACGACGATGATGATGACGTCATGTTATATATTTTATATATTTATGTGTATGTTTGTGTATGTTCTTCTTTACAAATAATATGTATGCATATATATATAGTTTGGTATTTTTATATTATTCGTTTATTATATAGCCTCTGGATGATAATAGATTAAGAAGATTTAATAATAATAATAAGGCACAAGTTAAAGTTGCTTAAAAAAGTCTCCGCTCCACACAAATTTTTTATATAAATATTATATATGCCAGGCATTTATTGATATCTTTAAGACATGATGGATTTATATTATATATTATTTTTAATATAACACACATATATTTAATATATCACATTATTCACATACGCAAACGTTTTAACTAATTCTAGATGTTTGCTTACCATCAACTATTCCTTGCCACAAGTCACAATTGTTACCCATTGCATTTTTTAAATCCTCTGTCATTGCATCTAAACGTTTTATTACTTCATCTTGTAAAATTACTGAACCAGCGTTGGCATTTGATAAAATTTGTGTTGATTTCGTAGCACCAACAATAACAGTTGATATCCCATTTTTATGCAATGGATATGCAATTGCCAAGTCTGACATTGGTATATTGATTTCTTTTGAATATGCAATTAAGTTTTCTAATGTAGACGATAATAATTCGTCATTTCCATCTTCTCCATGCCTACTTTTTTCATTTGATTTACTATCAAAATGTCTTGTACGCCTTCTATACACAGGGATATCTCCTAATTTTGAATATCGCCCAGTCAATATCCCTTGCATCAATGGAGAATAGCATATAACTTGTATATTATTTTCAATACAAAATGGTAAAATATCAAATTCAATTGCCCTAAAAATAAGATTGTAACATAACTGATTCACTGCTAATGTTACACCAGTTGCTAATGCTTCTTTTAATTGTTCAACACCAAAATTAGATACTCCGATATGTTTGATTTTCCCTTCTTTTTGTAATTGCATCAAATCGTTAAACGCTTGTGTCACAGGTGGTATCTCAGTTGCTTCTCCACTTGTAGCATAGTCCCGTCCACCATCTTTTGTATGGCCGCCTAAGAAGTGGCTCATACCTTCGGCTGTTATTGGCCAATGTACCATATAAAGGTCAATACAATTAATCCCTAAACGACTTAATGTACCTTCTGTATATTTTCTGACTTCATTTGCGTGGTTTGGTAAAATTTTGCTTCCAATAACTACTTTTTCCCTATCTTCTTTTGACAATTTTGATAATGCTACGTTTAATTGTTTTTCAGAGTCACCGCCAGCATAGTCTTCAGCAGTATCCATATACGTAATACCATTTTGAACAGCTAAAGTAACAAGCTCACATGCTAACTCATCTGTAAATTCTAAGCCCCAGTAATCATTCTTTCCTTTTGAACCTAATTGCCAACAGCCAAATCCAATCTTTGATAAGTTCATATTGTATGTATGCGTGTGCGTATATGGTTGCTATATTGCTAATGAATGCCTTTTTAACGTACACCGGGGATTGATTGGATAGAGTATTATAAAGTATCTTGTTCTATTATTACAAATATTTCTATTCATATTTATTTAGTATATGATTTACTTTTACTCTCTCCACTATGTAACTATTCATATCTTTTATATTTATTATATATATCTTTTTTTATGTGTATCTTTCTTCCCGGATTTGTTTAACGTAAGGTATCCTTTTAGGATTGATGATGGAATGCAATACTATGTTTATATAGATATATAGCATAATGATAATATAAACCTTAAGCTACTGTTCTCCAACCTCTGGCCTCATCGTGGCACAATTACAACAATGTAGAATAAATGTAAAATGCATCATTATCATCAAAATTACAAATGATGTGCAAATCTTTTTTTAATCTCATTCATTTTTTTTACAATAATAATATTAATATATTTATTATTATTGCAATTTGCAAATTTAAATTAAAAAACCACCCTCAAAATACTCATAAAAAGAAGTAATAGGATGCAGTAAGAAGATTTTTTCAACAAGTATAATAAGATACGCTTTGAAAAGCAGAGAAATACAAAGAACTGCTCTTTATTGTTTCAAATTGGATGGAAAAACAAGTGATCATAATAATAATACATAATTGTATACAAAAAAAATGTCGGCTAGATTAATACCAGAATGGACACGATATACAGATCATAATAATCAATTTTATTTTTTACATGAAGATACAGGTGAATCTAGATGGATGTTACCAGAAAGTGAAGAAGGTATGTTTATTGATGGAGATGAATTTGAACCAGCTGGTCGACACGAAGAATGGTTAACATTGAAAGAAGAATATAGATTACAAGAGGAACAACAGCAATACCATGTAGAAAATCGAAATGATCATCATGCAGAACAAAGCAATAATTTAACTAATAATAATAATAATAATAATAATAATAAAAAGAATGTAAAGGATAATAATAATAATAATAATAGAAAAGATATTGTTGGAATAGAAATGCTTATATCAACACACGGTATTAGCTCATCTACACAGTTATCGAATTGTGATAAATGCATAGATATGTTTAATATCAAACAGATACCAATAAAATTGATAGATGGTAGTGCAAGTGAAAATAAAGATAAACGAAATAAATTGTTTAAATTGTCTCAAACACGAAAGTATCCACAGATTTTCATTGTAAAAAAAACAAATAATAATAATAATAATAATAATAATCGAAATGGTGAACAAAAAGCAACACATCGAAGTTATGGAGGAAATTATGAATGGTTACAAGAAATAATAGATAACGATGATATCGATGAAAATATATTATTAAATTATCCATTGATTGAAACATTTGAACGATTATTTAGTCATTTACGTGTAAAGAAAATGAGTAAAAATGATACAACAACTCATCGTAATAATAGGAAAAAAAGTAGTAATGTAAACAAACAACATGATCATCCCAAATATTCCACACCAACATCAACGAAAAATTTTGATATGGAAGAACGTTCATTGTTATTGAGATTATCCTCACATTCAGATTCATCATCACGACATTCAAATACCCCATCTCCATCATCATCAACAGCAGTACGTGTAGGTACACCAACAACAATGGCTGGTGAATCAATTATACAAGCAAAAGCTATGAATATTCCAATGAATCATCAAACAAAAGATACATCAACTCTTATCACCGCAACAGTACGCAATCGTAACATTAATTCCAATAATTTAAACTTACAAAACGATGATAATGCTAATGGATTAGCAACACCAATTTTACTAACTCAAGAGCATTATTCAGTAGATAATGTAAATGGTAATGTCCCAGTATTTAACATGAATGATGTTGATAAAATGTATAGAAATGCAGATAGTAGCAGTAGTAGCAGCAGTGAAAGCAGTTCCAGCAGTAGTGAAAGTGATACTAGTAGTGATGATGATGACGATGATAATAATAATGTAAAAAAAAAAAAGAAGAAGAAAAAAAACAAAAGGAAAAGTAAAAAGAAAAAGAAAAAAAACAAAAGAAAAAGTGTAGGTAATATGGTCAACTATTTAAAAACTAAATTGACCACAAAAAAGAAGTAAAAATAATGATGCATGTGGATAGGTGTGTATGTGTGTGTGAATTTCGAATAATTTTTTTGTTCTCTAATATTAATATGATGTCTCATTACAACCTACTATATTTATTAATACATTATAACATACTCTCTCTATTATATTAATATATATATATATATATATATAATGATAACAGCGATATATATACATTATATATATATATATAATAATTTATAATAGTCAATATGTTGTTGCGAAGATCTATCTTAAATTATCGTACAAAGAAATTGTATAACCTTCGATATCATAAGAAGCATCTTTTCAATACAAAAAAACATTGTTATTACTCCATTTTATTAAAAAAAATTTATAATCACGACGATGCAAATTCAATAGCAATTATAGAAAATTTTCAAAACAATAATAATAATAATAATAATATAAATTATAAGGATTTAGCCAAGCAGATAGACAATTTTTCGATTAATCTATCTGCATCTATTGACAATGCAAAGAATATCACAAACAATGATGGTTCAACGATAAAAAAAACAATAGCATTTTTATGCAAACCTTCCATTAACTATGTCATCACTTTATTAGCAATTTGGAGGTTAGGTCACGTAGCCGTACCATTATCACCACTTCATCCTGCAAATGAAATTTTACATGTTATAAATGATTCAAAATCTGATGTCATAATAAGTGAAGAATCGTTAAATAAATTGATAATTATCGATGATGATGAAGATGTAAATATTCACAATGTAGATTTTGAAACAATTGCAAAGAATAATGTCATTAATGAAAATGATTTCAAAAAATTATCACAATTGATAATAAAAAAAGATCATCATGATAATGTAAATGATGATGCATACATTGTATATACTTCTGGTACAACTGGAAAACCCAAAGGTGTTGTACATTCTCACAAAGCGATTCAAACGCAGATAGAAGATATGGTAGAGGAATGGAAATGGAGTTCAAGTGATCATATTCTACATTTTTTACCGTTGCATCATTTACATGGAATTGTCAATAAATTATTTTGTTGTTTATATGTTGGGGGAATTGTTGAATTTATCGAATCTCATCCTGACATTTTATGGGATCGAATCATTGAAAATGGAAATAATAATAATACTATTAATAATTACAACAACAAAAATCAAAGTGGTGCAACATTATTCATGGCTGTACCAACAATATATCAAAAACTGATTGAACAATATCATACATTACCGAAAGAAAAGCAAGTGGAAGTGCAAGAGGCGTGTAAATCATTTCGATTGATGATTAGTGGATCAGCTGCATTGCCAATAAATGTATTAAGTGAATGGGAAAATATTACAGGTCATTTTTTATTAGAAAGATATGGTATGAGCGAATTTTGTATGGGTTTAACAAATCCATATGAACCTATTGAAAATAGAATACCTGGTTATGTTGGAATGAATTTTCCATCTGTTGACATAAGGTTATGTAATTATGAAGAAGAAGATGAAAATGATAGTAATTTTAGTGGACAAGAAAGCAAAAATGCTGTCATAACAGATGATCCAATATCTTTACCATCATTAAAGAATGGACAATCATCTCCCGGTGAAATTCGTATTAAAGGTAATGGCATGTTTTCTAGATATTTAAATTTGGATGATATTACAAAAAAATCATTTGATTCCAATGGATACTTTAAAACTGGTGATATTGCAATATATGATAGTGATGTAAATTCATTTAAAATTTTAGGTCGAAAATCGACAGATATTATTAAGCACAAAGGCTATAAAATCAGTGCATTGGAAATTGAACGATATCTATTAGAACATCCAAATATATTAGAAGCATGTGTTTTTGGAATACCTGATGAAAGATATGGTGAGAGTATATATTGTTTATTGCGATGTGTGGAGGAATCATTAAATAATATAGATGATGATGATTGTGGTGATGAAAATACAACAAAGAAACCTGTTGTATTTGAAGATGAATTGAATACATTTTTATTAAAACGTTTAGCAAAATATAAATTACCAAGTCAATACATAATGGTGGATAATATACCAAAAAATGCAATGGGTAAAGTAAATAAAAAAGATGTAAAAAAAAAAATATTATGGCCCCGCCGTTGTTGATTTATATATAAAAAAGTAGGGGTGTGAACCTATATTTTTTGATTTAGAAAAAATTGGAATGATATTTTTAAACAGCATCGTAATTTTGCAGAACAATTACGCGTGTTCTTTTTCTACGAATACGAAGTATTTATATATAATATTCGTACGAGTATATCTATTATATATTTTTAATCTTTTCTATTTTTTTATACGAGCCGTATAAATTCTATACACATATAAACTCGATTAATAGTCAACATTATTTAAAAATAATACAAATATAAATGATATATGTATGATAAATAAAAAATATATTTTATGATATTGTAAAATATTATCGTCCTGTATCTTTTTTCCATTGTTCAAAAGCTTCATCATTAGTATATTCGGATAAGCAATCATTCATCTCTTTGTTTTGCTTTCTACAAGCGACTACTACAAATAAATTGTTTGCTTTTGCACAATCAGCAAATGCTTTTAACTTTGGCCTACATAATTCTAGTGCTCTTTCATTATTAATATCACGTAATAATTGTTCCCTTCTTGCATCTGTTCCTTTTCTATTTAAATTAAATGGATTTTTCATACGCGTACCACGTCCATCCGCTTTCGCTTTTTGCAAATTATCCGACATGTTTTATGTATGTATCTATATAGATATAGATATAGGTTGTATTATTTCTATATATATATATATCTTAATTATTGGTTAATATGTTTCCATCTTCTGTTTGTATGTATGTAGTAATATATACGAGGATATATATATCTTCGGCCCTTTTGCAAATAGAACAACCATATTTTCTTTTCTTTTGATGAAATTCACTCATTTTTAAGGTATTAGTATGGGCTGTAGCAGGTAGCATTACTGACGACGCAGACTAAGGTAGCATTAGCATCGAGAACCAAAGGAACAGAAATATACCAAAACCCTTAATTGAATATATTATAATTACCTTAATTCGTTTTTACATTTCACCCTTAATCCTGTGAAATCATTTTATTATCGTAATTTTGCAACAATGCTTCTTTAAATTCACCGATTTGACCCGCACGCACGCGACAACACCCACCAATTAGTGAAGCGCCATATGATTTAAATTCAAGTGCATGACTTCCATTTAATATTGGCACTTCATCTTTTTCCTCATCATCAACCCAACATCGATGACCTTCCCTTGCATCCCATACTTCACCACTATTTGGATAACATACTAATGGTTTATCGGTGACTTCTTTTGCAGATGTTAATAATGGCTGAACAAGTGATGGGTGTACACAATTAATACCAACTGCAATAACATTATCATATGCAGCAACTTTTGCAACTGCATCTTTAAATATAGAACCATCAATTGTTGTTTTATTGTCTTTACATATAAAGGATATCCATGTTTTTGCATCTTCACATTCATTTTGCAATACATCCAATGCTACTGTTGCTTCATTTATCCCAGGTAATGTTTCTATAGCAAAAAGATCCGGTTCACCTTTATATAAACTTTTTAATTTATCATAATAATATTGATATAAAATATCATCTGAAATTTCTGTCACTCTATTACTTGGATCTGTCATACCACTAAACGGAGTGGATTCGCCACACGGGCCTACAGATGCAGCAACTAATGGAAACAGTAGATCCTTTTCCTTATTTTTTTCCATGTATTTATCGCGTGATATTTTTGCTATTTCAACGCTTCTTTTTAATAATTCGGTAGTATAATTATATTTTTCTTCATCTGTAGAAATATTTGGAGCTAAACTATTTGTGTTAAAAAAATCTAAGTTATTTAAAAGCAAATGTGATATTTTATATGAATTTGTTGAAATAACTTGAGAGCCATTATTCAAAAACGACATGTGAATCTTTTCCAATTCTTTTAACCCATCATCAGTCATCAAAACTTGAGAACCCCACAACACATCTTTTTGTGCATGTCCATCATATAACGCCGTTCCCATAGCACCATCTAATAAGCAAACTCCATATTTTTCAATAAATTCATGAATTTGATTGGAATGAAGAAAAAATTGTTGATACAATAATTTTTTCGATACTATATATTTTTGTTTCGCGCCTATATGAAACATTTTTTATTTTTTATTACATGTATAATTTATATACACAAAAGAAGTAATAAATTATACATATATATATATAACTTTCGTTTGCCGCGTACTAATGTTTTCTTTGTTCTTCGGTGATGTAAAATATAAAACCTCCTGGATAAATAATAGATAAACATTCTACTTCATAGAACAGAGAGGACGTCCTCTCTGATACGAAGCAAATTATAAATTAAACCAGGTTAAGGTAAAGCACTTTACCTGGCTTACTGTATTAATAGCTACTATTGCATCCTATTATTGCCGTATAATGTGTATAATGTATAATACTTCTCTTTTGATGTTCTGTGTACTACCAGGTACTCCTATATAAATTTATATATAAAATACAGTACATATCATACCAGGTACAAAAGAAGAAGAAGAAAGAACATACATGTAAGTTAATTATAGAGAGGATCCGAGAGAGTGGCCATCAAAAAATTTAGTATTGGGTTACCATTGGCACTTTTAGGCTGGGGTTCTTCACAACAGATTCCAGTTTTTTTTTGGAATGTTGTAAAACCTTAAAATATCCACTTTTTTGACATTTACACACATATATATACATTGACATACGATATATATTTATACATCTACATGTATGTATATTTCCAGAACTTTGAAGTTTTGTACAGACAAAGATATTCATTATTAGACTCCCTCTTTTGAAGCGCTATTCTTTAATGATTATCAATAAACATATTATACAAAAGAGGGAACCTAATTGTAAAAACTATTTGAATTTGAAAGCATTTCTGATGACATCTTTTTACAATAACTTCTAAAAACTCACCTATAGTAAACGTTAACTAAATGATAAATATCACATAAACCTTGTGGATATATTTCACTTTATATGATGAAAATGTAAAATCATTATTGGAATTTTCGTCCATCATACTTAACATAAGTATTATTTTGATAGGGTAAAAATAGCATAAAGATATCATATGGCACTAACCCCAGAACTGTCTGGCCACTCTCTCGGATCCTCTCTAGTTAATTAAGCCTGGAAAGCTAAAGCCAAAATTATTATTATAAAGAATATAAGGCAGACACATACAAATAGATGGAAGAACATCAAAAACAAGACAACAGAAATATCAAAACTATTTCATTGAGCACACACACACACACACAT